>OLVP01000100.1_pt1 | contig 75335 bp, 81 predicted proteins | sample 1673281 | NCBI WGS metagenome assembly OLVP01 (sample SAMEA3178940, study PRJEB25190) | human gut metagenome | biome: human gut; feature: human-associated habitat; material: faeces | place: Austria | collected 2013
TCGGTCTTGACAAGGACGTTGACGAGCTCTCCGGCGGACAGAGAACGAAGGTCCTCCTCGGAAAACTTCTTCTTGAAAAGCCGGATATCCTGCTCCTCGACGAGCCGACAAACTACCTGGATGTACAGCATATTGACTGGCTGAAACGCTACCTGCAGGAGTATGAAAATGCCTTCATCCTCATTTCCCATGACATACCCTTCCTCAACAGTGTCATCAACCTGATTTATCATATGGAAAACCAGAGGCTTGACCGCTATGTGGGGGATTATAACAAATTCCGGGAAGTATACGCTGTAAAGAAGTCCCAGCTGGAGGCCGCCTATAAGCGACAGCAGCAGGAAATAGCGGAGCTGGAGGATTTCGTGGCCAGGAACAAGGCCAGGGTCGCCACCAGGAACATGGCCATGTCCCGCCAGAAAAAGCTGGATAAGATGAATGTGATTGAACTTGCCAGGGAAAAACCCAAGCCGGAGTTCCATTTCCTGAATGCGAGAGCAACCGGAAAACTGATCTTTGAGACGAAGGATCTTGTGATCGGTTATGATGAACCACTTTCAAAACCGCTTAATTTCCTCATGGAGCGCGGCGAGAAGATCGCGGTCATTGGCGCCAACGGTATCGGAAAGACCACCTTCTTAAAGAGCATTCAGGGCCTGATCCCGGCAATCTCCGGAAGTGTTGAGGTCGGTGACTACCAGTTCCCTGGCTACTTTGAGCAGGAGATGGCACCGGGAAATACGACGACCTGTATCGAGGAGATCTGGCAGGAATTCCCGTCCTTTAACCAGTACGAAGTGCGTTCTGCTCTTGCAAAATGCGGACTTACTACAAAGCACATTGAAAGTCAAGTGCGGGTTTTAAGCGGTGGAGAACAGGCAAAAGTACGTCTCTGCAAAATCATCAACCGTGAGACCAATGTTCTATTGCTGGACGAGCCTACTAATCATTTAGACGCTGATGCAAAGGATGCTCTTAAAAAATCTTTACAGGAATATCGCGGAACACTGCTTCTCATTTGCCATGAGCCGGAATTTTATCAAGATGTGGTAAATGAAGTGTGGGACTGTTCGAAATGGACAACAAGAATTGTGTAAACATAGAAATATGTTTTCATCTCTGATTTATTTTATATGGCAGGAAAGGGGGACTTGTCATGGATAAAAAGAACCAGATTACGGAAGGAGTTATCTGGAAACAATTACTTATTTTCTTCTTTCCCATTATGGTGGGAACACTATTTCAACAATTATATAATACAGTAGATTCTATTATTGTGGGAAACTGGATTGGGAGTGAGGCATTGGCAGCAGTCGGATCCAGTGGCGCAATCATCAATCTTCTAGTTGGATTCTGTATCGGTGCATCCGCAGGTGCCGGAGTCGTTGTTTCTCAGTTTTTTGGAGCCGGGAATCGTGAAGGAGTAAGGAAAGCAGTACATACGACACTTGCAATTGCCGTGGCAGCAGGAGCGATATTGACAGTGGCAGGGGTTGTGACAACACCGATGATTTTGCGGGCAATGGACACACCGCAGGAAGTATTTGAACAATCATCACAGTATCTGCAGGTGTATTTTGGCGGAATATTTTTTTCTGTTATTTATAATATGTCAGCAGGAATTCTCAATGCAGTGGGAAATTCCAGACGGTCATTAATCTACTTGATTATTGCAGCGGTTTCCAATATATTTTTAGATATATTTTTTGTTGTGATTTTGAAAATGGGAATTATTGGAGCGGCTCTTGCAACAGATATCAGCCAGCTTTTATCCTGTATTTTTATTCTGGGATTTTTAATGAGAAGCCAGGAAAGTTATCATGTAAGACTACGTGATATTCGGTTTTATGATAATCTGCTTGGAAGGATTTTGAAGATCGGTCTGCCGACAGGATTTCAAAATATTGTTATATCCATTTCAAATGTTATTGTACAGTCCAGTGTCAATAGCTTTGGTGCAGTTGTAATGGCAGGCTATGCAGCTTATGTAAAAGTAGATGGATTCAATATTCTTCCGGTGCTGAGTTTCAGTATGGCGGCCAGTACATTTGCAGGTCAGAACGTAGGTGCAGGAAAATATGACCGCGTGAAGAAAGGAATGTGGGTATCAACAGGTATGGGCGTTGGATATACCATTATTTCTGGAATATTATTGTTAATCTTTGCGCCGCAGGTCATTGGAGTGTTTTCTGGCAAACCAGATGTAGTCCAGTATGGAATTTATGTTATGAAGTTTTTCTGTCCGTTCTACTGGCTGCTTGGTTTCTTACATGTTATGGCAGGAACAGTCCGGGGAACAGGAAAGACATTTCAGACAATGGTTGTATTCCTTGTATCCTTATGTGTATGCAGAGTTATCTGGATTTGGGCGGTACTTCGAATCGACCACAAACTGTCTTATGTTATGACGGCATATCCGGTGACATGGCTGATTGGTGCAGTACTGATTGCACTCTATGTATGGAAGGGAAAATGGATGCCAGAGGCGTATTATCGAATGAAGAAAGAAGGATAGAAAGTGAGAGATGTATCATGACAGCTTTTTTAAATGATTTTAGCAAATTTTACGGAACTGGTGAGAAAAATGAGGCGGGACAGAATCTGGAAGAATTCCTGGAACTGTATGATCCGAGAAAATATGAAACACCAAGCAATACGACAGATGCAGTCATATTTGCATATGAAGGGGAAAGCTGTGATTCTATTGACGGATTAAAGGTTCTTCTTGTAAAGAGAAGCAATCACCCAAGTATTGGTTACTGGGCACTGCCGGGCGGTTTTGCCAATATGCGGGAGAATTTAGATGAGACTGCAAGGCGTGAGCTGGAAGAAGAGACAGGTGTAAAGGGGCTTGTTATGGAACAGATTGCAACTTATGGGGATTATGACAGAGACCCGCGGACCCGCGTGATCACGACTGCATATATGGCGGTCGTTCCGGAAAATGCTGTGAAAGTACAGGCAGGTGATGACGCCGCGGATGCTGTGTGGTGTGAGGTGAATCTACAAGGAGTCAGCACAGAAGAAAGAGAGAATGATTTGAAATGCTATGGAGGCGCTGTGTCAGATCCAGAAAAACAGATGGAATATCACTATAAACTTCACGTGAAAAATGTAAGCAGAGGCTTGGATACAGAGGCAGAAGTTGTACAGACGATCCGTGGCGAGCTGGTGCGCGAGGAACATTTTCAGGTGGAAAAAGCAGGTGAGATTGCGGTCGACCACAGTGCAATTATTGTACAGGCACTTTTAACGCTCAAAAAACGTTTGTAATCTGTGCCGTCATAGGGTAAAATATTGAGTGATATAGGAATGGAAGAGGGCATAAGCCACTCGATATTCGAATATCCGAAGGATTGCAGGCATGTGCAGCATGGAACAATCCGTGGATATCACTAGCGTATATTTAAAATAATTCATATAAATCAGGAGGAGAGAAATGGCAGAAGAGACAGTTTCTAAGAATTTTATAGAGCAGGAAATCGATAAAGATCTGGCAGAGGGAGTTTATACAGAGGTCTGCACAAGATTCCCGCCAGAGCCGAATGGATACCTTCATATCGGACATGCAAAGTCCATTCTTTTAAATTCCGGACTTGCGAAAGAATACGGTGGAACATTTCATTTAAGATTTGACGATACGAACCCGATGAAAGAGGATATGGAATTTGTAGAGTCTATCAAAGAAGATGTGCAGTGGTTAGGAGCAGATTATAAAGACCATCTGTATTTTGCTTCTAACTATTTTGATACCATGTATGAATGTGCAGTAAAATTGATCAAAAAGGGAAAAGCATATGTGTGTGATCTCAGTGCTGATGAGATTCGCGAGTACAGAGGAACACTGACAGAGCCAGGGAAGAACAGCCCATATCGTGACAGAAGTGTTGAAGAAAACTTAGATCTTTTTGAACGCATGAAGAATGGTGAGTTTGAAGATGGAACAAAGGTACTTCGTGCAAAAATCGATATGGCGTCTCCGAACATTAACATGCGAGACCCGGTCATTTACCGTGTGGCACATATGACACATCACAACACAGGGGATAAATGGTGCATTTATCCGATGTACGATTTTGCTCACCCAATTGAGGATGCAGTAGAGCATATCACACATTCTATCTGTACACTGGAGTTCGAGGATCACAGACCGCTCTATGACTGGGTCGTAAAAGAGTGCGAGTTTGATCCGGCACCGCGTCAGATTGAGTTTTCAAAATTATACCTGACAAATGTTGTGACAGGTAAGAGATACATTAAGAAACTTGTTCAGGACGGCATCGTAGATGGCTGGGATGATCCAAGACTTGTTTCCATCGCAGCGCTCAGAAGAAGAGGATTCACACCGGAATCTCTGAAAATGTTTATCGAGCTGTGTGGAGTATCCAAGAGCCAGAGTTCGGTAGACTATGCAATGCTTGAGTATTGTATTCGTGAGGATTTAAAATTGAAACGTCCGCGTATGATGGCAGTACTAGATCCAATTAAACTTGTGATCGACAATTATCCGGAAGGAGAGGTGGAATATCTGGAAGCAGATAATAACCTGGAGAATCCGGAACTTGGAAAGAGACAGATTCCATTCTGCAAAGAGCTTTACATTGAGCGTGACGATTTTATGATCGAGCCTCCGAAGAAATATTTCCGTCTCTTCCCAGGCAATGAAGTACGTCTTATGAATGCATATTTTGTGACCTGTACAAGTTATGAGACAGACGAAGATGGAAATGTGACAGTTGTTCACGCTACTTATGATCCAGAGACAAAATGCGGAACAGGATTTACAGGACGTAAAGTGAAAGGAACGATCCACTGGGTAGCAGCACCTTATGCAAAACAGGCAGAAATTCGTCTCTATGAGAATCTTGTAGATGAAGAGAAAGGTGTATACAATAAAGAGGACGGTTCTCTGAACCTGAATCCACATTCTCTTGAAATCCGCAAGAACTGCTATGTAGAGGATAGCTTTGCAGAGGCAAAGGGATGTGACAGCTTCCAGTTCGTAAGAAATGGATACTTCTGCGTTGACAGTAAAGATTCTACACCGGAGAATCTGGTGTTCAATAGAATCGTGTCACTGAAGAGCTCTTTCAAACTGCCTAAGAAATAAAGAGGAATAACATGAACGAACTGACCATGAATCTGAAGACAGATTCAAAAGTTCCCCTCTATGAACAGATTTACAACTATATAAAAAGTGATATCCAGAATGGCAGGATTTCTTATGGAGAGAAGCTCCCTTCCACAAGAGCTCTTGCCAGACATCTGGAAATCAGCCGCAGTACGGCAGAGCTTGCGTATGAACAGTTACTGTCAGAAGGCTATATAGAATCGGAGCCGTGCAGAGGATATTTTGTAGCAAAGATTGATGAGTTATATCAGATCCGTCCTGCAAAAACACCAACAGAAGAAAAAAAAGAACAGAAGCCACGATACCGTTATGACTTTACGCCAAACGGAGTGGATTTAAAAAGCTTTCCCTACAATGCGTGGAGAAAGCTTTCTAAAGATATACTGACAGATGATAAAACAGAGCTGTTCAGATCCGGTGAATCCAAAGGGGAACTTGGGTTCCGGCAGGCAATCTGTAATTATCTGCATCAGGCCAGAGGCGTGAATTGTACACCGGGACAGGTAATCGTTGGTGCCGGAAGTGATTACATTTTAATGCTTCTTGGTATGATACTTGGAAGAGAACATGTCGTTGCATTTGAAAATCCGACATACAAACAGGCATATCGTCTCTTCCGGGGACTTGCCTATAAGACTGTTCCGGTCGGTATGGACAAAAATGGAATGAAAGTGACAGAATTGTCTGATAGTGGAGCAGATATTGCATACGTGACTCCGTCTCACCAATATCCGACAGGAATCATTATGCCGATTGGACGAAGAATGGAACTTTTGAAATGGGCGAAAGAAGAACCGGATCGTTATGTGATCGAAGACGATTACGACAGTGAGTTCCGTTATAAAGGAAAACCGATTCCGGCACTGCAGGGATATGATCGGGACGGAAAAGTTATTTATCTTGGTACATTTTCAAAATCCATTGCACCAGCAATCCGTATGAGCTATATGGTGTTGCCGGAAAAACTGCAGAAACGCTATGAACGGGAATATAGTTTTGTGAATTCAACCGTTTCAAAAGTCGATCAGATGATCGTACAGCGATTTATTGAAGAGGGCTATTATGAACGGCATTTGAATAAGACAAGAGCTATGTATAAAGGACGTCATGATACGCTGATCGAGGAATTAAAGCCTCTTTTGGGAAAATGCAAGATTTCCGGAGAACATGCAGGTGTGCATCTGCTTCTGACGTTTGAAGATGGGTATTCAGAACAGGAACTGATCGAACTTGCAAAAAAATCAGATATCCGGGTCTATGGAATGTCAGATTATCGGGTGGGTGAAGAAAACAGTAGGAAAGCAACGATTCTTCTTGGATATGCCAATTTAAGCGAAGAACAGATTAAAGAGGCGGCAAGAACCCTGTGTAAGTGCTGGGGAGCATAGAAGAGTGCAGATGGATGACTACGATAGTAGTGAAGCAGCTGCGCGTATTCAAGAATGCCTCGGCATTCTTGCTGCGAGGTGCGCGTCATGCAATTGCATGACATACTTCTACTGCGCACCTCTGCAATCCTGCCGGAGGCTATATCAGTTTATGTATAGAAAAGGAGCTGCTTTTTGGCAACTCCTTTAGCAGTTTTTTAGTAAATCTTTTAGTAAATCTTTTAGTAATTCCCTGTTAAATTTCTTCCTGTTCGGAAGTCTCTGCACCGCTACATTCCTCGGCGGCCTCATTGGATTCTGCATCAGCTTCTTCAGCTTCTTTGGCAATCGCTTCGTCTATATGTTCTTCATCAGCTTTGTCAGCTTCCTCAACAGCTTCAGGAGCTTCTTCATCATCAGAAGCGTCTGCTTCTTCAGCCTCTTTTTTAGGTGTAAGCGGAACGTAGCCGCGCTCGCCAACTGGCTTCAGATCATTATCTAAATCAAAATCATCATCGTCCAGTTCATCATCAAAATCATCAAGATCAAGCTCTTCTTTGCTCTTAAGATAATAAACAAGACCTGCTGCAGCTCCTCCAATTGCTGCGAGACCTAATAATTTCTTTCCCCATTTAGCCATAATAATAAAATCTCCTTTCGTACGATGAAATTTCTACTAATAGCAATATTGTAATACTTTTTTAACAAAATTGAAAGGGAGAGTCTATAAAAAATATATTAATTTCCCGTAACATATTTAATAAAAATGTGAGAAATATGTCGAGCCGGGGTTGTTGAGACAAATGGGAAAATGTGCTAAAATATAGAAAGAGTATTTGTGAGAAATGACGAAACGACAGTTGAGAGGAACGCGAAGAAGGAGAAAGACATGAGTAGTGAACAGAATTTTAAAAAGTCAAAAGTAGCAAAAGTAGCAAAAAAGGGCCTTTTTCGAATTGTTTTCAGCCGAACTGGTATCATGCTGCTCCTGATTCTGATTCAGCTTGGAATCTTTATTATGATTCCATATTATCTGAATGCTTATACAACTTACATATATGGAGCATTCCGCGCAGTGAGTCTTCTGGTACTGATCCATATCATCAATTCCAAGGGGAATCCAGCGTTTAAAATGACGTGGACACTTTGTGTTCTTGTGTTTCCTGTAGTGGGAAGTTTATTCTATCTGTTTGTCCAGTTTCAGATAGGAACCAGATTTTTGAAAGCAAGACTTGCGGAACTCAGGATAGAGACAGACCCGTATATGCAGCAGGATCAGGAAATCGTAGAGGCAATTTGGGCGAGCAAATCAGCCAATGCACATTTGTCCTATTTTCTGTCACATCAGGTAGGATTTCCGACATACCGTAATACTGCAGTTAAGTATTTCCCGTTGGGAGAAGATAAATTTGCTTCCATAGTCCAGGAATTGAAAAAGGCAAAAAAGTTTATTTTTATGGAGTATTTTATCGTAGAAGAGGGATATATGTGGGAGACGATCCTGGATATATTAAAGGAAAAAGCGGCAGAAGGTGTAGAAGTCCGGTTTATGTATGATGGCATGTGTGCCATTTCGATGCTCCCTTACGATTATCCGGAACTCATCAGAAGTTATGGAATCCAGTGTAAGATGTCTAACAAGATCACACCGTTCTTATCTACTTCACAGAATAATCGGGATCACAGAAAAATCTGTGTTATTGACGGCAAAGTAGCATATACGGGAGGTGTGAATCTCGGTGATGAATACATTAATCGAAAAGTCCGTTTTGGACATTGGAAAGATACCGCGGTTATGTTAAAAGGCGATGCTGTCCAAAGCTTTACTATGATGTTCCTTCAGATGTGGAATATTGAGGCTAGAAAACCGGAAGATTACCGCAAGTATCTGACACCGAAGGTTAAGGGGCTCAGGCGGGAACTTGGATATGTTATTCCGTATGCAGATAGTCCATATGACGATGAGAACGTGGGCGAGGAAGTATACTTCCATATTTTAAATCATGCAAAGAAATATGTGCATATTATGACGCCGTATCTGATATTGGACAATGAGATGATCACAACATTGACTCGTGTGGCAAAATGCGGAATCGAAGTAATTATTATAATGCCGCATATCCCGGATAAATGGTATGCTTTTGCAGTTGCAAAAACTTATTACAAGGAACTGATCGAGAGCGGAGTACAGATTTATGAATATACACCAGGATTTGTGCATGCAAAGGTATTCGTATCGGACGATGATACTGCGACGGTAGGAAGTATTAATCTGGATTATCGGAGTTTGTATCTGCATTTTGAATGTGGAGTATTTATTTATAATAATTCTGAAGTTGACAAAGTGGAACGGGACTTTCAGCAGACACTTGCAAAAAGCCATAAAGTGACGCTTATGGAAGTAAAAAAACAGACACTTGCAACCAAAATATCCGGTCAGGTATTGCGCCTGATTGCTCCACTTATGTAAAAACGGCGGATTTCTGTCAGTTTTTGTGAAAATCCATTGTACAAGTGGAGAAAAATATAGTATAATGCATAAGGTGATTTATTAAGTTAATAACACAGGAGGAATAGATATGGTTAAAGCAGTAGTAGGTGCAAACTGGGGAGACGAGGGTAAAGGTAAGATTACTGATATGCTCGCTCAGGAAGCGGATATCATCGTACGTTTTCAGGGAGGTGCCAACGCAGGGCATACCATTATTAATAATTATGGAAAATTTGCGCTTCACACATTACCATCCGGTGTGTTCTATGGACATACAACAAGTATTATCGGTAATGGTGTAGCACTTGATATTCCTGTATTGATGAAAGAGATTAATTCTATCGTGGAAAGAGATGTCCCGATGCCGAAGATCCTTGTATCTGACAGAGCACAAATGGTAATGTCTTACCACAAGAATTTTGACGCATATGAGGAAGAAAGACTTGGAGGAAAGTCATTCGGATCTACAAAGTCCGGAATTGCTCCGTTCTACTCAGATAAATATGCTAAAATTGGATTTCAGGTCAGTGAGTTATTTGACGATGACTTGTTAAAAGAGAAAGTTGTACGTGTGGCAGAGCAGAAGAATGTTCTTCTTGAGCATCTGTATCACAAACCGCTGATCAATCCAGACGATTTATATAAAGAGCTGCAGGAGTACAAAGAGATGATCGCACCGTATGTATGTGATACATCATTGTTCCTTCACAATGCAATCAAAGAAGGAAAGAATATCTTGTTAGAAGGACAGCTTGGTTCATTGAAAGACCCAGACCACGGAATCTATCCGATGGTTACATCATCTTCTACATTAGCCGGATATGGTGCAATCGGAGCTGGAATCCCACCATATGAGATTCAGAAGATTGTAACTGTATGTAAAGCATACTCCAGTGCTGTTGGAGCAGGAGCTTTCGTAAGTGAGATTTTTGGAGATGAGGCTGATGAACTGAGACGCCGCGGTGGAGATGGCGGAGAGTTCGGTGCTACAACCGGACGTCCGAGAAGAATGGGCTGGCTCGACTGTGTTGCTTCCAAGTATGGATGCAGAATGCAGGGAACAACAGATGTAGCATTTACAGTTCTTGATGTGCTTGGATACCTGGAAGAGATTCCGGTATGTGTAGGATATGAGATCAATGGAGAGGTTACAACAGACTTCCCACCGACACATTATCTTGAGAAAGCAAAACCAGTTCTTAAAAAGCTTCCAGGATGGAACTGCGATATCCGCGGTATCAAGAAGTATGAAGATCTTCCGGAGAACTGCAGAAAGTATATCGAGTTCGTAGAGCAGGAGATTGGATACCCGATCACAATGGTATCTAACGGACCAGGACGTGAGGACATCATTTATCGTGAGTCATCACTCAGTAAATAAATGAGTAAAGAGCAGAAGATGGCAGACTGAGAACTGAAAGTTATAGTCCTCGATCTTATACTGTAAGACGAAATAATAAGAGATTACTTCGAATGGGAGGTAATCTCTTTTTTATATGTTAGGAAAGTTCTTTCCTAACATATAAAAAACGCTCCGCTAGGGATGCGCACTGCGGCGTACAAGGTAGGTGTCGCAAGCGACCGCCGCAGGCGCAAGAATGTGCCGAGGCACATTCTTTGTTCTAATCGGGAATTGCATTTATTTCATAAATTCATAAGGTTTTCTTTAGATTCCTTCCACAAGTCGTACACATTTTCCTGTTAATATAATAGATGTCAGATGAAAAAAATAATCTGGTGGGGAGTTCATAAACGTTGCAGAGACAAAAATGTATGGAACAAAGGCAGTCATAAAAGCAGACATAGCACCATATAATAGTAAAGTCGGGATAAACAGACTGATTAACAGGTGTTGTAGGAGGTATTGCAATGGAGAACAATAACAGGGAAACGAAAGATTACCAGCAGCCAATATCGCCGCTGGAGTATTTGAACAAAAGAAAAGAGAAAAAAGAGAAACGAAAATATGGATTTACTTCAGACTATTCTGGTCGTCCTGGTCCTCTGAGTTTATGTCAGTGTCTCTTCTAGTGACACGGTACACAAGAACATAGGCGTAAATCAGTACCGGGAGAATAATCGTGCATGCAATGGAAGCCCTGAGGAAAGTCAGGGATACAGCCGAGTCGATAAATGCAAATATAAGTGTGCTGGCGTAGAGTGCGAATAAAAGCATGGCACCGGCAAGAGCAAGAATACGTTTTACTTTTTTCATAAGAAAGTCCTTTCAATTTGATCAACTAGCATCATTATATAAAATTGACAGTAAAAAAGCAAACAGGTCTTTGAAAATATGAAAAAATGTTATATAATAAGACGAATAGGATGAAAAGATACAAAGGAGTATATTAAGATGAGTCGTACATTATTAGAGCAGTGGAAAGATATTGCATATGACGAGAGCGCTGACAGAGCAACTCTGCAGAGATTCTGGGGAACATATTTCCAGATTGAGAAAGATATTTATGAACAGCTTCTTTCTAATCCGGACGAGGAAGTAAAAGGAACAGTAAAAGAACTTGCTGAGAAGTATGGACAGGAAGTTCTGACTATGGTAGGTTTCTTAGATGGAATCGATGAGAGCTTAAAAGAACCAAATCCGATTGAGACAATGGATGAGGATACAGTTGTAAGCCTTGCATTTGATAAAGAGAAGCTTTATAAGAACATGGTTGCAGCAAAAGCTGACTGGTTATATGAACTTCCACAGTGGAAAGAGATTTATTCTGAGGAAGAGCTGAAGAAGCTTTACAAAGAGCAGAAAGAATCCACAACAATCCGCAAGGAGAAGAAGATTGGAAGAAATGATCCATGTCCGTGTGGCTCCGGTAAGAAATACAAGAAGTGCTGCGGTAAGAATTTGTAAGAACTTCTTGACAACCACATCTTCGATGCTATAATGAGACATATGAAAACACGGTGAAGAGACGAGTAAGTTGGGAACGTGATACCAGAGAGAGAAGCCGCAGGCTGAGAGCTTCTTATCCACAGAACCTTCTGAAGACTACCTCTGAGTGGCTGTAAAGCAGTCCGGTGACTCCGTTATCGTCAAGAATGAAGTGAATCTGATTTTATTTATGATCAGATTAAGCAGGGTGGAACCGCGAGAAGAGAACTCGTCCCTTACAGCATATTTGCTGTGAGGGACTTTTTGTATAATGAAAATTACATCTTCTATTATGCAAAAAGCCTCCGGCAGGATGCACCAAGATACATTCGTTGTTTTTGTATTACTTAGAAAATTCAGGCAGGTGATAAGATGAATTCAATGAAAGATTGTTATGAACTGGCAAATGGTGTGAAGATTCCGTGCATGGGGTATGGCACCTACAAGGCAGTAGAAGGAAACAATGAAGGCATTATAAAAACTGCGATTGAAGCAGGATACAGGTATTTTGATACAGCATCTTTCTATGATACAGAAGAAGCGCTTGGAAGAGCGATTCATGAGTCGGGGATCCCAAGAGAAGAATTCTTCCTGACTTCCAAGGCATGGAAGACGGAGATGGGATATGAAGAAGTAAAGAAAGCATTTGCACAAACGCTTGAAGAACTAGGAACGGATTATCTGGATATGTATTTGATCCACTGGCCACTTCCAAATCCAGAATATAAAGATTGGAAAGAACTGGATGTTGAGACGTGGAGAGGATTGGAAGAATTATATAAAGCAGGTAAAGTAAAAGCAATCGGAGTCAGCAATTTCCTTTTGCATCATTTGGAAAACCTGATTCATAATTGTGAGATCATGCCAATGGCAGATCAGATTGAATTCCATCCGGGATTTACACAGGAAGCGACAGTTCTTTATTGCCAGGAAAAAGGAATCTATGTGCAGGCCTGGTCACCGCTTGGAAGAAAACGAGTTCTGGAACATCCACTATTAGTAGGACTTGCAGAAAAATATAACAAATCAGCAGCGCAGATCTGTCTTCGCTATGAGATACAACGACAGGTCATACCACTTCCGAAAGCATCGACAAAGGAACGGATGGTACAGAATTATCAAGTGTTTGATTTTGAGATTGAAAAGGAGGATATGTATCGGATCGATTCTATGCAGCCAGCAGGCTGGTCAGGAGAGCATCCGGATTTTCCAAGAGTAAAATAAGGAATACTTAAGAAGCATAAGATGAGTGAACAGACAAAAACATGGAATAAATATATCCACAAAGTACAGAATTACGAAACAGATCAGATGGGAATCGTACATCATTCCAATTATATCCGCTGGTTTGAGGAAGCAAGATGCGACCTTTTAGATTATATGGGCGTCGGATTTGCAGATCTGGAGAAACAGGGGATAATCAGTCCGATTCTTTCGGTGGAAGCGGATTATCTGAGAATGGTCTATTATGGAGATACGGTCAGTATTGACGCATACATTAAGGAATATAATGGAATAAAACTAACCGTTGGATATGAAGTTAAGGACGATAGAACAGGAATGGTTCATTGTCGTGGAACAAGCAAGCATTGTTTCATAGATAAGACAGGAAGACCACTGGTACTTCGAAAGTCTTTCCCGGAACTCAATGAAGCATTTGAGGCTGGGGTAAAGATACATAAAGAAAACAAAAAAGCATTAATAAAGAAGAGAGAGGATAAATAGCATGAAGATCACATTAAAAGACGGCTCTGTAAAAGAGTATGAACACAGCATGTCAGTTATCGACATTGCAAAAGATTTAAGCGAAGGACTTGCAAGAGTTGCAACATCAGGAAGAGTCAATGGAGAACTGGTAGATCTGCGTACAGTTGTAGATTCTGACAGTGAAGTAGAAATCCTGACATTTGATAATGAGGAAGGAAAAGGAGCATTTTTCCATACAACATCTCATATCATGGCTCAGGCAATCAAGAGACTCTATCCGGAGACAAAACTTGCGATTGGACCTTCCATCGAAAATGGATTTTATTATGATTTGGATCGTGAGACGCCATTTGTGGCAGAAGATCTTGAAAAAATCGAGAAAGAGATGAAGAAGATTGTTAAAGAAGATCTTGAAATCACAAGATTTACGAAGCCAAGAGATGAGGCTATCGCTTACTTCAAAGAGAAGGATGAACCTTACAAAGTAGAATTGATCGAGGATCTTCCGGAAGATGCAGAAATCAGTTTCTATCAGCAGGGTGAGTTCGTTGATTTATGTGCAGGCCCACATCTGATGACAACAAAGCCGGTAAAAGCAATCAAGCTTACAAGTCTTGCAGGTGCTTACTGGAGAGGAAATGAAAAGAACAAGATGCTTACAAGAATTTATGGTATTTCTTATCCTAAGAAAGCACAGCTTGATGAGTATCTTACAATGTTGGAAGAAGCTAAAAAACGTGATCACAGAAAACTCGGTAAAGAGCTTGGACTCTTTATGATGTGTGAAGAAGGACCGGGATTCCCGTTCTTCCTTCCAAAGGGAATGGTTCTTAAGAATACACTGCTTGATTACTGGAGAGAACTTCACAAAAAAGCAGGTTATGTAGAAGTATCTACCCCAATTATCTTAAGCAGACATCTTTGGGAGACATCCGGACACTGGGATCACTATAAAGAGAACATGTACACAACACAGATCGACGGAGAAGACTATGCTATTAAACCAATGAACTGTCCAGGTGGAATGCTTGTGTATAAAGCAGAGCCACGTTCATACAAAGACCTTCCACTTCGTGTCGGTGAGCTTGGTTTAGTACATCGTCATGAAAAATCCGGTCAGTTACATGGACTGATGCGTGTACGTTGCTTCACACAGGACGATGCACATATCTTTATGATGCCAGAGCAGATTCGTGACGAGATCAAAGGTGTTGTAGCATTGATTGATGAGGTATACAGCCTGTTCGGATTTAAATATCATGTAGAACTTTCTACACGTCCGGAAAACAGTATGGGAACGGACGAAGACTGGGAGCTTGCTACAGAAGGACTTCGTGGTGCGTTAAATGACCTTGGACTTGATTATGTAGTCAATGAAGGCGACGGAGCATTTTACGGACCGAAGATTGACTTCCATCTGACAGACTCTATTGGCAGAACATGGCAGTGTGGAACAATTCAGTTAGATATGCAGCTTCCACAGAGATTTGAACTTGAGTACACAGGAGCTGACGGAGAGAAACATCGTCCGATCATGATCCACCGTGTAGCATTCGGTTCTATTGAGCGATTCATTGGAATCCTGATTGAGCATTTCGCAGGAGCATTCCCGACATGGTTAGCTCCGGTACAGGTAAAAGTACTTCCGATCTCTGATAAATATATGGATTACGCCAATAAAGTTCTTGATGAGTTAAATGCAGCAGGTGTTCGTGCTGAGGTCGACTCCAGAGCAGAGAAGATTGGATACAAGATTCGTGAGGCTCAGATGCAGAAGATACCATACATGCTTGTTGTAGGTGAAAAAGAGCAGGAGGCAGATCTTGTATCAGTAAGAAGCCGTTTTGCAGGAGATGAAGGACAGAAGAATCTGGAAACATTTATTGCAGATATTCAAAAAGAGATTGCTGACAGAGTAAAACGAGAAGTTGTAAAAGAAGACGAAAAATAAAATAATAAGAATATTTTTGCGGCGTGAGGGCATAATAAGCTATGTTATTAAATAAAGGAGGTAGCATTATGCCAGAATTAAAATGTACAGTACAGACATGTCTGCATAACCAGAATTATTATTGTGATCTTGATAGTATCAAAGTAGGTGGCAGCTCTGCAAAACATGCACAGGATACATGCTGTGACAGCTTTGAAGAGAGAAAAGATGGAAACAGTTACAGTAATACTATGAAAGAGGCATCTCCAAAGAGCGAGATTGACTGTAAGGCTACAGAATGTATGTACAATGAACAATGTCACTGTCATGCCGGAAAAATCAGTGTGGAAGGCGGAAATGCCCGTCGATGTCAGGAGACAGAATGCGCAACATTTAGTTGTGGCTGTCATTAGCTAAAAATGAATATATGTGATTAGAAAAAGAGAGGCAAGTCCTCTCTTTTTTGTATGTTTTCTTTAGAATTTCTTCAAAGTTTCGCAGTTGACGGGGTATATTTCTGAGGGTATAATAATTATACATGCTTAGGAAAGAAGAGAAGAATATGGGTAATATAGAAATTAAAACTCGAGAAGAAAAAAAACAACGTGAAAAAGCCTATTACGAGGAAGCGCCACAGATTGGAGGACGCAGACCATCCAGAATACGGCAGCAGATCAACCGGGGAATGACAGTATTTGTAATTGTTGCAGCCTGTATTCTGTTTTATTTTGCGCTTTTAAGATTAGGACATATTTCGGATGTGATTTTTAAAATTATAGATGTATTAAAACCGGTATTGTACGGGTGTGTTATTGCATATCTCTTAAATCCGATTGTAAAAAGGGTAGATGCATTTTTGATTCCCAAGCTTCAGGAACGCATGAAAAAGCCGGAGAATGCTGAAAAGGTATCCAGAAGTGTCGGTATTTTCGTATCGTTAATCATATTAATTGTGTTGATTACGGTATTATTAAATATGCTGATACCGGAACTCTACAGCAGTATCCGTAATATGGTACTGACATTGCCAAAACAGGTCAATGATGCATTGGATAAGATTAATTCTATCCAACTGGAAGACAGTACAACAGTTGCTATTTTGAAAAATGCGCTGGAAGAAGGAACGACAATGTTGACCAATTGGCTGCGTACTGATCTGATGACGCAGGTGAACAGTCTGATGTCGAACCTGACAGTTGGAATCTTCAATGTTATCAGTGAAGTTTTTAACATGCTGATTGGTGTAATTGTATCTGTTTACATACTTTATAGTAAAGAAATATTTGCACGTCAGTGTAAGAAAGCGGTTTATGCATTGTTCCGTGCAGATCGTGCCAATATGGTTCTTCATATTACAACAAAAAGTAATGAGATCTTCGGAGGATTTGTGATCGGCAAGATCCTGGATTCAGCAATTATCGGTCTGTTGTGCTTTATTGGCCTGACAATTCTGAATATGCCATATACAATGTTGGTAAGTGTGATTGTAGGAGTGACAAATGTAATTCCGTTTTTTGGGCCATATATCGGAGCGATTCCAAGTACGATATTGATCGCATTGGAAGATCCAATGAAAGGAGTTTATTTCCTGATATTTATTTTGCTTTTACAACAGTTTGACGGGAATATTCTGGGACCGAAGATTCTTGGAAACTCTACCGGACTGTCAGCATTCTGGGTCGTTACATCTATTTTGCTCGGTGGCGGATTGTTTGGCTTTGTCGGTATGGTTATGGGAGTTCCGACATTTGCAGTCATCTATTATATTGTAGATATGATTCTGGATAATAAGTTAAAGAAAAAGAAACTGCCTGTCCGGTCAGATTCATATGACGAATGGAGTTATGTGGATTCTTCGGGAGAGTATATCCATTCAGAAGAGATTAAGAGTAAAGCAGAGGAAAAATAAAAGAAAAGCAGAAGGGAGCATAAATTATGCCAATTCGTGTACAAAATGACCTTCCGGTAAAAGAGATACTGGAAAAAGAAAATATATTTGTGATGGATGAACATCGTGCAACACATCAGGATATCCGTCTGATAAAAATTGGACTTTTGAATCTGATGCCACTTAAGGAGGATACAGAACTGCAGATTTTACGATCCTTGTCCAATACACCGCTTCAGATTGATGTAACATTTGTGGCTGTATCCAGTCATGAATCTAAGAATACATCGTCCAGCCATCTGAATAAATTTTACGAGAAATTTTCAGATATAAAAGATCAGAAATTTGATGGATTTATCATTACCGGAGCACCGGTAGAACAAATACCATTCGAAGAAGTGGATTACTGGAAAGAGTTAGAAGAGATTATGGAGTGGACCAAGACACATGTTATGTCTACCATCCATCTGTGCTGGGGAGCTCAGGCAGGATTGTATTATCATTATGGAATTCAGAAAGAACAGTTAGACCATAAATTATTTGGAGTGTTCAGACACCGTGTCCTGAACCGTAGAATTCCGCTTGTACGTGGATTTGATGATGTGTTCTATGCGCCGCATTCCAGACATACAGATGTGCCGGTTGAGAAGCTGCGTGCAGATGATAGAATTACAATCCTGGCAGAATCTGATGAAGCAGGAGCATTTCTGTCTATGGCAAAGGATGGACGTCAGATTTTTGTGATGGGGCATCCAGAGTATGATCGCATGACACTGGATCAGGAGTATAAGAGAGATCTTTCAAAAGGACTTCCGATTGATATACCGAAGAATTATTATCCAGATGATAATCCGGACAATCGTCCGCTTCTGACATGGCGTGCACAGGCGAACAATCTTTACACAAACTGGCTGAATTACTACGTTTATCAGGTAACACCGTATGATCTGGACGGAACACCGGATTTAGAAGCATTTACGCAGTTTCAGAAGGGTGGTACTGATATAGCAAAATGATGTAAAATGTTATAATTTCTTATATTTTCTTACCAAAATGGAGTAAGATGGCGTAAGGTTACGCCACAAATGGAGTAAATCAAATAAGGGCAAAGCTACAAAATTTTGAGGAAGAAAACATAAGATATTTGACACAAGCATATTAGAGATAATACGCTTATTTGAGATATTTTAAATAATTAGGCAATCATTCTCTATGAGAGAGTAGAAAAGCTATTATAGCTCAAATACGAGCTTTATAGACCCATATATGACAATAGCCATATCAGGTATTACAGATAATGTAATTCACCCGGCATGGCTATTTTTTTACGTTTTTTATAGGACAGCTGCCAATTGTTATTTTTTCTTTGTTCTGCCGAGAAGGTAATCAACAGATACTCCGTAATAATCAGCGAGTTTAATAAATACTTCAACAGGAATATTAATTTTACCAAGTTCATATTTAGAATATGTTGTTTGTTTTACATTCAGATAATCAGCTAATTCTTTCTGAGTTTTATCACTGTCTTCTCTGAGATTGCGAATATTTTCGTATATCATATAATGACCTCGTATTATTGATTTGGCATCATTATATATAAGTCTTGACACGACTATTGAAATATAGTCTTATTGCGACTATAATTAAATAAAATTGACAAAGGAGACAGGTTATGAAATTCAAAGAGATGGCACGAGAAATGTCTGATGCAGAAGTTGAAAGATGAATGTCTATATTAATTGAGGACAGTGTTGTTCTTGGAATAAATAGAGATATTAAAGGGAATACAATAGAGGTTATTTATCGTGTCATTGGTGACAATCGCAAAGAGCAGTATACATTAACCTTGATGTCAGATGAAGTACAGGATATGGAAAATATAGATAATTTAAGACCGGATGGAGAGTATTTTTATAGACAATATCTTGTTGCTAAAGGATATAGTGAATTTTGGAAAGGTAATATGTTTGTGGAAGTGTAAAGATTACCTAGGAAAAGGAGTAATCGTATTACTCAGTCCAGTAATATAATTCATATCGACATTATAAAATTCTGCAAGCTTAATCAAAGATTCTACAGGAATACGTGTTTTACCAAGCTCATAATCGGCATATGTGCGTTGACCAACATTTAAGATGCTGGCAATATAAGTTTGAGTATAATCATTGTCTTCGCGCAATGCACGTATTCGTTCTCTATAATTCATAAGTTCACCTCAAAAATATTTTATCCAAGAGGAATAAACTCTATTGACTTTTAGAGCTATAAACTCTAAAATAGTTTTATAGACAAAATACAGACTTTGAAAACAAAAAGAATCAAAATTGTATACAAAAATGCATATCGTAAAAACCAAGGAAAACAGGGCATTCAGACAGATTTAGGTGAGATTTTTGGATTTGTTTGCGTGCTATTTTTATCAAAAAGTCGTGGAAATTACTGATTTTACAATAGTTTCACGATATGAAACTCGATAACGCATAAATAATGGAGGAGGGCAAGAAAACGTAGAGAAATAGGGTGTTTTGAGAGATTTTATATATCATAATTATTTATTCAAAAAGTACGAAAAATAAGGAAATACAGGAGGTTCTATGAAAAAATATATATCGTATATGGAATAATGTTTATTGATGAAATAATTATATTATAGATGTGATTTTTATTACAATAGAAGAGATTGCAAACTATGTGAAAATAGAAATAATTCGAGATTATTTTACTAATGTGAACAGTACCCAATGTGTGCTTGATGTTTTGCTGTAAATGTCAATATAAAAATGATCAAAAAGTGGAAAATAAAAATGTACATTTTCCAAGATCTATTCCTCAGTTTGTGTTTCCATAAAGGCTCGTTTTTCTTTTAAACGGTATGACGGTCCTTTGATGGAAATAACCTGTGAATGATGCAACAGTCGATCTAGCACCGCATTTGCCAGAGTAGGAGAGCCAAAAATTTCTCCCCATTTAGAGAAGGGCATATTGGTTGTTATAAGTGTGCAATGCTTTTCGTACCTCTTGGCTATCAGTTGAAAAAATAAGTTGGCTGAATCTGTATCGATTGGCATATAGCCAATCTCGTCAATGATCAGTACTTTGTATTTTGCAAAAAATTTCATCCTTGCTTCCAAGCGGTTTTCCAAAAGTGCTTTTTTCAATTGAGTCATAAGCGACTCAAATGAAATAAAATACGTAGAATAGCGTGCTCTGGCGCAGGCGATTCCAATGGCTGTAGCTAAATGGGTTTTGCCAACACCACTACTGCCGACAAATAAAATATTTTCTTTTCGGTCGATGAAACCTAAGTTTCCTAACTCCAGCATTTCTTTTCGATTGATACCTGGCTGGAAATCAAATTCAAAATCATCCAGAGTCTTGATGAATGGAAAGTTTGCTGTTTTCACGCAGGCGTTCTCTGCCCGGAGTTGATTATTTTTCTTTTCAATATCAATCAATTCCTCCAGGGCATCACTGAACGATTTTTGCCCTTTGTTAACAAGGTCTATGTAATAATCCAGATGCTCCTGCATCTTGTGGATTCCAAGGTCTGTAAGACCGTTGAGTAGTTTTGCATAAGTTGCCATCGTATTCCTCCTTACAGGAAGGCATCCATCTGCTTTAGATTTACTTCAGCCAGTTCTGCGACCATATCAGCTTCTTTCATTGTTTGAGTCAGAAGCTGCTGGTAATGATCCTTTTGATAATTCATCCTTTTTGTACTTAATGCATGCACTGCAATAAGATCCGTGCTAGAATAGATACGCAGGGTATTGTCGGAAACCAGTAATCTTACAGGTTTTCCTATGTACTCTGGTGGTACGGAATACTTGCAGTTGTGATAGGTGACCAGAGAATCTGATCTTACCGTGGTTTGGCGATCGTGGGGAAGATAAGATTCAATAACATCATCTGATGGAAGCGGCTGTAAGTATTCCTTTTCTTTTTGGAAGAGTACCAGCGGCGGCATGTTCGTTTCCTGGCATGGATAGGTATTTACCTTTTGGTTGATCTTATTGAGGATTGCAATTAATTCATCCTCCGTTTCAAACTCTCCCTCATAAGGGAGTAACCATGCAAGGAACTTGTTTACCGCCTCAACCTTCCCTTTGGTAAAAGGATGTCTTGGCTTACACAGTTTAATTTTAAAATTGAAATCTTTCGCAAACGCCCGCACCTGATTAGAGATGTTTTTACGCTCACCATCACGATCGACAATTGAGGACATGTTATCAAAAAGGATTTCTCTGGGAACTCCACCGGTTGCTTGGAACGAAGCAATCAGGCAGTCAAATACATCCTGTCTTGTCTTATAAAGTTTGTAAGTGAAATGGGTGTATCTAGAATTCCCAAGTTTATAATCAAACACCTGAAAGGTGAAGATTTCGCCAAATCTATTTGCGATTGATACATCTTCTTTCCAATCGACCTGAGCCTGAATACCGGGTGCGGTTTCAAATCTTGGATGTCCTGCAACAGTTCTTACTGGCTTAAGCCCTTTGGATTTGATGTATTTATTAAAGTTTGAGTAGGTACCGATATCTGGATCCCTCTCTGAAAGAATGAACTCATACACAGCGCGGATATTCGCACCTCTGATAGAAAGTTTCTGTTTGATGAGATCATAATGTTTATCCAGTTTGCTTGGTTTATCTCGGTGTGCAGCTTTGCCTTCGTATCCGTCATAATACTTTTTGACAGTTCTGCGATCCAGATCATAAAACCGTGCGAGTTCTGAAAAGTTTGGTTTTATATCACTCAATTTGAGGATTTTGAGCTGAGTCTTTAATGCTTCGTTCATGGATAACACCTCCATGAATACGATAGCATGATGACTTGGATTGTACATTTTTATTTTCCATTAAATGTACATTTTTATTTTACCATTTACATTTTGCTGAATAATGGTGAAATTAATAAAAATATTTCTAAAGTAGCTAAATTTTTTTTGGATGAAAAGAAGAGACAATTATACAAAACATATAAAAGTATACCTAGACTGTTTTTTAGAAAATATGAGTATGAAAATATATTAAATGAATATTTATGTGCCAAATATAATGTAGAAAAGTGTAACTTAGAGAAGTTTTTATTTGATAGTCCTGAACCGAAAATTTACAAAAAAATAACCTTAGAATTTGTTTCAAAATTACATTGGAAGAAACTAATTGATGGAAATACATCTATATATGAGTCTGTAGATAAAGATGGAAAGAAAATAGAGATTATCTATAATAAATCTAATGGAAAAAAGAAAAAGAGAAAAAGTAGTGTTAAGTATGATGGAGTAAAAAAGACGAACTTGGATTATTCAATTAGTGAATTAGTTACTTGTATTGAAAAAACAATGCCGGTGGTTAAATTAGCTGAAAATAGAGCGGTTATAGTCATGAATAATTCCCAAAAGAAAAAGGATAAAAAAACGAGCACATATATGACTTCTAGTCATATTTATATGGATTCTCTTGAACTTAATATGATTGCAAGAAAATATAAGGTAAGTATTGATTCTTTAGTGGGTTATGTATGTGACATTCAAAAGAAGTGTAAATACTGTCAGCGAAATTATTGCTCACGATTGCATAGAACTTGTTATCCATATTATAAAGACTGTAGTATGTATGATAAATTTATGAATAAGCTTTTATTAGTGTCACAAAGTAGAAATAAAAGTAGTCGCCCACAAGCAGTAGTTAGCAAAAAATCTGAAAATAAGCAAGAACGAGGGAAAAGTATTGCTAATACTCAAAGCAAGAAAAAATTACATCAGATAGGTGTCAAAGATTTTGTTGTTAGATCAAATGTGTTTCATTGCATACATCAATTACATCAAATACAAAATGTGGATGCAGTGATAAGAGTTTGTATGAACAACGGGGATGATAAACAGATTCAAATTTCTGCTGGATATTGCGAACAATGCAAAGTATACTTCATCATGGAATCTACATACCAAGAACTTAAAAGAAAAGGAATTATTCTCTGTCGGGTAACGGATTCAAAGACATATATGAAGGGTGGGTTTATGAATGGTTCTAAATTGGCACAAGAGTCGATTTTAATGCAATATGGATATAATGTTTCTCGATCAGTTGGGCTAACTGAACGACAGAGCCAAAAAATTCTTGCAGTTATGATTGATAATAAAGTACTATCCAAAGGTGGTATAATCAGTTATCTCGACTTCTTTATTCATCAGCATAGTTCAAGAAATAATATGGGAGTTGCAATTTCTAAATGGGAAGCGGATCGAGAGTTTGTAGAACATTATAGGACAGGAGAGTATACTAAATTTGGTGTTAATGCAATTTATAGAAGATGATTATAAATAAGTTGTGTAGCAGTATTATGGTTGGAAATGAGGACGATTATATATGAATAATTTTGAAATACCTATTAATAATATCGAATTAAACTCGGAAGAATTATTTCCATATGTAAAAATGGGAAATGTTGATGAAGCGATAGTTTTTATGAAAGAAAAGACTAATTGTTCAACAGAAGAAGCTTATGAGGTATATAAAGAATTGAAGCAAATGGTAAAAGCAAAACCGTTACAACAATGGGAACGGGATAAATACGAAAAGGAATATGAACATTCTACACAGCAACAAAATCCACCAAAACCACAAATCACCTGTCCATACTGTAATTCTACAAACACCAAGAAAATATCCACAGCCAGCAGAGCTGGCTCAATAATTGGTTTTGGGATATTTTCAAAGAAAATAGGCAAGCAATGGCACTGTAATGATTGTAAAAGTGATTTTTAAAGGAGATAACTTATGTCAGAAGATGAAAATAAAAATATAAAAGACAATATCAAATTAGAAAAATCTCAAAAACGACAAACAAGACCTCAATTACCAAAACAACGTGATTTGAGAGATAGATGTAATGAGATATTTTCAAAAGATATTCCACAAATTAATAACAAAGATAAGAAAAAGAAGTAATGAAATAAGTAATTCAGAATCAACTCTTTTTGAGGTTTTTACTACCCCCGAACAGTATTTCGGTAATAAAAAAATTCAATTCATTGTTTGAGGGGGATACATATACAAGAATCTAAAATTTTTCATTTTCAAGAAAATGTAAAATATGCCCCTGTACAAATCAACTCAATGCACTCCAACCCTGTATATCATGGGACTAAATCGTTCTATATCAGCCTAGGAGAGCAGAAAAGCAACAAGACTATAAATTGCTCGCCTGTAAATATAAAGCCTTAAAAATGCGCTCTCTATAAGCAAATACTCAGCCATATAACAGCACGATTTTACACGATTCGACACAGAACCACACGAAAAAAATAAGACTCAGCTCAACAGCCAAGTCTCACAATCAAATCTATTTTATTATCGTATCAGCTCTATACATAATATCATCAATATAATTTGTTGCAGGGTCATATATCAAAACAGTTTCAACCCGTGTTCCCTTTTCCAGTCCGTCATATCTGATATACTATATATAATCATATGGGTATGTGATTAATATAGGGAAAGCGAGGACAGAATGTTGGCGTTAACGGATGCGAGAAAAAAAGCAAACGAGAAATATATACAGAATAATTATAAACAAGTAAAATTATCTATGCCGAATGCAGAAGCAGAAACTTTAGATCAGTATTGTAAATCTAAAGGACTGACTAAAGCTGGCTTTATTCGACAGGCTATTAAGGAAAAAATGGAAAAAGAATCATAAATCAAGCAAAAGTAAAAAATCGAGGTCGTGAAAACCCCATAAATAGGGCGTTTCAGAGCTTCATTTTTCTAATGAAATGGTAGTTTCAAATGCTCTGAAAAAGGAGAGTATATAATGCCATTATCAAAGGAAACTATTTATACGATAAAAGACATCTACGATCTCCCAGAAGGACACCTTATGCAAGGAGTAAACGGATTGTATGGTGATAGTCAATCAGAAAAAAGAAGCCTTTTCCAAACTCGATCTTCTAAAGAAAAAGGAAACTGTAACAGATTATGATATGGAATTAGCATCGTACAGGGAACAGAAAATAAAATATTTAGTCTAAAATATATTGACGTACGTAAAAACGTACGTTATAATATAGGCAGATATCTTAAAAGCGCGCGATAAAATTAGACGAAAAAGAAAAGCAAAGAGAAGTAAAGAAAAGAAAAACAAAGAACAGAAAAACCAAAGAAAGAAAAGAAAGCGAAGCCAAGAATGCAAGGCAAAGAGGTTGAACTATGACAGCTATTAATATTACAAATGCAAGAAAGGAACTATACAATCTTGTTGAAAATGTCAATCGTTATAGTGATCCTACCTTGATTGTTAGTAAAAAAGGAAATGCTATTCTTATTTCGGAAGATGATTGGAATGCAATTCAAGAAACAGTGTATTTGAATTCAATTCCTGGAATGGCAGAATCTTTAATACAAGGCAAGGAATCTTCATTAGAGGATTGTCTGACAGAAGATGAAATAGAATGGTAGAAATTTATGTACCGTATTTTATTTGATAAGCAGGCTGCTAAAGATGCTAAAAAGCTGAAAAGCGTAAGATTGGATTCTAAAGCGAAAAAATTAATAGAAATTATAAGAGAGAATCCGTTTCAGAGTCCACCTCCATACGAAGGATTGATTGGGAATTTAGATGGACTTTATTCAAGGAGAATTAACATTCAGCACAGATTAGTATATCAAGTCTATGAGGAGCCTGTAGTAGTTGATTCTGTAAAATATGAAGGAACAGTAAAGATTGTCCGTATGTGGACACATTATGACGGAATTCGGTAAAACTGAATAAAAAGGAAAGAAGCATCAATGAGATAAATTCATTGGTGCTTTTCTTTATCCTGCTGCCGTTCATGGATTTCTGATAGAGTCTTTTCAAGAGAAGCTTTGTCCCATTGCTGACGAACAGTTTCATGTTCTAACTCGGTAATTCGCCGACTCAGATAATCGTCTGCCCAGTTCATTAAGAAGCTGGGAACAATAGGTAAATGCTGAATAACGGAAAAAGTAATATCTTCTAATTTTGATTTTAAATTCATTATGGGAATCTCCTTTATATTGCTACATTGACAGTATAGCTGAAGAGTTGGAATAACTCAATGATAAAACGTTTGAACAAAAAAGATGTTTCAAAAACCATCTTAATATTGGAACAGTTTATAAAGTGTAATTTTTATCCGTTATTTTCGTAAAAAGAGGGTGATTTTGTATCAAAAAAGAAATCTACCATTTCTGAAACAAATTTGATTTTGATTGGGAAAATTTGCGACAAACGTACACTTTATATATTGAAGAGAGGTGATAAAGATGGAATACGGCTATGCACGATGTTCGACTACCCTGTTATGATTATAGGTGCCGGGCTCCCGAAGATATATAAAATGCTTTCTGATGAAAAATCATATTCAGAGAGATTATTTATGTACAAACAAATTGGTTCATTATCATTAGAACAGTCAAAAAAGGCAATAGAAGAACCAGCTAAAAAATTCAAGGTAGAGTATACGGAAGAAGCTATGAAAGATGCGCTGAGAGTGATAAAAAATTTGTTTTTGCAATGGTAAAATGCGGAGAATTACCTTGTACAATCTCAAATGTTGCACATAATCTTGGAAAAGAGGTTTACTCAATATCTACGACAAGAGCACAATTAATCAGCAAAGGAATAATTTATCCAGTAAGATATAAGGAACTTGATTTTACAGTTCCGGAATTTTCCGGGTACATTCAAAGACTTGATGAATATAAAAAATGGAATAATCAATAATAGTAAACACTCATTTAAAGAGTGCCTGGATATGCTGGCAGATGGAAGCTATTTATTATGAACTTTATCCTGATATAATGATTATGCTGATGAAAGAACGGCATAGACAACTGAATACAAGAAAGAGACGGAAGCCTCAGTAGTTAAGAAAAAAACTACTGAGGCTTTTTTCTTTTTAAAATTACTTTTTACATACATTTAACATTTGACTTAACATAGATTTTACGAAGATACGTTACACTGATTTTGATAATGAGGAGGAACATGTAATGACAAGAAAAAAATGGTCATTTTTATTTACAGTCTGTCTGGTGACTGCTTTAATTGGCTGCGGACAGAAAAACTCTCAGGTAGATAAAAATAATAATGAAGAACTTAATAAACTCGGGCAAATTCAGGTGATTTCCAGGGAAGAAGGCTCAGGGACAAGAGATACATTTGCTTCGCTTACAGGATTTAATAAAGACGGAGCTGATGGTATAGACAAAACAGTGAATACAGCTACCATTGCTGACAGTATGGACTCCGTCATTGAAACTGTGAATAAAAATCCATCTGCGATCGGTTATGTGTCAGCGGGAACTACCGGGATCGAGGGTGTAAAGACTTTGGAAATCAATGGAGAAGCGTTTTCTGATAATAAGGGGAAATATCCGCTGACTCGTTCGTTCTATCTTGCCTACAGTGGAACACTTAATGATGTGGAACAGGATTTTATGACATATGTTCAAAGTGCAGGACAGGAAATTGTAAGTGGGCATTATGAAACAATTGCGAAGAATGCGACATTTTTATCGAACCAGTCAGAAGGAACAATACGAATCGAAGGTTCAACATCAATGGCTGCACTGATGAAGGAAATCGCAGATGCATATATGAAGATTAATACACATGCAACTATTCAAGTTACGGCAACGGATTCTACAAAGGGTCTGAACAGTGTTATGTTAGGAAATTGTGACATGGCAATGTCATCAAGAGATTTAAAAGATTATGAAAAAGAACTTTTGAACTATAATACGGTGGCAAAAGACAAAATTGCAGTGATTGTAAACCAGAAAAATCCACTATCTGATATCACATTATATATGCTGAAAAGTATATATACCGGTGGCGTTAAGAACTGGGAAGACTTACAGTAAGTAGCGTATGAAAAAGAGAAAGAGGAGAATTCGAAGATGAATGAAAAGTTACAGATTGTATTTGGCCTGCTAGGTGGTCTTGCAATATTTTTGTATGGTATGAATATGATGAGCGAATGTCTGCAGAAGGCAGCAGGAGAGAAAATGAAGACGATTCTTGCATTACTTACAAAGAATCCGATCCTTGGTGTTTTGGCAGGTGCGCTTACAACAGCAGTGCTTCAGAGCAGTAGTGCAACGACAGTTATGGCAATTGGTTTTGTCAGTGCAGGACTTATGAATCTGCCACAGGCGATTTCGATTATAATAGGTGCAAATATCGGTACGACAATGACAGCTCAGATTATCGCATTTAAGTTGAGTGATTATATTTACATCATTATATTTATTGGATTTATTATTTCATTTATTGTAAAATCAGAAAGAGCAAAGAGTATCGGACAGACTATTTTTGCATTTGGTTTATTGTTCCTTGGAATTGAGACTATGGGAAGTGTTATGAAGCCACTGGCATCCAGTCCGTTTTTCGTAGACTTAATTGCAAAAGTTGCAGATATGCCGGTGCTTGGTGTTGTAGTTGGAACGACGATGACGCTGGTTGTACAGAGTAGTAGTGCGACCATCGCAGTACTGCAGAATTTTGCATCTCAGGCAGGTCCGGATGGTGTAACCAGTATTCTGGGACTGACCGGTGCAATCCCGATTCTTTTAGGAGACAATATCGGAACAACGATTACGGCACTTCTTGCCAGTGTCGGACAGCCAAGAGATGCCAAGAGAACTGCGGTTGCACACTGTGTTTTTAACCTGTCCGGTGCACTGATCTTTATCTGGCTTATCAAACCATTCGCATATGTGATCCAGATGATCTCACCTAAGGGACCGGAGGTTCAGGTGATTTCCCGACAGATTGCAAATGCACATACAAGCTTTAATATTGTGATGACATTGATCTGGATTCCACTGATCTGGCTGATGGTGAAGATTGTTATGAAAATCATTCCGGACGCAAAGACAAGTGAAAAGAGAGAGCCTTCACGTCCGCAGTTTCTTGATGATAAACTGATCGGACAACCGACAGTTGCACTGAGCCTTGCGAGAAAAGAGATTACAAGATGCAGTGAGATGGCAGGTGAAACACTCCAGAAATTGATCAATCTTGTGAAAGGGGAAACCAGGGAACAACTGGAAGAAGTGATGGAACAGGGACATGACGTAGGAAAATTAACAGAGCAGATTAATGAGTATCTGACAAATATGTTTTCTTCCGGTTCCCTGACAGAGAAGCAGACTACCCAGACAGCAGGGCTTATGTATATGCTTGGAGATGTAGACCGCGTCAATGGTCTGAGTATGGAGATTGCAGAAGCTGTCCGTGAGAAGAAAGAACAGAAGTACAAATACTCCAAAGAAGCCATGCGTGATCTGACGAATAGTCTGGAGCAGATTCAGGGTATGTACCGGGAGGCAATTCAGGTACTTATGACGGGCAGTACAGAGAATGCAAAAAAAATTGTGAAGAAAAAAGAAAAGGTTCTGGATCTCACCATACATATGGGAAAATCCCATGTCGAGCGTGTAGGAAAGGGAAAATGTTCCAGTAAGCTGACGGTACCGTTTAACCATGTTCTTCAGAATATCGGAAGAATGGGAAACTGTTGTGTAAATATTGCAGATGCTGTACTTGCGCAGTCTGATTTAAATGAATTTACAGCATTTGTAAAGGAGGAAAATTAAGTAAAATGACAAATGAAACGATATTTATGAATCGGGAATTATCCTGGCTGAAATTCAATGAAAGAGTGTTGGAAGAAGCAGAAAGTGAGAAAAATCCGCTCTGTGAACGACTGACATTTGCATCAATTTACCAGAGTAATCTAGATGAATTTTTCATGGTGCGTGTAGGATCTTTGATCGATCAGATGATTGTTTCGAAAAATGTAAAAGACAATAAGACTGGAATGACAGCAAAAGAACAGATTCAGGCAATCCTGGCACGGGTCGCAAAGCTGAACCGAAGAAAAGATACAGTCTATGAAAATCTGATGGATGAAGTTGCACAGGCAGGGATTCGCCTTGTGGATTTCCGTAAAATTGGCAAAAAAGAAGGAAAATATCTGGAACAGTATTTTGATGCAGAGATTGCCCCGCTCATTTCTCCAATTGTTGTCGGAAAAAGACAGCCGTTTCCATTTTTGAAAAATAAAGGTATCTATGCAGTTGTCGTACTGGAGAAGAAAAACGGAAAAGAAAAACTTGGAATTATTCCGTGTAATTCCGGTGTATTCCCGAGACTTGTGCAGGTGCCGGCGGAAGAAGAAACTTACATGCTGGCAGAAGAGCTGATCCTCCACTTTATTTCGAAAGTATTCAAAGGTTATTTTGTGAAGGCAAAATCTCTGATCCGCGTAACGAGAAACGCGGATATAGATGCAGATGCGTTGTATGATGAAGATCTGGATTACCGCGATTTTATGGAAGGAATCATCAAGAAAAGAAAGCGTCTGCTTCCGGTAAGAGTGGAGTTTTCCAGAGAACTGGATGGAGATATCGTGGATAAGATCTGCGAGTATCTGGATCTGGATGGCAAATATGTATTCCGTGGAAGTTCACCACTTGATCTGTCTTTTGTATTTCAGATCCAGGACAGCCTGCGCAATCATCCGGAATTGTTCTATGAGAAACGAGTGCCTCAGAAGTCTACACAGATTGACAGCAAAAGATCGATTCTGGAGCAGATTAAGGAGAAAGATAAATTATTGTCTTATCCATATGAGAGTATACGTCCGTTTCTAGATATGCTTTCTGAGGCTGCAAATGACGATGAAGTTGTATCAATCAAGATGACACTGTATCGTGTCGCAAAGCAGAGCAAGGTCGTGGAAGCTTTGATCGATGCGGCGGAAAATGGAAAAGAAGTATTGGTTCTTGTAGAGTTAAAAGCAAGATTTGATGAGGAAAATAATATTGAATGGTCAAGAAGACTGGAAGAGGCTGGTTGTACAGTCATATATGGTCTGGACGGATATAAGGTTCATTCAAAATTGTGTCTGATTACAAAAAAGACGAATGGAAAAATCGAGTATTATACACAAATTGGTACTGGAAATTATAATGAGAAGACAGCAAGACTGTACACAGATCTGTCTCTTATGACGTATGATCAGGAGATTGGTGAGGAGGCAGCAGCAATCTTCCAGGCATTATTTATGGGAGAAACGGTTCAGGTCAGCAAAAAACTTCTGGTAGCGCCAAATTGTCTTCAGAACCGATTACTTGATATGATCGAGGAAGAGATCCGCCATGCAAAGAGAGGCGAAGAAGCTTATATCGGTGTGAAAATGAATTCTCTGACTGATAAAAAGCTGATGGATAAATTGATTGAGGCATCTCAGGCAGGCGTGGAGATAGAACTTATTGTACGTGGAATCTGCTGCCTTATCCCGGGAGTGGAAGGGTATACAGAAAACATCCGGGTCATCAGTATTGTAGGACGTTTTCTGGAACATTCCAGAATTTACATATTTGGAAAAGAAGAAAAACAGAAAATTTATATAGCATCTGCAGACTGGATGACAAGAAATACGGTACATAGAGTCGAAGTGGCGGCACCGGTGGAAGATCCGGATCTGAAGCTGCGTCTGAACGAGATGTTTATCACGATGCTCAGTGACAATGTACAGGCAAGAGAACTGAAAAGTAACGGAAAATATACGAGATTACAACCGGGAGAAGAGGCACCGCTTAATTCACAGGAGTTCTTCTATGAAAGTGCATATGAGGCATTAGAAAGTCAGGAGAAAAATAAGATTATTTTGCAATAGATACGAAAAATACTGAAGAATTGCAAAAAAAGAACTTGACAAAACAAGTTTAACACGTTAAAGTATAGAACATAAATAAAAACAAATATTTATAGAAACCGTTGAGAAAGAGAAGTAGATGATTTGACGAAGTTTCAGAGAGCGGCAGGTGGTGTGATTGCCGTACTAAGTGGATGATCGAATGGACTTTCGAGGGCAGCCGGAAATTCTGAATACAGAAGATTATGGTTTGTCGGGAACCGAACCCGTTATCAATCAGGAGTGTATGTTAGTACATGAGAAAAGTGGACATTATGTCAAGTTGAGTGGTACCGCGATAATAGATAATATTACCGCCTCAAACAGTTTGTTTGAGGCGGTTTTCTTTATATCCAGATAAATCCCTCAGAACATTTTCTCTCCTAACAAGTGGTCAGTCGGCTGGCGATATGCAGACTGCAGACAGGAAAAATTTAAACAAAGAAAAGGAGACAAAATTATGAAGAAAAAATTAGTAGCAGGATTATTAACAGGAGCAATGATTGCAGCATTACTGACAGGATGTGCAGAATCCGGAAGCGACAAGAGCAGTGATGCAAAAGAAAGTTATACGATTGGAATTGAACAGTTTGCAGAGCATGGTTCCTTAGATAATTGCCGGGAGGGATTTTTACAGGGACTGGAAGAAGAAGGAATCAAAGAAGGAGATAACCTAAAAGTTGAGACGAAGAATGCAGCAGCAGATATGGGAACAGCAGGACAGATTTCCGATAGTTTTGTATCTGATAAAGTAGATCTGATCTGTGCAATTGCAACACCAAGTGCACAAAGCGCATACAACGCAGCAATGGATGCTGGAATTCCGGTCATTTATACAGCAGTTACAGATCCGGTTGCAGCAGAGCTTGCATCAGAAGATGGGACTCCGGCAGGAGAGGTGACAGGAACATCTGATAAACTTCCGGTAGAAGAGCAGCTTAAGATGATCCGTGAGATGCTTCCACAGGCAAAGACGATCGGAATCATGTATACAACAAGTGAGGCAAATTCTGTATCAGCAATCAAAGAATATGAAGACCTTGTAGGTAAATATGATTTTGAACTTGTGACAAAAGGAATTACAACAACTGCAGATGTTTCTCTCGCAGCGGATGATCTTTTAAGTAAAGTAGACTGCATTACAAACCTGACAGATAATACAGTTGTTGCTTCTCTTCCAACGATACTTGAAAAAGCGAATGACAAGAAAATCCCGGTGTTCGGAAGTGAGATTGAGCAGGTAAAGATCGGATGCCTTGCAGCAGAGGGAATCGATTACATTTCTCTTGGAAAACAGACTGGTAAAATGGCGGCCCAGGTATTGAAAGGTGAGAAAAAAGCATCAGAACTTAATTTTGAGACAATTACAACTCCAGGATTCTATGTGAACAATAAAGTGGCAGAGAACCTTGGAATTACAGTTCCAACAGATCTTTCAGACAATGCAGTAGAAACATTTGACGAGATCACACAGAACAAGTAAACGGAGGCATTTTCATGAATCTTATCGTAACCATATTAGAACAAGGTCTTATCTATGGAATTTTATCACTTGGACTTTACATTACATATAAAATACTGGATTTTCCGGATTTGACAGTAGACGGAAGTTTTCCACTGGGGGCGGCTGTAACAGCAGCCCTCATTACAAGAGGAGTGAATCCATATCTGACGCTTCCGGTGGCATTTGCAGCCGGTGTGCTGGCAGGTATCTGTACAGGGCTTATCCATGTAAAATGCAAAGTACGTGATCTTCTGTCAGGTATTATTATGATGACAGCTCTGTGGACCATGAATCTGTATATTGCAGGAACGGCAAATGTACCGCTGTTTTCACAGCAGAGTATTTTTAAAAATGATTTTATAAATGGACTTCCGTCAGGAATAAAACCATATATGACTCTGATTCTGATTCTGGTTCTGACGATAATCTGTAAAATCTTTCTGGATCTTTACATGCAGACAAAATCAGGCTATCTGTTAAGAGCAGTAGGAGACAATCATGTGCTTGTAACTTCTCTTGCAAAAGACCAGGGAAATGTAAAGATTCTTGGACTTGCTATTTCAAATGGACTTGTCTCTCTGGCAGGCTGTGTATTTGCTCAGGAGGAGCGAGTGTTTGAGATTTCTATGGGAACAGGAGCAATGGTCATTGGACTTGCGAGCGTCATCATTGGAACGAGTATCTTTAAAAAGATTTCATTTGTGAAGACAACAACGGCAGTTCTGGTTGGCTCGATTATTTACAAAGCATGCGTGGCAGTGGCAATCCGTAACTTTGAGCCACAGGCAATGAAGCTTATTACAGCAATATTATTCCTGGTTGTTCTTGTAATCAGCATGGGTGGAAAGAAGAAGGTGAAAGGAAATGCTTGAATTAAAAGGAATTTCAAAGTATTATAATGTAGGATCCGTCAATGAGATGTGTCTTTTTCAGAATTTTAATCTGAATATTGAAAAAGGAGAATTCCTTTCCGTAGTCGGAAGCAATGGTTCCGGAAAGACTTCCATGTTGAATATTATCTGTGGAAGTATCCCGGTTGAGTCTGGACAGATTCTGATCGGGGATACAGATATTACAAAAGAAAAAGAATATAAGAGAAATAAAAGAATCGGCCGTGTTTATCAGAACCCGTCCATGGGCACGTGTCCAAGTATGACAATTCTGGAAAATATGGCACTGGCAGACAATAAAGGAAAATTATATGGTCTTGGACGTGGGACGAATAAAGCTCGGATAGAATATTACAGAGAGCAGCTTGCCCAGCTTGGTCTTGGACTGGAAGATAAGATGGACGTGAAAGTCGGTTCTTTATCCGGAGGTCAGAGACAGGCAATGGCACTTTTAATGTCCACTATGACACCGATTGAATTTCTGATCCTTGATGAACATACAGCAGCACTGGATCCAAAGACGGCAGAGCTGATCATGCAGCTCACTGATAAGATTGTAAAAGAAAAACAATTGACAACGATTATGGTCACACACAATCTACGCTATGCAGTAGAATATGGGAATCGCCTCGTGATGATGCATAATGGTCACATGATACTGGACAAAAAGGGCAAAGAGAAAGAAGACATGGCAATCGATGATATTCTTACCTTATTTAATGAAATCAGTATTGAATGTGGCAATTAATACGGGAGATTTCAAAAAAATGTAAGGAAAAAAAGGAGAACATATGATGGCAAAGAGAATCGCACAGTTTCACAAAGTAAGTTTTGAACAGTTCGCAGAAGGATTTAAGGACACCTTCGGAGAAATGAAAGAAGGGGAATTAAAGGAAATTTATCAGTCGATCAAGCTTCCGAAACGTGCAACGGCCGGATCTGCCGGATATGATTTCTATACACCGATCCCGATTGTGCTCGCACCAGGGAAAACAGTAAAGATTCCGACTGGAATCCGTGTGGAGATGCAGGAAAACTGGGTGTTAAAATGCTACCCGAGAAGCGGACTTGGATTTAAGTACCGTCTGCAGCTTAATAATACGGTAGGAATTATCGATAGCGATTATTTTTACTCAGACAATGAAGGACACATTTTTGCAAAACTTACGAATGATTCCAATGAAGGAAAGACTGTGGAACTGGAAGCAGGAAGTGGGTTTATGCAGGGAATCTTTGTGGAATATGGAATTACAATGGATGATGATGTAACAACTGTGAGAAATGGCGGGTTCGGAAGTACATCCCAGAGATAATTAACAGGATTACTGAAAAATGTCAGGGCATCAAGTATGATACTGCAAGTTTCAGACATACTATTATCATAGATTTTGACTTATTATTACTTTTCAAGATATAACGATTAACAGATGAAACAACGAAAAGAAAATGTAAGTAGAATTTTAGAAGATGAGGGTAAATGTATGGCTGACAAGACAAAAGTTTTTTCAAAAAGAGATAAAAATGTAGACTATATGAATCAGATGCTGCCGGTAGAAGACAGTTTTGATATCGTTCAAAGGGATATACAGATTGGAGGAAAAGACGCTACATTTTACTTTATAGATGGTTTTACGAAAGATGAGTCTATGTTAAAAATCATGGACTCTTTTTTTAATATCAAAGAGGGAGATATGCCAAAGGACGCAGCGGCGTTCGCAACGACCTGCATTCCCTATGTGGAAGTGGACGTGATCGGGGATTTTGATCAGATTTTCCAGAATCTTTTGTCAGGAGTCACGTGTTTGTTCATTGACGGATATCAGGCTTGCCTTGCCATCGACTGCAGAACATATCCGGCGAGAAGTGTGGATGAACCGGACAAGGATAAATCTCTCCGTGGTTCCAGGGACGGGTTTGTGGAGACAATTGTATTTAATACCGCCCTCATGCGGCGGCGTATCCGTGACCGGCATCTTGTTATGAAAATGCTGGAGGTTGGAGAAAGTTCCAGAACGGATGTGGCACTTTGTTATATGGAAGACCGGGTAGATCAGGAACTTTTAAAGAATTTAAATTACCGAATCCGGGATATCAAAGTGGATGATCTTCGCATGAATCAGCAAAGTCTGGCAGAGTGCCTGTTTAAACGGAAATGGTACAATCCATTCCCGAAATTTAAATTTACAGAGCGGCCGGATACCGCGGCTGCCTGTCTGCTGGAAGGGAAAGTCGTGATCCTGGTGGACAATTCACCGTCTGCAATGATTCTGCCAACGTCAATTCTGGATATTATTGAAGAAGCAAATGATTATTATTTTCCGACGTTGACGGGCATGTATTTGAAAATATCCCGGGCGCTTATTACATTTCTGACCATCTTTCTGACACCAGTGTTTTTGTTATTTATGCAGAATTTGAGCTGGCTGCCGAAAATTTTTGCATTTGTGGCGGTAAAAGATACCGTCAACATTCCGCTTATTTTTCAGCTTTTGATGCTGGAAGTGGCTATTGATGGTCTGAGGCTTGCAGCGCTGAACACCCCGAGCATGCTTAGTACGCCTTTGAGTGTGATTGCCGGTCTTGTTATGGGAGAGTTCTCCGTGAAATCCGGATGGTTTAATGCAGAAGTCATGCTGTACATGGCATTTGTGGCAGTTGCGAACTATACGCAGCCTAATTTTGAGCTTGGATATGCGTTAAAATTTATGAGACTGGAATTACTGGTACTGACTGCGGTATTTAACTGGATTGGATTTCTGGCAGGAACGGTGATTGTGATCTGCAGCATCTGCTTTAACAAAACGCTGTCCGGACGGAGTTATTTGAATATCAGATTGAATTAAAACATTAGAATTGTGTGAGATAGCCTCCAGCAGGATTGCAGGGGTGCACAGTAGAAGTGTGTCATGCAATTGCATGACGCGCACCTCGCAGCAAGAATGCCGAGGCATTCTTGAAGTTAATAGAAAGTTAATAGAAAATATAAGAAAAATTTTGCAACCTTCCTATAAACATGGTATGATATTGCATAGGTGACTATAGCATTTATACACTGCCAAAAAGCGGTTATATAAGGAGGACTTGCGATGAGCGACTATATTATTACTGTAAACAGTACCGTAGATACAACGAGAGAATGGCTGACCGAGAGAGGCGTGCCGTATATTCCGTTGAAATATACAATTGATGGACAGACATATTCGGATATGGAAGGTCTGTCTTCAAAAGAATTCTTTGACAAATTAAGAGAAGGAAAAATGTCTACTACTTCCCAGATCAATCCGGACGAAGCACGTGAGGCGTTGGAGCCATATCTGAAAGAAGGGAAAGATATTTTGCATCTTTCATTTTCATCTGGATTAAGTGGAACATGCAACAGTATGAAAATTGCGGCAGAGGAACTTCAAGAGGAGTATCCAGAACGTAAGATTATTGTAATTGATACACTGTGTGCATGTCTGGGAGAGGCGTTACTTCTATATTATGTATTAAAACAAAAGGAAAACGGGGCAACGATTGAGGAGGCTGCAAAGTGGGCAGAAGAGAATAAGCTTCATATTTGCCATGATGTAACAGTGGATGATCTGAATCATCTGCATAGAGGCGGACGTGTGTCCAAGACAAGTGCTGTGCTTGGAACAATGGTACAGATTAAACCAATCATCATTATGGATGATAATGGATGTCTGAAAGTAGTTGGCAAAGAGCGTGGCAGAAAGAAGTCTCTGAACAAGATCGTAGATATGGCCGCAAAGCAGGCAGAGGGATATGAAAATGAGATCATAATGATCACACATGGTGATTGCCCGGAAGATGCAGAGTATGTTGCAAAAAGAGTTCAGGAAAAAATGGGAATCCAGAACATTTATATTAACAATATCGGAACTGTTATCGGAGGACATACCGGTCCGGGTGTTGTAGCAGTATTCTGTATGGGAGATAAAAGAGAAGTAAAGCTGTAAGGTCAGCATAGGAAAGTGTTGAAATGTCAAAAAGTCAAAAATATTTCAGGAAAAGTCAAAAAAGTTGTTGACACTACAGGATTGATGTGTTAATCTATCACTTGTGTGAAACAAAAACAAAGTAGAGTATCCACTCTCACCATAGCACAATCGGGTGACTATTGGTCAGATATTGAGCTGATAACCATAATAGGATTATGATGCAGATATATAAGTGGATAGTCTCGAACTATTCACTTATTTTATTTTTATGATGGGGGTGCACGACAATTAGCGATTTAATGATTAACGGACAGATCAGAGACAAAGAGGTAAGAGTAATTGCAGAGAACGGAGATCAGTTAGGTGTAATGCCGGTTAAGGAAGCCATGAAACTGGCTCAGGAAGCTGAATTAGATCTGGTCAAGATTGCTCCAAAGGCTCAGCCACCTGTATGCAAGATTATCGACTATGGTAAATACAGATATGAGCTTGCAAGAAAAGAAAAAGAGGCTAAGAAGAAGCAGAAAACCGTTGAGGTGAAAGAAGTAAGAATTTCACCTAACATTGATACCAACGACCTGAACACGAAGGTAAACAATGCAAAGAAATTTATCGCAAAAGGAAACAAAGTAAAAGTTACATTACGTTTCCGTGGTCGTGAGATGGCACATATGCAGCAGAGCAAGCATATTCTTGACGATTTTGCCGAGATGCTGGCAGAGGTTGCAGTAGTAGAGAAGCCGGCCAAACTGGAAGGTAGAAGTATGAGCATGGTTTTAACTGAAAAACGTTAAAAATAATTACATGTAATTTCATTAAAGGAGGAACTATATCATGCCAAAAATTAAAACAAGCAGAGCAGCAGCAAAGCGCTTCAAAAAGACAGGTACAGGAAAATTAAAAAGAAATAAAGCTTACAAGAGCCATATCTTAACAAAGAAGTCTACTAAGAGAAAGAGAAACTTAAGACACGCTACAATCGCAGACGAGACAAACGTAAAGAACATGAAGAAAATCTTACCATATTTATAAGATTTTCAGCAGATAGATTGAAGGAGGAAAATAAGACATGGCAAGAATTAAAGGCGGACTTAACGCTAAAAAGAAACACAATAGAACTTTAAAATTAGCAAAAGGATACAGAGGAGCACGTTCTAAACAGTACAGAGTTGCAAAACAGTCTGTAATGAGAGCTCTTACATCTTCATATGCAGGAAGAAAACAGCGCAAACGTCAGATGCGTCAGCTCTGGATTGCTCGTATCAACGCAGCAGCCAGATTAAATGGACTTTCTTACAGCAAGATGATGCACGGACTTAAAGTTGCTGGTGTAGATATCAACAGAAAGATGCTTGCAGAGATGGCTGTTAATGATGCAGAAGGATTTGCAACACTTGCAGAGCTTGCTAAAAGCAAAATCGCTTAATTAAATTAAGAATACTTATTTGAATAAGAATAAATCAGAGGACAAGATGTATATATTTTGTTCTCTTTTTTTTGTTTTTTTATCTACAACTGCACTTGCATTATTCACAAAGATTATATAATATAGAAAATAGAGAGCAAAATGTCGAAAAAAGTATTGGAGGGTTATAGATTATGAAGATATTAGTCGTAATTGACATGCAGAATGATTTTATTGACGGTGCGCTTGGAACAAAAGAAGCTCAGGCAATTGTGCCCAAAGTGGCAGAGAAGATCAAGAATTTTGATGGAAAGGTGTTCTATACCCGTGATACACACGATGAAAAATATTTGGAGACACAGGAAGGAAAGAATCTTCTGGTTAAACATTGTATCCGTGGTACAGATGGATGGAAACTGACTCCGGAAATTGATGTACTCTGTGAAGGAGATATTTTAAATAAATCATCATTTGGAAGTATTGAACTTGGATTTAAGCTGAATGATTACAGAAGTAATCTTCGTGTCATTAAGAATGAAAGAGTGGAGAGTATTACACTGATTGGTGTCTGTACAGATATTTGTGTGATCTCTAATGCAATGATTCTTAAAGCCTTCTTCCCGGATAAACCGATTATCGTTGATGCAGCATGCTGTGCCGGATCAACACCAGAAGGCCATAAGAATGCACTGGCAGTCATGAAGACATGTCAAATTCAGATTGAAAATGAAGAATAAGATTATTCAGGATAGATCAATCTTTCATCAGTAATATCGTTCAGAACTTCGGCCAGATACTTTTTGGAAAGGTATTTGGCCATTCCTAAATTCTGATCTAGGTAGTTGCCACAGTCACGGGCAGCGGCACCAGGAATATCGCCTTCGAATTCAGCGATAAATGTAAACATACGCTTCATTAGAGGAACGATGTCGCGAGACTTGTATTCACCTGCAAGTACAAGGTAGAAACCAGTACGACAGCCCATAGGTCCGAAGTAGATGTCTTTTTCACCGAATTCCGGATCGTTTCTGAGGAATGTTGCGCCAAGGTGTTCAATGGTGTGCATCTCTGCAGTGTTCATAACAGGTTCGCGGTTCGGGGCAGTCATACGAAGGTCAAAAGTTGTAACCGGATTGCCTGCAACATAATCTACGCGAGATACGTAGACGCCAGGTAACAGTTTCAGATGATTTATGGTGAAACTTGTGATTTTTTCCATAATAAAATACTCCTTTTCATTGTGATTTATTGTATTGGAACATTAGAATATGCATCAATACAATAATACCAGTATAACATTTGGCAGACAGATATGCTAGAAAAATGCGAGATTGAAATGCAAAATTTGTTTTTGCAAAATAGAATTTTAGGGAACAGGTGACAGATTATGAAGTTATATTTAGTCAGACATGGACAGACAGACTGGAACAAAGAAAAAAGGCTACAGGGACAGGAAGACATTCCGTTAAATGATTTTGGAAGACATCTCGCAAAAGAGACAGGGATCGGTCTTCGCAATGTCAGATTCGATCTTTGTTTTTCAAGTGACTTAAAAAGAGCACTGGAGACGGCTAATCTGATTTTAGATGAAGGAAGCAGTAAAGTTCCAATTATTATGGATAAAAGACTGAAAGAAATTGCCTTTGGTGAATGGGAAGGAAAAAGTGTAGCAAGAAACCAGATGGAAGTTCCGGACGAATTCCTGAAATTCTACGATGATCCGGAACATTTTGTAGGAGCACCGGGTGGAGAATCCTTTGCAGAAGTAAAAGAACGTACAGATAATTTCCTTAAATGGCTTGTAGGACAGGAGGAATACGGAGATAAAAATATTCTTTTGGTCACACACGGAGTTGCGCTGGCAACATTACTCAATAATATAAAAAAAGCACCATTATCCGAACTTTGGGCTGGCAGCATTCATAAAAACTGCGCAGTCACAGAAGTAGAAATCAAAGGCGAAGAAATGCAGATACTGTCCGAAAATCAGGTATATTACGAAGATGAGGTGCCGGATTGGGCGCGGTAGAATAGTGTGAAAATATAAATAGAATCCCAAACTATAGCGTCTTGAACACGAAGGATTTTCCGGCATCAGTTGCGTCGTTTATTTTTTCGTGAGTATGTAAACTCGCCTAAAAACAGGCTCAGACAGTACATATTCACGAAAACTCTACTCACTGATGCTCGGAAAATCCTTCTACCGTTCAATCCATTATAGTTTGGGATTTTTAATTCTCATCACTACTCTGACGATTAGAAGAATTTTGGTATATATTTGTTTAATTCACTTAAAAAGTTAGTAGCACACAGATATTTAGAATTCAAGAATGCCATAGTCCAGGCTTATTATTTACAAATAACACTATATTTCTAAATACCTCATCAGATTCTCATAGTTCCGCTTCATAAGGTGATATCCATGTTCGTAAAATTCTCTTAGAACGTCACAGTCCTGCTCCAGTCTTGATACGGTTGGGACGAGTGGACGCAGTACGAAAATCCGTCCTTCATGTTCTAATTTTTCGATGAGCTCCAGTTCTTTGTTATACATATAATTCCGGCGGATCATAGTCTTGACAGCCTCCGGATATTTGCCATAAGCGCGGCGATATAACTTTGCCATGCCTTTTGTCATTGACTTTTTGCGATATCCCGGATTGCGAGTCAGAATCACAACAATCTTCTCATTGTTCTGATGCAATGCATGTCGGATTGGAATGGAATCTGCAAGTCCGCCGTCCAGATAAGGTACATCGTCAATATTAACCATAGGACACAGAAGAGGCATGCTGCTTGATGCCCGGCAGATGCGTAACAGTCTGTCAAAATCTTGTGTTTCAATCATATATTCTGCTTTTCCGGTAATGCAGTTCGTTGTGACCTGCTCGCAGACCACGCCTTGTTCACAGGATTTCTGAAATGTTTCGAAATCAAATGGAAAGATTTCGCGTGGGTACTTGTCAAAAACCATGTCCATATCCAGAAGACTCTTTTCACGCATGAAATCACGAAGATTATTGTGATAGTTGTATTCTTTATCTTCCACGATCATACAGTTTCGTGTACGCCCAATCTGTTTTGACACGTAATCTACGGCATTACATGCTCCTGCAGAAACACCAATAACGTGGGAGAGATAAGTATCCTGTTCCATAAGATAATCTAAAACTCCCGAAGTGAATACACCTCTGGTGGCACCGCCTTCCAGTACGATTGTTGCATTTATCATAATCAACACCTCTTGTTTTGTAATAATTCGATAATAGTTTTCGGTGAAACATGATTCAAAGGCAGGGATTCCTGACTTTGGAAACATTTTCTAAGTGATATTATATAACGAAAAATAGAATCATGAAAATGCCTTTTTACAAAAAATCAGTTAAAAATGCAGGAAGTAGATAAAAAGGCAGTAAAAAGATGAGACGGAAATAGAAAAAGTGCGTAAAGTGCCGAAAAACAGTGGTTTCCCGGCTTGCTATTTTGACGTATCTTTGGTAAGATATTCATCGTATGAGCTAAAACGTGATTGATAGATAAAAAGGAGCAAATATAATGATCAGTACAAGTAATATTACATTACGAGTTGGGAAAAAAGCATTATTTGAAGACGTTAATATTAAATTTACAGAAGGGAACTGTTATGGTCTGATCGGTGCCAATGGTGCAGGTAAGTCTACATTTTTAAAGATTCTTTCCGGACAGCTTGAGCCGACCAACGGAGAAGTCATCATCACTCCGGGACAGAGACTTTCATTCTTACAGCAGGATCACTTCAAATATGACGAGTATCCGGTTCTTGATACAGTTATGCTTGGAAATGCGAGACTGTACGAAATTATGAAAGAAAAAGAAGCAATCTATGCAAAGGAAGATTTTACAGACGAGGACGGTATCAAGGCAAGTGAGCTGGAAGCAGAGTTCGCGACCATGAATGGCTGGGAAGCAGAGTCTGATGCAGCAACATTGTTAAATGGTCTTGGAATCGGAACAGAACTTCACTATGAGATGATGAAGAACTTAAATGGTCCTGAGAAAGTAAAGGTTCTGCTTGCACAGGCATTATTTGGTAATCCGGATATCCTGCTTCTCGACGAGCCTACGAACCACTTGGATCTGGATGCGATCGCATGGCTTGAGGAATTTTTGATCAACTTTGAAAACACAGTCATCGTTGTATCACATGACCGTTATTTCCTGAATAAAGTCTGTACACAGATTGCAGATATTGACTATGGTAAGATTAAGCTCTATGCCGGAAACTATGACTTCTGGTATGAGTCCAGCCAGCTTCTCATCCGCCAGATGAAAGAGGCGAACAAGAAGAAGGAAGAGAAGATCAAAGAGCTGCAGGAATTTATTTCAAGGTTTAGTGCAAATGCTTCAAAATCCAAGCAGGCTACTTCAAGAAAGCGTGCATTGGAGAAAATCCAGCTTGATGATATCCAGCCATCCAGCCGTAAATATCCATACATTGATTTCCGCCCGAACCGTGAGATTGGAAATGAAGTATTAACAGTAGAAGGACTGAGCAAGACCATTGACGGAGAAAAAGTATTAGACAACATTTCTTTTACATTGGGACATGATGATAAAGTCGCATTTGTCGGAAGTAACGAGCTTGCCAAGACAACACTGTTCCAGATTCTTATGGGAGAGATGGAGCCAGATGAGGGAACATACAAATGGGGCATCACAACTTCACGGGCATATTTTCCATTAGACAGTGGAAGTGAGTTTGATAATGACTATTCAATTGTAGACTGGCTGACACAGTACTCTGAAGAGAAAGATGCGACTTATGTACGTGGATTCCTCGGACGTATGCTTTTTGCCGGAGATGACGGAGTAAAGAAAGTGAAAGTTCTGTCCGGAGGAGAGAAAGTGCGCTGCCTGTTATCCAAGATGATGATTTCCGGTGCAAATGTACTGATTTTTGATGAGCCTACGAACCACCTGGATATGGAAAGTATCACAGCACTGAACAATGGAATGACAAAATTCCCAGGTGTCATTCTCTTCTCATCAAGAGACCACCAGATTGTTCAGACAACTGCAAACCGTATCATGGAAATTGTTCCGGGCGGAAAGATGATTGACAAGATAACAACATATGACGAATATCTGGAAAGTGATGAGATGGCAAGAAAACGTCAGACATACACAGTCCAGAATGACGACGAAGACTAAAAAGTAAATTTAATATGTAGAGATGAAAAGACTGTAACTTGTAAGATTGAGTTGCAGTTTTTTTTGTATAATAGTGAGAATTGCATTTTCTATTATATCAGATGGGAGATGACCCAATCTCTATAGGTGGTAAGAAACAAACTGGTATCAGTGGTGGGAGTCAATCACCCCAGCTGATGGAGGCATTCTTGAAAAGAAACCTCAACAGGCTCTTTTATTATATGATGGAATTTGTTATACTAAAATCGTATGATGATAGGGTAAAATATCATTACAGTTTAAATACAGGGAGTATAAGATTATGAGAAATATAAAAATTACAATTGAATATGATGGCAGCCGTTATCAAGGCTGGACAAGACTTGGAAAAGATGAATCTAACAACACAATATCTGCCAAGATTATTGATGTATTAGGGAAAATGACTGGTGAAAAGAATATTGAGCTGAATTGTGGCTGCCGTACAGAAGTCGGTGTACATGCTTACGCACAAGTGGCGAATTTTAAGACTTCTTCTAATCTGAGTACAAAAGATATTCAGCATTATCTTAATCGGTATCTGCCAATGGATATTGCAATTACGGAAGTTGAAGAGGTTCCGGATCGTTTCCATGCCCAGTTGAATGCAGTATCAAAAACTTATGTTTACCGTATGACGATTATGGATGTTCCAAGTGTTTTTGAGCGTAAGCATACTTACCATTGCTTTAAGACACCGGATAAAAAGGCAATGCAGCAGGCTGCTCTTTTATTTATCGGAGAACATGATTTCCGTAATTTCTCTACTGCAAAGAAGAGCAAGAACACGACACGTGAGGTCTACGACATTGACATTTATGGAGATAATGAGGAAATGCAGATCCTCATTCAGGCAGACGATTTTCTGCACAACATGGCAAGACTTATGATCGGAACACTTCTGGATATTGGGTTTGGACTTCGAAAGAAAGAAGATATTGAGGCAATTTTTAACGGAGAAAAGACAGTTGGAAATCCTTGTGATCCGAAGGGACTGTATTTACAGGAAGTAGAATATTAATATGAAAGTAGAAAGCAGAAAAGTATCGGATTCCAGAGTAGAGACCGTTCATATTGTAAGACCAAACCATCTGAATGCAGCAGGACGTCTGTTTGGCGGCATGCTCATGCAGTGGATTGATGAGGTGGCTGCACTTGTGGCAAAACGTCATACCCACACAAATGTGACGACTGCAAGTGTGGATAATTTAAGTTTTTTAAAAGGAGCTTATCCAGGTGACAGTGTTGTGATCATTGGCCAGCTTGTCTATGTGGGACGGACTTCCATGGACATTAAGGTGGATAGCTATGTAGAATCCATGGATGGCACAAGAACATTGATTAATCATGCTTATCTGACAGTGGTAGCACTGAATCAAAACGACCATCCGATTCCAGTGCCAAGGCTTGAACCTACAACAGAAGATGAAGCCGCAGAATGGGAAGAGGCAAAACGACGCAGAGAACTTAGAAAATCACTGTAATTTTATATCAGCTGGGAGTCAATCCCCCAGCTGATATAGCCTCTGGCAGGATTGCAGAGGTGCGCAGTAGAAGTATGTCATGCAATTGCATGACGCGCACCTCGCAGCAAGAATGCCGAGGCATTCTTGAATGATAAAAGAGATGAGAGAGCTGGGATTATTTCCCGGCTCTCTTAGCATATCCGGAAACCATCCGGACCATGCGGTCAATCTGTGCCTGCTCTTCCTTTGATTTTCCATCTTTTAAGATTTCCAGAACAAAGGACATTTCCTCCGGAGAAAAAGTGATTCCCTTTTTATGTGCACTGCTGATCAGAGACATCATGACCGGGGCGAGTGATTTCCCGTTTTTCCCCTCTGTCTGTTTCGCAGCAAGCTTTATCAGCTCCAGTTTCACAGGATCCATATTTTTCAGTGCCGGGTGGTTCAACCATTCATTCATTGTTAAAAACTCCTTTCATAAAATCCATAGGGGAGAAACCATTTTCCCCATCGGAATCAGAATTCATAGTCTGCATCATTTCCATCATATTCATGAGCTCTTCCATTTGTGACATCTGCGTCTGTTCTTCCGGGCTTAAACAGGATTTTAACTGCTCCAGGACGGAACCAGGATGGTCTGTATTTAGAAATCCATAGAAATGTTCCATCGTAGCTTTCAGTTCCGAAAATTTTATGTAGATAGCTAAGGAGCGCTGCATGGAAGCTGGTGCAAAAGGCAGCATCAGCTTTAGTGTATAAAGAGAAGAGGAAGTAACAAGCATGTCAAAAGGAGTCATTAATTTGGGCTTCTGATCCATAAGCGCTCCTTAAATTATCGTTGTAAATATATATGTGATTTGAATGGAAATTATGAAAAACGGGCATATTTTATAGTAAGAAGATATTTTAAGGTGCTAGTGGAAGTGCGTAGCAGGAAGCAATCTTAAGGCATCATATGAAAGGAGATTAAAAATGAGTAGAAAGTTGATTATAGATGGAAATGCCGTATACGAACTGGATGAAAATTGTATGCTGAAAAAGAGACTGGAAGATGTACAGACGGAAAAGAACCAGATGGAAGAGAGGAGAAGAACTCAGGAGAATTTGAACGAATATAAACGTATGCTCAGGATGCGGCAAGGGTAGTTGTAACATTCGGAAAAATGTAACAGAATTGATGTATCTGCAAATTTCAATCATTTCGGAGCCCAATAGTAATCAGGTAATATTCCAAAGTGGTGAATAAGTGACAATAATATGTTTATAGCAATATATCTTGAATATATTTTGAATATGAGATAATATAATTATATATCAGCTGGGAGATGACTTCAACCTCTATAGGTGGTGAAAAACAAGCTGGTATCAGTGGGGGAGTCAATCCCCCAGCTGATATAGCCTCCGGCAGGATTGCAGAGATGCGCAGTAGAAGTATGTCATGCAATTGCATGACGCGCACCTCGCAGCAAGAATGCTGAGGCATTCTTGAATTCTTTCGGACATATTACATTTGTCAAAGAAAGGAGAACGAAGAAGATGAAAAAAGACGTAGAAAACATGATGCAGCCGGACAGAGTGGCAGAGGCAGTGACTTATCTAGCAGAGAAAAAGAAGCAGGGAGAGTATACCATCTCGGATTACTATGCCATTCCTGAAGATGTGAGGGCTGAACTGATTGATGGTGTGATCTATGATATGGCACCGCCTCTAAGCGTACATCAGTTGCTGTCGGCTAAAATACATGGATATTTAGCAAGATACATAGAGAAAAAAGGCGGATCATGTATTCCGTTTTTTGCACCAATAGGTGTGCAATTGGATAAAGATGATAAGACAATAGTAGAGCCGGATATTTTAATTGTGTGTGACAGAAATCAGATTACGAGACGTGGGATTTACGGAGCGCCGGATTTTGTGATAGAGATTTTATCTGAAAGTACAAAGAAGAAAGACTCTTATCTGAAATTAATGAAGTATCAGAATGCCGGGGTACGGGAATACTGGCTTGTTGATCCGGAAAAGAAAAAAGTAATCGTCTATGATTTTGAACAGGAAGAAATTCCGAAAATCTATGGATTTGATACGCAGGTTCCAGTTGGAATATTTGGAGGAGAATGTAAGGTGGATTTTGCTGAAATTTATGAAGAAATCAGATTTATATATGAGAAAGAAGAAAAATAGAACGAGGGAGATTCAACCGAATCTCCCTCATTTTGACTTTATAAAAAGTCTACACTACACTTTGAAAGATGTGAACTAGCAGCAGTCGTTGCCGCAGCCGCATCCACCGCAGCCACCACATCCGCCACAACCATTGCCGAGTCCACCGCAGCAGATGAGTAATAAGATGATCCACAGGCAACTGTCATTGCCGTATCCGCCACAGCCATTGCCGCATCCGCCACAGCAGATAAGCAATAAGATAATCCACAGGCAGCTATTATTTGCAAATCCGCAATCATTACCGCATCCGCAGCCATTTCCTCTTCTTCCGTCATCGCATCCACAGCCACAGTTTGTTGCGCTTAAATCGCTCATGTCAATTCCTCCGCATAAAGAATATTTACACTATATCCTATGTCTGCGGAGAAAATGTGTGAATAAATTATATCTTTTAATATTGCGCATTACATTAGACTTTACAGGAAAGCTGTGAGTAATAACATAACATTTTAATAATGCTTGGGGCTTTAGTAGCGCAGCAACTTCTTCACGGAATGCTGATAGCGGTAAGCCCGGTTCTGCAGTTTTAACTTTTCAATTTTGTTCATATCATTCTTTTCATGCTCGTCATAAAGCTTCAGAAGATATGCAAGATTATAATTCCGGTTCTGATACCATTTGAACAGAAGCCAGTTCATAATATCCGGATACCAGTAGCGCTCCGGAATTTTTGCTTCGCGCAGCAGAATGATATGATGCAGTGCCTTGACAGCCAGTTCGCCAAGCACGGTCGAGTTGTTTTTCTGATGAAACAGGGCATTGCTTTGCTCGATGATGTCATATAAGGCACCGGCTGCTTTCCAGTAAGTTACAAATGTAGGATGATCTGGGTCTTCAACTTCTTCAGATTCTTCATAGAGATTAAATGTCTGCATTTTCGAAGGACGGTTTCCACGGATTTCCCGGTCATATTCGGCACGCTTTACCGGATCGGAAAGAACAAGGTAAGCCTCCAGAATTTCCTGCATCTTATCAGTTGTATCAATTCCGTTCCTCATATTGACGTCCGGGTGATAACGCTTGGCCAGTTTATTTTTAGCCAGTGTAATCTCCTGTGCGGACGCCTTTACGGAAACTTCAAGTATATCATAATAGTTTTTGGATTCCATAAATTTCCTCCCCTTATGGTGTCACTATTTACTCCCCAATAATTAGCAAGAATATCATACGACAAATGCGTGAAGAAATCAATTTCTATTTCGTCGAATATTCTATTTTTAAAGGAAATATTTTGGAGAGACATTTATGGATCGTGTAAAAAAGATGGTGCATTATTGGTGTGATGATATAAAAAAAGCAGGGCTTACCGGAAAAGGGGTGACGGTTGCGGTTCTGGATACCGGACTTGCGCCGCATCCGGATTTTAAGAGCAGGGTTGTCGGCTGGCGGGACTGTATATATAGGAAAGAAAAATGTTATGATGATAATGGACATGGAACTCATGTGGCAGGGATCTTAGGTGGAAGTGGACAGATGTCCGGTGGGATTCTGTCCGGAATTGCTCCGCTTTGTCGATTTGTTATTGTAAAAGTGTTGGATCAAAAAGGGGAGGCAAATGTAGCGAGTATTCTTGCAGGTCTTAAGTGGGTGGAAATGAATCACAGAAAATATAAGATACGGATTGTGAATCTGTCAGCAGGAGCTGGGGAAAATCTGGAGCCCGGGAAAGAAAAAATGTTGATCGAAGCTGTAGAACATCTATGGGACTTAGGTCTGGTTGTTGTGGTGTCGTCGGGAAATAACGGACCGGGAGAAGGAACCATTGCAATTCCGGGAAACAGTCGTAAAGTGATTACGGTCGGCGCTGTAAAAACAGAAAAAGCAGAGAAGGGGAGCTGTTCGGGAGCCGGTCCTACGAAAGAATGTGTAGTGAAACCGGACGTAATAGCACCGGGATACCAGATCATTTCCTGCAACAGTCAGATACACGGAAAGAAAGATGCGTATACGGTAAAAAGTGGAAGTTCCATGGCGACCCCGGTCGTGTCCGGTGCTGTTGCTTTATTGATGGAAAAATATCCGAGGATTACCAATGTAGAGGTGAAATTAAGACTCAGGGAGACGTGCATACATTTACCCGGAGCAGGCGAACAGGGGTGGGGGATGCTGAATATCCGCGATTTTCTGAAACTTTAGAAGTCTAAAGAGGAAGGAACAGGGATTGTATGCGAGAAAATACAATAAAAATATAAGTGTAAAGAAAAAATACTTGACACCATGAGGCGTATCGTGTATGATAACACAGGTGATAAATGTGAATGAGATTCTAAAACAGGCTCTTCTGTTTGATTTCTATGGAGAATTACTGACAGATCATCAGAAAGAGATATACGGACAGTTTCTATTAGAGGATCTCTCCCTTGGGGAGATTGCCAGGGATGCCGGTATCAGCAGACAGGGAGTACATGATATTGTAAAGCGGTGTGAACAGGCACTGGCAGGATATGAAGAAAAGCTTCATCTTGTTGAGAAGTTCATGACCGTGAAGAATAAAGTAAAACAGATTGATGAATTGCTGGATGAGTATGAGAAAGAACGCAGGGAAGATATTTTAAGCGGAATTCGAATCTTGTCCGGAGAAATCATAGAGGAGTTATAGTATGGCGTTTGACAGTCTGACAGAAAAACTGCAGAATGTATTTAAGAATCTTAGAAGTAAAGGAAGACTTACGGAAGCAGATGTGCAGGAAGCGTTAAAGGAGATTAAGCGTGCGCTTCTGGCGGCAGATGTAAACTTTAAGGTTGTAAAGGATTTTATTAAGACTGTTCAGGAAAGAGCGGTCGGCCAGGATGTTATGAATGGTCTGAATCCGGGTCAGATGGTAATTAAGATTGTAAATGAAGAACTTTGTAATCTGATGGGATCTGAGACAACCGAGATCAAGCTTCAGCCGGGAAGTGCCATTACAGTGATTATGATGGCAGGTCTTCAGGGAGCAGGTAAGACGACTACAACAGCAAAGCTTGCCGGGAAGTTTAAGTTAAAAGGCAAGAAACCGCTTTTGGTTGCCTGCGATGTTTATCGTCCTGCAGCAATTAAGCAGTTACAGATCAACGGGGAAAAGCAGGGTGTGGAAGTATTTACCATGGGTGACAACCATAAACCGGCGAATATTGCAAAGGCTGCAATTGAGCATGCCCAGAAGAATGGCAATAATCTGGTGATCCTTGATACGGCAGGACGTCTTCATATCGATGAAGATATGATGGCTGAGCTGGAAGAGATTAAGAATACTGTTACTGTACATCAGACAATTCTTGTTATTGATGCTATGACCGGACAGGATGCGGTCAATGTGGCAAAAGAATTTGACGAAAAGATTGGTGTAGACGGTGTGATCGTGACCAAACTGGACGGTGACACAAGAGGTGGTGCTGCGTTATCCGTTAAGGCAGTAACCGGAAAACCGATTCTGTATGTCGGTATGGGCGAGAAGCTTTCTGATCTGGAGCAATTTTATCCGGATCGTATGGCAAACCGGATTCTCGGTATGGGAGATGTCTTATCTCTGATCGAGAAGGCGGAGGCAGAACTTGACATTGACGAGGACAAAGCAAAAGAGATGTCCAAGAAGATGAAAAAAGCCCAGTTTGATTTTGATGATTATCTTGAGAGCATCAAGCAGATGAAGAAGCTTGGAGGACTTGGAAATATCATGAACATGTTGCCGGGACTTGGCGGTATGGGAATGGGCAAGATGAAAGGTCTTGGCGATGAGCAGATGGATGAAGCAGAAAAAGGTATGGCACGTATGGAAGCTATGATCCATTCCATGACACCGGCTGAGAGAAGAGATCCGGATCTTTTAAATCCATCAAGAAAGCACAGAATCGCAAAAGGAGCAGGTGTAGACATCAGTGAAGTGAACCGTATGATCAAGCAGTTCAACGAAGCAAAGAAGATGATGAAGACATTTGCAAAACCAGGCAAAAAAGGCAAGTTCAAGTTGCCTTTCTAAAAATGGTATATGGTGCAAGGCACTTTATATAAATAAAACTATTAAAAATAAATATTTTCATTTATGGAGGAAAAGAACAATGGCAGTAAAAATCAGATTAAGAAGAATGGGACAGAAGAAAGCACCTTTTTATAGAATCGTAGTAGCAGATTCCAGAGCCCCAAGAGATGGAAAGTTCATCGAGGAGATTGGAACATATGATCCAAACCTTGAGCCAAGCGGAATTTCTGTAGATGAGGAAGCAGCTAAGAGATGGTTAAATACAGGAGCTCAGCCGACAGAGATTGTAGGAAAGATCTTTAAAGCAGCTGGAATTGAGAAATAGATAATTCGTGCCTGGAGGTACAAAGATGAAAGAGTTAGTTGAAGTCATTGCAAAAGCTCTTGTCGATGATCCGGAAAGCGTAACGGTAAATGAACGCACGGAGAAGAAGACAACTATCCTGGAAGTACGTGTTGCAGATTCTGATATGGGGAAAGTCATCGGAAAACAGGGACGTATTGCCAAGGCTATCCGTTCAGTAGTAAAAGCAGCGGCAGCGAAGGAAGACAAGAAAGTGATTGTAGATATTCTGGATTAATCAGGATGGATATAGGGACAGACCGGGTTTTACCAGGCCTGTCCCTCTTTATGAAGAAAGAAATGTGTCCGCCAGAACAGTGAAAGTTCTTCGGACGTTACCAGATATAGATATATACGAATTGATTCGAAAAAGCGGAGGAATGTATGGAACAGTTATTGCAGGTAGGTGTCATCACACAGCCACACGGGGTGCGCGGAGAAGTGAAAGTCTTTCCGACTACAGATGATCCGGTAAGATTTAAGAAACTGAAAAAAGTAATTCTGGATACGGGAAAAGAAAAGCTGGATCTGGAAGTGGAACATGTGAAGTTTTTTAAGCAGTTCGTTATTGTAAAATTTAAAGAATTTGACAATATTAATGATATTGAGCGTTATAAACGCTGCCCGCTGCTCGTGACGAGAGAAAATGCTGTGCCGCTGGAAGAAGATGAGTATTTTGTTGCAGACATGATCGGCATGAAAGTTATAACAGAAGATGGAACAGAATTCGGAACACTGAGTGACGTGATGGAAACAGGGGCGAATGATGTCTATGTGATTGATTCAAAGGAGCATGGAGAGGTTCTTATGCCTGCAATTAAAGAATGTGTTCTGAACGTAGATATGGAAAGTGAGATCATTACTGTTCATCTGATGAATGGTCTGATTTAAGGAGTGTAATCATGCAGTTTTATATTATGACGTTATTTCCGGACATGGTGATGGACGGTCTGAATACAAGTATTATCGGACGTGCCATGGATAAAGGACTTTTGGATATAGAAGCGGTAAATATCAGAGACTATGCATTTAACAAACACAACAGCGTAGATGATTATCCTTATGGTGGGGGAGCAGGTATGCTGATGCAGGCAGAGCCAGTGTATCAGTGCTATGAGGCTGTGAAAAAGAAAATAGAAACGAAAGCTTTGCTAAGCGATCCGGGTACCAGGAAAAGCCCGCGTGTGATTTATCTGTCTCCACAGGGAAAGACATTTAACCAGACGATGGCAGAGGAATTTGCCCAGGAAGAAGATCTGGTATTTTTGTGCGGACATTATGAAGGAATTGATGAACGGGTATTAAATGAAGTTGTCACAGACTATGTGTCGATTGGAGACTATGTCCTGACTGGCGGAGAGCTTCCGGCTATGATTATGATCGATGCGATTTCCAGACTGGTGCCGGGGGTTCTGCATAATGATGTGTCCGCAGAATTTGAGAGCTTTCAGGATAATCTTCTTGAGTACCCACAGTATTCCAGACCGGAGATCTGGCATGATAAGCAGGTGCCAGCCATACTTTTGTCCGGTCATCATGCGAATATAGAAAAATGGCGCAGAGAGCAGTCTGTGATCCGCACAGCAAAGAACCGTCCGGATCTGATTGAAAAAGCCAAACTGACAAAAGAAGAGCAGAAGCTGGCAAAAGAAATTATGCTTGAAGCTACAGGACAGTAGAATTTAGAAAACTGTCAATTTACAATCTGTAAAGATTAAAAACATTGAATGGATTGCCGGAAAAATAAATGAAAAAATAAAATTAAAAACTTCTTGCAACATAAAGAAGTTTGTGATAAAATATAGCATGTTGTGAAGAAAAACGAGATGGTCCTCTGGTACATTTTGTATTAAGAACGTCCAATTAAACAAGGAGGTCACACAGATGAACGATATTATTAAGAATATTGAGGCGGCTCAGTTAAAAGAGCAGGCTCCAGAATTCAGAGTTGGAGATACTGTAAAGGTTTACGGTAAGATTAAAGAGGGTAACCGTGAGAGAATTCAGATTTTTGAAGGAACTGTTCTTAAGAGACAGGGTGGCGGTTCAAGAGAGACATTTACAGTTAGAAAGACATCTAACGGAATCGGTGTTGAGAAGACATGGCCAGTTCACTCACCTAACGTAGAGAAGGTTGAAGTAGTAAGAAGAGGTAAAGTAAGAAGAGCTAAACTTAACTACTTAAGAGACCGCGTTGGTAAGAAATCTAAAGTTAAAGAGCTGGTAAAATAATTAAACGAAGAGAACAGAGTAAAAAAGGACAACTACATACATGTAATTGTCCTTTTTCTGATATAGGGATAAATCTATGAAAAAAAGTTCGATAAGGGGTAATTTTACGGGCAGAGAGAATGCCAGAAAAAGGGCGGCAAAGAAACGCCGGAAACAGCGGGAAGCTAAGAGAAGAAAACTTATAAGACAGCAGAAGAGAATACAGCAGCCGACAAAGAAAAAAGTTGTAAAGCTGTTAAGAAGCATAGACTGGTCTTTAATCCCAGTTATTGGAAAGTGGATTTTTCAGATTGCATTGACAATACTGATCGCATTTGTGTGTGTATGGTATTTTGGACAGCGTGTGAGTGTTGTCGGAGATTCCATGAAGCCGGTTCTTGAAAACGGGGATATTGTGCTCGCCAACCGGATTGTGTATAATACAAGCAAGCCGAAGCGTGGCGATGTCATTATATTTAAACCAAAGGGAAATGAAAATTCCCATTATTATATTAAGCGGATCATTGCTCTTCCAGGAGAGAGCGTGGAGATTGTCGAAAATTCAGTCTACATCAATGGTGAAAAGCTGCAAGAAGATTATGAGACTTCCAAGATTGATGATGTCGGCATTGTAAATGAAAAGATAAAATTAGGCAGTGATGAATATTTTGTTCTTGGTGACGACAGGCAGAACAGTGAAGACAGCCGTAATGCCAATGTAGGAAATGTGAAATACAGCTACATTTACGGAAAAGCCTGGTTTGTCATCTCGCCAAAAACACACTTTGGATTTGTAAAGGAGTAGAAATATGCATTTTCAGTGGTATCCGGGTCATATGACAAAAGCAAAGCGTATGATGCAGGAAAATATTAAATTGATTGATTTGATCATTGAGCTTGTAGATGCCAGGGTTCCGTTATCTAGCAGGAATCCGGATATTGATGAGCTTGGTAAGAATAAAGCGAGACTGATCATTTTGAATAAATCAGATCTGGCAGAGGAAAGATGGAATGAGGCATGGACCGAATATTTTAAGAAAAAAGGATTCCATGTTGTGAAAGTAAATTCAAGAAAAGGTGGCGGAGTAAAATCCGTACAAAGCGTGATCCAGGAGGCATGTAAGGCGAAGATCGAGCGCGACAGAAAGCGTGGGATTCTGAACCGTCCGGTTCGTGCCATGGTCGTTGGAATTCCGAATGTAGGAAAGTCTACATTTATTAATTCACTTGCCGGAAAAGCAGCCGCTAAAACCGGTAACAAGCCAGGTGTAACGAAAGGAAAACAATGGATCCGCCTGAACAAACAGGTAGAGCTTCTGGATACACCGGGAATTCTTTGGCCAAAATTCGAAGATCAGACAGTAGGATTGCGGCTTGCGCTGATCGGTTCGATTAAGGATGAGGTGTTACAGACAGAAGAGCTGGCAGCAGAGCTGATCCGTTTTCTGGCAGCAAATTATCCGGGTGTACTGGAGAATAAGTATACCATTACAGCTGCCCCAGACCCATATGTAATGCTTGGGCGTATTGCAGAAAGCAGACATTGCCTTGTCCGTGGAAATGAACTGGATACGGAGAAGGCAGCCATGCTTTTGATGGATGATTTCCGGGAAGGAAAGCTTGGACGACTTACGCTTGAGTATCCACAGACAGAAGAAGCGTAAAGGTAAATAGAAATCAGAAAGGGGAACTTACTTTCTATGTCAAGAAGACGAAGAAGGAGAGAGCCGGGAATTATAAGAGAGATATTAGGGTGGATTTTTTATATTATAGTCATTCTTGTCTTAACATATGTCATCATTACTTATGTTGGACAAAGAACAAGTGTCAGCGGGTCATCCATGGAGACGACTCTAAGCGATGGAGATCAGCTTCTGGTGGACAAGCTGTCTTACCGGTTCCAAGATCCGAAACGTTTTGATATTATTGTATTTCCATATCAGTATGAGGAAAATACTTACTATATAAAACGTATTATCGGACTGCCGGGAGAGACGGTACAGGTAGTAGACGGTTATGTCTATATCAATGGCAGCCGCTTGGAATCAGACATTTATGGAAATGAACTGATGGACGATCCGATGGCGGCATCGCGGCCAATTACCCTTGGAGAAGATGAATATTTTGTACTTGGCGATAACCGGAATCACAGTCAGGACAGCCGTGACCCGAGTGTAGGAGAAGTGAAGAAAGATACAATCATGGGAAAAGCGTGGGTGCGTATCTATCCATTTGACAAGATGGGAGTGATCAGGCATGAATAAGCGGGAAGAAGAAAAGCTGAAAAAACAGCAGGAACGTCTGGAAAAAGAGATTGCAAGAACAAAAGCAATGAGCACATTTGAAGAAGAATACAAGGATTATCCGTACATTTGCGGGATTGATGAGGTCGGACGAGGACCGTTGGCAGGTCCGGTCGTGGCAGGAGCTGTGATTCTGCCCAAAGATGATATGATCCTGTATCTGAATGATTCAAAAAAGCTGTCCGAAAAAAAGCGTGAAATGCTGTATGACGAGATCATGAACCGCGCGGTAGCAACGGGGATTGGTATGGCAAGTCCTGCGAGAATTGATGAAATTAATATTTTACAGGCCACTTATGAAGCAATGCGTATGGCAATTGATAATCTGAAAGTGCGTCCGGACATTTTGTTAAATGATGCGGTGACGATTCCACAGGTAGACATTTTGCAGGTGCCGATTATCAAAGGTGACGCGAAAAGCATTTCTATCGCGGCAGCGAGTATTATTGCAAAAGTGACGAGAGACCGGCTGATGGTGGAATATGACAAGGTACTGCCGGGGTATGATTTTGCAAGTAATAAAGGATATGGAACGAAAGCACATATTGCAGGGTTAAAAGAACTGGGACCGACACCGATCCACAGAAGATCTTTCATACATAATTATGTATAAGAAGAATAATCGCAGGACAGGCACCGGCTATGAAAGGAAAGCAGGTGCTTATCTTGAATCTTTGGGATACAAGATCGTGACATATAATTATCGCTGCAGGCTGGGAGAAATCGATCTGATTGCAAGAGACGGAGAATACCTTGTCTTTGTAGAAGTGAAATACAGAACTACGGGTGTAAGCGGCTATCCGGCAGAGGCAGTCGATGCCCGTAAACAACAGACTATCGCAAAATGTGCCATGCATTTTCTGATGAAGCAGGGGAACGATGACGTACCATGTAGGTTCGACGTGGTTGCCATAGCCGGAGCTGAGGGTCAGGAAGAAATCACGCTGTATAAAGATGCATTTACACTGATGTAGTTAATGTAGTTTTTGAATTTGAAGATATGTAAATGTAGCAACGAAGTATGGACAGATGAAGTTAGGAGAAATATATGAGTCTTGGATTAAAATATAAGAATAATGAGCAGATATTTGCAGAGCGGCAGCGTGGCGGTGTGCCGTATCTGTCTTATCCGCTTTTGGAAAATACAGGAATCGTCAACCACGGATTTTCTACCAGACTGGGTGGAGTCAGTACCGGGTGCTTCAGTTCTATGAACATCAGCCTGACAAGAGGAGATGATCCGGAGGCGGTGAAAAAGAATCGTGAATTGATTGCGCAGGCAATCGGCGTAGAAGTAGCAGATTTTACTTATACGCAGCAGACACATACGACGAATGTAAAGCGCGTGTACGCCAGGGAGAGGGGACAGTCCTTTCCTGAGACAGACGGAATGATTACGGACGTGCCGGGAATCTGTCTTGTAACTTCTTATGCAGATTGTGTACCACTTTATTTTGTGGATCCGGTGAAGAAAGTCATTGGACTGAGCCATTCTGGATGGAGAGGAACAGTTGGAAAGATTGGAAAAGTAACTGTGGAAAAGATGGAGGAAGAGTTTGGTTGTGATCCGGCAGATATTTTAGGAGCGGTAGGACCGTCTATCTGTCAGGATTGTTATGAAGTCAGTGAAGATGTTATTAAAAAATTCCGTGAGAATTATGACGAAAATCTCTGGCCTGAAATTTTTTATCAGAAAGAAAATGGGAAATATCAGTTGAATTTATGGAAGGCAAATGAGTCTGTTTTTTTAGAATCAGGAATTCTTCCGGAGCATATTGCAGTGACCAATGTATGTACACACTGCAACCCGGATATTTTGTTCTCACACAGAACAACAGGAAATGAACGCGGAACATTGAGTGCATTTCTTGCCCTGAAGAAATAGAGAGACTGGATATGAAAATGTAAACTAGAAAGTAAAGCAGGAGACAATAATATGAATAGCATGTTGTTAAAATTGGCAACCACACAGGGGACATCCTTAAAAGTGGATTCAGGGGATGTGTCACAAGGGGTGGCAGATGCGACAAAAGGAGTGACAGATGCAACGCAGGATGCAGTGAATGAGGTGAATCAGGCAACGCAGTATCTGCAGGAGCATCTTTCAGACCTGATCGGATTTGGAGTGAAAGTGCTGATCGCAATTGCAGTATTTATGATCGGGCGTGTTCTGATCCAATTTATACGGAAAATTGTGAGAAAATCGCTGGCAAGGTCCAGTGCAGACAAAGGAGTAGAGCAGTTCGTAGACTCTGTTTTGAAATTTTCTTTATATTTTCTGTTGATTTTTATGATTGCAGCAAAATTAGGAGTTGATACAACTTCAGTGGCAGCGATTATTGCTTCTGGAGGTGTAGCAATCGGTCTTGCTCTGCAGGGAAGCCTTTCTAATTTTGCAGGTGGAGTATTGATTCTGCTTCTGAAACCATTTGAAGTGGGAGATTATATTATTGAGGATACAAACCACAACGAAGGGACGGTAAAGGAAATTCAGATTTTTTATACAAAGTTATCGACCGTTGATAATAAAACGATTGTGATTCCAAATGGAATGCTGACCAACAACAGTCTGACGAATGCAACGGCTAAGGCGGAGAGAAAGCTGGATCTGAAAATAGATATTGCTTATGAAGCGGACTTGCGAAAAGCAAAGGCGGTCATTGAGGAGATTATCAGACAGGACGATGCGACCATCAAGAATGAAGAAATTTTGGTATTTGTCCATGAACTTGCAGAAAGTTCGGTAGTCATTGGTGCCCGTGCATGGGTGAAGAATGAAGATTACTGGAATGCAAGATGGAGGATTCTGGAAGAAATCAAACTGAAACTGGATGAGAATGAGATTGAGATGGCATATCCGCATCTGACTGTCCAGATGGGAAAAGAGAACTGATAAGAAGCAAGAAGTAAAAAATGCTTCAGAAACTAAAAAAGTTCTTGCAAATCTGAGAAGATTCGATATAATAGTAGTTGTGGTTGTCGTACGTCAATCACAACATTTGCTGGAATAGCTCAGTTGGTAGAGCACTTCACTCGTAATGAAGGGGTCGTCGGTTCAAGTCCGATTTCCAGCTTCTTTTTTATATAGACGTGCATATAAGGGTTCTTCGAGAAAGAAGGATCCTTTTCTTTTTACAAGATGTCAAATGATACATAAAAAATTATACGGATAATAAAAATGGAGGGATTTTTATGTCGGGTGAAATAGCTTTTGCCAATACTGCTTTGGAAAGTTTCGCAGCATTAGTTACATTCGTATTACTGTTTGCATGTATTGCAAAGATTAAAATGCAACGTGGAATCAAACATGTTACATTGAAGGAAGCAAAGAGGAATACATTAGATTATATTCTGATCATCTGGCTTGTGATTCACATGATCGTACTTACGGCAGATGTACTGAGCTGGACCGCTATGGATTTCGGAAAGAATGAAGTGTGGCTTCTATTTATGTTGAATCTGACATTTACCTGTCTCTCTCTGGAATGTATGGTCTATACCTATTATGTAAAAGAGACAATCTATCAACACGAGAAGATTGGAAATACTTACGTGTATCTCGTCATGCTGTCAACAGTGATTGCAATCATATTATGGATCACCAGTGATATCAGTGGGAAGTTTTATTATCTGGACACACAGGGGAATTATACACAAGGTTCGATTTATTGGCTGTGTCAGTTTTATTGTATTATTGTGATGTGTGGAAACATTGTGATTTTGTTAAAACACAGGAAAGCACTTGTCAGACATGATGTGTTAAGCCTTCTTATGTACGGATTGATACCGATTGCATCGATTCCGGCACAAATGATTTGGAAATCAACCACATTTAATCTGGCGACAACGCTGGCGCTGATCTATATTTGCATTAGTGTCCATATGGCACAGTATGATCGGATCGTGAAACAGGAAAAGCTTCTGATACAGCAGGAACATGAATTGTCCATGAATCAGATGCAGATGATGATTGCCCAGATCCAGCTACATTTCCTATATAATTCGCTGACAGCACTGGCGCAGCTTTGCAGCAAAGATCCAAAAGAAGCGAAGAAGGCAATCATCAATTTTGCGGATTACTGGCGCAATCATATAAACGCAATTGACAAAAAAGAATCAATTCCATTTGAAGAAGAACTAAAATATGTTAAAATATATTTATATCTGGAACAGCTTCGATTTGGAGATGATCTGCATGTAGAATATGATCTGCAGAAAACTGATTTTAAAGTACCAATGTTATCTGTGCAGCCTTTTGTTGAGAATGCAATAAACTGGGGAGTTGGACAGAAAGAAGATGGGGGAACTGTTCGAATTACGACAAGAGAGAATGAAGAACAGATTGAACTTTGCGTCATAGATGACGGAGTCGGGTTTGATATATCAAAGATGGAAGAGCAAAGTGATGGAAGACAGCACATAGGAGTCCGTAACGCAAGAATCCGGTTTCAAAAGATGTGCAATGGAACTGTAGATATTTACAGTGAGAAGGGAAAAGGAACTAAAATACGAATTAATTTACCGAAAGGGGGACAATCATGAACATTATAATAGCGGATGATGAACCATTGGCATTGGAGATGACGTGCGAAGCTGTCCGGGAGGTATGCCCGAAAGCAAATATTTACCCGTTTAGCAAACCGTCCAGATTACTGGAGTTTGCAAAGGAGACGAGATGTAAAATCGCATTTTTAGATATCTGTATGCGTGGTGTGAGCGGCATCGATGTGGCAAAACAGTTAAAAGAAATTATTCCGGACATTAATATTATCTTTGTTACAGGATATGATGAGTATACAAAAGACGCAATGGCAATACATGCCAGCGGTTATATTGAAAAACCAGTAACGGCTGGGAAAGTCAGAAAAGAGACGGAAGATCTTCGCTATCCATTGCCGGCTGAAAATGAACCAAGATTGAAAATTCAGTGCTTTGGCAATTTTGAAGTATATGACAGAACTGGAAAGCCGGCACATTTCAGCAGATCGAAGGCGAAAGAGGTAATGGCATATTTGGTGGATCGCAACGGTTCTTCCTGCTCAGTGAAGGAACTGGCAGCAGTTTTATTTGAAAATGAACCCTATGATAAAAAACAACAGTGGTATATTCAGAAGATTTTGTCATCCCTGCAACAGACGTTGAAGGAGCTGGAAGCAGAAGACGTAATAGAGAAAAGCTACAATAATATTGCCATTGTTCCGCAGATGATCGACTGTGACTATTACAAATTCAATAAAAAAGATGTAGAGGTTATGAATGCATATAAAGGGGAGTATATGTCACAGTACGAATGGGCTGCGTACAATAAAAAGTATCTGAATGACATTCATAAGAGATGGAAAAAGGAAAATAAATAAAACAGATTTTAGAGAAAAAGCTTCCAGATGAAATGTATTTGTATCTGGAAGCTTTTTCTATGTATCCCTTTTTCTTATGTATTCTATCTCCTGAGAAGATTCCTGCTATAAGTGGCAGGTAAATTATAAAATATCGATGTATTCGCCGGCAAGTGCTTTGTTCATGCTTCGTACGGCACAGAATTTGCCACACATACTGCATGTATCACTGTGGTCATCCTCCGGACGGCGGCTGTCGCGGATCGCTCTTGCAGTATCCGGGTCAAGAGCACAGGCGTACTGTGCTTCCCAGTCCAGTTTCTGGCGTGCATCAGCCATTTTATCATCAATATCTCTTGCACCAGGGATACCTTTGGCAATGTCAGCGGCGTGGGCGGCAATCTTAGAAGCGATGATGCCTTGTTTTACATCGTCTACATTTGGCAGTGCCAGATGCTCGGCAGGTGTTACGTAGCAAAGGAAAGCAGCACCGTTCATGGCAGCAACTGCGCCTCCAATGGCAGCAGTAATATGGTCATATCCAGGAGCAATATCTGTGACGAGTGGTCCAAGTGTGTAGAATGGAGCGCCCATACAGATGCTTTGCTGAACTTTCATATTGGCTGCGACCTGGTCAAGCGGTACATGTCCAGGACCTTCGACCATGACCTGTACATTATGTGCCCATGCACGTTTTGTCAGTTCGCCGAGGCGTACAAGCTCTTCAATCTGGCATACGTCTGTGGCATCGGCCAGACATCCCGGGCGGCATGCATCACCAAGGGAGATGGTAACATCGTATTCTTCACAGATATCCAGAATTTCGTCGAAATGTTCATAGAACGGATTTTCTTCTCCGGTCATGCACATCCATGCAAATACAAGACTTCCTCCGCGGCTTACGATATTCATTTTACGTTTGTGTTTTTTGATCTGTTCAATAGTTTTGCGGGTGATTCCACAGTGCAGTGTTACAAAGTCCACACCGTCCTCAGCGTGAAGACGTACTACATCGACGAAATCCTGTGCAGTCAGAGTAGCAAGATCTCTCTGATAGTGGATGACGCTGTCATAGACCGGAACAGTTCCGATCATTGCCGGACATTCGTGTGTCAGCTTCTGCCGGAAAGGCTGAGTGTTGCCGTGGCTGGATAAATCCATAATGGACTCTGCTCCGAGATTTACAGCACTCATCACTTTCTGCATTTCGATATCGTAATCTTTACAGTCTCTTGAGACTCCGAGATTTACATTGATCTTCGTGCGAAGCATACTGCCGACGCCTTCCGGATTCAGACATGTGTGGTTTTTGTTGGCACAGATTGCAACCTTGCCTTCAGCAACGAGCTTCATCATCTCGTCAGTGGACATATGCTCTTTTTGAGCAACGGTCTTGATTTCAGGCGTGAGAATTCCTTTTCTGGCTGCATCCATTTGTGTAGTGTAGTTTCTCATGTTCATTTTGCCTCCATTTTCATTTTTTGTCTGAGTTTTTCTATAGCGGTACAAGGTGGTGTCCCCAATGTATCGCTTTTGGGTTTGCCAGGAAATGCAATTTCCTGATGAAATAACGCAAAAAAAGAAGGTGCGTAGAGCATCTTCCTTAATTATCGCGTTAAGATATGTTCCCTACGTTGGCATTATCCAAATCAGGTTATGGGTCGAAGCGGAATTACGCTTCCTCTCAGCCGGTTTTCACCAGCTCCCCGTATGTAATTTTCGAAATGTCCATGAAATGATATGTATTGCATGGAACGTTCCGATTCACCAGTTATTATAGACCTGAAAAAACGTAAAAGCAAGATGAAAATGTGATTTTTGCCATTTTTGTCATAACTGGAAGCATTGAAAAATAGAAATAGAAATTAGTTTCCTGCATAGGGTAATGTGTGGTAGAATAGAAACATCTTGTGAGCTGTAACACATGATATTTTGAAAAGAGAATGTTCAAGTAGAAGGGAAGATATATATGAGTGGAAAGAAAGGGAAACATGAACCGGAAAAAGAAGGGGTACTTGCAACGATATGGGATTATGCCAAGACATTTCTTATTATTTTTCTGGTCGTGTTTGCACTAAATAAACTGGTCTATATCAATGCGGTGATTCCGTCTGAATCTATGCAGACAACAATTATGAAGGGAGACCGGATCATCGGCAGCCGGCTTGCATACAAATCAAAAGATCCGCAGAGGTTTGATATCGTCATTTTTAAATATCCGGATGATCCATCTAAGATATTTATAAAAAGAGTCATTGGTCTGCCTGGGGAGACTGTGGAAGTGAAAGACGGAAAAGTATACATAGATGGAGCAGAGAAGCCATTGGATGATAGTTTCTGCAACGAAGTACCAATCGGAGACTTCGGACCATATGAAGTTCCACAAAACTGCTATTTTATGATGGGGGATAATCGTAATAACAGTTTGGATTCCAGGTACTGGAAGAATCATTTCGTAGAAAAAGATGCGATTCTTGCAAAGGCCGTTTTCCGCTACTGGCCGTTTAGTGAGATTGGGAAGGTTGAGTAGACCGGACTAATAAAAGTAAGAAAAAGGATTTGAGAGGGAAAAACAATGAGTACAACAAACAAAGAAGAAAAAGTGGCAGATGTCAGCACGGAGAATATATACCGGCTGAACGGAAGAGTGCCACTGAAAAAAGCAATTCCATTCGGGCTGCAGCACGTACTGGCTATGTTTGTATCAAACCTGGCGCCGGTGCTGATCGTTTGCAGTGCCGCGCTTGTAAGAGGAACAGGGGAACACTTGACTTCTGCAGAGATCACCCAGCTTTTACAATGTGCTATGTTCGTGGCAGGTATCGGAACATGTATGCAGTTATATCCGGTGTGGAAGATCGGGTCTGGGCTTCCGATTGTTATGGGAGTCAGCTTTACGTTTCTTGGAAGTCTGTTAGTAATCTGTACCAATCCGGAACTTGGATATGAAGGGATGGTTGGTGCTGTTATTTTAGGCGGTATTTTTGAAGGACTGGTAGGTCTTAGCGCCAGATACTGGAAGCGCTTCCTGACACCGGTCGTATCCGCGTGTGTAGTTATCGCAATCGGACTTTCGTTATTGTCCGTAGGTATGGATTCCTGGGGCGGCGGAAGCGGAGTTGCTGATTTTGGCGCATGGTATCATCTGGTTGTTGGAGCATTTACACTGATTGTATGCCTGGTAGCCAGATATTTACTGAAAGGGGTATATAAGAATCTGAATGTCCTGGTAGGATTGATTCTTGGATATCTGTTGGCGATCATTTTTACGGTTGCAGGTATTGCGCCGATGGTAGACTTTTCCGGAATTACAAAGACTGTACAGGAAGTTGGAGTCTTCAGTCTGCCGAAGCTGGTCTTTCTGACCAGCCATAAACCAATCTTTGATCTGGGAGCATTTTTGACAATTGCTATTGTATTTCTTGTATCTGCGGCAGAGACAACTGGTGCAACAAGCGCCGTATGTACCGGTGCTTTGGATCGCGAGATCAAGATGGAAGAATTGCAGGGGTCACTTGCTGTAGATGGATTCTCCAGTGCACTTTCCGGCTGCTTTGGATGTCTGCCGTTGACTTCTTTCAGCCAGAATGTAGGACTTGTAACGATGACGCAGGTCATCAACCGGTTTACGATTTTGATGGGAGCATTTATTTTGATTTTGTCATCACTTTTCCCGCCGCTGGGAGCATTTTTTAATTCCCTGCCACAGGCAGTTCTTGGCGGCTGTACAGTTATGATGTTTGGTTCTATTATGTATGAAGGAATCAAGATGCTCAAAGAATGTGAGTTCGATGACCGGACGATGGTCATTGTATCACTGGCATTTGCAATCGGTGTAGGACTGACACAGACATCCGGCAACTTCTTCAGCGCATTTCCACATGAGGTGGGAGATATCTTCAATGGAAATGCAGTGGCAGGTGTGTTCGTGGTATCTCTGCTGTTGAGTTTGTTTTTGCCGAAAAAGAAAAAATAATTTTGTGAATAAAATAGCATATGTTGACCAAAAGTAGTTTGGCAGGTTATAATACAAAAAGACAATTTAAAAGAAGATAATTAAAAAAGACTCTGACGGCAAGGTAATCCGAGCGGGAATAGTCGAATATATCGGACACAGGGAAGATGCAGTTGGGGAAAGTGCATCTTCCTTGTACAAGAATCCATCATGCAGAAATCGCATCTGTACAGATTTCTCAGGGTGAATACTACTTTAGTGGCAGATATAAGGACTTTTTTCCGGAAGGAGAAAGGTCCTTTTTCGTTGGGAAAAATTGGGAGGAAGACATGTTAAAGGTAGCGATTTACGGAAAAGGTGGAATTGGGAAATCCACAGTAACTTCGAATCTGGCGGCAGCATTTGCTACAATGGGGAAAAGAGTCATTCAGATAGGCTGTGACCCGAAAGCAGATTCTACAATTAATCTGCTGGAAGGAAAGCCTCTTCGTCCGGTCATGAACTATATGCGGGAGGAAGACGAGGAACCGGAGAAATTAGAAGATATTTCAAAGGAAGGATTTGGCGGCGTACTGTGTATAGAGACAGGCGGACCGACGCCGGGACTGGGATGTGCTGGCAGAGGTATTATCGCAACATTCCAGCTTCTGGAAGATTTGAGACTTTTTGAGACATACAAGCCGGATGTAGTGCTCTACGATGTTCTCGGAGATGTTGTGTGTGGCGGCTTTGCAGCACCAATCCGGGAAGGCTATGCAGAAAAAGTATTGATTGTAACGTCCGGAGAAAAGATGGCGTTGTATGCGGCTAATAACATTTCCAGCGCAGTTCGTAATTTTGAAGAACGAAGCTATGCACGGGTGTTTGGCATTGTGCTGAATCACAGAAACGTGGAAAATGAGGTGCAAAAAGTGCAGGCATTTTCTAAGGAAAGCGGAATTCCAATCGTGGGAGAGATTCCAAGAAGCGATGAGATCATCCGTTACGAAGATCAGGGGCAGACGGTGATTGAAGGAAATCCAGAGTCAGAAATCAGTGGAAGATTCTATGACCTCGCAAAAAAATTACTGGAAAGCGAGGAGTAAGGACATGGTGGGAATTACGAAGATGAAAGCAGAAAAACAGAAAGCGGAAAAAGAAGCATTTTTCTGTACAACGAAGGAACTGAGCAGGCTTGGCCTGGAACAGATTCCGACACAGTTTCAGTCACATAAGCATCTGATCTACAGTTCGCCGGCTACACTGGCATTCAATTCACCGGGAGCAGAAGGCTTTGGCGTGAAGCGTGCCGGTCTTGCAGTACCAGATTCCATTATGTTGATCGTGGCTCCGGGGTGTTGTGGAAGAAATACTTCACTGATCAGTTCGATGAAGGAATATAATGACCGGTTCTATTATCTGATGATGGACGAGACCGATATTGTGACAGGAAGACATTTGAAAAAAATTCCAAAAGCAGTAGAGGAAATCTGTAGTGTCTGTCCGAAAAAACCGTCGGTCGTTATGATCTGCATTACCTGTGTGGATGCCCTTCTTGGAACGGATATGGAGCGGGTGTGCAAAAAGGCGGAAGAACAGGTAGAGATTCCGGTCAGACCTTGTTATATGTATGCACTTACAAGAGAAGGCCGAAAACCACCGATGGTACATGTAAGGCAGTCCTTATATTCATTGCTTGAGCCGGGAAAAAAGAAAGGCAATGTAGTCAATCTTTTGGGATTTTTCTCGCCGCTTGTTGATGACTGTGAAATTTATGATCTGCTGCACAGTGCGGGAGTGAAGACGATTCATGAGATTTCCAGATGTAAGGATTATATGGAATATCAGACTATGTCAGAAGCGAATTTCAATCTGGTACTGCACCACGAAGCAAGATTTGCAGCAGAAGATTTTCACAACCGGCTTCAAATTCCATTTATCGAGCTTCGAAGACTCTATCAGATAGACAAGATTGAAAACCAGTATCATGCACTTGGTAATGCACTCGGTGTTGCATTTTATGATGAAAAATATAAAAAGCAGGCAGAAGATGCACTGGAAAAATTCCGGCAGAAGTGTCCGGATGCTTCTTTTGCAATCGGAGAATGCCTGAACGCTGATCCATTTGAACTATCATTAGCCTTGATACGTTACGGATTTTCTGTACCGGAAATTTATGGGACAATCACGGTGGAGAACTTCACATACATTCGTTCTCTGGCAAAAATAAGTCCAGAGACGAAAGTATTTTCCAATATGGAACCGACGATGATTTATTATGACCCGGCGAAAAGCGATGTGAATCTGGCAATCGGAAAAGATGCCTGTTATTATCATCCGGATTGTCCATATGTCATGTGGAACGGGGAAGAACAGCCATATGGATATGCAGGAGTGAGAAGATTATTCGAACAATTACTGGAGGTAGTATAGTGAGAGGACTTAGAAAATATCTGACACCATTTGCACCGGATCAGTCTGGTGCGGTGTCCGTGTTATATGAACTTGGGGGACTGATCGCAATCTGTGACGCCGGCGGCTGTACAGGAAATGTATGTGGTTTTGATGAGCCGCGCTGGTTTGAACAAAAAAGTGCCTTGTTCAGTGCGGGACTGCGTGATATGGACGCAATTCTCGGACGAGATGACCGTCTGGTGGAGAAGCTGGTGGATGCAGCTTCAAAGCTCGATGTAAAGTTTGTAGCAATCATCGGGACACCGGTTCCGGCAGTAATCGGAACGGATTACAAGGCACTTGGAAGAATGTGCGAGAAAAAATTAAATATGCCTGTTATCACCATTGATACAGATGGTATGGAATTATATGATGTGGGCGAAGAAAAAGCATGGCTGGAGCTTTTCCGGACATTTGCAGGAAAAGGAATGATTGATAAGGCAAGTGAAAGAGCTAAGCCGAATCTGGATATTGAGAAAAAACAGGGAAAGATCGGGGTTCTTGGATTAACGCCGCAGGACATAAGTGACCTTCAGGCACCAAAGAAGATTCGAGAATATTATCAGGAAAAAGAAGGAAAAGAAGCAATCTGCTACTGCATGGGAGAAAATGTCTGCCGGAGCACGGATGGCCTTGATAATCATCGAAAAGCAGGAGAGGTTGAAAAAAATATTGTAGTTTCCCCGGCGGCTCTGGCAGCTGCGAAATATCTGGAAAAAACATTTGGCACACCTTATGAGGTCACTTACCCAATTGTAGAAGAGCTGGTTCCGGATATGGATTATCGGAGAAAGAAAATCCTGATTGTGCATCAGCAGGTTATTGGAAATGCAATGCGTGCAGAAATCAGACGAAGATGCCAGAAAGTAAATGGGGATCCATCTGTTGATAACAATGCAGTTATTACGGTAGCAAGCTGGTTCATGATGAAGCAGGAACTCTCCGAAGAAGGTGACATTTCACTTCGAGAAGAAGATGATTATATGGAGCTTATCAAGAAAGAGGATTATGACATTGTTTTTGCGGATCCGATGATGAAACGCATGACTGAAGATGCTTATAAAATGGCTGGAACAGGTTGTGTGGCAGATGCACATGAGACGGAAAGAAAAAGAATTTTTATAGATGCCACACATTTTGCCGTGTCAGGAAAATTGCGTGAGGAAATGAAAAAGCGGGAGGCGTAGAGATGAAAGAAACAGTGACCAGACGAATCCGTGTCTACGGAATTGTTCAGGGAGTCGGTTTTCGTCCAACCGTAAGCCGTCACGCAACGACTTGTAATATCCATGGGAGCGTCAGTAACAAAGGTCCTTATGTAGAGATTTTCGCACAGGCGCCAGAAGCACAGGTGGATAGATTTGTGACCATGATCCGTGAACGGTCTCCGAAACGTGCAGCAATCTTGAAGATGAATATAGAAGACGTTGAAAATCCGGAAATTTATAAAGATTTTCAGATTGTTGAGAGCGAAAAGACGAAAGGGGAAATCTTTGTCTCTCCGGATATTGCAATCTGCGAAGAATGCAAGGAAGAGATGTATCAGCCGGGGAATAGACGGTATCTGCATCCATTTATTAACTGTACATGCTGCGGACCGAGACTGACTATTTTAGATGCACTTCCGTATGACCGGGAACGTACCAGTATGAAAGAATTTCCAATGTGCCCGGATTGTGCACACGAATACCATGATCCAGAGGACCGCAGATTTGACGCACAGCCTGTTTGCTGCAATAATTGTGGACCACAGGTGTATCTGGCAGAAAGAAGCGAACGAGGACGAGACGCGGTTACTTACGCCAGACGCGTAATCGCGGAAGGCGGAATTGTGGCAGTCAAAGGAATCGGTGGGTTTCATTTGTGCTGTGATGCGACAAAGGAATCAGCCGTGGAACTTTTGCGGACAAGAAAAAAACGTCCGGTCAAACCATTTGCAGTGATGGCACGTAACGAAGAGGCGGTGCGCAGTGTATGTGAACTTAGCGAAGAACAGGAAAAGATACTGACCGGGCATCAAAAACCGATACTGTTGCTGGATAAAAAAGAAGGCGTAAGCAAACTTGCAAAATCGGTAGCTCCTTTTAATCCGAAGGTGGGGATAATGCTTCCTTATGCACCGGTCCAACTATTGTTATTTCAGTATGATGACGGCATTCAGATGCCAGATTTTCTCGTGATGACCAGTGGAAATATTTCCGGTGCACCAATTTGCAGAGATGACCGGGAAGCAAAAGAGGAACTGTCACATTTATGCGACTGCATACTTTCTCATGACCGGAAGATCCGTATCCGTGCAGACGATTCCGTGATGGATTTTTACCGGGAAGAACCGTATATGATCCGAAGAAGCCGGGGGTATGCACCACTCCCATATATGCTTTCAAAAGCGTGGCAAGGGCAGGTACTTGCTGTGGGCGGAGAATTGAAAAATGCATGTTGTATTGGACATGATGACCGGTTTTATCCGGCGCCATATGTAGGAGATCTGGAAGATCTTCGGACGGTGAAAGCGCTTCAGGAGACAATCACGCGACTGACTGCTTTGCTGGAAGTAGAGCCAGAGCTTGTAGTGGCAGATCTGCATCCGAAGTACAATTCCACAATGGTGGCGCATGAAATGGAGCTGCCAATGATACAAGTGCAGCATCATTATGCGCACGTTTTATCCTGTATGGCGGAAAATGACTGCGCAGATCCAGTCATTGGCGTTTCCTTTGATGGAACCGGATATGGAACGGATGGTACTATCTGGGGCGGTGAGATTCTGTACGCAGATTATGAACATTTCGAACGAATAGGCAGTATTGAGCCATTCTGGCATGTAGGCGGAGACATTGCTTCCCAAGAAGGATTTCGTATTGCAGTCTCCATCATTGGTGGACTTGTGAGGGAGAAAGAAAAAGCAAAAAATATCATAAAAGAATTGGAATTATGTACCGAACCAGAAGCAAATGTGATTCTTACTATGGCACAGCGACATTTGAATGCAATTGAGTCTACAAGTGCAGGAAGGTTGTTTGACGCAGTAAGTGCAATCTTGGGGATTCAAAAAAGCTCTACATTTGAAGGGGAAGCGTCCATGGCACTGGAATTCACAGCAGAGGCATGGCAGAAAGAACATGAGGCAAAGAATACGGAAAATACCAAAAACGCCAAAAATGCCGAGAATGTCAAGAATGCCCCAAATGCTAAGAATGGTAAGCATACAGATGTTAAGGAGCATGAACATATTTTCTTGCAGACGAATGCAATTGTCTGGCAGATGATCGAGGGCAGAAGACAAGGGGAAGATGTCGGAAAGCTTGCGTATATATTTCATCAGTTGCTTGCAATGGAGATCTGCGCTGCCTGCGAAAATGTACGAACGCAGAAGAAATGTAATCAGGTGGCGCTAAGCGGCGGCGTATTTCAGAACCGTCTATTGCTGGAACTCGTGGAAAAGGAACTTTTAAATCGAAAGTTCCAGGTATTGCGGCATCATCTGATTCCACCAAATGATGGCGGTATCGGGCTTGGCCAGGCAGTTTACGGCATGGCATATCTGAATAAAAAGAAGCAGACAGATAGTAAAAATGTAAAGTAAAAACAGATCTTGAAAGATAAAAAGAATAGATTATGGGAGGTTAAGAGCATGTGTGTTGGATTATCAGCAAAGGTAGTGCGAATAAATGAAGGCATGGCAGTGGTAGATGCTGATGGAGCAAAGAGGGAGGTTTCTGCGGAACTTCTGGATGAACTGGAGCCGGGAGATTATGTAATGGTACATGCAGGAGTTGCAATCGCGAAGATTACGGATGAAGATGAAAGTGAGACAGATCAGCTCATGGAGGATTTATTATAATGGAAGAAAAAAAGAAAACAGCCAGAGAGATCATCGAAGGCTATGATAGTCCTCCGGTGCGGATCATGGAAGTGTGCGGAACCCATACACATGAGATTTTCAGACTTGGAATCCGGAAACTTTTGCCAGAACAGGTGGAACTGATTTCGGGACCGGGGTGTCCGGTCTGTGTAACACAGGTCGGATTCATTGACGAAGCAATTTATCTGGCACTGGAAAGGCAAGTGACGATCTGTACATTTGGTGATCTGGTACGTGTACCGGGAACTAATATGAGTCTTGCCGGGGCAAGAGAAAAGGGTGCGAAAATCCGTATTGTCTATTCTCCAGTAGATGCGAAGGAGTATGCCAAAGAACATCCAAAGGAGCAGGTTACATTCCTTTCAGTCGGATTTGAGACTACCACTCCGTCTGCTTGTCTTTCTGTGAAAAAAGCAAGGGAAGAGGGCTTGACGAACTACTCGATTCTGACAGCGAATAAAACGATGCCGCAGGCATATGAAGCATTGAAGGGAAGCGCAGACATTTTCCTGTATCCGGGACATGTTAATGCGATCACCGGGACGAAGCTGTGCGAAGAACTGGCAAAAGAAGGAGTCAGCGGTGTGGTAGCAGGATTTACAGCAAAAGAACTTTTGACAGCGCTGGCAGTGGCACTGGCACGGTTTCAGGAAGGCAGGCCATTTTTTGTAAATTGTTATCCGCGTGTAGTAACAGAGAATGGAAGCCCACAGGCGCAGAAGCTGGTAGAAGAGATGATGGAACCTTGTGATAGTGAATGGAGAGGGCTTGGCGTAATCAAAGGTTCAGGAATGAGACTTCAAGAGGAATGGAGCGCATTTGACGCACGGAAGAAATACAAGATTCCGCTGATTCAGGGAAAAGCAAATCCTGCATGCCGGTGCGGAGATGTTCTTCAGGGAAAATGTAAACCTTCTGATTGTAAGGTATTTGGTAAGGTCTGTACACCACAGCATCCGGTTGGCGCATGCATGGTGTCAGGAGAAGGTGCATGTTCCGCGTACTATATGTACGGCGAAGCAGAGAAAATGAAATAAAAAGCTGGGAGTGATATATTATGAATAATGGAATAAAAGATCAGACAGTCACCATGGCACACGGTGCCGGAGGACGTCAGACATCAGAATTAATCGACAACATATTTGCGGCACATTTTGCAAATCCGGATCTGACTGCGGATGATGCGGCTGTGTTAAATCCGCCAGTTGGAAAAATGGCAGTGTCTACCGATGGATTTATCGTATCACCTGCATTTTTCCCAGGAGGAAATATCGGAAAACTGTCTATTTGCGGAACAGTCAATGATCTGGCGTGTATGGGAGCAAAGCCACTGTATCTGACCTGTGCATTTGTCATTGAGGAAGGATTTCCAATGGACAAACTGGAAGAAATTGCGTCAGCAATGGAAAAAACCGCCAAAGAAGCAGGTGTTCACATCGTGTCCGGTGACACAAAGGTAGCCGGAAAAGGGCAGGTGGACGGAGTATTTATCACAACAACAGGAATGGGACAGATTGAAGATGGAGTTAAAGTCGGCGGCGAGCTTGCGAAACCCGGTGATGCGGTTATTGTAACAGGAGATATCGGACGCCATGGCTGTACAATCCTGCTTGAGAGAGAAGATTTGGGAATTGAGGCCGATATCAAGAGTGATTGTGCACCCCTTTGGAAGACGGTGGAAACAGTGATGAACAGGACACACGATCTGCATGTTATTCGTGATGCGACACGTGGCGGCGTGGGAACTGTATTATATGAAATTGCGAAGCAGAGCCAGGTAGGCGTACAGCTCGACAGCGCCAATATTCCGGTTCAGCCGGAAGTAAGAGGTGTCTGTGGCATGTTGGGACTGGAACCATTGTATCTTGCATGTGAAGGAACTATGGTCATCATTGCACCGAAGGAAGAAGCAGCGAAGATTGTGGAGACATTGCGTCAGTGCCCATATTCAAAAAATGCTGCTATTATTGGTGAAATTACAGAAGAACAGCCGGGAAAAGTTGTAATGATGACGGAGATTGGAACCCAGGCATTATTGCCACAGCCAGGCGGAGAATTATTGCCGAGAATCTGCTAAAATCAGATTACTTAGAAATAAGAGGTAGTGTCAAGTAATCTATGAAAAACTGGGCCGAAAAAAACAGGCTCAAACGAA
>OLVP01000109.1_pt1 | contig 70502 bp, 61 predicted proteins | sample 1673281 | NCBI WGS metagenome assembly OLVP01 (sample SAMEA3178940, study PRJEB25190) | human gut metagenome | biome: human gut; feature: human-associated habitat; material: faeces | place: Austria | collected 2013
GAAGTCATTAGAAGGTTATGTGAGAAAATGTAGATTATTTATCTGTTTCTATATAGATATCATGAACATTAGGATAAAATTTAATATATTCGAAATATTCAATTAAAAAAACCTCTCGTTCGAGAGGTTTTTTAGATACAAGAAATGATGCATTCATTAAAGGTTTCACAGGTTAGAACAATGGTATCTCCTTGTTGGATAAGTGTATCACCTTTTGGGGTGATACTTGTTCCATCCTGACGTTTGATTAAGATAATTAAAGTTTGAGGTGGAAGATCAAGGTCTTTGATTTCTTTACTAAGCCAAGGATGATTTTTATCAATATTAATCTCATTAAGCGTGAGATTAGTTTGTTCGTGAAAACTGGTGCCACTGACAACGAGTTGATCACCAGGTAAAATCATCGTTTTTCCATTCGGGATAATTGTCTGTTCATTGCGTTTAATCATTAAAATTAAGGTGTCGGTGAGGTTTAGTTCACTAATGAGACGATTTGCCCAGTTATGGGTTGGGGTGATAAAGATTTGGAGCAAGGGAAGGTGTTCTTCTTCCTGGTAGTCAGTGAACGTTTTGAGGACGTTGTCGTTATCATCAATCATCGCGAGTTTATGGGCGATAGCGGGAAGCAATGTTCCTTGTAAGGTCACTGAGATGAGACAGATGCAAAAACTAATATGGAAAATATCATACGTGGTATCCGATCCTTTTAAAACAACTAAGATAGCAAAGACGATGGAAGAGGCTCCACGAAGACCAGACCAAGATAAGAGGAGTTTTTGGGAAACGGTACTTTTAAAGGGCTTCATTAATAAGAAGGTTGTTAATGGACGAGCGACAAAGGTTAGCCATAAAAAGATAAGGATAGCAGGTAGTAAAATGGTGGGCATTTGGGATGGGAAGGATAGAAGTCCAAGTAGGAAGAAGATTAGAATTTGAGCTAATCCGGTGAGACCATCAAAGAAGTTTACTAAAGTTACTTTATCTGGGATGGCTCCATTTCCAATAATGATTCCGGCTAGATAAGTTGCTAAATATCCATTTCCACCGATAGCTGTTGGAAGAGCATACGTTAAAAGCGCAATGGCCAAGACGAAGATTGTTTCTAAGCCATCCATCATAAAGTTAACTCTTCTTAAGATAATAACGGTAATCATCCCAATGCAAACACCAAATAGTGTCCCAAATCCCAGTTGATTCAGTAAGAGAAGCGGGATTTCACTTAGGTTAGCAGTTTGCTTCATTAAATCAATGAGAAGAATTGTCAGCATGTAAGCCATTGGGTCATTACTTCCGCTTTCAAGCTCTAAAATAGAGGCAGTTCCATCTTTAAGGTTTAATTTTTTCGAACGTAAGATTGAGAAGACGGATGCTGCATCGGTTGAACTGATGATAGCCCCAATGAGTAAACTTTCAATGAGTTCAAGATGAAGAAAGAAGTAACAAAAAAGTCCTGTTATAGCTGCTGTTAAAAGGACACCTAGTGTAGATAAGACTAAAGCCGGTTTCATGACCGGTCTAGCTGTTTTCCAATTGGTTCCGAACCCCCCATAGAAAATAATGAAGATTAAGGCGATGGTACATAATTGTTCGGTAAGATGATAATCATTGAAGGCCACTTTAAAAAAGCCATCTGATCCAAAGATCATCCCAAGAAGAATGAAAAATAGTAAAGAAGGAAGACCCAGTTGGTGAGTCAGCCTGCTAAGTAAAATACAAGCCATTAAAATAATGGCACAGACCATTAAGGAAAACTCCATATAAAACCTCCTTTGCTTATATGTCATTTTATGAAATAAGTAGAATTAAATATGAATGATAAAAGAGATGACAGCTTAGTATCATCTCTTTAGAAAATAGGTTTATATTTCGTCTGATTATTCATTAAACTTCTGTTACCTGTTAATCAAAGGTTTCTTGGTGTCCCTTTTAATAAAGATGATCGATAATTTGCTTATATTAATAGATCATGACAAGTAGATTCCTGATGATAAACTTCCCTGTTTTAATCACTTATACACTAACATGATTTAACCAGCTGATTAATATAATGATAATAAAATAGGGAGGGATAGCGACGTGGGAAAAGCAAAGATTATATCAATTATTAATTATAAGGGCGGCGTCGGAAAAACGGTCAGTGCCTTTAATATCGCAGCGGGACTAAACTTTTTAAATCAAAACTCGGTTTTATTAATTGATTTAGATCCACAGTGTTCACTAAGTACGATTTGTATGAGAGCCTATTCTAAGACTAAAGGGGAACATATTCGCTTTAGTAGTTTAAAAGAAGAAGAAACAATTAATCATATATTTAATAGTTATCTTAATCGTGAGATATTAGATTTTGATGTTCCATTCAATTTAGATAAGTTAATCAAACACAACTTTTATACTGGTGGAAAATATAAATTGCAAAAATTTGATTTTATTCCATCAAGTATGTATAGTAACTCACATCAAGGGATGATGAGAGGATTAGAAGGAATAGAATCTGAGATTAAGCGTAGATTTGGGGATGATGCAAATAGTAGCATTAAACGGTTAAGTATTTTAGCTAAATTTTTAAAAGAAGTCGAGCTAGATCAAAAGTATGATTTTATTATTTTTGATTGTCCACCAAGCAATAACTTTATTGTTCAAAATGCACTGTTTGTATCTGACTATTATGTGGTTCCAACTATTATGGATGAGATGGGAGTACAAGGGATCAATCATTTGAAAAATATAGTGGAGAATGATTCGGTTCAAATCATTTGTAAACAATACAGGTCATTAATTGATTTAGCACCTAGTAATTCATATCTATCTTACCTTAAAAGTGGAAGTCCTAAGATGATTGGAATTATTGAGACTTTACGTAAGGCATCAAGTTCTAAAGGTGGAACTGAGGCAGAGCAATGGCGTAGATTTGTTGAAACTAAGTTACCAGGAATGTTATTTACACCAGTTGTTTATCATCAGGTAGAGGTTCAGAAACTAATTAATGCAGGAGAATGTTGTTTTATTAATTGGAAACGAAATGGGACTCTGCCAGCAAATGAAAGTTATGGACAGATAGTTTTTGATTTGTTAGATCGTATAAATGTTCCAAAGAGTCAGTTTTCAAGGGAAATCACAGATATTTTATAAGTGAGGGATAATAAATGACAAAGGTAAAAGATATCTTAGGGGATTTAAATACGTATCAAAAAATTGTTCAGTTAACGGCCGGTATTATCGATCCCGAAATTGACCGATTTTTGGAGATTTTAAAACCTTACCGTTCGTTAAGTTTAGATGAGTTTGAAAAGAAAATAAGTGGGGATAAAAAGAAAAAATCTAGGTCTTCTCTTCGTGATGATGCGTTACGAATTGGAGAACTATATTATCAAAGGAAAACAATTGGAGGAGTGGCTGAGGAAGAACAGAGTATTATTACGAGTTACTTAAATTCAGCTGACAATAAAATTGTTTTATCAGTATTAGAAATTCCATTTGATGATTCATATGAGAAGATTAATCAATTAACTGATAGCCAATTAACGTCTAATCAACTCTATTTCTTAGGAATGGCCTTATTAAATATTAAATTAAAAGGTAGTTCAAAAGCTATACAGAAGAAAAATTTATTAGATATGCTTTGGAGTGCTATTGAAAATCAAAAAATGAATGAGATTTATGAGAGTGCATTGTAGGGAAGAGTTTTAGTTAGGTTTAGGGGGATGTTAGGTGAGGGTGGTTTGGAGTATTTTAGTTTGTTTGTGTTTAGTGGGATGTATGAATCCTAAAAATAAGGCGATTGGCGTTTATGATACAAGTCAGTTACCTAGTGATTTTGGTGGTGGAGAAGCTTACGAAATTGGTATGAATCAAGATGGAAAGCCGGTATTTGTTAATCCAGATGCAGCTTTTAAACAAATCGTAACTGATTATAAAGATGGCTTTAAAGCCATCCAAAAAGAGTACTATTTATTTCCTATCACAAAGTTAACGTGGCGACGGTATGGTTATTATGGCTGGCAGTTAACCCATGAGGATGAAGAAATTATTGATCAAGGCTATGAAATATCCCGCTTCTTTGAAATATATAAAAATAGTTTTTAAGGTTCCTATCGTTTAGGAACTTTTTTTATAATAAGCTACTCAAAGAAGTTTTTTTATTATTTTATCCATCAAACAAAGATTGTGATTTAAGCTTAGTTCTTCAAATACTTTGATATTAAGATTTTCTATAGAAAATTTCTCATGACTTATCTCATCAAAGGCCATGAAATAAGACAACTGGCGGCGATAAAAAGGACAATCGAGTTTATCGTTATGTTCTAAAAATTTGAATTATTCATTTGAAGTAAAGAGCAAGAGTTTTTAAATAAAGGATTAAATTTTATCAATAGCCGAGGTTACTAAGGGCCTGCCTCTAATTCTTTATTAAGTAAGTTAATTCCTCAGGAGAGAGAACAAACCTCTGCAAGGATTAATAAAGTAAAGTGTTCATGATTTCATCGCCATATTGTGAAAAAATAACTAACATTAATAGAAATGTAAAGATAATGATAACATTTAATAATTGATAAGTTATTGATTTAATGAAGCTAGGTTTTTCATCTAAATGAATGGATTTGATAGTTAAATAGATATTATTAAAAAAAGCAAATAGTAGACTTGTCATAATAATGCTTAATACGAGTAACTTTATGTACATGTTATATCTCCCTTTCATCTTTTCTGATAACGATAGTATAGCTTTTATTGTTGGTGAAAGTGAGTGATAGTCGTATAATTTTATTGAATTTAAATTATTACTCTATTATTGAAAAAAACTTAGCTACCTACCATTGAATTTTTTTGGATGGATGTATTATCAGCTATTGATTGGAAATAACAGATGTTAAAAAGGAGTATGGTGAGATGAAGGCAGTTCTATTTGATGTGGATGATACGTTATATGATCAGGTGATTCCTTTTCAAAAGGCGTATGAAGAATTATTTAAAGGGAGTTTTGAACTTTCAATTGAAGAGTTATATAAACGAAGTCGTTATTATAGTGATGAAGTGTTTGAAGCTACTCAGCGTGGAGAAATGTCGATGGAGGCCATGTATATTTATCGTGTACAAAAAGCCTTTGAGAGTTTTGGTATAAGTGTCACAGATGATGAAGCATTAGAGTTTCAACGACTTTATGCAGGTAATCAAAAGAAATTAGAAATTTCTGAAACGATGCGAACAATCATTGAACTCTGTCAAAAACATGAGATTATGATGGGGGTTATTACAAATGGACCTTCACAGCATCAATGGAATAAAGTGAAGGCATTGAAGGTAATGGAGTTTATTCGAGAGGAATATATCTTCGTCTCAGGAGATATTGGAGTTGCTAAACCGCAAATTGGCATCTTTCAGCATGTAGAGAAAATAATGAATCTTAATCCAGAGGAGACATTATTTATTGGAGATACGTTTCAGAGTGATATTGTAGGTGCCAAGGAAGCTGGCTGGAAAGCTATTTGGTTAAACCGCCGTCATGCAGAGCATCCACTAGGGAATCTCAAAGCAGATTATTGTATCCATGATGAAGCAGAACTCTATAAATTAGTGTTAAACTTTATAACTAATGAAGCTATCTAATATGGATAGCTTTTTTTGTCGAGTGACTTCTATTCTTTCATTTACTTTCTATAATTGAAAAGAGGATGAGAGGAGGAACGAGATGAAACTTAAAGAGAAGATGGTAGCTGTCCCTATTATTAAACATCCAATGGTTTATTTGTTGCTTGTCTTAGTTTTTCTGGTGATGTTAAGGACGCCAATTTTATCTGTTTTTTCAAGACCAGAAATGATTTTAATGATATACTTAGGGATATTTTTAATTTTTTCAGTGACAGTTGGATTCAAAGAAATTGGACCTTTCTATAATAAGGGAGGCGGAATCATCAATTTAATTGGAATCACAGGGGCTGTTTATGTCTGTGGGATTTTAGCGGAAAGTTTTACAGGATATTTCTTATCAGCAAATGACCCTCAATTATTGGATCAATATACCTTTCATTTATCTGGGCCATATGTCTTGAATCAGTTAGCACGATATTCACTTGTCGGAATTGGAGAGGAAATTTTTAAATTATGTGTGTTTTTCATCCTGTATTGGCTTGGGGTTAAAGTTAGTAAACATAAGCTTGGTTCATGTATCATTTCCGTGATTGTGACGAGTTTTTTCTTTGGGCTTTTACATAGTAATTATAATTATGATCAGTGGTTGAATATTACGTTGATTATTGGAGTGGGGGCACTTGTTTATTTTTATTTTCTATTTAAGTATCAGACGATTGTGCCATTAATGATTGCTCATGGATTACAAGATTTTTTGGTCTCACTGGAGCATACGGAAGAGTTAACAGGAATTTATTCATTGTTTTTAGTGGGACTCATTTTAATTTGGTTTATTGCTCGATTTGGATTTGGGATTAAAGTAAAGACGGAAAGATGACTTGGTCATCTTTTTTTGATGGAATTTTTTATGAATTTTGATTTTTGTGATTTAAGTTTGATTTAAGGTTGGGAGTTTATAGTAATAACGAAGAGATGAGAAGTTAATACACAAGGAGGAAATAAGAATGTATGTATTGAAAAATGCATTGAAGAGTGTTTCACGCTCCATGGGAAGAAATATTTTAATTGGAATTATTGTTTTAGTCATTTCAATTTCATGTTGTATCGGGCTATCTATTCGCCAAGCTGCGGAAAGTGCAAGAACACAGACGTTAGATTCATTGAGTGTTACTGCTCAAATTTCAGTGGATCGTCAAGCGATGATGCAGCAAATGATGAATAATGGTAATGGTGAAGGTAGATTTGATAAATCAGCATTTACTCAGGTTTCAAGTTTATCAATTGATGAGATGCAAATTTATGCTGAAGCGGATTCGGTTAAATCGTTCTATTATACATCAACGATTTCATTAAATGGAACAGATGAATTTGAAGCTATCTCAACGACAAGTTCAAGTTCTGAATCATCGATAGATTCGATGATGGGGAAGCCTGGTATGGAAATGCCAGGAATGGATAGTGGAAAAGGTGGCGGATTCCAAAAAGGTGGAATGGGTGTACAAGGTGATTTCACGATTATTGGATATAGTTCAGATGAAGCGATGACAGACTTTGTAGCAGGAACTTCAACGTTAATAGATGGAAAAATGTTTGAAGAAGGAACAGAGTTATTAGATTGTGTGATTTCAGATGAATTAGCTATTTATAATGATTTAGCTGTAGGAGATACGATTACAGTAGTCAATCCAAATCATGAAGAGGAAACTTATACGTTAAACGTTGTTGGAATTTATAATAACAGTCAATCAACCACTTCAAGTAGTGAAGTGATGCAAGGATTCTCAGCAGCTAGTGATCCAGCGAATCGTATTTATATGAGTTACAACGCTGTTCAGGCGATTGCTAAAGCTTCAGAAGAAGGGGCAGTTGTTTCAACTGATGAAACAACGGGTATGGAAACAACAACGGCTATTCCATTTCAAGTTTCAGGAACATATGTCTTTGCAAATGTTGATGAATATTATACGTTTGAATCAGAAGTACGCGATTTAGGATTAGATGAAACCTATACCGTTTCATCAACTGATTTAGCAGCTTATGAACAAAGTTTATTACCATTAGAAAACTTAAGTCAAATGGCGGGTTATTTCTTAGCCGTTGTGTTTGGAATTGGCGCAATCATTTTAGTGGTTTTAAATATTTTTAATGTTCGTGAACGTAAGTATGAAATTGGAGTTTTAACTGCCATTGGAATGAAAAAAGGGAAAGTTGCGATGCAATTTTTAGTGGAAAGTTTTGTAGTCACATTAGTAGCGTTAGTGATTGGAGCAGGAATTGGGGCGATGTCATCCGTTCCAGTAACAAATACATTATTAGCTTCTCAAATTGAAGCTCAAAGTAATAATATGATGCAAACTGAGGCTTCATTTGGTCGTCCAACATCAGGAGCGATGGGAGGGATGACTGGAATCATTGGTGGTAAAGGGCAGGCGATGGCAGCTGTTGATTATATTTCAAACGTTACGTCAGCCACTGATTTCACGGTATTAATGCAGTTACTAGGAATCGGTATTGTCTTAACGTTAGTTGCAAGTGTTGTTTCGATTATTTTCATTACACGTTATGAACCGTTAAGAATTTTATCAAATCGTGACTAAGGAGTGAGAAGAATGTCAGTTTTAAAGCTTGAGAATATTAGTTTTACTTATGATAAAAAACCAATTTTTAAAAATCTAAACTTGCAGTTTGAAAAAGGAAAAGTTTATGCCATTGTTGGAAAGTCGGGAACTGGGAAAACAACGCTATTATCAGTGCTTTCAGGTTTAGCCGCTCCCACATCAGGAAACGTTTATTATAAAGGCCAAGATGTGGAGAAAATGAATAAGTATGACTTTCGTAGTAAATATGTTGGTGTTGTTTTTCAAAGCTTCAATCTATTAACAAAATTTACAGCTTTTGAGAATGTCAGTTTATCAATGGATATTGCAAACTTTAATGTGAATGATAAGAAACAATATGTGTATGATTTATTAGAAAGTGTGGGATTAGATAGTGAGCAGGCAAATAGCCGTATTTTAAAACTATCAGGAGGACAGCAACAACGTGTCGCCATTGCACGTGCCCTATCTTATCAACCAGAAGTCATTTTAGCAGATGAACCAACTGGAAACTTAGATGGAGAAACAGAGGCTGAAATTATTAAAATTCTAAGGGATTTAGCCAATCAAGGAAAATGTGTCATCATCGTTACCCATACACCAGCAGTTGCTAAAGCAGCTGATCATATTTATGACTTGTCAAAATTAAAAAATGCAAAATAATAAAAAGAGACGTCTATCATTGAATGGACGTCTCTTTTTGAGTTTAATTGCCGTTAAAGATAAATGAATGGTGTCGATAAAAAATCAATGAGGGTCAAGTTGTTTGATATGTGAAAAGCTCTTGCTTTTTGAGAACATAAAAAGAGAAGCCATTTAATTTGTTAGACGACTTCTCTTTAAGAAGTTTTTATTTAGGAAGGGTTATCCCCATACTTCTTCTGCAATTTCTCTTACTAAGTTAATTTTTTTCCATTGTTCTTCTTCAGTTAAAATATTACCTTCTTCGGTTGAAGCAAATCCACATTGAGTACTTAAGCATAATCTTTCTAATGGAACGTATTGTGATGCTTCTTTGATTCGGGCAATAATTGTTGATTTATCTTCAAGTGTTGGATATTTAGATGTAATCAGACCAAGAACAACGAGTTTTTCTTCTGATACTTCTTTTAATGGTCCGAAATCTCCAGAACGATCATTATCAAATTCTAGGTAATATCCATGTACGTTTTCTTTTCCGAATAATGTTTTAGATACTGGTCCGTATCCTCCGCTACTTGCCCATGTTGAGTGATAGTTTCCTCGACAGACATGCGTTGTTACTACAAGGTCAGCTGGTAAATTGGCAATCGCCTCATTGTTTAGTTTTACGTAAAGCTGTTGTAATTGTTCTAAACCACCTGCAGCATCTGCAAAATATTTTGCGAAATTACTATCACAAAGCATTCCCCATGTACAGTCATCTAATTGTAGATGACGGCAGCCTTCATTATATAATGCAAGAATAAAGTCATGGTAAGCTTGTGTTAAATCAGTGTAAAGTTCCTCGCGATTTGGATAAATACGGTTAAGGTGTTCTTCATTATCTGCTCGAACTAATTCGGCAAAAATTTGTGAAGGTGCAGGAATGGTTTGTTTAACAAGTGCGCGGTCACCAACCACTTCTTTTAAAAATTTAAAGTGATCGATGAATGGATGGTGTGTAAATTTAATTTTACCACAAACTCTTGCAGAGTCTGGACGTGTTTCTTCTCCGTGGAAAATATATCCTTGATCCATTACGTTATGCTCAATTCCATCAAATCCCCACATGAAATCAAGGTGCCAATAGCTACGTCGGAACTCTCCGTCTGTTACTGATTTTAATCCCGCTTCAAGTTGTTTTTCCACTAAGTTACGAATACAAGCATCTTCAACTTCTGTAAGTTGTGCTGCACTAATCTCATTTTTTGCAAAAGCTTCACGCGCTGATTTTAACGCTTCTGGACGAAGAAAGCTCCCTACAATATCATATCGAAATGGTGCATGTTTTCTTTGTGTTAATGTATTCCCCATATTTTATCCCCCTTGTGATTTGTTATGAGATTAATTTATCACAAAAGGTCGGTTATGTGTTAATACTAATAAATAATGGTGACATATAGATAAAAACTATACCAAAGATTGATAATGTACAATGTAAAGGCGTAAATGTTCTAAATATCGTTCACTCATTTCACTTAATGGATGATCCGTTGGATGGATATATCCAATCTCCATCATTTCATCGCTTTGAAGTGGAATGGATACAATTTCTGTTCCATTTAAGTCACTACTTAAAATACCCGAAGAAATCGTATAACCATTTAACCCGATTAACAGATTAAATAAAGTGGCTCGATCGGAGACGATGATATTTTTAGGACTTTCTATCGTACTGTGTAGCTCCTCAGAAAAATAGAAGGAGTTATTGATTCCCTGTTCATACGTAAGTCGTGGGAATTCTTTTAAGTCTTCTAACATCACTTTTTTACGCGTTGCAAGAGGGTTGTTTCGACTGACAAATACATGTGGTTTTGCTGTGAAAAGAGGGACAAATTGCATCTCATCGTTTTGTAAAATTCGTTGAATCACTTCACGGTTAAAATGGCTTAAAAAAATAATTCCTAGCTCACTTCTTTTCGTACGGACATCTTCGATAATATCAAAGGTTCGCGATTCACGTAGTGAAAACTCGTATTTATTTTCCCCATATTCTTTGACTAACGCAACGAAAGCATTCACGACAAAGGCGTAGTGTTGTGATGAGATAGCAAATACTCGTCTAGCAGGTGTTTTGAACTTATATTTCTGTTCTAACAATTCCGCCTGCTCAACGACTTGCCTTGCGTAAGATAGAAATTTAATGCCATCTTCTGATAAATATACTCCCCGATTATTTCGATAGAAAATTGTAATTCCCATTTCTTTTTCAAGATCGGCAATTGCTTTTGAAAGGCTAGGTTGTGTAATATATAGCTTTTGTGCGGCCGAGCTAATTGAACCGGATTGCACCACTTGAATAATATATTTTAGCTGTTGTAAAGTCATATCTTTTCTCCCAATTCAAATTATTATTCTATATTTTACCATAAAACGATTGTGCCGCCAATTCACTGTCAAATGATGAAGTATTCTATAGATGAAAAGACAATACCATATCATAAATGATTTGAGTGGGCTCTTATATAAAAGTTTTTACTGTTAACTAATAGTTGATTTTATCAATGAAAGTCTACGTTTACTCTATTGAGAATATAAGGTAATAGGTTTACAATAAACCTATGAGGTGATCCGATGAAAGAAATTAATATTGCTAAGATGATTGCAACGAAGCGAAAAGAAAAGAAGATAACGCAAGATGAATTAGCAAAATATTTAGGTGTTTCTAAAGCGGCAATCTCTAAATGGGAAACCGGTCAGAGTTATCCGGATATTACATTTTTACCGATTTTAGCCTCATATTTTAATGTCAGTATTGATGAATTAATAGGTTATGAGCCTCAAATGATGAAAGAGGAGATTAAATCTTTGTATCAACGACTTTGTCATGATTTTACGACTCGATCATTTAATGACGTCATTGAGGAATGTCAGGACATCATTCGAAAGTATTATTCGTGTTTTCCTCTATTGTTTCAAATGGGCGTTTTAATCATTAATCATAGTATGTTAGATTCTAATCAAACACAAAAGTTAAATGAGCAAGCTAAATCGTTATTTGAACGGGTGAAGTTAAATAGTAAGGATGTTGATTTGGCGAAGCAGGCGCAAATGGTTGAGGCGTATTGTTGCTTGCTGTTAAATGAACCACAAGAAGCTTTAGTGTTATTAGAAGGAAGCCAAAAACCTCAACTATCAGGGGAAGTGTTACAGGCAACTGCCTATCAAATGCTTGGACAACTAGACGAGGCTAAAGCGGCTTTACAAATTTCTCTGTTTAAAAGTTTAATTTCGATTGTCGAAGCTTTTCCGATGTTATTGTCATTAGGTGGAGTGGATCAATTTGAAGAGATAGTTTCAAGATTTATGAAGGTAGAAGAAGCTTTTGAATTGCGGAAGTTAAATCCTTATGTTGTTATGCCCATTTTATTAGTGGTGGCACAAGGGTATGTCCAACTTGGAAAAGTGGAAAAGGCACTTGATTACTTAGATGATTATTCAAAGTTATGTACTTATGATTTTTATCCTCTTAAATTTAGAGGCACGCCATTTTTTGATATGATTGAAGATTGGTATGAAACATTTGATCTTGGAAATATTGTGCCTCGTAATGAAGTGTTAATTAAAAAAAGCATGAAAGATGCATTATTACAAAATCCAGTTTTCACGGTATTGCATGAAAATGAACGCTTTATCCATTTAGTAAATCGATTAGGAGAGTGAAGTAGATGTTAATTGTGACAACAGAAAATATCGTAGGAAAAGAAATTTTAGAAGTGAAGGGATTAGTACGTGGAAGTACGGTTCGTTCGAAACATTTAGGAAATGATATTGCAGCAGCTTTTAAAAACTTAGCGGGTGGGGAATTAAATAGCTATAACGATATGCTGACAGAAGCGCGTCAAATTGCGATTGGACGAATGGTTGAAGATGCTGAGGCAAAAGGAGCAAATGCGATTGTTGGGATGCGATTAATGTCATCGTCGGTGATGAGTGGAGCAGCTGAGATGGTCGCTTACGGAACAGCTGTGGTCATCAATGATTAAATTGATTATTGGGTGGTATGTCATTAATCTCATTTTCTTTATTATTTTTTTAAGTATTAAGGTTATCGAACGTAAAAAAGAGAAACGAGAAGAACAGAAGAAAGATTATCGAGAATATTAAAAAGCTGAGTTAAACCCTCAGCTTTTTAATATTGGGCGTATTCAAGGATTGATTTTATGTACTATATCAAAGGGTAGGGGACGAAACTGGTGGCGTTTAAATCGAAAGTGGATTGAGTTATTGGCCAGTATAATTGTTGGAATTAGTCTTTATTATTTAGCGATCATTGAATAAAGTCTTTTTATTTTCCCACAATAAAGTTACTAGAAAGGACGTGGCTTTATGAAGGATTTAAATGAGGGGAAAGTTCAGCAATGGCTAGGTTATATGATGATTGGGTGTTTTTGTTGGATTACTTATTTTAATTTTCAAGGCTTTTTTAGAGGAATTGTTGATATGTTTGCAGCATTGCCTTTTTGGTGGTTTTTAATCGTTCTTCCTTTATTTGCGATGTCGGTTGTTTGGTCGATTAGTTTAGGTGAACAGGAGATTAAAGCGTTAGAAGAACAGGTGCAACAGAATCAACAAATGATGGCACAACGAGAGCGGTGTTTACGTTTAATTCATTATGATGTGCAACAAATTCCACCCATTCAGTTTGAATATTATTGTGCTGATTTATTACGGTTACTCGGTTATCAGGAAGTAAAGGTCACGAAGTCCAAAAGAATTAGTGCCATTACATCTGAGGGGAATCGTGTGTATATTGTGTGTAAGCAAAAAAAATCAGATGATCTAATTGAACAACATATGCTTGAAAATTTTTATTCAGTGATGAGTCATGATAAAGTGAATGAAGGGATATTTATAACCACTTCTTCTTTCTCACAACAGGCCATAGAATGGGTAAAAGAATGTAAGATTACGTGTATTGATGGGAATACATTGAGTGAACTAATTTTATTTGCAACTCGTGAAAGCCGAGAACAATTAAAGAAATATAGCTTAAGAGAGTAGTTTGTATCGATTTCGGTAAACTTTTGGTGTCATTCCAGTAACCTTTTTAAATGATTTTGTAAAGTAACTCTGATCACTAAAGTGAAGAAGATTTGAAATTTCAAGAAGTGTATGATTTGATCCAATTAAAAGTCGTTTGGCTTCTTCAATTTTTTCTTGCGTAATAAATTCGCTAATAGTCAAATTCATTTCCTTTTTAAATAATCGTGAAAGATAACTTGGACTGAAGTGTAAAGCCTCACAAATATCGTTTAATGAAATATTATTATAAAGATTTTTAGTAATATAAAAGATAGTATCTGAAACTGGACGAGAGGTTTCAGTCGTATTAATTTGGTTTATTCGCGAAGTTAAGTCAATTAAACAGGTCATTTTTAATTGATTGAGTTGATGAATATCCGTTGTTTTTTGTATTTTTTCTAAGTAATAAGTATTAATTTTATAAGCTAAGGCAGTAGGTAACCCTCCCGTCATCGCAGCACGAGAAGCAAGAATGAGTAAGGTGATTACCATCGTTTGCATGGTTTGAATTGGGTCTTCGTTAAGATGATTAATTGCTGCTTCGGTCGGTGTAAGTTTATCAATAATTTTTATTAACTCCGCTGTATTTCCATGCTTTACATAAGAAAGTAGTTCGCGTTCGTAATGTAGCGGGACGAAAGGTTCATGAATTTGGTCATCGATTCGAATATGAGTAAAGTCACTTTGAAGTTTATTTTCCATTTGCTCAATTAGCTGTTCATCATAAAAGTTTTCTTTAAGAACTTCTTCAAAAGTTAGCGGTTCATGATAAATTAAATTATGAATGAGCATCGCTTGATGAATCAATTGATTGAGTGATATCTTTTTATAGCTAATAGGCCCAACGATGAATGTTCCAATTAGTTCACTTTCCTTTATATAGCTTATAAACATGTAAATTTCATCTAATGAATAAAGTTTAATTTGTGGAGTCGTATATGTTTTAGTTAAATCAAGCTGATTAAGAACATAATCATCGATGATAAAATCTGAAAAAAGATTTTCTTGTTTACAATTTAGAATGGAAATTGGTAAATTAGAGGTTTGTTCAATGAGATTTTTAATGTAAGCGATTTGGTTTAATTCTGTGTCAAAATGAGTCATATTTAATCTCCTGATGTCAAAATAATTATAAAAAAGTCATTATAATACTAAAAATGTTTAAGGATACATGATAATATTATTCAGGCTCAAATGCAAGTCATTTGGCTTTTTTTATGACAATTAATCATACTGCTTATTTTTAATGAGCAGTATTGAGATAGGGAGGTTATATAGATGATGCAAGATAATGTCTTAGGAACTGAAAAGATTTCTAAGTTATTTATTAAATTCTCGATTCCAGCGATTTTATCATTAACGATTGCTGGGGTTCAAACAATGGTTGATGGAATTTTCTTAGGAAACTTTGTTGGAACGAATGCGATGGCTAGTGTTAATATTGCAGCGCCATTTATGCAGTTAATGATTGGGATGAACTTAATCATTGGAATTGGTGGAGCAAGTTATATTGGGCGTAGTTTAGGTGAAGGTCAAGTTAAGCGCGCGCAAGATATTTTTAAATCAGCTTGCTTATTCATGATTGGTTTATCAATTGTGATTTTAGTTTTAGGATTTACATTTAGTCATCAATTAGCATCATTTTTAGGTGCAAATGATGTGTTGCTTGCTGATTCATCAACGTATATTAAGATTTTAGCGTTATTTGCTCCATTTATCGGACTTTCGTTTATTCTAGGTGTATTTGTTCGTTGTATTGGAAAGCCAAATGTTTATTTAATCAGTTCAGTTGCAAGTTTATTTGCAAATATTATTTTAAATTATGTGTTGATTAAGCAGTTAAAGTTAGGGATTGTTGGGGCACCGATTGCAACGGGATTATCGTTCACAACATCATTTTTAATTGCAGCTATTCCGTTTATTAAGAAGAGTGCTGTGTTAAACTTCTTTACAGGAAAATTTAACTGGAAGTTAACAGGTCAGTTATTATATAACGGATCATCGGAAGGCGTATCATCACTAGCAGCGGCTATTTCAACCTTTGTGTTCAATATGGCGTTTATGAGAATTGCTGGAGAAGTTGGAGTTTCGGCGTTTACAGCGATTGGTTACATTTCATTATTTGCGTCATTAATTGTGTGTGGAGTTTCAGCAGGAATTGGTCCAGTTATTTCTTATAACTACGGGGCGCAGTTACATGATCGTGTGAAGCAAATGATGAAGATTTCTTGTAAGATGGCTATGATCATGGGGACATCTTTAGTCGTATTAATCTTCTTATTCGGAAAGTATTTAATTATGATGTTCGTGAGTGATAATCAGGCTGTATTAGATTTAGCATTATACGGTTCGAAAATTTATGCCTTTACGTTCTTCTTTAATGGATTGAACATTTTATTCTCAGGGTACTTTACGTCAATTGGTGATGCGCTATCGTCTATTATTGTGGCTGTTTGTCGCGGTATGATTTTCATTTTATTAGGAATTAGCATCTTACCACAATTCATAGGAATTAGTGGGGTATGGATGACGGTTCCAGTTGCAGAAGTCTTAACATTATTAGTCGTTATCTTCTTATTTAAAAAAGGAAATCTAAAAAAAGCTCCTGAGTTAGTAGAAGCTTAGTAATCAAAAACCTCGTAGATTTTAGTCTACGAGGTTTTTTTGTTGTTCATTTCGATATTGTGAAGGACTCATCCCTTTATGTTTGCGAAAAATCTTTGAAAAGGCAAAGGGATTATTATAGCCCACTCCTTTAGCAATATTAGTAATAGATAAGTTTTTTCTTTTAAATTTATGTAGTCAAAATGACAAGTTTAATTGTATGTCTTTTTTAAAAGTGAGAAAGGATTTAAATTTTCGATAAAGTTTAAGCTCATGTTATTAATATTCAGATGATTAAGATTAGTTTTTATTGCTTATTGTGGTTAAGATTTTAATTATTGAAGTAAAATGGGATTTCTTGTCTTTATATGAGATGTTCTCTCAAGCTCCTACTATCACTAAAAATTTACTAAAAAATGATTGAATAAAGAAGAGGGCTATATTATAATCAATTTAGAAAACGTTATCTAAAAGAGGGAGTAACGTTGAGAGGAGAAAAAGTATGGGATTTTTAATTGATGAAAAACGATTAGTTTTTGGTGTAGAAACTGCTAAAACAACATATGCATTCGCAGTAGATAACTTAGGTTTATTACGCCATTTATACTGGGGGCCAAAGTTAAATGGTTTAGAAGATTTTGAAGTGCCTGAATTATCAGAATTATCAAGTAATGATCCAATTCTTGATTTAACAGATGAGGAGTATCCAGTTTTCGGTGGAATGCGTTATAAAGAAAACTGTTTAAAAGTAATTTTTTCTGATGGAACTCGTGATATTGAATATAAGTATGTAGGCTACACACAAACTGAAGAGGAGTTAATCATCCATTTAAAGGATGTGTACTATGACTTTGAATTCAATTTACATTATAAAACGTATGAGGAACAAGATTTAATTGAGCGTACTGTGTCTGTTAAAAATAATACACAAGCCGTTGTAGAGATTGAAAAAATTCATAGTGCTCAAATTCATATTCCTTATCAAGATTTAACACTAACATCTTCTCATGGACGTTGGTTAGCGGAGTTTCAAGAGTTTAAGCAACCATTAGGACAAGGGAAAATTATTTTAGAAAACCGTCGTGGTATTTCAACGCATAATCATAATCCGTTCTTCATTTTAGATCGTCACGCGACTGAAACTGAAGGTGAAGTGTACTTTGGGATTTTAAAATTAAGTGGGAATTTCTCAACTATTATTGAGCCACGTCCTTATGGGGGAACCTTAGTTCAAATGGGAATTAATCCTCATGATTGCTTAGTTACGTTACAACCAGGTGAAGAGTTTGTTGCGCCAGCGATGTTGTTTGGTTATACAAATGAAGGGTTTGAGGCGATGAGTCATCACATGCATGATTATGCTAAACAAAATGTGCTTCGTGAAGGTGTTCGTCCGGTTCTTTATAACTCATGGGAAGCAACTGAGTTTGACGTGCATTGTGATGAGCAAATTGCCTTAGCTAAAAAGGCGAAAGAAATGGGTGTTGAGTTATTTGTTATCGATGATGGTTGGTTTGGTGAGCGCCATAGTGATGCAGATGGTTTAGGTGACTGGTATGTGAACGAAGATAAATTCCCAGAAGGATTAAATCCGTTAATTCATGCGGTTAAGGACATGGGAATGATGTTTGGTATTTGGATTGAGCCAGAGATGGTGAACCCGCCAACACAATTATTAAAAGATCATCCAGATTGGATTTATCATTTCAAAAATCGTGTAAATGATACATCTCGTAACCAAATGGTCTTAAACGTGACATTACCAGAAGTACAAGAGTTCATTTTCAATATGATTGATGACTTATTATCTAAATATGAGATTGATTATATTAAATGGGATGCGAACCGTCCGATTTCACAAACAGGAGTGTCACGTGATATGTGGCTTCGTCATATTGAGGCTGTATATGACATTGCACGTCGTGTCAAAGCAAAATATCCTCATTTATTATTAGAAGCCTGTGCCTCAGGTGGTGGCCGTGTCGACTATGGAATGTTAGAGTCATCATTTGATGATTTTTGGACAAGTGATAACACGGATGCCTATGATCGCTTAACAATTCAAAATACATATTCATACGTTTATCCAGTTAAAGCGATGCGTGCATGGGTAACAGACGCTAATAATCGTTCAACAATCCCATTAACATTCAAATTCCATAGTGCCATGATGGGAACATTAGGAATGGGATGTAATATTTTAAAGTTCACTGATGAAGACATGAAGTTATCAGCAGAGTTAATTGAACAATATAAACAAATTCGTGAAGTCGTGCAAAACGGGGACTTCTATCGTTTACAACATACGTCTAGCAACAACTATTATTGCTATGAGTATGCGAATGAAACAGAAGCTGCATTATTCGTATTCTTACCACAAACACAAATCTTTCGTACTGGAGTGCGCGTGAAATTACGTGGATTAGATGCTAATGCACAATATACCTTTACATTAGCTGGAACTGAAATGAAAAAATCAGGATCATATTTAATGAACCATGGAATTGATGTGAAATTAAGCGGGGACTACGCAAGTACGATTATTAAATTTAAAAAAGCATAATAAAACTCAAAAGAGTGTTGTTTGATGCAACACTCTTTTGAGTTAAATGAGACGGAGATGTTAATAGAATCTCGGAATAATCTGCTTAAGCAAAAGATCATTCGAATACTAGACTAAATACAATTTGAACGATTATTTTAGTATAATACTTTTTATTTATATCACTATAAAAGGATAAAATAAGATAAAACATGGCGTAGATTGTTTTTGAATATGACCTGTTAACGTTTTAAAAATACTTCACGTAAATTAAAGTAAAATCAATCTAATTTTATTAGTAAAAAAAATACTTTTTTAGTACAATAGCTATTGTAAAACGATTTCAAATATAGTATATTATTAGCATGAGAGGTTTGAAAACGATTGCAACCCAAGAGAGGGACGGGTTGTAAAAGTTAAAAAAGGAGAGGTTAAAATGCAACTAACTGCAAAGGCAAAGTACTCTTATGGAATAGGGGCACTAGGTAAAGACTTAGTTTACGGTATTGTTGGTACTTACTTAATGATTTATTTTACTGATACGATTGGTTTAGCGCCTGCATTCGTCGGGACACTTTTCTTAATCGCACGTATTTGGGATACGGTCAATGACCCGATGATGGGGATGGTCGTTGATAATACGAGAACAAAATGGGGGAAATTTAGACCATGGATTTTAATAGGTACGATTATTAATGCTATCGTATTATTCTTCTTATTCAAAAAACCAGATTTAGATGGATTACCATTATATGCATATTTCTCAGTGATGTATATTTTATGGGGAATGACTTACACAATTATGGATATTCCTTATTGGTCAATGATTCCATCTTTAACACAAGATAAAGCTGAACGTGAAAAAGTGGCGGTAATTCCTCGTATTTTCGCTAGTATTGGTGGATTAACAATCGGGACATTCGGTTTAACTTTCGTTGCTAAATTAGGGCAAGGGAATGATGTAAAAGGATATGAATCATTAGCATTTATTATCGCTGTTATCTTCATCGTTTCTTCTTTAATAACATGTATTAATGTCAAAGAGCCTTCAACAAAAACAGCAGATAAAACAACAAAAAAAGCTGAGCGTGTGACATTAAAACAAACATTTAAAATTATTGGTCAAAATGATCAATTAAAAGTGTTCATCGGTGTTGTTTTATGTATGAACTTAATGTTACAGCTTTTAGGTGGGATGGCGCTTTACTACTTCAAGTATGCAACAGGTAATGAAGGAATGTTTAAAATTTACAACGGATTTGCCGGGTTTGCAGAAATTGGTGGATTATTATTATTCCCAATCTTAGCTCAAAAAATTGGACGTCAAAAGTTATTCAAAGTAGGATGTTTCGTTCCTGTGATTGGATTAATTGGATTATTAGTTTCTGGAATTTGGGCTCCCGATAATGCATTATTAGTTATCTTATCTGCATTATTAGTACGTGGTGGAGGCGGATTCGTCTTAGCTTCTACAACAGTTATGTTAGCTGATGTTGTTGACTATGGTGAATATAAACTTGGAACACGTAATGAAAGTATTATTTTCTCTTGTCAAACATTATTAGTAAAATCAGCATCTGCTTTCAGTGGATGGGCAATTGGTGTTGGATTACAAATGATGGGATATGTAGCGAACCAAGAGCAATCTGCTGGAACTATTATGGGAATGCGCAGTTTAATGACGATTGCACCAATTATCTTTATTGTTTTATGCTTCGCTATTTATAAAAAATACTATAAATTAAATGGTGACTTCCATGAAGAAGTTCTTAATGAATTAGAAGCTCGTAATAACTTAAAAGAATTAGAAGCTCGTCATCATTCAGGTGTTGAATTAAAGGGAGCTGCAGTGCAAGCATAGTAAATGAAATCAGCGGATAAGAATCCGCTGATTTTTTTGATTCAAGTTGTATTTCCTTATTGTATATAAGCCCCGATTAGTTTTTCATATGACAAAAAACTTTTATCTGGACTATAGGGAGCTTTCGTCTTAAATCGGTTAAGCAACTAAGAATAATTCAAAATTATAAAATACATTTCGGGCTCTATATAGATTGAGGATAGCAGCGGTGAAATTATAAAAATTACCACTGCGTATATAGTTGTTAAAGAAAAATGTGAAAATGATGGAATCGGCTCAGTTTTATTAGCAGGAAGGCTACTTCTCTCTTTGATGGGGCAACATATTGTTCCTTGGCTTTAGTTAAAAGTATTTGAGCTTTGGAATTGATAGGGAGTGTCGAAGTAATCAATGAATTTCAAATTAATAAAGTAAAATTTTATGCAAGATTCCTAGAAATTATGTATGGATTCACAACTGTTTTTCCGACATTTGAAGGAGAATTTGAGGTGAAGTGTGTCAAAAAGTTGTGATATCGATGTTGTAAACGGTTAACTATTGCGTCATTTGAATGGTTTTACAAGAAGTTAGATTTTCAAACAAGAGTGTAAATGCTAAAATGTTGTTATATGTTAAATCTTGTTTAACAGGGGGGATATACGATGAGAGTATACGAATTTGCTAGAAATTATGGGATGACAAGTAAGGAGCTTGTAGCCATTTGTCATGAAATCGGAATTGAAGTTAAAGCTCAGTCTAAATTAGATGAAACACAGTTAGCAACATTAAGCCGTCATATTTGTCGTGGAAAAGATACGAATGAAACTATTGAAACAACACCTAAAGTAGTGAAGAAGTCAAGGGAGGCTAAGACTATTGCTTATGTCGTGACTGAATGTGAACCATTTACTTCATTAGGAGAATTGGGAAAAACAGCTGCCGCTTTTGCAACTCAAACAATTAAAGACGGTCTCTCATTAATCATTGCTTTACCTAAGTATAAAGAAATTACGGAAGTTTACGGAACGACTATGGAATGGTTAATGGACTTACCAATTAAAGTAGGATCGACAGAAGCTCGAGCTTCTCTTTTTAAATTAGTTCAAGATTCAGTGACTTATTTATTTATCGGAAATGATAGATATTTTACGCGTGAAGAGATTTATGGCTATGAAGATGATGCTGAGCGCTTCGCCTTTTTCAATCGTGCAGTGCTTGAAGCTCTTCCATATCTAGGAACAAAAATTTCAGAAATTTATGTGAATGATTGGCATACAAGTATGATTCCACTAATTTTAAATGTCGATTATAAATATCATTCATTCTATCAAAAGGTAAAAACGACGTTAAACATTCATAACTTAGAATATCAAGGATGGTATAGCGTCGATATTTTACCAAATGTACTTGGAATTAGTCGACAATACTATGACAACGGATTAACGCGCATGGGAGATTCAGTGAACTTACTAAAGAGTGGAATTGAAACAGCAACTCGTATTCAATTAAATGAAATAAGTACAGAGCAACTAAAACTACCTCAAATGCATGAGAGTGGAATTGCCTCTGTCATTGAAGGGAAATTAAATAATAAAGCATCTTAATGTTGCATCATTAGACTGGGGGAGATGAATGAATCGTCATTCATGAAGCTCAGTCTTTTTGTTTTGAAAGTCACTATATTCATACAGAAATATTCTCTATATTTACTATAGCAAACTAGAGGTTTGACATTTATGCTATTCAAGGCATACTATAGTCCAGGGGTCACCTAGCGATTTCTGCAAGAAATATATTCTCCACTGATAGGGCTGTAAAAGTTTTTATCGTTTAAAAACTTATTTGGATTTATATATCTTTAGAACATCGTGCTTAAAGATAGGATTTTTTCCATAATAGTAGTATAGTAATAAATGAAAGTTATTTTATAAGCAAAAAGGTGATACTTATGAAAATAGGACGTAATGATAAATGTTGGTGTGGAAGTGGAAAGAAATTTAAACAATGCCACTTACCGATTGAAGAGAAAATTGCTAAACATTATCATCAAGGTGATGAAGTTCCGACACGTGAGCTGTTAAAAACAAAAGAGCAAATTGAAGGAATTCGTCATGCGGGTAAAATCAATACGATGGTACTCGATAAAATTGCAGAAGTTATTAAAGAAGGAATGAGCACAGAAGAATTAAATAGGATTGCTCACGAGTATACAATCGAATTAGGCGGAACGCCAGCCCCATTAAATTATCATGGATTCCCGAAAAGTATTTGTACTTCAATTAATGAAGTTGTTTGTCACGGAATTCCAAGTGACGATGAAGTCTTAAAATCAGGAGATATCGTAAATGTTGATGTGACAACGATTGTTAACGGATATTATGCGGATGCGTCACGTATGTTTATGATTGGTGAAGTTGATGAAGAAAAACAAAAATTAGTCCGTGTTGCTAAAGAGTGTTTAGATCTTGGACTTGCTGAAGCAAAACCTTGGGGATACATTGGTGATATTGGAGCGGCTATTTCTGAGCATGCTGCTAAAAATGGGTATACAGTTGTGCAAAACATTGGAGGACATGGGGTTGGTGTTGAATTCCATGAAGAGCCATACGTTAGTCATGTTGGAGTCCGTGGAACAGATTGCTTAATTGTCCCTGGGATGACATTTACGATTGAACCGATGATTAATATGGGAGTTGCTGAAATTGAAGAACATGAATCAGATGGATGGACAATCTATACAGCTGATCGTAAGCCATCGGCTCAGTGGGAGTATACGATCTTAATTACAGAAGATGGAGCTGAAATTTTAGCTTATTAATAAAAATTGAAACACCTCAAAGCAGAAGAACCTGTGATGAGGTGTTTTTTTGATGCCAAAGATACTGATAAGAAGTATTAATTTTGGTGGGTAAAAAAACACAAAAATATTAGAAATCGTTTACACTAAGTTGAATATATGATAATATCTATTTGTAAAAATGATAAAATTTTACTAAAAAAGGGGAAGTCAGAATGAAAACATCGCAAGATATTCAAGCACTATTAACGAATCCTGAAATTTTTGAAATTAATCGTTTAAAAGCTCATAGTGATCATCGTTATTATCAAACGTTAGAAGAAGCGATGAATAAATCAGAGATGTCATGGCGTCAATGTTTAAATGGAGAATGGTTATTTAAGTATAGTGAAAATGTTGCGACACGCCCAGAGGGGTTTGAGGCGTTAGAAGCAGATTATTCAGATTTTGAAAAAATTTTAGTACCGGGGCATATTCAATTACAAGGATATGATAAACCGCACTACGTCAATACACAGTACGCATGGGATGGACATGAAGAATTAAAGCCACCTTATATCCCAGTTAAATATAATCCAACAGCATCATATGTAACTTATTTTGAAGTACCAGCTGAGTGGAATGGACAAAAAGTTTGTATCTCATTCCAAGGAGTGGAGACAGCATTCAACGTTTGGTGTAACGGGGAATACGTTGGATATAGTGAAGATAGTTTCACACCAAGTGAATTTGATTTAACAGAGTATATTAATCGTGAAGGTCAAAATAAATTAGCCGTACAAGTTTATAAATGGTCAACTGGAAGTTGGTTAGAAGATCAAGATTTCTGGCGTTTATCAGGAATCTTCCGTGACGTTTATTTGTTTACTACTCCAACAACTCATATTGAAGATTTATTTGTAAAAACTCATTTAAAAAATAATTATCAAGACGCAACTGTTGAAGTGGAGTTTAATGTAACGGGAGAAGAATCAACCATCGTTGCTAATTTAGTCGATGCACAAGGGCGTAGAGTATCTGCTGGAACGTGTGATGTCATCGATGGAACGGCCACTTTATCGTTAGAAGTTGAACATGCGAATTTATGGAGTGCCGAATATCCTTATTTATATGAGTTACAATTAGAACTAAAAGTGAATGGAGAAGTCGTAGAGGCTGTTTGCCAACGTGTCGGAATTCGTGAGTTTAAAATGATTGATAAAGTGATGTGCATCAATGGAAAACGCATTGTTTTCCGTGGGGTCAATCGTCATGAATTTAGTGCAACATATGGGCGTTCTGTTACAAAGGAAGAGATGGAGTGGGATGTTAAATTCTTAAAAGAGCATAACTTCAACTCAGTTCGTACGTCACATTATCCAAATGCATCGTATTTCTATGAATTATGTGATGAATATGGATTATACATGATTGATGAAACAAATTTAGAAACACACGGAACATGGCAACGTATGGGGGCAGTTGAAGAGAAGGATGTCACTATTCCAAATGGCCGTCCAGAGTTTTTAGAAATCATTTTAGACCGTGCCAAGTCAATGCTTGAGCGAGATAAAAATCATCCAAGTATCGTGATTTGGTCATGTGGGAATGAAAGTTATGGTGGAGAGAACTTATACAAAATGTCACAGTACTTTAGAGACCGAGATAACACACGTTTAGTCCACTATGAAGGAGTGTTCTGGGATCGTCGTTTTAATGATACATCAGATATGGAAAGCCGTATGTATGCAAAAGTGCCAGAAATCCGTGAATTCTTAGATAATAATCCAGAAAAACCATTCATTTTATGTGAGTATACACATGCTATGGGGAACTCAAATGGTGGAATGGATCGTTATATTGAATTAGAAGATGAATATGAAATGTATCAAGGTGGTTTCATTTGGGATTACATCGATCAAGCCTTATGGTCGAAAGATCGTTATGGCAACCCATACTTAGCATTCGGTGGAGATTTTGGTGATCAACCAACGGATTATAACTTCTGTGTGAATGGAATCATTTATGCAAATCGTGAGGTTTCACCAAAAATCCAAGCGATTAAGGGAGCGTATCAACCATTTGCAATTGAAGTAAAAGATACAGGAGCAGACATCTATAATAAACATTGCTTCACTGATTTAAGTGAGTATGTCATTAAGTGGCAAGTTGAAGAAGGTGACCAAGTGATTGCTAGTGGAGAAATAGTTGAAAAATTAGCTCCATTAAGCGAAGCATTTATTGATTTAGGAATTAATCTAACTTCATCTTCACTTGAACAAGTGGTTACTGTATCAGTTTGTTTAAAAGAAGCGACAGCTTATGCTGAGGCTGGACATGAAATCGCATTTGGACAACGTGTGATTGAAGCGGTGAAAGAAGAAGTAAAACGTGAAGTTAAAGAGTTTAACATCGCTGAGGGGGATGTTAATGTTGGAATTAATGGAGATGGGTTTGAAGTTATCTTTGCAAAAAACTTAGGCCGTATCGTTTCATTAAAATACGATGGAGTTGAATATATTCATCAACCAAACTTATCGTTAATGCCAAGTTTCTGGCGTGCATCAACGGATAACGATCGCGGAAATCAAGCACCAGTTCGTATGGCACAATGGAAATTAGCAAGCTTATATGCCTTTCATGAAAACATGGAAATTAACCGTCGTGTTGATGGATTAGAAGTTATCTTTACTTACAATTTAAATACAATGCCTGTTTCACACGTAGTTGTTAAATACTTCATTAACTCTTATGGACAAATTCATGTCACAATGAGTTACAATGGGGTTGAAGGATTACCCAACATGTTCAAGTTTGGGATGGATTTAGCAATCCCAGCTGATTTTGATACGTTAACTTGGCGTGGATTTGGACCAGATGAAACATATGCAGACCGTGAATTTGGAGCACGCCTTGGAACATTCACTAATAAAGTGGTTGATAATGTAGCGGGATATGTTATTCCACAAGCGTGTGGTAATCATACAGGAGTACGCTTTGCTACTGTAACAAATGAAGAAGGAAAAGGATTACGCATCAGTGGAGAAACACCATTAAGCTTCAGTGCGCTTCCGTATTCAGCCCATGAATTAGAAGCTGCTTACCATCACTATGAATTACCACCAGTACACAAAACAGTATTATCTATCAACTTAAAAGAAATGGGAGTTGGAGGCGATGATTCTTGGGGGGCTCGTCCAGAAGAATGCTTCGAAATTCCAGCAAACCAAAACTATGAATTTAGCTTTGTCATTGAAGCGGCAAAATAATTTTAACTATCACATACTTAAAACATACAAAAAATGTGCGATCTCATTTTTAGATTGCACATTTTTTCTTTATACAGTTATTCACACACTCAATTGATTTGTACATGAAAATATGATTGAGGATTGTTATCTATCAAGAATTGGGATGGTCGCAGAAGTTTGCGATACGTTTTCTTTGAACGAGTCGTTATTATAAGGAATATGATTTTATTAGAAGATGGCAGTTATGTGTCAGAAAGGATTGTGATTTTGATGAGAATGTATCAGGTTCAATTTCATTCGATTGAAGATGTTAAAGCGTTTGTTAATATTGCGAACCACTATGGCTATGAAATTCAATTGCAACGAGATGCATATCAAGTAGATGCTAAATCGATTTTAGGGGTATTAAGTTTAGGTATTGGAGTACCTATGACTGTTCGTGCACATACGTTGAATGCTTCGGTATTAAAGGGTGAGTTAACACCTTACTTAATTTAAGATGTTACTGTTAATAGACATTTTTAGACAAATGAAGTGCTCATTAAAAGGGACATGTGTTAAACATGTCTTTTTTATTTTAGTAAGATGGGAATTTGTAAGATTGTTTGAAATGAAAAGATAAAACAGTTTATATTATTATTTTTTTTCGTAAATATTAAGCACAATATTATTAAAATATGCTAAAATGTAATCGTTACCATTATGAGTGAGAGAAATGATCACCGAAGGTAAAATGATAGGATAGATAGGAATTGATTGACAAATGTTTTCTGATAAGTGTAAAAAATCAATGCCGTTGTCTATCATGAGAAAAAGTTAAAGATTAGTAGTAAAATGAACTATTCAGTGAAGATTATTTAAATTGTGAGGGGGAAGTATTGAATGAAAAAAGTAATGTCAATCTTATTAGCAACTGGATTATCTGTAGCGGGATTAGTAGGGTGCAGTAATGATGCACCAAAAGATGAAAATAAGGTACAGTCAACAGATGATGGAAAAACAATCGTTAAATTATGGTTAGATTATGATGAATATGCAGAGGCTTTAGAAGAGGCAGTTGAAGCAAAATACCCACAGTATGATATTCAGTGGGAGCATGTGGAGTCGACAGATACTCGTACAAAATTAGAGTTAGATGGTCCAGCGGGGGTAGGGCCAGATATCTTCATTCAGCCACACGATGGAATGGCTCAATCAATTCAATCACAAATCTTATTACCCTTAGGTGAGAAGTTAACAAGCCAAGTTCAGGAGCGTTTCATCGAGGGATCAGTGCAAACAGTTGAGTTTGACGGAACGTATTATGGAATTCCATTATCGACTGAATCAGTTGCATTTTTCTATAATAAAACATTATTAGATGAATACGGATTTGAAGTAGCGGAAACTTGGGATGAGATTAAAGCTCAAGGGGACGAATTTAATAATACAGCAGAAAATAAATTTATCATTCGAATGGAGACAGGGAATTCATATACGATGCACTTTTTCTTAACTGCATTTGGATATCAATTATTTGGACCAGATCATAATGATCCAGAAAAAGTTAACTTTAATACGCAAGAGGTTATTGATGGATTAACTTATTATCAATCAATGAGACAATATTTAGATGTCCCTTATGCTGACTTAACAACAGATACTGTTGAAGTTGAATTTGCTAAAGGAACCGTTCCTTATATTATTGTTGGACCATGGGCGATTTCTGAAATTCAAAAAAATGCTGATTTTGAATGGGGAATTACAACTATTCCAACAATTAATGGTAATCAGCCTGTTACATTCTCAGGAAACATTATTGCGTGTATGAGCTCTTATACAACAAATGCTGAAGCAGCTCGTGAAGTGTTAGAATTTATGGTTTCTGATGAAGGATTAGAAATTCTTTATAAAGTTCGTGGATCTATTCCGGCTTTAAAAGATCCAAGTGTTATCGATGGCCTTTCTGATGATCAGTATGTAATGGGGATCTTAGAACAAGCTCAGTTCTCTGAGGCAATGCCAAGTATTCCTGAAATGGCAAGCTTTTGGACACCAGCGGAAACATTATATCGTTCAGTTTGGGAAGGTTTAGCAACTCCTGAAGAAGCAGCAGCTAAAGCGTTAGAAGATTTTAATGCAGCATTAGAATTAACAAAATAATGAATAAGAGGGCAACCGTCCTCTTTTTTCATGACTAAAAAACTGAGACTCTTACCATCGAGTCTCAGTTTTTCTCTATTTTAAAATTTTTATCCAATGATAGGGATCTTCAACTCGCCCCCATTGAATGCCAGTTAATGTATCATATAATTTTTTAGTTAATTTTCCAGTTTTGAAATTATTGATTATTACTGTTTCATCTTTGTAATGAATCTCTCCGATAGGTGAAATAACGGCTGCTGTTCCCGTTCCAAAAGCTTCTTTTAAAGCGCCAGTTCGTCCTGCTTCCATGAGTTCATCAATACTTAAATGACGTTCTTCAACAGTTACTCCCAAATCTTTTAAAAGAGTAATGATTGAATCACGAGTGATACCAGGTAAAATAGAACCTTCTAGTGGGGTCGTTACAACGGTGTCATTAATTAAAAACATAACATTCATTGTTCCAACTTCTTCAACGTATTTTCGATGAACACCATCTAACCAAAGCACTTGGGTATAACCATTTTGTTCAGCTTTGACTTGAGCTGCGATACTTGCTGCATAGTTACCTCCGCATTTAGCAAAACCAGTTCCTCCTTTGACAGCTCGTACATATTCATCTTCAACCCAAATTTTTACTGGATTAACACCTTCAGGATAGTAGTCACCGACAGGTGAAAGGATAACGACAAATTTATATTTTTTCGAAGGATGTAATCCAACTCCTGATTCTGTTGCAAAGCAGAATGGGCGAATATAAAGTGATGTTCTTGGTTCTTTTGGTACCCAGTCTTGTTCGTATTTGACGAGTTCTTCAATTCCCTTTAAAAATAAATCAACTGGAACAGGAGGCATACAAAGACGCTCATTTGATTTAATTAAGCGTTGTGCATTAATTTCTGGACGGAATAGGGCAATGCTCCCATCAGTATGTCGATAAGCCTTTAACCCTTCGAATGTTTCTTGGGCATAGTGTAAGACCATGCAAGCAGGATCCATTTCAATCGGTCCGTACGGTATGATTCGTCCATCGTGCCAACCGATTCCTTCCGTATAATCAATGACTAACATATGGTCAGAAAAATGACGACCAAATCCTAATTTTGTCTCAACTGGTTTTTCTTTTAATTGTTTTGCCCGTTCGATTTTAAATTCCATGCACATTTCTCCCTTCTAGTATTTAGTGTGTTATACCTTTTTTAGAGGAGGATGACATGATTAAAATTCATTTAGTCTGCAATATTTTCAACACCCTTGTACATAAAATAGATTTCATGATCATGGAATTTATTTTTATGATAGAAATCAGCGACAATCAGATTATTTGTCATTAAAGTTAACCCAGCCAATTTTTGTTCTTTTGAATATTTAGTCATATATTTGAGTAACTTTGAACCGTATCCCCGTTGTTGTGAGTCTGGATCAATAAAGAATTCATCAATAAAGAGCTCATCTTTATACCACCATGTTCGTTCATGGCAAAGTGCAGCCCCAATTAGTTCTTCCTCATCATTTAAAAGAAGAAATCCAACAAAGCGTGGAATCTGACTTAATTCTGCAATATATTTTTTTGATTTTATTTCTGACCAATGACATCCCCATTGCTCATTGTTATACACCTTTTGTAAAAGTTCTGCGCATTCCTCTAAATACTCTGCCTCATAATAAGCAATTCGCATTTACATTCCCTCCCTTCTTCTGTCTATTGTTAACATATGAGATAAAGAGATGAATTATTAACTATATAGAAACAGAAATGTACTTTAGAATTCTGTATCAGTCTTAGTTGGTTATTCGCTTTGATACGCAGGCATCCTATAGTCCAGAGGTTCCTGGCATTTTCGAAGAAAATGTCTCTTCAACTGCTAGGGGTTGGGTCACCTAGCGATTTCTGAAAGAAATCTAATCCTCAACTGCTAGGGCTTGGGTCACCTAGCGATTTCTGAAAGAAATCTAATCCTCAACTACTAGGGCTTTAGTTTTTAAGATGTAAAAAACTTATCTGGACTTATATATTTCCTAGATGAAACAGTCAACATGTAAGATTAAGTGGACTTTGATGAATGGAGTAAAAAGTGCATAGTAAAAGGGCTGTCTCATGTTGAGACAGCCCTTTTGGGTTATTTTGTGAAGGTGAATGTTGTGCTTTGTGAGTAAGCTTCACCTGGTTTTAAGAGTTGTGATTCAAAATCAAATGGAACTAAGTGTGTTTCAAAACAAGCGCCTAAATGGGGTTCTCCGCGACGGCCGTTTTCAAAGACTAAATCTTCAGTTAAGAAGTTACCAGCGTAAAATTGCATAGAAGGCGATGTTGTTGAAATTTTTAACGTACGATTTGATGTTAAATCTTTAAATGTTACGACTTCTTTCGTATCCGATAAAATGTATAGGTGATCGTATCCCGATGCTTTTTCGAATACTGGTAATACTTCTTTTGTTTCCGGATTGATGATAGTCGGTGTATTGAAATCGAATAGTGTATTAGAAACAGGGATTAACTTTTTAGTAAATGATAAGTTATCATCAATTTCAGCGATATAATCTGCTTTAATTTGAAGTTCGTGATTATAAATGTTCGTGCTTAGATTACCAGATAGGTTAAAGTAAGCATGCTGCGTTAAGTTTACAATGGTGTCTTGATCCGTTGTTGCCTGGTAAGACACAATGAAATTGTTCTGTTCTAATGTATAGCGAACTTTGACATTTAAGTTTCCGGGGAAGCCTTCTGTTTGATGTGGAAGAACCGTTGTTAACTCGTATCCTGAATCAACTTCAGTAACTTCAAAATCAGCATAAGTTAAGCACTGTGCCCCACCGTGTAAGTTATTTGGTCCATTGTTTAAATCTAATTGATAAGTTTGCCCATTAATCGTAAATTGCCCATTTTTAATTCGATTTGAAGTGCGTCCAATAATGGCATTTAAGTAGCATCCATTATTAAAGTAGCTTTCGATATGATCGTAGTTTAAGACTAAGTTTTGTTCATATTGGTCCTCAGCCATTGCAATTTTAGTGAGCACTCCACCGATGTTTAAAAATCGAACTTCTAATGCTTCATTTTTCATGCTGTATTCAATGACATTAACACCATTGAATGTCCCTTTTTCTAATTTTTTGTAAGTAACCATTTAAAATTTCCCCCTCATCTGATGGTTATAAACTACTTGCTCGCTTAATTAATCGTGTTGGAATGGTAACCTTTTTAGCAATTTCACGATCGTTATTAATACGTTCTACAAGTAAATCTAGTGCAGTTTCACCCATGTGTTTTGTATTCATATCAATTGTTGTTAATGATGGAATGGTATATTGTGATAATGAGATATTATCGTAACTAATGATTGAAACAACATCAGGCACTTTAATATTATTTTCGTTTAATGCTTTTAAGCAGCCAATAGCCATGGCATCTGAAGCGACGATATAAGCATCTAATAATTTTCCTTGTTTAATAATCTCCGACATAATTTCATATCCTGAATCTGCCGTGAAAGCCCCCAAATAAACATTGTTCTGATTGAATGATTTAAGCTTAGACATTTGATTAATGTAAGTTGTTAAACGAATATCTAATAATTCTTGTCCATCTAATGTTTTTTCAATTCCACAGATGAAACCAATTTTTTTCAGTTCTAAATCAAGTAAATAAGAAATGATATCTTTCGTGGCCTCTTTTAAATCGGCCATTACGACATCAATGTTGTAATGTTTAGAGTAACAATCCACTAAAACAAGGTGTTGGTTTAGTGTGTGAAGCGTTTGAATTTCCTCTTCACTGTACTTTCCTAATGCGATTAATCCATCTAAATTCATCGCTGAGATATCATCAAATGATTTCATAGGTAAGTAGATTTTTTGTAAGTTGATATTATGTAATTGGCAATGATTTTCGATAGCTAAACGAATGGACATGTAGTAAGGGTCAGTAATTTCCTCAGCCACTGAGTACCAATAAACAAGTCCAATTGTTAAGGTTATATTTTTTTTGCTTGATTTATTACGTTTGCTTAATGGAACGTAATTTAATTTCTCAGCTGTTGCCATAATTTTTAATCTTGTTTCATCCGATACGTTGAAATTTTTATCTTGGTTTAATACACGTGAAACTGTTGTAATTGAAAAACCAGTTAAATCGGCAATATCTTTAATTTTAGCCATTTGTGATAGCCTCCCTTCGTAAAAAAATGAATGCGTTCATCATTGTTTCGTTTATTATTTTATCATTAAGTTTCATAAAATAAAACAGCATCAACTCAACAAATTCTGAAAAATGTAAGGGTTTTAAGAAAGTTCTATTGATTTTTTTACTAAAAAAGTATAGAATTTTAGTATAGCGATCAGATGAGAGTCAATCAGAGAATGAATAAACATAGAGAGGAAGATTAAAGAATGAATATTGAAAATTTAAAATCAGCATTTGAAAAGGTATTTGGGGAAAATGAAAATACAAAATTATTTTTCTCACCGGGACGTGTTAACTTAATTGGGGAACATATTGATTATAACGGGGGATGTGTTTTCCCATCTGCGATTACTTACGGAACATATGCCGTTGTTGCACCTCGTGAAGATCAAAAAGTACGCTTATACTCAGGGAACTTTGAGGACCGAGGAATCATCGAGTTCGATTTAACTGATTTATCACATGCAGATGATGAGCACTGGAGTGTTTATGTCAAAGGTGTGATGGTGCAATTTAAAGAAGTAGGATTTGAAATTCCAACTGGATTTGATGCATATGTTTACGGAACCATTCCAAACGGTTCAGGACTATCATCATCAGCTTCGCTCGAATTACTAGTTTCTCAAATTTTAAAAGAATTACATGGATATGACATTTCAATGATCGATATGGTGAAATTATCTCAAAAAGCTGAGAACGTTTATGTTGGGGTGAACTGTGGAATCATGGATCAGTTTGCTATCGGAATGGGGAAAAAAGATTACGCGATTAAGTTAAATACCAATGATTTAAGCTATGAGTATGCGAAAGCAAACCTAGGAGATAATTCCATTTTAATTATGAATACTAATAAAAAACGTGAATTAGCAGATTCAAAATACAATGAACGTCGTCAAGAATGTGACGCCGCATTAGAGTTATTAAAAACAGTAGTAGATATTAACTTCTTATGTGATTTAACAGTTGCTGAATTTGATCGTGTATCAAATGTGATAAATAAAGATGTTTTATATCGCCGTGCTAAACATGCTGTTACTGAAAATGAACGTGTAAAATTAGCGATTGAAGTATTAGCAAGTGGAGATTTACATCGATTTGGAAAATTATTAAATGAATCACATAAATCATTACGTGATGATTATGAGGTTACAGGTAAAGAGTTAGATACAATTGTTGAATTAGCGTGGGCGCAAGAGGGTGTATTAGGAGCACGTATGACGGGTGCTGGATTTGGTGGATGTGCCATTGCGTTAGTTCGAAATGATGCAGTAGAAGCGGTTAAAGAAGCAATCGCTAAAGGATATAAAGAAGCAATCGGTTATGATGCTGAGTTATATGTAGCAACGATTGGAGACGGAACAAAAACATTAGCTTAGTTGACATAAGGGGAGAGTAGAGCATGAATATCAATTATGAAATTAATCGTTTAATCAGTTTTGGATTACAGCATCACATGATTGAAGAGGCAGATTTATTATACGCTGCCAATAAAATCATTGATATTTTAAGAGTTCCATCGTTTGAATATGAAGCGGTGGAACTACCATCAATGGAAAACCCAAGTGAAATTTTAGGGGCTATCTTAGATTATGCAGCATCAAATGGAGTGCTTGAGTGTGACAGCGTGGATCATCGTGATTTATTAGATACTAAAATCATGGATTGTTTAATGCCACGTCCATCTGAAGTGATTAAAACATTTAACAATCTTCATGCTCAAAATCCAGAAGAAGCAACAAAGTATTATTATGATTTAAGCAAAGCTTCAAACTATATTCGCGTCAGCCGTGTAGCTAAAAACTTAAGCTGGAAAACAACAACCCTATACGGGGATTTAGATATTACGATTAACTTGTCAAAGCCTGAAAAAGATCCAAAAGCCATCGCTTTGGCAAAAAGCTTACCAAGTTCAAACTATCCAAACTGTTTATTGTGTAAAGAAAACGTTGGTTATGCTGGAACATTAAATCATCCAGCTCGCCAAAACCATCGTATTATTCCATTAGAATTAACGAATGAAGAATGGTTCTTACAATACTCACCATATGTTTACTACAATGAACATTGCATCGTTTTAAAAGGTGCTCATGAACCAATGAAAATTTCTCGTTTAACATTTGAGCGTTTATTACAATTTGTTGATCAATTTAAACACTACTTCCTAGGTTCAAATGCGGATTTACCGATTGTTGGAGGATCGATTTTAACACATGATCACTTCCAAGGGGGAGCTTATCAGTTCGCAATGGAAACAGCACCGATTTTAAAAACATTAAATGTTTTAAACTTTAAAGATGTTGAAGTTGGATTTGTTAATTGGCCATTAAGTGTCTTACGTTTAAAAGGTGAAAATCGTGAGCGGCTTGTTGAACTAGGAGAAATCATTCTAAACACATGGCGTCAGTACAGTGATGAGGCATTAGGTATTTTTGCCCACACAGATGGGGTGCCTCATAATACGATTACACCAATCGCACGTTTTAAAAACGGAAAATACGAGTTAGATTTAGTGTTACGAAATAACCGTACATCAGACGAGCATCCAGATGGAATTTATCATCCACATGCTCACTTACATCATTTAAAGAAAGAGAACATTGGTTTAATTGAGGTCATGGGATTAGCCGTCTTACCAGGTCGTCTTAAAGATGAGTTAGAAGTAGTGAAACAAGCGCTAGTTGCTCGTGATGCGAATATGTTAGAGGAAGCAGGACTTGAAAAACATCTTCCTTGGTTAAATGAAATGCTAACACGCTACGAATCAGTGGCAGCTGATGAAGCTATGTCTGTTATTGAAACTGAAGTTGGAAAAAAATTTGTTGAAATTTTAGAGTGTTGTGGTGTATATAAATTAACAGATGAAGGATTAGAAGGTATTCAACGTTTTATTAATACTATCAATCGTTCATTATAAGGAGGAAGAGAAATGAAAGTTTTAGTAACAGGTGGAGCAGGGTATATTGGATCTCATGCTGTATATGCGTTAATTGAACAAGGACATGAAGTTGTTGTCGTTGATAATTTAGTCACAGGACATCGTCAAGATGTTCATAAAGATGCAACTTTCTATCATGGAAGTATTGCAGATTATCGTTTTATGACAGAAGTGTTACGTAAAGAAAAGGTAGATGGAGTCATTCATTTTGCGGCTTATTCATTAGTTGGGGAAAGTATGACAAATCCGTATAAATATTATGATAATAATATGAGCGGAACTAATGTTTTATTAAAAGCGATGGTTGACTGTGGCGTTAATAACATCGTCTTCTCATCAACAGCGGCAACATATGGAGAGGCACAAAATATTCCAATTTTAGAAACGGATCCAACAAATCCAACAAACGTTTATGGAGAAACAAAATTAGCGATGGAGCGTATGATTAACTGGTATCATAAAGCTCACGGGGCAAACTATGTGTCATTACGTTATTTTAACGTAGCGGGAGCTCATCCATCGGGGGTAATCGGTGAGAAACATGATCCAGAAACTCACTTAATTCCAATCATTTTACAAGTTGCATCAGGACGACGCGAAGCAATTAATGTCTTCGGAGATGATTATGACACAGCAGATGGAACTTGTATTCGTGACTACATCCACGTTTGTGATTTAGCAGAGGCACATATTTTAGCGATGCAATATTTAGTCAACGGTGGAGATAGTACCATTTGTAACTTAGGAAATGGAGAAGGATTCAGTGTTCTTGAAATGATTGAAGCGGCACGTGAAGTAACGAATCATCCAATTCCGGCAATTATCTCACCACGTCGTGCAGGTGACCCAGCTAAATTAATCGCATCTAGTGCAAAAGCACAAGAAATTTTAGGATGGACACCAAAACATCCAGCCGTTAAAGATATGATTGCCAGTGCTTGGGCAGTCGAAAAACAAAAAATGAATCAATAGAAAAGTCATTCGATAGCATCCATTATTGGGTGCTATTTTTTTTTAGGTAAAATTTTAGTTTCATCAAGCGGTTATGAATAATGTCATTAAAAAATAGAATCAGCAGTTAAAGGTTTGAGAGGTAATAATCAGTACTATTTATTTTGAAATAATAAATTTAAAAGTGAACTAGCATTAAGTTGAGCTGCTTAGCTTGTGTTTAGTTTACTTTTTTTATTGTTTTCTATTAAAGATAACCATCTAATATAAATACCTAAATTCTGTTTAATTTTGTATATTTTATACAAAAAATGTGATAAATGTCATATAATTTATATAAATGGACAATGTATGTCCAGGTAAAATGATATAATGTCGAGGAAATGGTGCAATGATGTATAAAGAGAAAGATCACAGAATTAATCGGATTTTATCTATTTATGAGCGTTTAGTAAAGGGAATGATATTAAATAAAGAGCAATTAGCCCTTGAATTTGGTGTAAATAATAAGTCAATCCAACGAGATATAGAGCAAATCAAATTTTATTTAGCCAATCAGCCTAAATATGCTAGTTTAGAGTTAAAATATAGCCGTAAGTATCGCGGTTATCAGCTACTCGGAAGCGAGAATCAAAACTTTAAACGAGAAGATTTGTTATCGATGGTAAAAATCTTATTAGCGAGCCGAGCTTTTAATGAGAAAGAAATGAATTATTTAATTAATACATTGCTGAATCAGCTAGAGACATCGGATCGTAAATTAATTAAAGAGTTAATTGGAAATGAGTTATTTAACTATGTTCCGTTAAAACATAATCGCGATGTATTGGATAGAGTTTGGGAATTAAGTGAGATTATTCATAATCGACAAATTATTGAAGTCTCATATATTCGAGAAGACCAAAGAAGGTTACATCGGCACTTAAAACCAGTGAGTGTCATGTTCTCTGATTTCTACTTTTATTTAATTGCTTATATGGAGGAAACGAAATATGATTTATATAGTGGTGAAACGTTAAATAATGATTATTTACGAGTCTTTCGGGTCGATCGATTTGAAAATTATCGTGTAATAAATCGTCAATTTTACTTGCCTTATTCTAACCGATTTGAAGAAGGAGAGTTTAGAAAAAGAATACAGTTTATGTTTCTTGGTGAGTTAATTAAATTAAAATTTGAATTTTATGGTCCAAAAATTGAACCTGTACTTGATCGTTTACCAACAGCTACCATTTTAGAACAAGACTTTGATAAATTCGTGATTGAAGCTGAGGTATATGGTAAAGGGATTGTCATGTGGTTATTCAGCCAATCAAGTAATATCAAAGTATTATCACCACCTAGTTTAGTGGAAGAAATGAAAGATGAACTTAGACGTTTATCAAGCATGTACAACCTTTAGGGTGTCATGTTATTTGGGGTTTTATATCGGCGTGGGAACCGATATAAAATAAATTATGGGTAATGTTTTGATTCAATTGTTTCGTTTTTTAGTGTTGATGGGTTATAAATTTGGGAGATTTATAATCAATGTCAATACAAAATGGGTATTTATTTAGGGTGATTTATTAAGATTAGAGTGATGCGAGAGAGTTTAATTAACGGGGAAAGTATAAAGTAATAAGGGGTTATTACTTTAATAATGGAAAAATAATTTTTAGATTTTTATTATTTACTTTATGATAGTTTATAAGTTTGAAATGAAGTTTTATATGGGGAAAGCTTCATTAAGCGATTGCTTCTAATTGGGAGGAAGTAGTCGCTTTTTTATTTAGGTATTGTGTTAGCATTATTTGATGAAAATAAATAATATTCTTTTTACTTGGAGAGGATTTCAATCTAATACCATCAAAAAGACACATCTTTTGCATTGAAACCGTATTCAGCATATGGTAAATTAATCTTTGTGATTCACAAGCTCTAGTGATAGGGTTATCGTTTCATTCTGAGGGGGATGAAGCAATTGTGATTACACGAAAGGAATGTATTAACTTTTTTTGAAAAATAGGTGATTAATCACCACTTTGTCACCATCACTTGCTTTTGGCGGCAACTTTATTATTAAAAACTTCAATGTGTTGGAGATCTAAAATGTAAAACCACCCATGAAAAAATGGGTGGTTTTATTTATGTGAGAAGATAATCTTTTTTTGATTCAGTGATGACTTCTGAATCTGAAAAGCTATAACCTTGCAACAAATTCATGTGAGAAAATAATTGGAATAGATAAAGGTCACTCATGAGTTCTGTTTTGGAATGTTTTCCATTCATTTCGATGAGTTGAATAGTAGCTGTTGGGTCTTCATCATAATTGGTCTCAACATGAGCAATAAGTTCAATGGAAGGAGCTGGGCGTTTGCTCATGTATCGAATCATACGTTCAATTTCTGCAATGGTTTGATGAAGGTTTAATTGTTTCAAGGTTACTAAAACATTTGGGTCTAGAATATCTTCATACTCAAGTTCATAGATCAGACGCCCTAATTCATGAATGACAAAGAAGAGGTAATAAATGTCGACTCCATTTCCACTAAAGTCAATAGAGCCTTCATGACGCTTATAAGTAATATAATACTCTTTAGTCATAGAAAAATCCCCCTTTTATTTCTTGTCTTACCTATAGTTTATTCAACAAGAAGGGAGAATTTGACGAAATTGTATCATTATTGACTAAAAGATTCGAAGAAATAAGAAGAGATATTTTCATGATTTTTATTATAAAATGAACAATAAATGGTATCTGGAAATTCTCCATTTAAAGGATAAACCTTTATAAAATAAAGCTCTTGTGATAAATCTTCAATAAAGGTTTCATTGTTTAATGATATTTTTAACGTACTTGCTCGTAAGTCTTCATTGATTCCCCAAACGAGGAAATAATCTGATGTTTGATAGGTCTGACATCGGTTCACATAGGCTCCACTTGAAGTGGTGTGCCCCCCAGAAAAGTTATATCGCCAAAATAAAAGAGCATTGGGTTCATACCAGGCGATATCTAATTGATCTGTTGCTAAGTCATGATAGAGGATAAATTCCATTTCATTCACACGAATTTGATCCACTATCTCAATCTTGTGATTTAAGCGGGATTGTAAATGTTTTGGAATCGATGAAGGATGAGTTGTCGTCAGATAAATCGCCAATAAATCGGCGATAAGAAAAAGCACTAAGGCAAGCATGAGCTGACGCTTCAGTTTTTTAAACATAAATCCTCCAATAAATTACGTCGTCTATAAACTGTATGCACATAGCAGAGGCTTTATCATTTATATGATTGGTAAAATTAAAACGTGGTATAATAAGTAAAACGGTTTCTTTTATTAAAGGAGAGGGTGAAATGGACTTAATACTAGCAATTGATCAAGGGACGACAAGTACAAGGGCGATTGTCTTTAATAAACAAGGTCAGGTTATTGAAGAGTCACAACGTGAGATTACTTGTTTATATCCAACATCGGGATGGGTGGAGCAAGATGCGAATGAGATTTGGATTTCTACATTATCTGTTTTAAATAGCGTCTTATTATCCCCTAAAATTGATGTTCAGGATATTAAAGGAATTGGGATTACAAATCAACGTGAAACAACAATTTTATGGGATAAAAAAACAGGGCGCCCACTTTATCATGCAATTGTCTGGCAATCGAGACAGACAGAATCCATTTGTGAAAACTGGAAAGCTCAAGGGCTAGAAGCTATCGTTAAAGAAAAGACAGGGCTTTTAATTGATCCTTACTTTTCTGCGTCAAAAATTCGCTTTTTACTAGATCATGTTCCAGGAATTCAAGAGAAAGTGGCGAAAGGTGAGGTGTTATTTGGGACGGTGGATAGTTACTTAGTTTGGAAGCTATCAGGGGGAAAAACACATATTACAGATGTGACGAATGCTTCACGTACATTACTATTTAATATTCATACAGGAACATGGGATGAGGAATTACTAGAGCTATTCAGTATTCCAAAGAGTATCTTACCTGAAGTGAGACAAACTTCAGAAGTCTATACGTATACGATGGATTATATGACAGGGATTCCGCTACCCATTGCTGCAGTTTGTGGTGACCAACAGGCAGCTTTATTTGGTCAGAATTGCTTTTATAAAGGTGATGTTAAAAACACATATGGAACGGGATGTTTCGTCTTAATGAATACAGGAACTGAGCCAGTCCTTTCAAGCCACGGTTTACTAACAACGATTGCTTGGAAAATTAATAATGAAATACATTATGCCTTAGAAGGGAGCGTGTTTATTGGTGGGAGCGCCATTCAATGGTTGCGCGATGGACTTCGCATAATTAAACATGCTAAAGATTCGGAAGACTATGCAAATCGTGTGACAGATTGCGGTGGTGTATATGTTGTCCCAGCCTTTGTTGGGCTAGGAACGCCCTATTGGGATAGTGATGTTCGTGGTGGTGTGTTTGGTTTAAGCCGAGGAACGAGCAAAGAACATTTTATTCGTGCGACGCTTGAAGCGATTGCATATCAAAGTAAAGATGTAATCACCGCGATGGAAGAAGATTTAGGGCATTCGATGAATGTTTTAAAAGTAGACGGTGGTGCTGCTAAAAATAGCTTTTTAATGCAATTTCAAAGTGATATTTTAGGAGTTGATGTATCTGTTCCGATGACAACAGAAACAACCGCCTTAGGTGTCGCCTATTTAGCAGGGCTTGCAACGGGTGTTTATAAGAGTATGGATGAGATTGCTTCTTATTGGCAATCGAATCAACAATATAAGGCCAGAATTACAGAAGAACAACGAGAAACACTGTATGGAGGATGGAAAAAAGCCATTGCAGCGGTACGTCTTTTCAAATCATAAGAGAACTGAATTAATACGTTGAATGATTAAAAAGGATTGCTTCTTATATCGTCATATAAAAGTAAAAGAGTAGTTATTAGTTATAGTAAAATTTATTTAGCTTTATCGTACGGAATAAGAAGGGAGCGAAAGTGATGATTGGTCAAAAAGTTACTGTGATGATGGATCGTCCACTCGGATCAAAACATCCGAAACATGGGTTCATTTATCCGTTGAATTATGGCTATATTCCAGATACTGTAGCGGGTGATGGCGAAGAAGTAGATGCTTATGTTATCGGAGAGTTTGAACCATTAGATAGATTTGAAGGTTATGTCGTGGCGATTATTCATCGACAAGATGATGTGGAAGATAAGTTAGTTGTTTGTCGCGATCGGTATCGATATAATGAATCACAGATTAAGGCTTTAGTTGAATTTCAAGAAAGATTTTTTCAATCGACAATTGAAATGAGTGATTAGATGGAAGTGACAATTAGACGAGTTGAATTTTATGAAATTAACCAAGTTGTTAGCTTTTTAATTGAGCAGTTTAAGGATATATTTTTAACTTTAAAAATAGAGGAAGAGGTATTAATTCAGTTATTTAGTACTGCGATGAGGTGTGAACAATGCTTTATTGCATTGTATAAAGAACAACTGGTAGGTGTATTGACTTATTCAACGAGGGAACATGCTTCATTTGAAGTGAGTCTAAAAGATGTTAGAAAGATGACAGGGTGGTCTAAATTTCTACGATTTTATTACAAGGTTATGAGAGACGCAGTTGTTGTGAATGATAATCAAATATATTTAAATTCATTAGTTATACATCCAAGCTTTCGTCGCCAAGGCATTGCGACACAATTAATAGAATATATTTTGGATGAAATAAAAGTAAGTGAATATCTTCTTGATGTGATGAAGACAAATCAGGAAGCATTAGCTTTATATAAGAAGTTAGGGTTTAAAGTTATTAAAAAACGATTTAACACACTAATCTTGAAATTAATGTAGAAATTTGAAGGGGATATTTTACAATAAATGACAAATGAAGCTTAATAAGTGTATTATAATAAAAGAGCAATAGGGGTGTGATTAGCAGTGAAAAAACTAGATTGATTGTGGTTGAGGTGATTCAGTGGCAATTGATTTAGTTTTTTTCTTTTTCTTAGAGTGTAGTTATTGGGTACATAGCTGTGAATCTTTTTTTAATTTCTTTACTGTTATTTTTTGAAAGATTTATGTATAATTTCTTCATGACAAAAGAAAGGGGGCGTCATAGTGTTAGGGACAGTTGTGAATGCAGGGGCGATTATTTTAGGGGGGAGTATCGGACTTGTATTAAAAAAAGGATTGCCTAAGCGATTTGGAAATCAAGTCATGAATGGGTTAGCACTATGTGTACTATATATTGGTATCAGTGGAACGCTACAAGCAAAAAATGTATTAATGCTTATTTTATCAATGGTAATTGGAACGTTAATTGGTGAGTTATTAGATTTAGATGAACGTGTGACTCAATTAGGAAATTGGCTAGAGAATAAGTTTAAAAGTAAGGATGAATATGTTTCAATTTCTGAAGGATTTGTGAGTGCAAGTTTATTGTTTTGTGTTGGAGCCATGGCGATTGTTGGCGCTTTACAAGATGGACTAAAAGGTGATACCTCGATGCTTTATACGAAAGCAATGTTAGATGGAATATCAGCGTTAATTTTTTCAACGAGTTTAGGAGTGGGAGTTATCTTATCAAGTGTTTTGGTTTTGATCTATCAAGGTGGAATCACCTTTCTTGCGAGTTTGATGGCTCCTTTTTTAACTGATATGGTGATTGCTGAAATGACGGGGGTTGGATCATTATTAATTATTGGACTTGCCTTGAATATGCTTCGAATGACGAATTTAAAATTAATGAACTTTGTTCCTGCAATTTTTATTCCCATTCTTTTATCTTTAATCATGTAGGGGTTAGTGACTTTTTGCACTTATCAATCAAAATGGTCAAAAAGTGACAAATGTTGTATATTGAACTCGTTATAATCGAAAGTGAAAATAAGTGGATGTTTCGTGATTAGGGATATTACCGAATGTATTTTTGTTGATCACGAGTTAGAGACAGAGCATATTATCTTTATTCTACGGTCTTGTTTTCAAGCAGCTAAATGATGATCGAAAGGAGATGCTAACGATCTTCTTGCGGGGAAATATAGTGTACTTGCAGATGACCTTAGTCTACCTGATGAGGTGATCAAATAATATCCTCATCCATATGAGACAGAGTAGGTGTTTATGTGAGATGTTTTAATTCAAAAAGGTATATAAATGCCATCAAGTGACGGATTAACTAGGAGCTGAGGTAGAAAAAGCCATTTTTTGTATACAAGTATTTCATACAAGACGTTGCTTGATGTATTTTCAATGGGCATATCCGAAAGCTAAAATTATGATTTGTCTGATTGAAATCCAACGAATTAATAAAGAGAGTTGGTTTAAAAATTCGACTGATATTAAACGTGTAATGGGGAATTGATGCAATTCCTGGTTATTATTTAAAAATAAGCGGTGAGATTTAATTAAAGATTGGAAGTGTACGAAATGGTTGATGATGTTTTTGGTGAAAAGCTATCTGGTCAAACGTATGTTGATCGAGAAGGGGTTTATGCCATTATTTTAAATGATAAAAATGAAGTGGCTACTATTCGTCTACCTCATGGTTATTTTTTACCAGGTGGTGGACTAGAAGGCACTGAAAGTAAAGAAGCTTGTTTACGTCGTGAATGCTTAGAAGAGCTTGGCTGGGAGATTGAAATTAATCAATTTGTTTGTAAGGCATCTAATTACTACTATTCGATGTATCGTGATCTTTATTTACATGCAATAGGACACTTTTATTTAGCGACGTATCTTGAACAAGTGGCACAGCCGATTGAACATGACCATGAATTAGTCTGGATGAGTTTAGAGGATTGTTTAAGTCAATTACATCTTGATCATCAAGCATGGGCAATTAAGCAAGTGACTCACTTATTGTAGGATGAGGTGACAAGTGTCTCGTCATAGAAGAAGACATTCTGTAACTCAGGATGTCTTTTTCTATGATTAAATTCGACTTTTTCGTCTAAAATAGGAGATGAATAAAATTCTTACAAAAAAACAATAATTGAATGAATTAATATATGCTATAATAGTAGCAATATTTTGAAAAGGAGTGAGCTTTTATGTTAGACACTTTAAAATTTAGACGTCAAAAATTAGGGGCCAATATTAAAGATAACTCGTTATTAATTTTGTTTTCAGGAGATGCACCCGTGCGTTCAGGTGATCAATTTTATGAATATACACCACATCGTAACTTCTATTACTTAACGAACTTAGATCGTCCAAAAATGGCGTATGTCTTACGTAAATTTAATGGAGTTATGGAAGATTATTTATTCATTGAGACAGTTTCAGAAGTAGAAGAAAAATGGACTGGAAAACGAATGAGTAAAGAAGAAGCAACAGAAATTTCAGGAATTAAAAATGTCTTCCCTGAAAGTGAGTTACGCAACATGTTAGGTCGTTGGTTATTAAACGAAGGATTTGAAAATGCGTACTTTGACTTTGAACGTGGATCATATCATCATTCAGATACGATTCAAACTTTATTTGCCAAAGAATTAAAACGTCAATATCCATTTTTGCACGTACAAAATATTTATCACGATATTACCGCTTTACGTTTAATTAAATCAGAAGATGAGATTGCAAATATGCGTACAGCAATTGAAAAAACACGTTTAGGAATTGAGAGTTTAATGAGAAACTCAAAACCAGGAATGTATGAGTATCAATTAGAAGCATATTATAATTTCACGATTAAAACAGAAGGGGTTAAAAAGACATCGTTCCATACGATTGCAGCTTCTGGAGCTAATGCCACAGTTTTACATTATGATAAAAATGATTCAATCTGTCGCGATGGAGATTTAATTTTATTTGACTTAGGATGTGAGTGGAACTATTATTGTTCTGATATTTCACGTACATTCCCAATTAACGGGAAGTTTACAGATCGTCAGCGTGATGTTTATCAGGCTGTTTTAGATGCGCAGTTAGCAACTATTGAAATCATTAAGCCTGGAGTTTCTCTACAAGATGTTAATGAATTTGCTCGTAGAAAGTTAGCTGAAGGATGTAAGAAACTTGGGTTAATTGAAAAAGATGAAGAATTATCAAAATACTATTACCATGGAATCGGACACTATTTAGGATTAGATACACATGATGTTGGTGGACGTGGTGGTGTCTTACAACCAGGTATGGTTATTACAATTGAACCAGGATTATATATTGCTGAAGAAGGAATCGGAATCCGTATCGAAGATGATATATTAGTGACAAAAGATGGACACGAAAACTTATCAAAAGACATCATCAAATCGGTAGAAGACATTGAGAACTTCATGGGTTCTCAGCGCTAAGGGGTTCCCTGGCATTTTCGAAGAAAATGTATCCTCAATTGCTAGGGATTGAAACAATCTTCGATTGTCAGCTTAGCTATGGAGTCCTTGTCTTTTTCGAAAGAAAAGTATCCTCCACTAATGAGGTATCTCTGCTGGTAGGGTGATAGCTTATTACTAAAAAAGACATTAAAAGTAAACAAAAGGGAGACTCTTAAATGAGTGCTCCCTTTTTCTATCGAAAATGTCGGTAGGTGGATTGTTTTTTCTCATGAAAGACCATTTCAGCAAATTTAACGAATAGTTTGCTAAATGGTAGGAATAAGAATACAGTCGATAAATTGAAGAAAAGTTGTGCATTCGCAATTTGTCGTTCAGGTGTTGGACTAAAGGTTGCAGTGAAATCTATTAGATTGTCGATGAATGGTAAGAAGAGTAGTGTTCCCAGAAAATTAAAGGTAAAGTGAATGAGTGCTGCCTGCTTTCCGGCTGTATTACCACTTAAGCTAGATAGTATAGCTGTCATACATGTTCCAATTTCATGGCCAAAAAGAATAGGAATGGCTGTATAAAGAGTGATTGCTCTGGTAGAAGCGAGTGAGATGAGAATGGCTGTTGAAGCTGAGGAACTTTGAATTAAGAAGGTAATGGACATTCCCAGAAGAATACACAGAAGAGGTTTACCTTGAACATTAAAAATGAGTCGTTGGAAAAGGCCAGAAGAGACGATAGGGCTCATTGATGATTTAACGATTCCAAGCCCGAGAAATAACATCCCAAAACTAAATAAAAAATGCCCGATATGATGAATGTTTTTCTTGGTAGAAAAGAGCATTAGGGTAGCTCCTAAAAAAATAAAGTAAGGAATAAAATCCGTTAAATTAAGTGTAATCAATTGCGTAGTTACCGTTGTTCCAATGTTAGCTCCCATAATGACTCCGGTTGCTTGTAATAAAGTCATTAATCCTGTATCCACTAGCCCAACGACTAACACAGTAATTGCTGAACTGCTTTGAACGAGTGCGGTAAAGATGCAACCAATAAATGCTCCTTTATAAGGAGAAGTAATGGTGGTAGAAACTGTTTCTTTTAATTTACTGCCAGCTAATGATTTCAAGGCATTGCTCATTTGTCGCATTCCATATAAAAAGAGAGCAAGACCGCAAAATAAGCTAAGGATGATGGGTAGTACAGTCATTATTTTCACTCCTATTGATGTTAGTATCTCTAGATTGTACGTTCCCTCTTTAAAATTTAGTCCATAAATTCTTCCATGGAAATGAATAAACTGTCCATTTTAAAGCCATAATAAGTCAGTTTATTTAATAGAAAGGGATGTGGCGAAGATGAATCATATTTTATTCAAAGTTGCAGAGATAGAGGAAAGATTAAGAACGACTCTAGAAATAGGAGGCCCAATTGATCGAATAGTTAGTGAGGCTCAACTAAAAACGTTAGACTTTTTTAAATACCATCCTATTCGTAATCAAGAAGAGGCAAATGAATTATTACGAGTAATGGACTTAGTATTTGGTCTTAAATAAAAATAAAAAAACAAGTTAGGATGAATGTCCTAACTTGTTTTTTTGTGGATAATATAAATTATTTTGTCATATTATTATCTAAACTTAAAACATATTCAGCGATATTGATTGAATGATCACCAATACGTTCAAAGTTTGAAATGGCATCTAAGAATACAGCACCACTATGGGCATTACATTTGTTTTGGCTTAAGCGTTGGATGTGTTTATCACGTAATAACTCTTCTAAGCGATCGATATTTTCTTCAAAAATCATTGTGTCATTTGCTTTTTGACGATTATTATTTTTGTAGCTGGCATAAGATGAATTAATCGATTCGATTGTATAGTTATACATTAATCTTAACTCTTCTAATGCATCACTTGTAAATGTTAATTTACTTGTTGAAACTTCTTCGGCTAATTCAGCGATATTTTTACTATGATCTCCAATACGCTCAATATCACTTATGATTTTAATCATTGATGCGATACGATTTGTATCAACTTCTGTAATATCATGAGAAGAAATTGATACTAAGAATGTAGATAATTCACGCTCTAAGCGATTAATCTCTGATTCATTTTCAAAGATTTTTTTGAGATTTTTTACTTTACCATCAATTAAAGCATTTGTTGAAAGTGTTAAGTTTTCTTTTGCTAAATCATACATTGTTAAACTTTCTTGGAATGCTTGCTCGAATGCAATCGCAGGTGTTTCAAGGAAACGACGATCTAAACGATTAATCGTTGGTTTTTCACCTTCTTTATCTTTAAGAGCTAAGTTAGCTAATTTAACAAACACACCAGCAAATGGTAATAAAATAATTGCATTGACAATATTAAAGATTGTATGTGCATTGGCAATTTGTTTGTCAATATCTCCACCCATATACATCACAACTTGCGATAGGATATTAATCAATGGTAAGAAGATTAATGTTCCGATTAAGTTAAATGATAAATGGATGAATGCAGCTTTCTTAGCCACTTTATTGGCATTTAAACTTGATAATAGGGCAGTTACACATGTTCCGATATTATTACCGAATAGGATAGGAATCGCTACTTGTAAGCTAATTGCACCTGTTGCAGCTAGGGATAAAAGAATTGCTGTTGATGCAGAAGAACTTTGTACGACTGCAGTCATAGCTGCCCCGACTAAAATTCCTAAGAACATGTTTCCTTCAAGAGTTAAGATTAAGTCTTGGAAGAATGTTGTTTGGGCAATTGGGCTCATTGCATCTTTCATTTGAGATAATCCCATGAATAAAAGACCGAACCCAAAGACGATTTTACCGATTTCTTTACGCTTTTCTTGTTTCATGAATAAGATAAGCGCCGCCCCGATAATGATGAATAATGGAATGTAATCATCAATTTTGAATGTGATTAATTGACCAGTAATCGTTGTCCCGATGTTAGCCCCCATGATGACTCCTACTGCTTGGTATAAGCTCATAAGACCTGCGTTAACGAAACCAACGACCATTACGGTTGTAGCACTACTACTTTGTATAATTGCTGTGACAATTGTTCCTACTAAAGCCCCTTTAAGTGGATTTGTAATGGCTTTATCAAAGAATGATTTTAATCGTGAACCTGCTGCGTTTTCAAGTCCATCTCCCATAAATTCCATACCGAATAAAAATAGGGCAAGTCCACTAAATAGACCTAGTAAGATATTAATGTATTCCATACAGTTACCTCCAAATTTTATCCTGTTCCATCATACTACAAAATCCTCTAAATGAAAATAATATGTTAATAGATTAACCTATATTTAAGATAAAAAACGATAGTATTTTAAAAAAATAAAAAGTAATCGTTATTTACGGTGGCATTTTATAATTTTAGTGTAACTACATTTTTTTATGAAATTCTGTTATTTTTTATTTCTTTTACACTTTCTATATATTTATTCTGCAACAGGCATAAAGATTTAAAGAAATCTATAAAAAAATATGTATGTAATAAACTTGCGTATCTAAAAATAACAAAGATTGGATGCTTTACTACAATAAAAATATCGATTTGTAAAGAAGATTACTATATTATTTGGTTTTAAGATGTGAATTTAGTATAATAAAATTACTTTGAAAAAATGTAAATCACTTGAATGGAGGAAATAAAACATGCAAAAACCTGTTTTAACGATATCAGAATTACGTGCAAACGTTGAAGATAAAGAAATTTTAAAAGGCGTAAACTTAGAAATTAAAGGCGGAGAAGTTCATGCGATCATGGGACCTAACGGAACTGGAAAATCGACATTATCTTCTACAATTATGGGACACCCTAAATATCATGTAACAAGTGGAAATGTGACATTAAATAATGAAGATGTATTAGCTATGTCAGTTGATGAGCGTGCTCGTGCTGGATTATTCTTAGCAATGCAATATCCTGCAGAAGTACCAGGTGTTACAAACTCAGACTTTTTACGTACAGCTATGCAAACACGTATGGAAGAAGGAAAAGATGTTCCTTTATTTAAGTTTATTCGTGAATTAGATAAGAGTGTGGCAAAATTAGAAATGCGTGAAGATTTACCACATCGTTACTTAAATGAAGGATTCTCAGGTGGAGAGAAAAAACGTAATGAAATTTTACAAATGTTAATGTTAAAACCAAATATTGCAATTTTAGATGAAATTGACTCAGGATTAGATGTTGATGCATTACGTATTGTTGGAGAAGCAGTAAACTCAATGCGTGGTGAAAACTTTGGATGCTTATTAATTACTCACTACCAACGTTTATTAGACCATATCAAACCAGACTTCGTTCATATCATGATGAAAGGGCGTATCGTTAAATCTGGTGGACCAGAATTAATTGAACGTATTGATCGTGAAGGATACGATTGGATTAAACAAGAATTAGGAATCGAAGATGAACGAGTAATCGTTGAAGATGAAAAACGTAAAGTCGTATCAATCGGAACATGTGCTACAAAAGAAATGTTAGACCTATAATCTAAACACTGTTTATATAATAAATGTACTGATAAGATTTAAAAGTTATAGATGAAAGGGGTCAGATTGATGACGCAATTACCAACTTGGGTTAATGAAATGCAATCGAAAGCTTTAGCTGCGATGCCTTCATTAAAATTACCAAAAGCAGATCGTACAAATATTAAAAACTGGGCCTTCGATGTCATTGAAGCACAAGCTCCAGTTTCATATAAAGAGAATGAAATCCCAGCAGCAGTTTCGCACTTAGTGAATGCTGATGAACAAAATGTTGTCATCGTATGTGACGGCGTTGTTGTTTACAAGAAATTAAGTGATGCCTTTAATGGAGTTGTATTAGCCAACTTAACAGAGGCTTTAACGGTTCATGAAGATTTATTTAAGTCTCATTTCATGACAGTAACACCAGTAGAAATGAATAAATTAGTGGCAATGCATGTTGCTCATTTAAATAGTGGTTTATTTATCTATGTTCCAAAAAATAAAGTGATTAATGATGTCTTAAATGTTGTATATGTACAAGAAAATGGATCATTAATGAATCACACATTAATCGTGGCAGAACAAAGTTCACAATTCAAATATATCGAAAACTATCATAATACTTCAAAAGCAAACATCAATGCGATTTCAGAAGTTGTTGTTGGTGAAAATGCACATGTTGAATATGCAGCGATGGATCGTTTACACCAAGATTCAACAGTTTACCAATGTCGTAAAGCAAATGTTCAAGCAAATGGAAGTTTCTTATTATCATTAGGAGCTTTAAATGACGGAAATACAGTTTCTGAGAACTTAGTTGCTTTAGTCGGGCAAGGTGCAACTGCTGAAGTGAAAACAGTGGCGATTGCTGAAGGCAAACAAAAACAAAATATCACAGTCAATATTGAACACTTGGCTCCTTATACAGAAGGACATATTGTCAGCCATGGGGTTTCAAAAGATAGTGCTCAATTAACATTCAATGGAATCGGAAAAATTAATAAAGGAATGAATGGATCGAATGCACAACAAGAAAGCCGTGCCATGATTTTATCTGAAACAGCACGTGCCGATGCTAATCCAATTCTTTTAATTGACGAGTATGATGTTAAAGCTGGACATGCGGCTGGTGTTGGTAAAATTGACGAAGAGCAATTATACTATTTAATGAGTCGTGGATTAACGCGTCGTGCAGCTGAAATTTTAATTATTTACGGATTCTTAATGCCATTCATTGATGATATTCGTAGCGAGGTAATCAAATCAGAATTCGTGAAGGTTATTGAACGTAAAATTAATGCTTAAAGAGGTGGAGACAATGTCAATCGATGTCAATCGTATCCGTGAAGATTTCCCTATTTTAAAGGAAACGATGAACGGACATCCATTAGTATATTTAGATAGTGGTGCTACAACGTTAAAGCCTCAAGTGGTTATTGACGCCGTAAATCATTACAATACGAAGAAAACATCTAATGTTCATCGCGGTGTATACCAATTAAGTAACGATGCAACGGAATTATATGAAGGAGCACGTGAAAAGGTTAAACAATTAATTAATGCTAAAAAGGTAGAAGAAATTGTTTTTACTAAAGGGGCAACGCACGCCCTAAACTTAGTTGCTCAAAGTTATGGTTTATATAATTTAAAAGCCGGGGATGAAATCATTGTTTCTGAGCTAGAACATCATAGTAGCTTCTTACCATGGCAACATGTGGCTCGTGTGACAGGTGCTGTCTTAAAATTCATCCCACTTGATGAAACAGGTCATATTACAGTAGAAAATTTTAAAAAAGTTTTAAGTGATAAGACAAAAGTTGTTGCGATTAACTATGTTTCTAACGTGATGGGATATGTGTCCCCAATTAAAGAAATCACAGCTTTAGCTCATGAAGTAGGAGCAATCATTTCAGTTGATGCAGCTCAAGCAGCTCCACATATGAAAATTGATGTTCAAGATTTAGATTGTGATTTCTTATCTTTCAGTGGACATAAAATGTGTGGACCAACAGGTGTTGGTGTTTTATATGGTAAATATGAATTATTAAACGTATTAGAGCCAATGGAATTTGGTGGTGAAATGATTGATATCGTTGGTGAAGTAACATCAACATGGAAAGATGCTCCTTATCGTTTTGAAGCAGGGACACCAGTTATTGCTGGAGCAATTGGACTTGGAGCAGCTATCGATTATTTAGAGGCAATTGGATTTGATAATATTGCAGCACATGAATTAGAGTTACGAAACTATGCGGTTGAAAAACTTGAAGAATTAGGTGGGGTAACGATTTTTAATCGTGATGCTGAAACTGGAATCATTTCATTTAATATTGATGGGGTTCATCCACACGATGCAGCCACTATTTATGATGCCGAAGGGGTCTGTGTACGTGCTGGACATCATTGTGCACAGCCATTAATGGGATGGTTATGTCAACCAGCCACTTTACGTGCAAGTTTCTATTTATATAATACAAAAGAAGAAGTGGATGCATTTATTGAAGCCACTCGTAAAGGAAAGGAGTTTTTCGACGGTGTCTTTTTCTAATTTAGAGCAATTATATCGCCAAGTTATTATGGATCATTATAAAAATCCTCGTAATAAAGGATTATTACAAGAAGATGGGTATCATGAAGTTCACTTAAAAAACCCAACATGTGGAGATGATATTACGGTTCAAGTTAAAGTAGAGGACGGTAAAATCATTGACTTACGTCATGAAGGAACTGGATGTTCAATTTGTTGTTCATCAGCTTCGGTTATGTCTCAAACATTAAAAGAAAAAACATTAGACGAAGCTCAGCATATTACAAACAATTTTTATGAGTTAGTTAAAGGTAATGAATTCGATGAAGATTTAGATATGGGAGATGCACCAGTTTATCAAGGTGTGTCTAAATTCCCAGCACGTGTTAAATGTGCAACTATTTCATGGAAAGCTGCTGAGCAAGCAATTAACGAAATAAAAAAATAACATAAAAAAATCATACCAAACCGAAATGGAGGGTTACTGGGTGAGTACTGAAGTACAAGAGAAAAAACACGAACTTGAAGGCATTGTAACGGATTATAAATATGGCTTCAAAACAGAATATAAAAATTTAAAAGATACAGGAAAAGGAATTTCAGAAGACGTTGTTCGAGAAATCTCAGCCATCAAAGGTGAACCTGAATGGATGTTAGAGTATCGCTTAAAAGCTTATGCGCATTTTGCGAAAACGCCAATGCCAGAATGGGGACCAGATTTATCAGAAATTAATTTCGATGATTATACGTATTATATTAAACCGTCTGAAAAGACAGAAAATAGTTGGGAAGACGTTCCAGATGAAATTAAAGATACGTTTGATAAATTAGGGATTCCAGAAGCAGAAGCTAAATTCTTATCTGGGGTTTCAACACAATATGAATCAGAGGTTGTTTATCATAATAACCAAAAAGAACTTGAAGAAGCAGGAGTTATCTTCATGGATACAGATTCAGCATTACGTGAATATCCAGATTTATTTAAAGAATACTTTGGAAAAGTTATTCCTTATGCAGATAATAAATTTGCCGCATTAAATAGTGCCGTTTGGTCAGGTGGATCATTCATTTATGTTCCAAAAGGCGTAAAAATTGAGAAACCATTACAATCTTATTTCCGTATTAATACTGAAAGTATGGGACAATTTGAACGTACATTAATTATTGTTGATGAAGGGGCAGATATTCATTACGTTGAAGGATGTACGGCACCAACTTACTCAGCTGATTCATTACACTCTGCAGTTGTTGAAATTTATATTCGTAAGGGTGGACGTTGTCGTTACTCAACGATTCAAAACTGGTCAAATAATATCTTAAACTTAGTAACGAAACGTGCAGTATGTGAAGATTATGCTCATATGGAATGGATTGATGGAAATATCGGTTCAAAAATTACGATGAAGTATCCTGCGTGTGTCTTAAAAGGTGAAGGTGCAAAAGGAACAACAATTTCAATTGCATTTGCTGGAGAAGGACAAATTCAAGATGCGGGTGCCAAAATGATTCACTTAGCACCAAATACATCTTCAACAATTATTTCAAAATCATTATCACGTGGTGGAGGAAATGTAACATATCGTGGAATTGTAGAACATGGCAAAAAGGCTAAAGGTGCCAAGTCTCATGTTGAATGCGATACAATTATCTTAGATGATATTTCAAAATCAGATACAATTCCATATAACATTGTTAAAAATGATGATGTAACGATTCAACATGAAGCAACAGTTTCAAAAGTTTCAGAAGAGCAATTATTCTATTTAATGAGCCGTGGATTAACTGAAGAACAAGCAACAGAAATGATTGTTATGGGATTCATTGAACCGTTCGCAAAAGAGTTACCAATGGAATATGCGGTTGAGTTAAACCAATTATTAAAACTTGAAATGAATGGATCAATCGGCTAATCAACGATTAGCTGTTTAAATTTTAATTAAATTATTATGTAAAAAGACTAAGTCTTAATATGGACTTAGTCTTTTTACTTTATTTGTTAGTTGAATAAAATGAATTAAAATGTCGAAAAATGAGACACTATTAACGAAAGGAGTGATTCACATGTATGTAAAAAACGTTGGACGCATGGACGCTTATGTTCGAATTAGTGCCGGATTAATGATGGTTAGTTTAGGAATTATGAAGCATAAAGGATGGATGGCTGCACTTGGTAGTATGAAAGTTGCAGAGGGAATCACCCGTTATTGCCCCGTTTTAGATGCGCTTAATCTATCAACACTAAGTGATGAGGAATTATTAGACGAAGCACTTGGTAGTTGTGTAATTGACATCGAAGAAGATGATGACGATGAATTTGAAGAACTAGAACATCAATGCGGTTGTCATCATGAAGATTAAAATAAATAATGGGTGCATATATTAATTATATTTAAATACTAAAAGTCACTATAAAATTTTATAGTGACTTTTTTAATTAACTTATAACAAGTGATTAGTTTTTTATTTCATTCAAGAGAGGGGCTGTTTAAGTATTCATCTTATATTAATGGTTTGAAGAAATAATAAAATGTTAATTGTATTGAAGGACGATTAAAAACGTGAAATATTTAATCATTGAAGGTGGCGTCAAAAATCCATCAGCCATGAATGAAATTATTTTTGAAGAATATATTTAATATGTTCAAAAGGGAATGAGTCTAGACTTAATCTTAATGTCTACATTAAAAGCAGATATGAATGGCTAATTATTCATTATGATTGAAATGGTAGAAAAATATTTAACTACCGAATCATTTAAAGTTGCGGGGATACAAGCGTATAGAGGAATTGAGTTTGCATCCCCACATTATTTTAATCAATCATTGATGGAATGATTTAATTATTAATTTTGAAGAAAGTTTCCATTATTGAGTTAAAGATATTAATAAAAAACTGAGAAAGGAGAACTGCTTTGTCGTCGCTTACTCAGTTTTTTAGTTTGATTAGAATAGCTTCTATTATCGGTACACGTTTTATAATGGAAAATCATCAACTTCTAAGTCGCGATTTGGGTTAGTATTCGGTTCAGAGATTTCTTTTAGAGCAATTTCAGCGCGTCCATCAGTTAGTTGATGAACTGCTAAATCACCAAGTGAAATCATTCCAACTAATTTATGATTATTGTCGACAACTGGTAGGCGACGAACTTGTTTATTAGCCATTAAAGAGATTGCTTCCCCAACTTCAGCTGTTTCTATAATTGTATGAACAGGATGGGTCATTATATCTTCCACTTTTGTATTCATAGGGAGAATGTCTGCAAATACACGAACAACAATGTCACGATCAGTTACAATCCCAATAACTTGTGATGATTCATCAATGACCGGAAGTGATCCAATATCATATTTTTTCATTAACCTTGAAGCATTTAAAACCGTTTCATTAGGTGCTAGTGCTTCGATGCCATCTGTCATAAATTGTTTTACTTTCATAAACAGCACTCCTTGTATACAAATTTCATTTCTAGTTTGTACAATCGATAGATCCTTATGCTTGAAATTGTTTAAAATATCAAAGAACGCTATTTATTAACATTTTTTATCACTTACTCTAGGCTTTTTGCATAGGTTATAGAGAGGTGATAAGTTGTGTTACATGTAAATAAAATTAATATTGAAGGTTACGATTTCTTAACTTATGAGGTAGAATTACCTAAAACGACATTATTTATTGTGTCTTATGAAAAAGTAGGATACATTATGTGTGCAGCGCTAGATATTGATTTCTTTAATAACTCTGAAAAATTACGAGCTCGAAAAATTATTGCAGGACGTGCAGAGGGAGTTCGTAGTATTGAACAGCTTTTAGAAGCTCCATTAGCTAAAGTAACAGTGGCATGTGATAGGCTAGGAATTAAACCAGGTATGATAGGAAAAGATGCCTTAGTATTGATGGCAAAAAGTTTAGAAAAGTAAGGATATTAAAAGATTATCTCTTTTAGGAGATAATCTTTTTTTATGAAATTAATAAAAGTAAGAAAAAGTATAGATATGTCTGTTATCTTTCAAAATTAGACAAATGAATCATCCATTCTTCGTTATAATAACAATAAAGTGATTGGGCTATGAGTTGAAAAAGTGTAATGCTTTACAGTAACAACAGTTCTTTTCAATCAGATAATGTAGATTATAATTAAAAGGACTAGGTCTAGACTATCACTGTTGTTTGCTAAGGGGGAAATGTGAATGTTTGAATTTGAATTAGCACAAGAGAATCGCCAATTATTTAAGAATGAGATTAAAAAGAATTTAGTAAAAAAAATGAAGCCGTATTGTCAATTTACTGAGATTGATCGATATCTTTTTAGTGAAGGAACACATAAACAACTTTATAAGAAATTTGGTGCTCATGTCGTTCAGAATGAGAATGGAGATTTAGGAACTTATTTTTGTGTGTATGCACCACATGCAAAAGCTGTATCCGTTGTTGGTGATTTTAATAATTGGAATGGAACTCATCATGAAATGATTGGAGATCATGGAATCTGGTCGCTATATATTCCAAAATTAAAATCTGGTGAAACATATAAATATGAAATTACAACTTCATGGGGGGCAAAAATCCTTAAAGCTGATCCATATGCTTTCTATGCTGAGCATCGTCCACATACTGCATCAGTCGTTTATGATATTGAAGATTTTGAATGGACAGATGAGGTTTGGGTGGAATCACGTAAACAATCTAATATTTTCGAACAGCCACTTAACATTTATGAATTACATTTAGGATCATGGCGCCGAGGTGAAGATTTAGTTGAGGCGGAAAACTTCCATAGTTATGCAGAAATTGTTGACGATTTAATTGAGTATGTACTTGAACATAGTTATACGCATATTGAGGTAATGCCACTTTATGAGCATCCATTCGATGGATCATGGGGATATCAAGCAACTGGTTATTATGCAGCAAGTAGCCGTTATGGTGAACCGAAAGATTTAATGATGTTTATTAACCGTTGTCATGAAGCAGGAATTGGTGTAATTATGGATTGGGTTCCAGGTCATTTTTGTCGTGATGCACATGGATTATATCAATTTGACGGTGAACCTGTTTATGAATATCCATTTGCAGATGCCGCAATTTCTGAATGGGGAACAGCAAATTTTGATTTAGCAAAAGGTGAAGTCCGAAGCTTTTTAATTTCAAATGCATTATTTTGGATGAAATATTATCATGTCGATGGTTTTCGTGTCGATGCTGTTGCTAACATGATTTATTGGGGCGGAAATAAAGATCGAGGTGAGAATCATGGAGCCATCGAGTTTTTAAAACGATTAAATACAGCACTCTTTGCTGAAGATGATAAATTATTAATGATTGCTGAAGATTCAACAAGTTATCCATTAGTAACAGCTCCGGTATCAGTGGGAGGATTAGGATTTAGTTATAAATGGAACATGGGATGGATGAATGACACACTAGATTACATTGAGTTAGATAATATATATCGTCCATATCATCATAATTACATCACCTTTGCGATGGCCTATGCTTATAGTGAGAACTTCATTTTACCATTTTCACATGATGAAGTTGTACACGGTAAAAAGTCATTAGTAGATAAAGCACCAGGAGACTATTGGCAAAAGATGGCTCAGTTTAGATTATTGTGCACGTATCAAATGACCTTACCTGGGAAAAAACTTAATTTTATGGCCAATGAGATTGCGCAGTTCCATGAGTGGAAAGATAAAGAACAAGTTGATTGGCATTTATTAAAATATCCTGCGCATGATGCATCGAATCGTTACATTAAAGATTTAAATAAAACATATTTAAATGATGCAGCATTCTGGGAATTAGATCACTCATTTGAAGGATTTGAGTGGATTGATGTTAATAATAATGAGCAAAGTATGTTCTCATATATTCGTAAAGCAAAAAATCCAGATGATTTTGTAGTCGTTGTATTAAACTTTAAACCTGTGGCATATCATCAATATCGAGTAGGTGTTCCAATGGAAGGGGAATATGTAGAGATTTTAAATAGTGATCGTGATTATTATCATGGATCAAATCAATATAATGGTTTACCTTTAAGCTCACAAGAAGGAGTCACTCATGGAAAGCCTTATTTTGTTGAAATGACTATTCCACCTTTTGGAGCGGTTATCTTAAAATATCAAGCCAAACCTTTAAAAGAAGACGTTTTATTAGATGAAAAAGAAGACGTTTTATTAGATGAAAAAGAGGATGTTGAAATTGTATTAGAGGAAGATGTTATAAACATTAACATCGATTAGTTTGAAGAATTAGAGGGGGATGAAGGGATGGCCGTTAACGTTGTTGCTATGATATTAGCGGGAGGAAAAGGAACTCGCTTAAAAGAATTAACCATTCATCGTCCCAAACCTGCTGTTTCATTTGCAGGAAAGTATCGCTTAATTGATTTTGTATTAAGTAATTGTACGAATTCAGGGATTGATCAAGTAGGGGTTTTAACACAGTATGAACCATTAGAGTTAAATAGTTATATTGGAGAAGGTAGTTCATGGGACTTAGATGTACATGGGGCCTCTGTCACAGTGATGGGGCCTTATACCTCTCGTGATTACGGCTTTTTATGGCAAGGTGGAACAGCAGAAGCTGTGATTTTAAATCTGCCATTTGTTGAGCAGCATAATCCAGACTATTTATTAGTTTTATCTGCTGATCATATTTATAAGATGGATTATCAAAAATTAATCGATTATCATATTGAGAAAAAATCTGAATTAACGATTTCAACCATTCGTGTGCTAGAAGAAGATACGAATCGATTTGGAATGTTAAAGGTTGATGATCAAAACCGTGTGGTTGAGTTTGAAGAAAAGCCAAAGCAAACGGATAGTCGCTTAGCTTCTATGGGGGTGTATGTGTTCAGTTGGCAAAAGTTTAAGGAGGATATTGCTCATAAATACTATAAGCATCTTTATGATGGGGTTGATTTTGCTCAAGATGTGATTCCTCATTTTATTGATGTTGATTGTGCGGTATATGCCTATGAGTACGAGGGTTATTGGCGCGATGTCGGGACAGTTGAGGGCTACTGGAAAGCACATATGGATTTATTAGATCCTGAAAATGATTTGAATTTACACGATTATAGTTGGCCAATCTTCTCAAAAACTCCTAACTTACCTCCACATCATATTCTAAAAGGTGCAAAAGTTCATAATGCTTGGCTAAATGAAGGAAGTATGATTTTTGGTGAGGTACATAACTCGATTATCGGGCATCGTTGCGTCGTTCAGGAACGTTCGATTGTAGAAAAGAGTGTCATTTTAACGAACGCTTATATTGAACATGATTGTCATATTAGTTATGCCATTATTGGCGATGAAGTTATTATTCCAGCTCATACTGATATTCAAGGGGATGAAAATCATATTATATTAGTGACTAATGATAATTTGGAAGAAATTCTTGAGAATCAAGGTAGGGGGGATGAATAATGAAGAATAAGGCTTTATGTGTGATTGATGGAACGAATACGTCACAATCACTACAAAACTTATTAAATCAACGCTGTGTCGCAGCTTTACCCTTCGCCGGTCGTTATCGTTTAGTTGATTTTGCACTATCGAATGCTGTGCATTCTGGAATTACAAATGTCTCTATTTTCCCAGATGGTGATTATCACTCATTAAGTGATCATATTCGTTCGGGCAAGTTTTGGGGGCTTGATCGTAAGGTCGATGGTCTTTTCTTGTTACCGCCTAAAAAAGAGGTGAGTGCGATTGCGAATACATTGACTTTTGCGAGGATGAGAGAATATATTGAATATTTTCTACGTTCAAGGCAGACGTATGTTGTTATGTATCATGCTAATATTATTACGACCATTCGATTTGAAGAGCTTGTTAAATCTCATATTGAATCGGGAGCCGATGTGACGCAAGTATACTATCATAATAAGCCTGTGAGTATCTTTGTTTTATCACGTGAGTATTTGATTGAGTTAATTTTAAGGTATGAAATTTCACCATATCAAACAGTAATGGATTTAGTTGAGATGAATGATGGAATTAAAATCAATCGATATGAACATACGTTATATACGCGTACAATAGATTCCATTTTATCTTACTATCGTGCGAATTTAGATATGTTACACTATGAGTACGGCTTTCAAATCTTCTTACTGGAACGTCCTGTTTTAACGAAAACGAAGGATGAATCCCCAACGTTTTATACGAAACAGGCTGATGTCAGTAATTCAATGATCGCAAATGGCTGTCATATTGAGGGGAAGGTTGAAAACTGTATTCTATTTCGTGATGTAACGATTAAGCGCGGGGCAATTGTAAGGAATTCGGTTATTTTACCGAGAACGGTGATTGGTGAAAACAGTATTGTTGAACAAGTTATTACAGATAAGCATGTTTATATTAGTGATGGCGCAAGGTTAAGCGGACAAGAGTATACACCTGTTGTGATTGGAAAAGGACAGCGTGTTATCGGAAATAAAGGGATTAATGTCGTTCAAATTTCAACGGAATGCGTTCCTTTCTATAAAACAGGAGGCTTGGCTGACGTAACATCCGAATTAACGCAGGAGTTAATTAATCAAGGATTAAATGTTGATGTGATTCTCCCGCTGCTTAATTCCTTAGCTGAACGTTATCAAGAAAATTTAAGTCATGAATTCCGTTCTGTTGCGGTGATTAATCAGTTAGAAGTGCCATATGATGTGTACCGCTATTCAAAGGATGGGATTAATTATTACTTCATCTCCTGTGGAGAGTTAACGCGTGAGAAGCTATATGGCTATAGTGATGATTGTCGACGCTATGAATTATATTGTTATTTAACCCTCGATTTTATTGAAAAATGTGGATTGAAATATGACGTGGTTCATTGTCATGATTGGTTGACGGGATTAGTTCCTTATTTTATGAAGTATGTGTTTATGAAGCGAAGCAATTATTTTATGTTTACGAAAACCGTCTTTACGATTCATAACATTCATTATCAAGGAATTTGTGATGTATCAGATTTAGCAATTATCTCGCAGTTTGATTCAATTCCAAATGAAGTGATGTTGTTTGAAAAGGTTAACTTCATGAAGACAGCAATTGTCATCAGTGATGAAGTTACAACAGTTTCTAAAACATACTGTAATGAAATCTGTTATCCATACTTTGCTGAAGGTTTGGATCGCTTTATTGTCGCACGTAAAGATCATCTTCATGGCATTTTAAATGGAGTTAATTATAATTATAATAATCCAGCAACGGATTTGAGTATTTATAAACGTTACTCGGCCAAAAATGTAGAGGTCAAAAAAGAAAATAAATGTCAAATGCAACGCGAGCTTGGACTCCGAGTCGATCCGAATGTACCAGTCATTGGAATGGTTTCGCGTTTAGTTGAACAAAAAGGGTTTGATTTAATTTTAAAAGTTTTTGAAGAGCTCATGTGTGAAAATATTCAATTTGTATTGTTAGGTGATGGTGATTATAAGTACACTAGCTTCTTTAAAGCAATGGCACAAAAATATCCGACTAAAGTTTCTGTGAATATTGGTTTTTATTCTTATAATTCACAGATGATTTATGCAGGAAGTGATCTGTTTTTAATGCCATCGAGATTTGAACCATGTGGAATTAGTCAGATGATTGCCTTGAAGTATGGAACGATACCCGTTGTTCGTGAAACAGGTGGCTTAAAAGACACGATTATCCCATATAATGAATTTATTCAGTATGGAAATGGATTTGGATTTGCTCATTATAATGCGCATGATATGTTATTTACACTAAAGCGCGCGATTAATTTCTATCATATGCCAGAACATTGGAATAAGCTTGTTCAAAGCGCTATGGCACAAGATTTAAGTTGGAAAAGTTCAACAGAACAGTATATTAACCTCTATCGAAATTTAATAAATGAAGAATAAAGAACCAAAATTTCATTGGTTCTTTTTTTATAGTGTTTAATCATAAATAAGATAAAAAGTTTATTAAACAATAAGAGATTATAGGAAGGAATCATCTCATGGATCTTATTTACTCAATCTATACTTTTTTGAATAGGGCGCAATCTGTATTTGCTTATTGAAAGAGTTAACAGAGGCTCAATAGGGATAACGTTAGATGCTATTTCTATACATAAATCGATCAACTATTTACATGAATTCCGCGTAAGTTGAATTTTTAAAATTTTAGCGATTATTATATAGAAGTAATAGAATTTTTTGCAATTTAAAAAAGTTATAAATTTTTATAGCTCTCTAATTTTCACAACACGAATTCCATCACAAGAAAAAAATACAAGATGGAATGTGAATCTTGTATTTTTTAGTGCTTTATAAAGTTTAATTCAACTGAGTTTAAATTGGGTTAATTTAATTGTTGAAATTTCTTCACCGAACTCTGATTCAACTAATTTTAGGCAGGCGATTAAACAGAGTTCTTTTGACATAAACCTATTTTTTTAGCAAGTGTTCTGTTAAAGATGATGATATTTTATATTTCTAAAGAAGTTATATTAAATTATCGGTTCACTATTTCATAGAGCAAGTCTTTTTAAATCCTTGTGAAGGTGACAAAAAAACAGAAGATTGAGAAGCTAGTGGTTAAATCCAGAGAAAAAAATGTAAAAAATCCATTGTTTTTATCTACAAAAGGAACGCGTTACATGGGAAACAATGGTTTAATATCAATGATTATCTGCTATAATAAGTTTATGAAATGGAAAAATGTGTAACGTCAGAGGGGTGTTACATATATGGAAGGGAGATATCTTCTTATGGCTAATGTATTTGCTAATAAAGATGTATTCAAAGAAGCGTTTCAAACACGTGTGGAACAAATTTATGGGGTTAAATTCGAAGAAAGTACACCACATCAACGTTATTTCACGCTTGGGACACTTGTTCGTGAGTATATTTCATCAAATTGGATTGAGACAAATGAGGCAATTGCAGAGGGGAAACACAAACAAGTCTATTATTTCTCAATGGAATTTTTGATGGGACGTTTATTAACTAATAATATTATGAACTTAGGCATTCGCTCAGTGATTGAAGCTGGGATGAATGAATTAAATATTGAATTAAATGAATTAGAACGTATTGAGGCTGATGCGGGTCTTGGTAATGGAGGACTTGGACGTTTAGCAGCGTGCTTTATGGATTCGATTGCTTCATTAGGATATCCTGGGCATGGAAATGGGCTTCGCTATCGATATGGTTTCTTTGAACAAAAAATTATTGATGGTTATCAAGTAGAGGTTCCAGATAAATGGTTACAACGTGGCTATGTTTGGGAAGTTCGTAAATCAAATGAATCAGTTGAAGTTCCATTCTATGGACAGGTGACAGTTGAGCACGTTGATGGAAAAGACGTATATAAACATGTTCCAACTGAGTATGTTCGTGCCGTACCTTACGATGTTCCTCTTGTAGGTGACATTTCAAATGGAAATAAGACGGTGAATACGTTACGTTTATGGTCATCAGAACCAACAGAAAATCAATATCCAGATCATCTTTCAGCCGTTGAATACGAAAAAGGTGTTCGTAATATCTCAGAGTTCTTATATCCAGATGATTCAACAACGGAAGGAAAAATTTTGCGTTTAAAACAACAATATTTCTTTGTTGCTGCAGGGGTACGTTGGGCAGTTCGTCAACACAAAGAGACTTATGGAACGCTTGATAATTTCCATGAAAAAAACGTGTTACATATCAACGATACACACCCAGCGTTAATCGTTCCTGAATTAATGCGTATTTTAATTGATGAAGAAGGTTATGGTTGGGATGAAGCATGGGAGATTACGCAACATTCATGTGCTTACACGAACCACACAATTTTAGCTGAAGCGCTTGAAAAATGGCCAGTTCGTTTATTCCAACCGTTATTACCACGCATCTATATGATTACAGAAGAAATTAATCGCCGCTACTGTTTACAATTATTAGAGCTTTATCCAAATCAACCACAAAAGGTTGCAGAGTTAGCGATTATCGGTTATGATCAAGTTCGTATGGCTCACTTAGCAATTGTTGGGTCATTTAGTATCAATGGAGTAGCACAATTACATACAGATATCTTGACACATATTGAAATGAAAGATTTCTATGATATGTATCCAGACCGATTCAATAATAAAACAAACGGAATTACACATCGTCGCTGGTTATTATATTGTAATCCGGAATTAACAACTATTTTAGATCAGGAAATTGGAACAGGATATCATACAAATACATTTGAACTAGCGAAGTTAGAGGAAAAAGTTAAAGATAAAGCAGTTCAAGAAGCTATTACGAAAATGAAATATGCACGTAAAAAAGCATTAGCAGAACGTATTGAACGTGAACAAGGAGTTAAATTAGATCCAAATTCTATTTTTGACATTCAAGTAAAGCGTCTTCATGCGTATAAGCGTCAGCTATTAAATGCGATGCATATCATGTATTTATATAATCGTTTAAAAGAAGATGAAGTATTTAAAGCGAACTTCCATCCTCAATCATTTATTTTTGGTGCAAAAGCAGCTTCAGGGTATTATTTTGCAAAGAAAGTTATTAAGTTAATTAATTCAATTGCCGAAAAAGTAAATAATGATCCAGATACATGTGACTTATTAAAAGTAGTCTTTGTAGAAAACTATAATGTTACATATGCAGAGTTAATTATGCCAGCTGCCGATTTATCGGAACAAATCTCAACGGCTTCAAAAGAGGCTTCTGGAACAGGAAATATGAAATTTATGATGAATGGAGCTCTTACAATCGGAACAATGGATGGAGCGAACGTCGAAATTCATGAATTAGTTGGAGATGACAATAGCTTTATCTTTGGTTTAACTGCAGATGAAGTAAATGACTATTATCAAAATGGTGGCTATAATCCATGGGATCTTTATAACTCAGACTCACGCATTCGTCGTGTGCTAGATCAATTAGTAAATGGATTCTTAACACCAGATACAGAAGAGTTCCGTGATATCTTTAATGCAGTCACACATAACGGAGATGAATACTTCGTATTAAAAGATTTCGATGCTTATGTTCGTGCTCAAGAAGCTGCAAATCAAACATATAAAAATCGTAAAAAATGGATTGAAATGTCAATGATTAATATTGCACGTTCTGGTAAATTCTCATCAGATCGTACAATTGAAGAATATGCAGACCAAATTTGGCATTTAGAAAAATTAAAGTTTTAATAAATATCAATAGAAGCAACTCTTTTTAGGGTTGCTTTTTTGATGTGCTAGTATCTTTTTAAGGAACTAAAAAAGATACCCTCAAACGAGAGTATCTCTAAATAGATTTAGCCAATAATTGATTCGTATAAGTTTGATTTGGCTGCAAAGTATTTTGTTGAGGCATCAGCATAAGCTTTGTATGTTTCCTCAAGTGTTGAGAAGTCATTGTTTAATCCGTTGAAGTATTGTATAGCCTCACTCGGTTTTTTTGTGTAAAACATCTCTTCTGTTTTAGATAGCTTTGAGTTTAATGCTTCAATTTGTTTATGTAAAAGTGATAATTCATTTAGACGAGTTGTTTCTAATTCAATAGCTTCATCTGCTAATTTTTTTTGCTCAGCTGATAATTTTGACGTCGTATTTTCTAACTTATTAGTTAAATCCATATTTATTAAGTCTGTTAGCTGTGACTGTAATAGTTGAGTATTTTGATAAGCTATATTGAATTGTTCAAAGGTAGTTGTTACATCTGTTTCTTCTGTGTAAGTTTCTCCAATTGTAATTAAGTTCTGCACAGATGATTGTAATTCATTTAAATTTTGTGCCATTGATTGAGTATTTACTTCAATATTTTGTTCAATTTTTGTATCAATATTACTTAAGGCTGTATAGGTTCTTGTTTCAGGAACCTGATATGAAAAGGCAGCCATTAATCCAATCACTAAAATAGTAAGTAAAATAACGATTGATAATGCTTTTTTCATGATGGGTACCTCCTAAATTTCATCACTATGGAAGAAGTTTCGAGTAAAGTGTTGCTCTGGATTATAAGGTAAGAATTCATACCCTAAACTTTGATAATATTCAATAACACGTGGTAAAACTTCTAATGTTGAATTTTTTTCATGGAATAAGACAACTAAGTTGGTTGCATCTTTTCTTAGCTCTGTATAGTGTTGAACATTTTCAAAGACTTGGTTGGCATCAGTATATTTCCAATCAAGAGAATCAACGTCCCAATCCCAACATTTAAATCCTGCTTCATTTAAATCTTTAATATGTTCAGGTTTGAAAGTGCCTCCTCCAGTTCCATAAGGTGCACGACATAATTCACTTTTGAATCCACCAGTTATTTCTTCAATTAAAGCTTGCTCTTCTTTTAATTCAGCAACAAAGTTAGCAGGTCCATTCTCACCATATAAGTGATTGTAGTTATGAGTCATTGTATGCATTCCAATGTAATGACCTGAGTCCTTCATACGTTGTAATAATTCTTTTGAGTTAGCGTTATTACTTATAGAGGTTCCTAACACAAAGAATGTTCCTTTAACATTATACTGGTCTAAAAGATCCATTATTTTTGAAGCGTTATTAGATGGCCCATCATCAAATGTTAAATAGACAAATTTAGCTTCTTGATTGTGCCAGCGTTTAATTGGTGTTGTTTTTTCAAATGTTAATTGTTCAACAGGCTGTTCATTGTAAGTTAAATGTCTGCGTTGTTGCGAGAGGCTGGCAAAAAGTCCTCCTACAATGATCGCAACGATTACCAAACTAAATACGATATAAAATAATGGTGATGGTTGCTTTTTAGTTGAGTAGTAGCTTCGATTATAGTTTCCCATAAATAATCTCCTTTTCATTTAATGTATGTCTAATTGTTCATTATTTTCTAATATAATTAGATCTTCCTTCACTGGAAGGCATTTTTTAAGATAATGAATAAGCTCTTGTTTGGTTTTAAATTTAATTAATTGATATGGATAAATTGGGGCATATTTTTCTAAATAGTATAAATCAGTAGCTGTATAAAATAAAAGTCCTGATTGTTCAATATAAACTTGGTTATGACTTTTATCATATATGAAAAGATTGATTAACGATAATTGTTCAGGTGGATGAAAAGATAGTGTTCGGCTTTTCCAAGTCTTTTTAATTTCATTAATCATTTGTTGTTGATCACTGTCAGAGACTTCAATAGGAGCATAAAGGGCTGTAAAGAGTTTGAATTGATCTGAAGATAAAGTAGCATATGGATTAGTTTCTATCAGATCTAAATCAAAACTAGAGATGTTAAATATTGAATCTGATTGAAGTTTTAAATAATGATTAAATAGGCGAAAGGACAAAAGTTTAGAATCCAAATCATAATAAGGTAAGTTGTTTTCATACCAGGTATCCATCAACTCTTTAGCTGGATACTCAATTTTAGAAGTACTCATCTTTGTTTTAATGAGTTGATCTTTCTTCATCATATTATTGTAATCAGAAATAGTATTCCAAAATAGTGTTAAATCCTTTTGAGGAATCGTTTTGGGAATGAGAGTTTCTAATAGTTGTTTTGATTGTTGATCGTCAAGATTAGAGTAGGTATAGGTGTCTTTTTTTACAAGGTAACCCCCTATGAGAATAAGAGTTAATAGCCAAAAGATTATTAGTTTACGTTTCATTTAAGTTCATCTCCATCGGTAGATTGATGATGAATTCAGGATAGCCCATATATCCTGGGGCGATTTCATAACGATCAAAAGAAATAACAACTTGTCCTTGTTCATTAATATAAAATTTTTCTTCATTTTCAAGAACTTCAAAAATATTAATCTCATCAAAGAAGAGCATATTTTCATCTTCTTTCTTTTTAGATTCAATTTGTTTATAGATTTCAGTTCCTACTTTTGTTAAATAATCAGGACCAAATAATGTCCGAAGTGTGATGTGACCTCCAGTTTGTAAATCAACGTTGTAGTAGTATTGTTCTTTATCAACTGTAGAGTAAGGAATATTCTCATACTTTTTAATGATAAATGATAGATATCGATCATTATAGAACGTTGTTTGATAGTCAACCTCAACTAATAATGGTTCGATTTGAGACGGCTTGTATCCTGCTTGAATGTAAGTATCATAAAGTTCTTTAGCTAACTGTTCTGATTTAGAGACGCTGAAATCAATTTGTTTTTTTATTTCATAATTGATTCGATCTTCGAGTTCATTATTTCCTGTATTTTCAAGCACAGGGATCCTAACATAAATATTTTTCATCTCATCCATTGTTTGATAGTTTCTAAAGGTTAAGACTTTAACGATCTGAGTTAAGAGTGGAATATCTGATAAGTTGCTAGCTAACACAGGGGAGGTGTTTAAAAGAATCACAAAGACAGTAGTCATTGCAAGGGTTAGAGGAACAAGAAGTTTAAAGAAATGTCTTGTTGATCGAGGTGGAGAAGTTTCATTAACGGTTTGTTGGATGATTTCACTTAAGTTATCAGGAACTTCAATCTGGTCATATATTTTTTTCGTATTTTTAAGCTTATTCATAAGGGTCAATCTCCTTATAATTGAGTTTTAATAGTTTTAATGCTTGGTAAAGTCTTGATTTAACCGTACTTAAGTTAGTATTTGTAATAGTTGAGATTTCTTCAAGAGTCATTTCTTCATAAAACCTTAAAATGATAATTGTTTTTAGTTTATCGGGTAATTTATTGACTTCTTGGTATAAATTTAATTCATCCAAGTTGTATAAATCAGAGTGTGGAATCTGTTCAATTTCTGATGAAAAAGTGAGTAGTTGCTTATTCGTTCGAAGATAAGTCAGACTTTCATTAACGAGAATGCGATAAAACCATGTTTTAAGAAATTGAATATCTCTTAAAGATTGATATTTAGTTAAAGCTTTATAGATAGCATTTTGAACAGCATCAAGCGCTGCTTGTTCTTCACGCGTATAACTATATGCAAATCGATAAAAGTGCTCTTGATTTGTTGTTACAAACGTAACAAGCTGTTCATAAATATCTTCCTTGTTATTTATTTTGAACACAACTGTGAATCTCCTTCCAACCTCATCCTGTTAATTTAGTTATCTTTAACAGTCCTCCATTTATTAGACGTATATTTGTCTAAAAAAGTTTAAATAAAATAAAAAAAATGTTCTTTTTTAGCTTATTTTATCCTGAATTATTCATGACCATTCAAAAAAAGCTGTGGACAGACTAAATTTTAGTCT
>OLVP01000110.1_pt1 | contig 70431 bp, 60 predicted proteins | sample 1673281 | NCBI WGS metagenome assembly OLVP01 (sample SAMEA3178940, study PRJEB25190) | human gut metagenome | biome: human gut; feature: human-associated habitat; material: faeces | place: Austria | collected 2013
GTATTAAAAAAGAGATTTCTGGCAATGATCGTAGTTCCTTCCGGGGCCCCCACTTCTTCTATCCCGCGCTCCGTCCCGCCTTCGATCTGATATCGGGTTCCGGTAAGTCTGTCTGCTGTTTTGGAGATCATCTCTACCTGGGATACGGCAGCAATACTGGCCAGCGCCTCTCCACGAAAGCCAAGAGACGCAACGGTGGTAAGATCATCGGCCGAACGTATCTTGCTGGTTGCGTGGCGCAGAAAGGCGGTGGGAATCTCCTCCTTTGGGATACCGCAGCCATTGTCCGTAATGCGGATCAGGCTGCAGCCGCCCTCCCGGATCTCTACGGTCACTGCCGTAGCCTGAGCATCAATGGCATTTTCCAAAAGCTCTTTTACCACAGAAGCCGGTCTCTCGATCACCTCGCCTGCGGCGATCTGATTGATAGTTGTCTGATCCAGAACTGAAATCACAGCCATATAGCAAACCTCCTTTACAGATCCATCAAGCCGTCCAGCACATGAACCTTCATGCGTCCGCCTTCCAGATCCACATTCAGGATGCAGTCCTTGATTGCAGGAAGAAGAAGTTCCTTTCCGCCGGTAAGTTCAACTACATATACGTCATTTGCCCCTGTTTCCAGTACATCCTTCACTCTGCCAAGAACCGCTTCTTCTTCATTTACAACCGTAAGGCCGATCAGATCTGTGATAAAGTATTCATCCTCTTTTAATTCAACCGCCTGATCTCTGGTGATCAAAAGGTCTCTCTGTCTCCATGTTTCCACATCATTGATATTGTCATATCCCTTAAATTTTAAGATTACCATATTTTTAAAGAATTTTACCTGTTCGATGGAAAGCTCCAAAGGCTCTCTTCCATCCAGAATTACCTTTTTTAATGTTTTAAAGCGCTTGGCATCATCCGTTGTAGGGAATACCTTTACTTCCCCCCGTACGCCGTGGGTGGAAGTAATTACGCCTACTCGCAGCATCTGTTCCATGTCTGAACACTCACTTTCTCTTTATCTTTAACGAAACAGACCGCCGGCCAAACAGCCGACGGTCCGTCCTCTTTACTGGATCTCAACAATTACTTTCCTGTCTTCCTTAGAGGCAGCGGCCTTGACTACGGAACGGATTGCCTTAGCGATCCTGCCTTGCTTGCCAATGACCTTGCCCATATCGGCAGGAGCTACCGTAAGTTCGATCAGTGTGTCGTCACCTTTCAGGGATTCATTGACTACAACCGCATCCGGGTTATCGACTAATGCTTTCGCAATCACTTCGACTAATTCCTTCATCTCTCCACCTCATTTGATTAAAGATTACTGAATACCAGCGATCTTTAACAGCTTTCCTACAGTTTCGGTTGGCTGAGCGCCATTTGCTAACCACTTCTTGGTAGCTTCTTCATCAAACTTGATCACGCTAGGATCCTTGGTGGAATCATAATATCCAACTTCCTCGATGAACTTTCCGTCTCTTGGGGATCTGGAATCAGAAACTACGATTCTATAAAAAGGAGCCTTCTTCTGTCCCATTCTTCTTAATCTCATCTTTACTGCCATTGTTACATACCTCCGTAAAATTAATCTTTTCTATTTGTTTTCGTTTTTATATGTTAGACATACAGGAACACCTGTCTGACTATCTAAGTTTGCCAGAAGCTTAAAATGGAAGCTTCATCTTGCCGCCCATAAGACCGCCTAAACCGCCAAGACCTTTCATGCCTTTGCGCTTGCCGCCGCCCATGAGTCCCGGCATCTGTTTCATCATTTTTTTCATCTGGTCAAACTGCTTTACCAGACGGTTTACTTCGCCAATATCTACGCCAGCGCCTTTTGCAATACGCTGTTTGCGGGATGGATTTATCAGTCCCGGATTAGCCCGTTCCTCTTTTGTCATGGAAAGGATAATAGATTCTACACGGTGCATAGACCGTTCGCCTTCATCCATATCTACACCAGCTAACTGGCTTCCCACACCAGGCATCATGGAAAGGATACTTCCCATACCGCCCATTTTCCTGATCTGCTGCATCTGGTTTAAGAAATCATTGTAATCAAACTCTGCCTTGCGCAGCTTCTGGGATAACTCTTTGGCCTGTTCCTCATCTACCTGGGCTGCTGCTTTCTCAATGAGAGACTGGATATCACCCATTCCAAGGATTCTGGAGGCCATACGGTCTGGATAAAACTGCTCCAGGTCAGAGAGCTTTTCTCCCATACCGATGTATAAAATAGGTTTTCCGGTGACAGAGCGGATAGAAAGGGCTGCACCGCCTCGGGTATCGCCATCCAGCTTTGTAAGGATCACACCATCAATACCGATCTTATCATTAAAGGTTCCGGAAACATTGACTGCATCCTGACCAGTCATGGCATCAACTACCAGTATGGTCTGATATACATTGACTGCTTCCTTGATCTGCTCCAGCTCTTCCATCATGTTTTCATCTACATGAAGACGGCCGGCTGTATCCAGGATCACTACATTAAAATTGTTCTTAGAAGCATGTTCCACAGCGGCTTTGGCAATATCCACCGGGCTGATCCTATCGCCCATGGAGAATACAGGCACATCAACTTTCTCGCCGTTGATCTGCAGCTGTTTAATAGCAGCCGGACGATATACATCGCAGGCAACTAACAGCGGTTTTCTTCCTTTTGCTTTTAACTTGGCAGCAATCTTGGCTGTTGTTGTGGTTTTACCGGCACCCTGAAGACCTGCCATCATAATGACTGTGATCTCATTGCCCGGTTTTAAGGCTATTTCTGTGGTTTCAGAGCCCATCAGCTTTACCAGTTCTTCTGTTACGATCTTAATAACAGTCTGTCCTGGTGTCAGGCTTCCGAATACCTCTTCCCCTACAGCTCTTTCCTGAATGGAGCTGATGAACTGCTTAACTACTTTAAAGCTTACATCTGCTTCCAGAAGTGCCATTTTAACTTCCTTTAAGGCAGCTTTTACATCTGCTTCAGAAAGCCGGCCTTTGCCACGTAGGTTTTTGAAAATATTCTGCAATTTGTCGGATAAGCTTTCAAAAGCCATTCATAACCTCCTAAAGTGTGGCTGTAATCTCTCCGGAAAGTTTCCGGATCTGGTCGATCAGAGCCATATCTCTGGTTTTTGCACAGGTATCAGCAAGATCATCTAATTCCCGGATCATCTCCCGGATCTTCATAAACTTGGCTACCAGCTGCAATTTTGTTTCATATTCTTCCAGTATCTTGTCGCACCGTTTCTTAAGATCGTGAACACTCTGACGGCTGATCCCCTGCTCCTTTGCAATCTCGCTGGGCGAAAGATCATTTAACACCATATCTTCGTAAATACGACGCTGGTGTTCCGTCAGCAGTTCTCCATAGAAATCAAACAACAGACCCTGTTCAACGATTTTTTCCATTTCAACCACCTGTGCTATCATACACGATGTGGAAAGCAATGTCAAGTATTTTTACTTGACGTTTTTAAGATTTTTATAAATTTCAATGACCGCCTTCATATCCTCTCTGTCAAGAGTCAGATTTTCAGTGAGAGGATTGATAACGATGTTGTCACCGCCGGTTGCCCGGATGGCATCTGCCATGGTAAAGACAACACAGCCCCAGTCGTTGCGCTTATAAGCTTTCTCAAATTCCATCCAGTCTGTAAACAGTGGAAGGAAGGACTGCTTCTGCTTATTGGTGATCCGCGGAAGGATCAGGCCCTGTCCCTGTTCTGCACTTAAACTGTTCTGCCCTACATTTAAGTCACCATTGTATTTAACAGGAACCAGTAATTTACTCTTAACCAGTTCATTTAATACAGCATTTTTCTTTGCTGCCAGTTTTTCTTCTCTTTCAGGGTAAGTTACAGGCCATCTTACTTCACCCATAAGATCTGCCATTTCAAAGCGCAGAGCCGGGTTGAATACAGGAACCGGAAGCTCTGCTCCTTTTTCTTCAGTAATATCTTCTAAGAAGTCAGAGCGTTTCATTAACAACTGGTAGGATCCGTTATTAACAAGAATGTTATCCATTCCCAGATAGTACAGCCATGCAAACAGGCTGATCCGTCCTGGAAGCCCGGTACTCTTCTTTGGAATTTCTTTTAATACTAAAGATTTATGGTACTGGTTCTCATAAAAATGCAGGGCATGTTTTGCCAGGATCTCTTCAGAGTAAACATCAATGGTCCCCTCAATAATATAAGGAAGACCGGTAGCTTTATCTAAAAGCACATACAGGGAAGGTGCCATTTTTAACTTTTCAACAATAGCATCGTAGATCAGCTGTCCTTTTTCGTTGTAGTCTGGCATTTCTGCCTGTTCATTCATCTGCTGTAAGCGGCACATCATGAAAATGCATTCTTTTACAGACATAGGCACCAGTAAAGCTTCGGAAAGACTTCCTTCTCCTGCAACCAGGATAGAAAGTTCATCTTCCCTCTTCTTTGGCAGAAGGGCTGCCAGGTTTTCATCCCGTTCTCCTGCTTTTTTAACTGCTTCCAGATCAGCTTCATTTGCTTCTGGCACACCGGTAAAATCATCCATGGTAAGACCGGAGAACTTTGCAAAATCAATGATCTTTGGAGCAGGAACAGCTGTAAACGCCGGTTCTTCAGTTTCGCTTACTGTTTCTAACAGTTCATCAGTAACAGGAACTAAAACTGCGCCTTTGGGAACATCTTCTTTTACAGCGCCCCTTAATTTAAAGCCATAATGTGGTCCATAAGTTCCCTTCATATCAGCAGAAGCTATCTTCATTAACTTGGTTCCCTGCTCGATCCCTTCGATGGTGCAGTGGAAAGCCGGCTTTCCTTCTTCGTCTAAACAGATAGCAGCCGTTCCCGGAGTTACTTTTCCACTTGTCATCTTGCCGGTAACAACTACGCTTTTTCCTTCTTTTAATGCATAAACTTCATCTACAGCAAATGAAAATCCATCTGCCTGAGCTTTTTTATTTGAAAATAATCCCATTGTTTCCTCCTAAAATCGGGCATGATATGAAGATTATACACCAGCCCGGTTAAAATGAAAAGCGTTTTATACAAGGAAAGATACTGCAATGGATTCAATACCTTCCGGATTCTTTGCAAACCAGGTTTTAAAATCTGTGCCACTGTTACTTACTGTATGTCCCAATGTACATAAAAAGTCAGGGATCTGTTCTTCTAACATAGTTCCAATTTCTTTTCCCATACGTTCCTGGCCCTGGACATCACTGCCGTTGATATAAAGATTAAATGCTGGTTTAAGCACGTTATCTACAGTTTTGGCACCGCCTCTGAAACCGATCACGCCAATCTGATGGGTACCGCAGGAAGATGGGCAGCCGGAAATATGGATCTTTGGCAGAATTCCGTCAGCAAACTGTTCTTTCCGTTCCATTTCCACTAGTTTCTGTAAAAGTCCCTGGGAATCACGGATGCCCTGCTGGCATACATGGGCTCCAATGCAGGCTACAGACTCTTCAAAAACAGTTTTAGCCCCACCCTTTGTTGCGTGCAGAACAGGTCCTAAATCCTCTTCGCGGCAGTTAATTACATAGAATGATTCATCTGGACAAAGGCGAAGCTGTGCACCTGGAATATCACAGATTACTTTGTACAGGTTTACAAATAAAACAGGATCCGGTGTTCCGCCGATCGGATGACAGAGCACGCTATAGAGCCCAGGCTGTTTCTGGGCATATACGCGATTTCTTCCAGGTGCAGTAAATACAGCAGTCGGGCCGTTATTTTCCTGCTCAGTATCGTGGCTGCAGGTGCTTAAGCCTGCAGCAGTGCCGCATTCCATTTCATCCCCCGAAAGCTGTAAGGCCAGATCTTTCCCTTGCGCTTTTACTTCTTTTAATTTCTCCCAAAATGCTGCTTTATATTGTTCAGCACCTCCTAAGGTCTGCTGCATATACCGGCTTCTTGCCTTTGCACGGTTTTCATAATTACCATAAGTTAAAAACATCTGATGCATAGCTTCAATGTAGTAAAGGATCTGGTTCTTTTCAACTTTTTCAGCTACTTTTACGCCGAAAGCAGGGTTATTTCCCAGACCACCTGCACTGTAAACATCAAAAGTCCCGTCTTCTCTTGCTGCAAAGCCCAGATCACGGAAGGTTGCGTGGGTCAGGTTTGCAGGTGTATTGGAAAAACCAACTTTTAACTTTCTTGGAAGCTTCGGTCCTTTAATATAAGTCATCAGGTAGTCTGCAGCAGCCAGTGCCCATGGAAGTACATTAAAATATTCTCCGTTTTCAATTCCGGATAAGGGAGAAACTGTTACATTCCTTGGAAAGTCTCCACCACCACCTCTGGTAACGATGCCGCATTTCAAGGCTTCTACTGCAAGAATCTTTACAGTCTCTTCATCCAGGTCGTGAAGCTGTAAAGTCTGGCAGGTGGTTAGATGGACTCTTTTAATGTGGTATGTCTCAATAGCGTCAGCAATGAATTTAAGCTTCTTCAGATCCATAACACCGCCGGACATACGCAGACGGAGCATACTGGCATTTCCGCCTCTTTGGGCATAGCTTCCGAAGCCGCCAGAAATGCCCTTATAGGTTTTTGCATCCATTTCCCCCCTGTAAAACTTTTCTGTTGCTTCGTCAAATTCTTTGTAGTTTTCTTTCCAGTCTTCTGGCTGGATCTTCCACTGTGTCATAAGTGTCTTCTCCTTTTCTTAGCTTTATGCATCTGTAACATTTCTATACATCTAAGCCTCATTATCCACTTCTGCAGCCAGGTCCTTCATTCTGTCCTTTTCAAAGGCCTGAATAGAAATGGATTTTTTACTTGGATTTGCAAATACAAAGGTTTTGTCTACGTTTTCCACATAATTCTGGATCTTGTCATTGGTAGCGCTGATAATGGCCTGGAAGCCAAGTCCTCTTATAAGTTCAATGCAGCTTGCTACTTTTTCCGCATCCATTTTGGAAAATGCCTCATCCAGGATAACTAAACGGATGGATGGCCTCTGCCGTACTGCCGGTGAATGACCAATATGGTAAGCCTGTGCAAAGCTTGCAAGAAGGGCCACGTACAGAGGATTCTGGCCTTCACCACCGGAGTTTTTGCGGATCATACGGCTTAAACCAATACGGATCACCTCATCATCATTTTTGATCAGCTGCTGCATATCAAAGGAAAGATAGGTGCGATAGTCTGCGTATTTTTCCATGTTTCTTCGGGCTTCTTCTAGCTGGGCTGCTGTAGCGTTTTCCGGCGGGATGAAAATAGAGATCAGCTCGTTTATAAGATCCCCATACCGGTTTTCATGTTCTATGGAAAACAGGTTCAGCTGATTATCCATGCCGCCGCTAAGACTGCCTGGATCAATCTCTAAGGATTCATCCATGAACATGTCATAAAATCTTCCGTCTGTCCCTTTACACTTGCTGATGACGAACTGATACTTGTCTTTACCAAAGTCCAGGCGGCTGATGATACGGTTTAGTTCATCCTTGCGCAGCATGGCATCTTTAATAGCACTTCGTACCTTATACATAAAGTCATCCTTAAAATGCTCTACCGCTGCTTTTGCCTGTTTTCCGGCCTGCTCTCTGTAAATTTCCAGGTCATCGCAGGCAAGACGGTCTAATATCTTATCATAAGCGGCATTGTCACTGCTGCTTACAGGCACATTTCTTCCTGGGTAAAGGCGGATGTATTCGCTGCGCAGTCCCATTAAATGCTCTTTGGCCTGAGTGCTTTTTTGCTCTAAGATCTGACATTTGGACTGGTAAGCCTCTTTTTCCTGGTCAAAACGTGGATGATCCTTGTCCGCCAGATAAGCATTTAATTCCCGCTCATGTTCCTCGTTTTCAGGAACATCTCTTCCTTGTCCTGCTGCTTCTGTTTCCAGCTTTATAATGGTCTGGGAAAAACGCTCCAGTTCATTTTTCTTATTTAGTGTTTGTTCCTGGATGGCATCCCGCTCCCGCTTTTTACCGTCTGTCAGCTCTAAAACAGCTTTTCTGTCAGCTTCTAACTGTTTTACATCCTTTTGGCGTAGCGTTTCCATGCGTTCTGAAAGTTTTTCCTTTTCTTTTAACTTTTCCTGTCTGGCATCCATATCAGAAAGCCACTGGAAATATTCATCAGTTTCCTCTTTTAAAGTCTCAAGGGATAAAATACGTTTGCAGTCGGCTAAGGTTTCCTCTAACGGAGCCCGTTTTTTTGCAGTTTCTTCCAGCTCCTTATCCAGAAGCTTTACTCTCTTTCGCATACTGTCCTTACCAATATAGGCAAGACGGGTGTAATTTTCCGGATTGATATACTGGAGCCGGAAAGTATGGTAAAGAAGACAGTCCGGGGTAATACCAATGGCATTTTTCTGCAGTTCCTCTATGGAAGTACATTTTATCACCTTTCCAAGAAGCAGGCTGATATATGGTTTTAAATAAGCTTCACGGACAGAAACTTCCTCTGCCAGAGAGTCCTTTAGCGCCTCATTGCTGTATTCAGAAGCCCTTTCTGTATCCAGGACCGCTGTATTCCAGAACTTCTTCTTATCCAGTTCCCTGTAAATGCCTAAGGCTATTTTAGCATATTTTGGGGCCACTACCAGATTTAATTTATTTCCGCCCAGGTAGCCTTCCACTGCATTGCGCCACTGATCGTCCCGGATGTCCAACAGGTCTGCCAGGATATACACATCCACGCTTTTTCCAGTTTCTTCCAGTAAGCGGCGCTGTAAAAAGCCTCTGGCTTCCTCCAAATAACCAGGATAGGCCTTATTTCCTGCTTTTAACTGCTCTAATTCCATTTTTTTAAGCTTCTCTGCCTTTTTCAGTTCATTGATCTGGCTGACTGTTTCCTGGCGCAGCTTTTCTGTATCCGCTTCCATAGAGGAAAGCGATGCTTTTAAACGTCTTAACGCAGCCTTATCAATGCTCCTGTTTTCAAATTCCTCAATATCCCATAAGGTCTGGTTGGAAACGATCTCTTCTTCTTCCCATTTCTTCAAAGCATTTAAGGTCTTCTGCCATTTGGCTTCGCTGTGGCCTAACTGCTCGCAGAGAGCATTTAAAGAAGAAAGCTGCTCCTTTAATTCTTCATATCCGGTAGATGCGATCCTCTTTAAAAGTTCGTCACTGTCCTTTGTAAGATCAGCGATCTGCCGTTCTACTAATCTTTTTGCCTCTCCCAGACGATCCAGATCTTCTTTGCCCTGATCTATCTTATCAGAAAACATACGGATCTTTGCCCGGGTATCTAAAAGGTCTAATTTCTTCACAAACCAGCTGTATTTTTCCTGCTTTTCTCTTAACAGATCATATTCGTTAAAAGCTTCTTTCATGGCCTTTAACTGGCGGATCTCTTCACAGGTGTCCTCGATCTTTTTCTGCATCCGTCCATACTGCATGACGCTTTCCTGCATGTCCTCAATATGGATATTCTGCTCGGTGCAGATATATTCCTTTACAAAGTCCTCTAAGCGGATGTTCATCCTGAATGGGATAGCCCGTTTAAACAGCAGAGGAAATTTCTCGCTGTCAAGACCGCCTAAATAGCTGTCATAAAGGATCCGGCGGAACCGTTCATTGTGGGAAGTGGAAAAATAATCTTCTTTGCTGTAGTTCTCTCTTAAATACTGCTCCACCTCGCTGATAGACATAGGTCTTGAAGCTGTGCGGTATTCATTTTCCCATAAAGATCCCTTGTGCCAGAAGAAACGTCTTGAAACTTCGTTAGAAGCGGTATTTACATCAAATACAATGCCGATGCACTGAAAATTTTCTGTACCTGTCAGCTGCATCTCCAGAACAATAGTAGAACTGAAGTTCTGGTTCCTCAAATAAGAAAATTCGTTGTTTTCACCAATATTTACCATACCACGCAGGTATTCGATCAGGCTTCGGTCTGAGTCATCAGCTGCGGCTTTGTTAAAGAATCCCCGGCCGTCTGTATTGGCATACAGTACCAGCTGCATAGCGTCGATCACAGTGGATTTTCCGCTTCCGGAATGGCCGGTAAAAAAGTTGATTTCCCTGTTTAAAGAAAGGACTTTCCTGGAAATATAGTGCCAGTTGTTTAAGGCGATCCTTGTAAATGCCAGAAAAGGAGTATTATTCATCACTTCCATCATCCATTCCTCCTTCACTGTCATCAACAAAATCTTCTAATAAGGCCCGCACATCATCTCCTAACAGTACTACATTGATGCAGGGATAGATGATAAAAGGGCTTTTGCTGTTTAAGTCATCTAAAAGCTCTAAAGGCTCGATGATCTGGTATTTTCTAAGTAATGCCAGTGTCCTTCGGATATCCGTAGGCGCAGGCTGGCGTTTAAATAAGCGGTAATTTCCCAGCTTTTCCTGTATTTCCCCTAAAGAGGTATATACATTTACGCTGGTAGAAACATTTTCCATCTGTTCGTCATAGATCAGCTTTAACGCTAACAGATAAAGGGTAGCCAGTTTTGAAAGCTTTTCTCCCAACAGGTCTTCTCCCTGAACATAGAAAATGCCCATGTGGCTGTTCTCCATCAGTTCAATGCCGGATACTGCCAGATAATGGCGGATAAATGGAAAATGCCTGGTAATGATACGGTAAGAGGAAGTATACTGCAGACGCTCTGTTTTCTTATCGTATTTCCGTTCCAGGACAAAGGTCTGACGAAGGAGCAGTCGGATCGAGTCTGTGATCTCCTTTTGCTGTTCTTCAGTCATGTTGTCATAATAGGGAATGCTCCAGTCTGTTTCTGGTCCATTATTCAGATCATCTATAATATCATTCATGGGTGTTCCTCCTTACAAACTGAAGCTTTGGATAGGTATAAGGGCCGTTTTTTACAGGATCTTCCTCTTCTTCCATTGCCAGATAACGGCTTTTGGTACGTGTGGAATAATCATAAGCCAGTATCAGTTTTTCAAAATCTTCATCGCTGCCTACAGTGGTCTCGTCTACTTCCATGGAGCCTTCTTTCATGTGGCCCTGGATAAAGTCCTCGATCTCCTTGCGGCTGTAGCGGTTCTTTACTTTATTATAATTTAATATCTCTTCTTCAGAAAGCTCTGGCAGTGCCTTTTCATCTGGCAGCTGCTTTGCAAAATCCGTTCTTGGACGGCGGCGTTTGTAAAGAGCTTCTTCTGATAACAGACTGGTCTGGGAAAGGTTCATCCGGTTTCCTACTGCCTGTATCATGGCCTCGTCTCCACGGTTTGCGCTGAGCTTATTTAAAAGCTGGATCACAAGGCCTTTCATGTCATCTTCCTGATTTAGAAGATATCCAAGCCTTGTAACCGTTGCCTTTACATAGCGGGAATGTTCCCTGTCAATATTGGTAATGCGGTGTTCAATATCGTCAAAGCCACGCTCTAACTGATCCAGCTTTTCAAAGATCACCTCTGAGGGCGTAGTCTCGCCTGCTCGGGCAAGCCAGTTTCCATCTTCCCTCATGGAGCGGATGCAGGCTTTTATGTCCGTCTTATAAAGATAAAAGTTGTCCGATGTCTTTAAAATATGATACTTTTTATTGACGATCTCCTGGACATAACCTTCTAAATGGTCTTTTAACAGCTGGGCATAGTCTTTCTGTGCCAGCAGGTTTCCAAAAAAGGTGTCCATGTTGTGAAGCAGATCCTGAAGAGATTTGTTTAATTTCCTCGTATTTACAATGGCAGTATCTAAAAGTCCAATACCAGCGCGGCTGTCGTTTTTTAAAGAGAATAAAATGGCATATACGTTTTGAATGTAAATATTGGTTTCATCTGCCTGCTCACTGGAAAGGCGGGAAAATGCCTCTATCATCACCGCTGCATAGTCCGGTATGACAATGTTCACGGTCATGGCAGAATAATCGTCTACTTTCCGCAGCCAGCCGGTCTTTAACAGCCAGTTTAAAACACGGGTAGCAGGCGGTTCTAACTGATCTTCTTCCTCTTCCAGTTCGTCCTGCCAGATCACGCACCGTTTTTGGGCAAAATAGCTGCTTAAAAGCTGGATGCACATTTCACGGCTTAAAAAGTAATTGCTGTATTCATATTCTTCATTTATCTTTAAAAGAGCTTCTATATAGGTGGAACGGTTCACAGAGCGGAATAAGCTCCAGAAGCGTTCCGGTATTTCCTGCATCAAATTTGTTCTCAATCTGTTTTACTTCCCTTCCAGCTGGCCCTTAAGGTAAAGGAGCGCGTTGGTGATAATGCAGCCGTGGTCTACGGCGATACCATTTGATTCTAATAAATGATAGGATTCCTCCTTGATCAGCGGATGACCAGAGTGTGTGATCTCTACTTTTGCAGAAACAGCAATGTCCTGCTCCTTATTGGTCAGTGACAGTTCCCAGATCTCAGAAGAAGAATGATCTTCTTTTTCTTCTGTACTTAAAAGCTTTAGATCAATATCCAGCCACTGGGCATCTTTTGCATCGTCTGCAGCCTGTACCTTTAAATCTCCTTCTACTAAAGCAAGATAAGAGGTGGTGATGATACGCCATCTTGGATCGCGCTGCCACTCACCCCAGGTACGCATCTGGCGTAAAGGCAGTCCCTTTACACAGGTCTCTTCTTCCAGTTCTCTGGCAGCCCCTTCGCTGATGTCTTCTTTCAGTTCTACGAAACCACCCGGTGTTGCCCAGAAACCGATGCTTGGATGATTGCTGCGCTTTACCATAAGGACTTTTAACGGCTGTCCCCAGTGAGTCAGTTTTTCTTCACACCTGACTACTATGATATCTGCTGTATTGCACAGACTTTCATATTTGGCCGGATTATAATGCTCCAGAAATTCCTCTAATGACTGTCCTGCCCTGTTCTTTTCACCTGTTCCGTAAAATCCCTTTAAATCACTTAAAAATGCCATAATAAAAATGCCTCCTTCGTTTTTGATGTACTCTTTTACTGAGTTTTTTCCTGGGTAAGCCTCTTTATAATGCCCGGGATATCAAAAGATCCAGCTTCCATATCCGACGTTATCCCTGCTTCTTTTAATGCGTCACTGGTCACCGGCCCGATGGCTAATACAGCTGTGTTTTCCGGGATTGTAAATTTCTTTAAAAAGCTTTTTACACCAGATGCGCTGCCAAAGACCAGATGGGTGCATTGTGAAAGAAGCATATCATCTGCAAGAGGTTTCCCTTTTACATGATACAACGCCAGATCTTTATAAAAAATAGCTTGTTTTTCTAATTCTTTGCTCAATTTTATACTGCCGTTTCTGGAACGAGCCAGGAGGACGCGGTCAGAAGGAGTTAAAACTTTTATAAGCTCTTTTGCCAGGCTTTCACTGCAATATTTTTCCGGCATCAGATCCGCATAAAAACCATGGGCCTGTAAAGCCTGTCTGGTTGCTTTTCCGATCACTGCGAAACGCAGTTTTCCTAAAAGACGCAGATCCCCCTGTTCTTTGTTTAAAAATGTATCAAAAAAAAGTTCTACTCCGTTTACACTGGTAAAAACCAGCCAGGTAAAGCCGGGGTTTTCTTTTAAAAGGCAGGTAAGTGAGGTCTCCTTTAAGGTTTTCTCTGCAATGACCTCCATTTCCATAACAGGGATGGTTTTTGCTCCCTGGGCTTTTAAGGCAGTTTCCAACCGGTTAGTAAAGGAGGCAGTACCGGTTATTCCAATTGTAAGTCCTGTTAAGGGTTTCGTATCTGTTTTTATTGCCTGATCCTGTGTTTTATCTGGTAAAAGATCAAAAGCAGCTGTTTCCCCGACTACAATGATGGCTGGTGTTTTGATCTCTGCTTTTACCGTCTGTTCATAAATGGTTTTAAGTGTGCCCCTTATTATCCGCTGGCTGTTAAGGGAACCGTCTTCGATCACTGCTGTCGGTGTATCTGCTGGTTTTCCGCCTTTTATCAGGCCTGTTGAAATGGTATTCAGGTTGTTAAGTCCCATAAGAAATACCAGGGTTCCTTCACAGGCTCCGTAGGAAGCCAGTTCTTTTTCTGACTGGGCGCCTTTTAAGGTGTGACCGGTGATCACATGAAAGCTGCGGCTTACATTTCTGTGAGTTACAGGAATCCCCGCCAGTTCCGGAACTGCAACACAGGAAGTGATACCGGGAACCACCTCACAGCTGATCCCATGTTCCCTTAATGCCAGGATTTCTTCTGAACCGCGGCCAAATACAAAGGAATCACCGCCTTTTAAACGGACCACTTTTAAGCCTTCTGAGGCCAGCTTAATAAGCAGCTCATTGATCTGCTCCTGTTTCATGAAATGATGACCGGCCTGCTTGCCTACATACAGGATACGGCAGTGGGATGGAACCCAGGAAAGAAAGGCAGTAGATGCCAGATGATCATAAACCACTGCATCGCAGTCTTCTAGGATCTGTTTGCCTTTTAAGGTGATCAGCCGGGGATCTCCGGGACCTGCGCCAACGAGATAAACAAAGCCTTTTTTCATTCTCTTCCCAGTCCTTTCCTGATTTCTTTTATCATACGCCAAAGCTCATTTTTCTCACAAGAGCCTGTGATGCAGATATGTTTTACTCCATCACCAGATGGGCCAGAAACAGCCCCTGCAGCCTGAAGAATGAGTTTATTTTCTTCTATCCGGGCGTATACGCCAATAGGTTCGTGGCAGCCTGCATTTAAGGAGGCCAGTACCCCACGCTCTGCATTCAGACAGATATGGGCATTAGGGACATCTATTTTTTCACAAAGTCTGGCAGCAGGACTTCCCTCTTTAACTTCTACAGCTAGAATCCCCTGGCCACCGGCGGGAATAAAATGCTCAGGATCTAAGGGATAAAAACACAGGTCATCACTTTCTGTTATCCCCAGTCTTGCAAGTCCAGCCTGTGCAAGGATAATGCCATCATACAGGCCGTCTTTTAATTTTTTTAACCGGGTATGCACATTTCCACGCAAAGTTTCAAAAGTCAGATCCGGGGCCGGGCCAGCCCCGTTTATTTTCCATAAATATTCCCAATATTCCTTGAAGAAACATTGCCTTCTTGGACTGGAAGTTCCTACAACGAAAGAATTTCCCTTTAAATGATCCAGTTTTGTGTCTTTTCTGGTCAGTAATACATCTCCCGGATATTCCCGTGTGGATACCGCAGCAATGCAAAGACCATTATCCAGCTTTGCAGGCATGTCCTTGGCACTGTGGACTGCCAGGTCGATCTGTCCACTTAAAAGGGCTTCTTCTAATTCTGATACGAAAACACCCTTTCCACCAAAGGATTGCAAAGGGCTTGTAAGGTTTTTATCTCCCAGTGTGTCGGAAGTAATGATCTTAGTTTTCAGATCCGGGTATGCCTCTTTTAAAAGACGTTCTATGATATAGGTCTGTTTCAGTGCGAGTTCACTTTTTCGGCTTCCGATCCGTAATGTATAGTCTGTCATATTGTTCCTCGTTAAAATTTATTTTGTTGCTTTCAAAAAAATCTGGTTTTTATCATTCCTGGTTTCTATATTTCAGGATGATCTGCCGGATCTGATCTTCCTTTAAAGTTTTCTCCTGATCCAGTGCCAGTTCTGCCAGTTCTGTAAAAACAGCGGCTCTCTTTGTGGAAAGATCCGGAAAAAGGGAAAAAATCTTTTTTCTCAGGTTTCCCAGCTGTTCTGCAATACCTTCTGTCTGCTCCGGCAGCACCTGTTTCATACGGTCTTTTAAAAGTCTGGTAAGAACGGGGCTTGCGCCTCCACTGGAAATAGCAACAGTTACCGGTCCTTTTTTTATCATAGACGGGAAGATGAAACTGCATCTGTCCTTTACATCTACTACATTGACAGGTATTTTGTTTTCACGGCAGTAAGCAGAGATCTGGTTGTTTAAAGCTTCGTCTGATAAAGCAGCGATTACAAAGTCGGCCTCCTTTATATCCTCTATGGAAAAAAGCCGTCTGTTAAGCTGCAGACGGCCCTGAGTGCGGAAAGTATCCTTGCATAAGGCTTCCAGCTCAGCGTTAAAATCCAGTGCAATAACTCTGATACACACACCAAAAGGAAGCAGGTCACATACCTTGCGGTATGCAACCTTTCCTCCTCCTGCAATGACACACAGTTTTCCTTCAATATCCATATAGAAGGGAAAATATCCCATTACTTGTCCTCCTTGGGATCGTTATCTTCTTCAAAAGAGTCATTCTGGATCTCATCCATTTCCTCAGACGTTTTATCTGGCTCGTCCTCTTCATCCAGATAAGGTTCAATGACATCATTTTCAGCTTCTTCTATTTCTTCCTCATCCGGTTCCGGCAGAGGACGTTCTTTTAAAGCATTTTTACGCTCATTTACAAGGCGTTCAAATTCTTCTTCACTGCATCCCATATCAGCCAGTCTCTTGCGGCGCTTCTCGCGAAGGATGCGCATGCGCTCTTCTTCTTTCTTTCTCTGGATCATGATCCAGGAAATGAGCAATACCACCAGAAGAACTGCTGCAACTATTCCAACTGTGATCCAGGCACCCTTTGTCAGTTTTAAAGGTTTTTTATCTTTCTTTGCATCTTTCACGTCAGATGGCGTACCGTTTTTATTATCATCTGTAGTATTTGTTTCGGCAGGATCAGTATTTTCTGTACTTTCGCTGCTTTCATCAGAAGCAGCGGCTGAAACTGCATTTGTGCTGTAGAGCCAGGCAACACCGATCTGGCGGTCATTGTATGTATAGATAAGACGTCCTACAGCTCCCTCAGGATGGCTTGCAGGTATCTCTGTCTGAAGATACTGGTCTGCATCGGAAAACTGGGCATCATTTGGCAGAGTGATCACTGCTTTCTCATCTAAATACAGGTCAGATGGCTTATAGGCCGTATCACCAATGGCCACAGGATCATCTCCTGTTACATAGGCAGTTTCATTTTCTGCTACAGAAACATTTTTAAAGCGGGCAAAACCGAAATCCAGGATGGTTTTTGTATCTGAATAATGGGTTCTCTGGGTACTCTTTAAAGTAACAGCTACCTGGCGGCGGTCATCCTGTTTGGCATAAGTAACTAAGGTCTGTCCGGCAAGGGAGGTATAACCTGTCTTTCCCGCAACAGCACTTGGATAGTAATTTTCATCCTCAGAATTATCTGTTACTACCAGTTTATGCTCCATAGAATAGGTCCTGCCGTTTGGATTGTTGATGGTAGGCGGCAGTGTGGCACTAGTAGATGAACAGATCTCTAATAAAGCAGGATTATTAAAAACAGCTGACCCGATCTGGGCCATGTCGTAAGCAGAAGTAAGCTGCTCAGGATCATTTAAACCAGATGGATTTACGAAATGGCTTTCGCGGCATCCTAAAGAAGCCGCAGTTTCATTCATCATGCCGGCAAAAGCTTCTCTGCTACCTGCCACATGCTCTGCCAGTGCATTGGCAGCCTGGTTAGAGGACTGAAGGAGCATAACATACAGGCAGTCTTTTACAGAAAGGACATCCCCCTCTTCTAACTGCAGCTTATTTCCACTTCCATCCTCTACATTATAAACAGCATCATGGGAGAATGTTACCTGGTCATCCATGGAGGCATTTTCCACTACTACCAGAGCTGTAAGCAGCTTTGTAATGCTGGCGGGGTATTTCTGCACATGGATATTCTGGGCAAATAAAACGGCTCCGGAGTCCATATCCATAACAATCCCGGCTTCTGACTGGCAGCCTGTATCAAGAGGCCAGTCCGGCTTTGCAAAAGCACATAAGGATATAGTAAAGAGGCTGACAGCGCAGGTAAACACCAGTAAGCCCATTCGTTTCAGCTGTTCTAACATCATTTTCTTCCTCCATCCTGTTTTTCAAGGTGTGTTTTCAAAAACTCCAAAGCCCCTAATATCACAGCACCCAGGATAAAGAACCCAATATGGAAGGTGGAAATGTTCATAGGAGGCTGCGGTACATCTAAAGTTGTAGGCCCCTGGATAATGGCATATAAAGAACCGATCATCAGTCCTAAAATCATATAAATAGTCTGGGAACGGTAATTAGCCAGACAGTTCTTAATGATCCTGATAATGGCAATGATGCCTGTAAGCACTCCCAGACCAAAGATCACAAGAACCGGAAAATAGGAAAAGTTTAAATGCATAAATTCATGGATCGCATTGATTACCGGTACGTAAAGGCCAAAGATCAAAAGCAGGGTAGAACCGGAAATTCCCGGGAGCACCATGGCGGTAATGGCAACCATGGCTGCAAAAAACAGGTAAAGCCCAAGGCCTACAGTCAGATGCTCAAAATTTACAGAGATCCCGTCTCTATTTGAAGTATTAAAATAAGAAATACAAAATACCAGAACTGTGCCGGCCAGAGTAAAAATAAGGCAGCCGGCTTTTCCATGTATACTGTCCCACTCTTCTTTTACTACCAGGGGAATGGCAAACAAAGTAAGACCCAGGAATACAGAACTGATCTCATAGATGTGTGCCTGAAACAGAGAAGAAAGGACCATAACAGAAGCACCAAAGCCGATGACCCATCCAATTCCCAGTTTAATAAGAAAAATAAGGGCTGCTTTGCGCTTTGTATTGTCCTTTCCGATCATATCGTTTAAAGAATTAATAAATTCATCATAAAAACCAAGTAAAAAAGCAATGGTTCCGCCTGAAACACCTGGAACACTGTCAGCCAGTGCCATGCAGAAACCCCGTATTGCATTTAATAGCATAAAAATTCCTCCTGAAACATGCTGGTTAAAAAGCTTTCTGCTTTCGCCTTAAGAAAAGCTTTCTGTGAACCATTATACATGAAACAGGAGGAAATTCAAGTGAAATGTACTTTATAAGGGGTTATCAATCACCCTGAAGAGCATCATATCCCTCTTCTCCGGTACGCACCTTTATCACATTTTCTACATCATAGACAAAGATCTTTCCATCGCCGATGTGACCAGTATAAAGTACTTTTTTTGCAAGAGAGATCACATCTTCTACAGGTACTTTACTTACTACAACCTCTAATTTGATCTTTGGAAGAAGGGCAGCTTCTTCTACTTTAATACCTCTGTAATAATTGGTATGTCCTTTCTGGGTTCCACAGCCCATGACCTGTGTTATAGTCATACCGGTTACTCCAAGCTCTGTCAGGGCTTCTTTTAAAGCTACAAAACGGCTCTGGTTAAAGATCATGACCACTTTAGTAAGCTTGGCACCGGCTGTATTTGTGGAAGCAGCAACTGCAGAACCAGAGGATAAATACGCCTAAAGCGCCAAGAGTTAAGCTATGTCCAAGGATTGCTTTTGGCTTTCCGTTTTTATCGTATTTTCCGATCCTCGGTCCCAGGATCTTTGCACCAATAAGAGCTGCAACACCACTACACATATGAACAGCGGTAGAACCTGCAAAATCATGGAAGCCTAACTGGGCCAGCCAGCCACCTCCCCAGATCCAGTGACCGGAAATAGGATAAACAACTGCACTGATCACTGCACTGTAAATACAGTAAGAAATGAATTTTGTACGCTCTGCCATAGCACCGGAAACAATGGTTGCTGCTGTGGCACAGAATACAGTCTGGAAGATCAGATATGCAGGAAGGGGAACGCCTGCAGGAAGGATGGCACTGTAGTCACCTCTTACAAAAGGATCGAAGCCACCGATCAGGGCACCGCTGCCTGCAAACATGATACCAAAACCGGTGATCCAGTAAAGGGGGGTTCCAATGGCAAAGTCCATAAGGTTCTTCATAATGATGTTGCCTGCATTTTTCGCCCTTGTAAATCCGGTCTCAACCATGGCAAAACCAGCCTGCATGAAAAATACCAGAGCTGCGCCTACAAGGACCCATATTGTGTTAACTGCTGAAAATTCCATAATATTGCCTCCTCATACATACATGTTCTTCCGGAATCTTTCTGTGTCTGATCTTGTGGGACTCCGATAGAACATATTAATGCAAAAAGGCGCATTGCCCGCCGGTACCTGGCTTTGGCAATGCACCTCTTTGTGCAAAACTGTTCTTACGTAAAAACTAATTTTAATGCGCAAAAAGCACCGGGGATTAAGCACCGGCGCTTTCTATGTGGCTCATTATATGGGCAAAAAAATAGAATGTCAACAGAAAATTGAAATTTTGTTAATAAAGCAGAAATTTTCAAAAAACTTTTCCTGGACTTTGGCATTTTTACAGACGGCTGACCTTTTTCCATCGTGGAAGCTCTGACTCATACCGTTCATTGATCCAGTCTACTCCCTTTGCAATGCCATCTGCATCAAAAGAACATTCTAAAAATTCTTTTTCTTCCTCTGGTGTGCAGTCAAAACTATAAGGCTCCGGCCATACGCTGACCCGGAGAATGGGGGCGTCCGCTCCTTCTTTTTCAAATTTTTCCATGCGAAAACGCATGCCTTTGCAACTGCCTGTGTATTTTTCTTTTTTTAAGAAATTCACAGGCATAAAATCCTTTAACTGAAGCATAAAATAATCTCCTACAGGTGTGATTTAGCCCCATTATTCGTGATAACTTAATTCCATTAAATTGGTCACGATATTTGTGCAGTCCTCATCGGAAATATCAGATGCAGTATACAAAGTATAACCTGTGCTGCCCCAGGACCAGAATGCCAGTCTTCCGCCGCTTTCTGTGGTTTTTACCTGGGCTTCACCTGCTGCATCCCCGGATTTCCAGCTTACAACCAGAATATCATCTTTGAAGCGCTCAAAAATACCGGCAAAATCTTCAGCAGTGTTGGAAGCACGATAACAATAAGAAACTCCATTTTCACTAAAAGAAATCTCAGCCACCTCGCCGTTTATAATAAAAAACTGCTTATTTTCCCCGTCTGCCGGAGCGACCATATGGACACCCATAGCTTCAAAATCCTGCTCATTCCCCACCTCTTCCATTGGATTCGGGATAGATGCTGTTTCGGCTTCTGTTGGGGCGACTGTGGTTTCCTGGGCTGAGGTCTCTTTCACTTTGGAAGAAGAACAACCGGAAAGCTGGGTAAGAACAAGACCTGCTGTAAGGCTTACAAAAATTATATAATTTCGTTTTTTCACGTTTATCATCTCCTGTTTTCTATTCAACCGGACTGCTAAGAATCAGTTATTTATTAGACCTGCGGTTGATAAATTCTGTTTTTGTTTTGGAATATACGAATTTCTGGCTGGCATACAGTCCATAATAGCCGGATAAAGCAAAAGAAACAGCAATGGCAATAGAATAATATTCCATTCCCTCATACCCAAACAGCTCCAGTGCGATCACTAAAGAAGTGATCGGGCAGTTGGTCACACCTGCAAACATGGCAGTCATAGCGCAGGCTGCACATAGAGAGGGGGCAAAACCGGTGATCTCACCAAAAGCACAGCCGAGCGTAGCGCCTACACACAAAGTAGGCACGATCTCACCGCCCTTAAAGCCGGCACCAAGGGCAATGGCAGTAAAAAGCATTTTTAAGATAAAAGCCTCATATCTGATCTCACCTTCCATGCTGCGCTCAATGAGAGGCATACTGCTGCCGCAGTAATCTCTGGTGCCTATAAGCAATGTCAGAAGGATAAAAATGGCACTGGCAGCCAGAATACGCACATAGGGATTGGGAAGGAGTTTTTTGTATGTATGCTCTGCACCGTGAAGCATCAGACAAAATACAATACTTACCACAGCACAGACGGCACTTAATAAAATGATCCATCCTACACTTGAAATATGTACAGGCGGAATAGACAACACAGTAAAATGTTCCCCTGGAAGGCCCATACACCTGGCAATCCCCACTCCTATAAAAGAAGAAAAGATACAGGGGACTAAAGCAGCATAATACAGAACGCCGATACTGATCACTTCCAGTGAGAAAATGGCAGCTGCCACTGGTGTTCCGAATAAGGCAGAAAATACAGCGCTCATGCCGCACATAATTGCGATCTTTTTATCCTTTTCATCCAAATGTATTACATTTCCGATCAGGCTTCCAAGGCTTCCACCAAGCTGAAGGGCTGCCCCCTCACGGCCGGAAGAACCGCCTGCAATGTGGGTCAGTATGGTAGAAATAAAGATCAATGGTCCTGTAGCCGGTGTAACATGCTCATTGGAAGAAATAGACTCAATGACCATATTAGTGCCCCGGTTTCCCTCTTCGTGAAAGGTATGGTAAAGCCATACAATGAGAATACCAGAAACAGGAAGAAAATAAAGCATCCATGGATGGGCCAGACGATAGTTTGTGGCAAAACTGACTCCCATGGAAAACAGGCTTCCAATCAGTCCTCCTATACCTCCGATCAAAAGTGCGATCAGACTCCATTTTGTAAAATAGCGCAGATTAGCAGTTAAAGAAGCCCTTGTTTCATCAGCAGAATGATTCATTTGTACAGATTCCCCTAATACTTCCTTTGTAAACGGACATAAGCGCATCTGACTTCTATTTCGTCCATCAGACACGCTTTTGCTCACAAAATTGCTTACATCTCGTTGTAAGCGCCTTTAAATTTTACAAGTTTTGGACGATATCCCGCATCTGTAAGAGCGGTAACGATCTGGTTCTTGTGGTCGGTACCAAATGCTTCCATGGTGATACGAAGCTCTACAGCAGCGTTTCTGTTGATGCTGATAAACTGGTTATGCTCCAGCTTGATGATATTGCCATGTTCTTTTGCAAGAAGTTCTGCTACCTTTGCCAGTTCGCCTGGTTTATCAGGAAGGAGAACAGATACAGTGAAGATCCTGTCTCTCTGGATCAGGCCATGCTGAACGATAGAAGACATAGTGATCACGTCCATATTTCCACCGCTTAGTATAGAAACTATTTTCTTTTTTTCCACATTTAAGTGCTTTAAGGCAGCTACAGTAAGAAGTCCTGAATTTTCTACGATCATCTTATGATTTTCTACCATATCCAGGAAAGCAACGATCAATTCGCTGTCTTCAATGGTAATGATGTCATCTACATTCTGCTGGATGTATGGGAAGAGTTTCTCACCAGGACGTTTTACTGCAGTACCATCTGCAATGGTATTTACCTGGGGAAGGGTCAATACATGTCCCTCTTTTAAAGATTCCTGCATGCAATTAGCACCTGCAGGTTCTACACCAATGACCTTGATCTTTGGATTTAACAGTTTTGCCAGAGTGGAAACGCCGGTACAGAGACCGCCGCCGCCGATGGGGACTAAAATATAATCTACTGTAGGAAGCTCTTTGATGATCTCCATGGCAATGGATCCCTGGCCTGTTGCAACTGCCAGGTCATCAAATGGATGTACAAAAGTATAACCATGCTCATCTGCCAGCTTATAAGCATATGCACATGCCTCATCAAATACATCACCTGCAAGAACAACCTCTGCCCCGTAGCCCTTGGTGCGGTTTACCTTGATCAGGGGAGTTGTTGTAGGCATGACTACGGTTGCCTTAACGCCAGCCAGTTTTGCTGCATATGCAACACCCTGTGCATGGTTTCCAGCAGAAGCGGTGATCAACCCTTTTGCCTTCTCTTCTTCTGTCAGCGTGCTGATCTTGTAGTAAGCACCTCTTACTTTATAAGCACCGGTATACTGCATGTTTTCCGGCTTGAAATATACTTTATTTCCGGTTTGTGCAGAAAAATATTCGCTATAGACCAGTTTTGTTTCCAGGGTGACCTCTTTAACGATTTCAGAGGCCTCTTCAAATTTTTCTAATGTGAGTTCTTCCATGCTAGTATTCTCCTAAAATTGATTATCATGTATAACTATAACACTTTATCCTGTTAAATTCAAGATTGTACATGAAACAGTGCGTTGACGAAATCATTTGCATCGAATTTCTGCAGATCATCAATCTTCTCGCCAATACCGATATATTTAACAGGGATTCCCAGTTCAGACTGGATGGCAACGGCAATACCTCCTTTTGCAGTACCGTCAAGCTTGGTAAGGATGATACCTGTGATATCAGCGACCTCCATAAACTGTTTTGCCTGTGCCAGTGCATTCTGTCCGGTGGTTCCGTCTAAAACAACTAAAGTCTCCCGATAAGCATCTGGATATTCCTTATCGATAATGCGGTTGATCTTCTTCAACTCTTCCATCAGATTTTTCTTGTTATGAAGACGGCCTGCTGTATCGCAGATCAGCACATCCGCTTTTCTGGATTTTGCAGCAGCTACAGCATCGTAGATAACAGCTGCCGGGTCAGAGCCTTCCTGCTGGGCGATAATATCAACACCGGCTCTGGTGGACCATTCTGTCAGCTGTTCAATAGCGGCAGCACGGAAAGTGTCTGCTGCAGCTAAAATAACTTTTTTGCCCTGGTCTTTTAACTGTCCGGCCAGTTTTCCTACAGAAGTAGTCTTTCCAACGCCATTGACACCGATCACCAGGACAACTGATTTTCTGTTTTCAAATTCATAGGCATTTTCACCCAGATCCATCTGGGATTTAATACTGTTGATCAGGATCTCTTTGCACTGTTCAGGATCCTTAATATGCTGCTCTTTTACTTTATTTCGCAAATCTTCTACAATGGCCATGGTAGTCTGGATCCCCAGATCTCCCATGATCAGTGTTTCCTCGATCTCCTCATAAAAATCATCATCAATGGCGGAAAATCCGCTGAAAATAGAATCGATCCCGGATACAATATTGTTTCGGGTCTTTGTAAGTCCTTCTACCAGTCGGCCAAAAAATCCTTTCTTACCTTCTGCCATAGGTCAGCTCCTCCTTCATATTGATATGTTCTCCCGTTTTTCTAATTTGTCAGACTGTCTTCTATAAGATTAACAGAAACAAGGGTGGAAATACCCTTCTCCTGCATGGTGATACCATAAAGACGGTCAGCAGCCATCATGGTACCTCGTCGGTGGGTGATCACGATAAACTGCGTGCTTTTGGTCAGCTTATGCAGATATCCTGCAAAACGGTCTACGTTTGAGTCATCTAACGCCGCCTCTATTTCGTCTAAAAGGCAGAATGGGGACGGTTTTAAATTCTGGATAGCAAACAGCAGGGAAATAGCAGTCAGTGCCTTTTCACCGCCGGAAAGCTGCATCATATTCTGAAGCTTCTTGCCAGGTGGCTGCGCAATGATCTGGATACCTGCTTCCAGGATATCTTCTCCTTCCAAAAGCTCTAAGGTACCGCGGCCACCGCCGAAAAGCTCCTTAAATACCTTGTCAAACTCAGCACGGATCTCGCGGAATTTCTCGTCAAACTGACGACGCATACCTGTATCCAGCTCTTCTATGATCTTTTCCAATTCTGCCTGTGCCATTACCAGGTCTTCATGCTGGGTACGCATAAACTCGTAGCGCTCTGACACTTCCTTGTAATCCTCAATGGCATTTACATTGATATTTCCAAGGGCCTTTATCTTCCCCTTTAATTCTTCAATCTGTCTGCGGATCTCAGGGAGAGAGGAAAAATCCTCTTTTTTAAGCTCTTTTGCCTGGCTTAAGGTCATTTCATATTCAGACCACATATAGGCAGCCAGATTTTCCAGATGCTCTTCCAGTTTTTCTGCCTGTGCCTGTACACGGAATAAGTCCTTATCAAGATCAGAAAGCCGGGCAGAGATATCTTCTCTTGTCTGGAACAGATTTTTTTGCTGCTTTGAAACAGCATCTTTTTCTTCAGAGATTTTGAGGATCCTCTCTTCTAACCGGCTGTTGTCTTCGCTGCTTGTATGGATCTGTTCCTGTATCTCTTTGATCCTTGCCTCTTTTTCTTCAATAGCACGTCTGGAGTCTTTTTTTCCCTCTTCCAGGGAAGAATCCTCTTCTTTTAACTTTTGTATCTCACCATTTACACGCTTTTCATTTTCACTGGTAAATGCCAGCTGCTGGTCTAAAGCAGCACATTCTAACTGCAGACTGGATAAATGAGAAGAATAGGTTTCCCTGTTTGTTTTTTCCTGCTCTAAAACATTTGTTTTTTCACTGATCAGGGCTTCTGACTCTTTGTTACGCTTTTCTAGTTTATCGGCTTCTTCTGTTAAGGACGAACGGCTCTGGTTGATCTCACGGATCTGTTCCTCTAACTGGGCATGTTCATTTACCAGATCTGTAGACGAATCAGCAATCTCATTTTTTTTGTTTTCAAGTGCTGAAATGTTTATGTGGATGGTATTTTCCTGTAATGCTAGCTGCTGTATTTCTTTTCTAAGTCGGTCTGCCTCTTCTTTTTTTTCGGAAGCTTCTGCTTCCTGAAGGCTTAATTCCTGTTGGATACTGTCTGCCTGTTTTAAATATCTGTTGCAGGAGTTTTCCAGTTCCTCGATCTCTCTGCGTCTTCCCAGAAGATTGCTGGTATTTTTAAAAGCGCCACCGGTCATGGATCCACCTGCATTTAAAAGTTCGCCTTCCAGTGTGACAATGCGCAGGCTATAATGATATTTTCTGGCAATACTAATAGCATGGTCAATGGTATCAGCTACTACTACGCGACCTAAAAGATAGCGGATCAGGCCTTCGTACTCCCCGGATGCCTGCACAAGACTGCTTGCAAGTCCTAAAACACCAGGTTCTTTTAATGCTTCCGGTTTTGGAAACGGTGACTGGTTCTTTCCTGCACTGGTAAGGGGAAGGAAGGTGGCACGACCGTATTTATTCTTTTTTAAGTATTCGATCAGCCTTTTCGCTGTTTCTTCAGAATCAGTGACAATATTTTGGATACTGCCGCCTAAAGCTGTCTCAATGGCAGTTTCATACTTTTTTTCTGTGCTGATGATATCAGCAACAACGCCCCGTATGCCGTGAATGCGGTCCTTTACTTCCATCACACGGCGGATACTGTTTCCATAGCCGTCATAGCGCTCTGCAAGATTTTTCAGGGATTCCAGTTTAGTATGTGCCATATGGTATTCCTGCTGGGTGTTGTTTAAGTTTTTATTTAACCGCTGGACTTCTTTCTGGGCAGTGTTCATAGCTTCTTCTGCCTCTTCGGCTGCAAACTGTGCAGTTTCTAACTGCTCCTGTATCCTGTTTAAAGAAGCTTTTTCCTGATTTATCTTTTCATCCTGGACAGATTCATCACTTTTAAAGCGGAGAAGCTTCTGTGAAACCTCACTGCGCCGCAAATTTACCTGCTCCAGCATAGTTTCATAGCGCTGCTGTCTGGCAGTAAGACCTGCTTTTTCATTTAATGCCTGGATAATGCCACTTTTTGCCTGTTCGATGACATTTTCTAAATCCTGGATCGTGTGATCTGCTTTTAACAGCTGTTCTTTAGCAGCTTCTAGCCGGTTTCCAGTATCATTTGCCTTTTCCTGTGCATTCTGCCGGTCTTTCTTGTAAGATGCCAGCTGCTCTTCATAATGAGCCAGATCTTTAGCAATAGCATCTTTACGGCTTTTATAATGCTCTTCGTTAGCCTCTTCTGTATGGATCTGTTCCCGGAGAACGTTGATCTGTCCTTCGTTGGTGCTTTTTGCCATAGCGGCCTCATTTAAGGCATTTCGGTTGGCAGTCAGTGTTTCATCCAGTTTAGACAGCTTTTCCTCTAATGCATCATATTCTTTTCGCAGATCATCAGCTTTTTTCTGGGTTTCTTCCACGTCTCCTGAAAGAAAGAGTCTGCGGTTTTCTACTGCTTTTAACTGCCCATGAGTATTTTCTGTATCTAAAAGGAACTGGTTTGCTTCACAAAGCTTTAATTCTTCTTTTAACTGAAGATACTCTCTTGCAGATTTTGACTGGCGTTCCAAGGGCCCCACCTGTTTTTCCAGCTCTGATAATATGTCATTTACCCGCACCAGATTGGCCTGCTCATCTTCTAACTTTTTCTGGGCAATGGATTTACGTCTCTTATATTTTACAATGCCTGCAGCCTCGTCAAAAAGTTCACGGCGATCTTCCGGTTTGCCGCTTAATATCTTGTCGATCTGTCCCTGTCCGATAATGGAATAGCCTTCTTTGCCGATACCTGTATCATAAAACAGCTCATTGATATCCTTCAGCCGGCAGGCACTGCCATTGATCATATACTCACTTTCACCGGAACGGTATAAACGCCTGGAAACTGTTACTTCATCGTAATCAATAGCCAGCTGATGATCTGCATTGTCCAGAGTTATGGCCACATAGGCAAACCCCTGGGGTTTTCTAAGCTCTGTACCGGAAAAGATTACATCCTGCATGCTGGCACCACGCAGCTGCTTAATACGCTGTTCACCTAATACCCAGCGGACAGCATCTGCAACATTGCTCTTTCCGCTTCCGTTTGGACCTACAATGCCGGTGATACCATTATGAAATTCAAAAAGCAGTTTATTGGCAAAGGATTTAAATCCCTGGATCTCAATGCTTTTTAAATACATGCTTCACCCGCCTTAAGTTTTAAAATACCATTGTAGGCAGCTAACTGCTCTGCTGCTTTCTTTGTACGGCCTTTTCCGCGGCCGACTTCTTTAGGACCTACAAGAGCACGTACCTCAAAGGACTTATTGTGATCAGGACCTTCTTCTTTCAGTATTTCATAGGTCAGTTCCCCGTCCTGACGCCCCTGTACGATCTCCTGTAAGATAGTCTTGCTATCATAAAAGAGCTGCTTATGTTCAATATCATTTAAGATGAACCTGTGAATGTACTCTTTTGCACTAGCAAAACCACCGTCCAGGTAAATGGCTCCGATAACAGCTTCCATAGCGTCTGAAACAACAGAATTGCGGTTCCTTCCTCCGGTAGCATCTTCACCTTTGCCTAAAAACAGATAGCTTCCCAGCTGGATATCTTCAGCGCAATATGCCAGTGTAGGTTCACATACGATGCTGGCTCTGATCTTGGTCAGATCGCCTTCTGGTTTATCAGTATATTTATGATAGAGAAAATCGCTGGTAACGATTTCAAGGACTGCATCGCCTAAAAATTCTAAACGCTCGTTACAGTGATTGTGGTCCAGGCGGTGTTCGTTTGCATAGGAACTATGAGTCAGCGCCTGTGTCAGTAAATTTTTGTCCTGAAAGTGATAAGAAATTTTATCTTCCAGTTCTTTTAACCGTATATTCATAATATCGTATCCTCCTTGCGGATGTAATGTTCTCCCGGAAATTTTATGCCGAAAGGACATTGTATAGCAACACAAAAGGGCTGTTATATAACAGCCCTGGATTCCTGCCATTTAGTTCAGTGCATTCTTAATCTGTTCAACTGCGTCCCCAACGGTAACGATCTGTTCTGCAGCCTCATTTGGAATCTCAATGTCAAACTCTTCTTCAATTCCCATGATGATCTGGAAAATGTCCAGAGAGTCCGCACCCAGGTCATCTACAAACGTAGCTGCCATTGTCACATCCTCCGGCTCAATGTTCAACACTTCTGCGATAATTCCCTGTAATTTCTCAAATTCCATTTCTTAGCTCCTCTTTCTTAGATCTTTATTCTTTGATTTCTTCTGTTTTTCCGTTTCCAACTGTCAAGGACTCTTTTATCTTTTCATTGATCTGCTGTTCCTTGAAAGTTACACATTGGATGATGGAATTGCGTACCTCTGTACGCTTTGAACTTCCGTGGGTTTTTACTACTAAGCCCTTTAAGCCTAACAATGGTGCTCCGCCGTACTGGCTGGCATCAAATGCCTTTAATGTGGTTTTTAAAGCTGGTTTGACTAAAAGCGCACCGATCTTGCTTCTTAGTGTGGCCATCATTCCCTGTTTTACCATGTGGATCAGTGTAGCTCCCACGCCCTCGTAAAGCTTAAGTATCACATTGCCTGTAAATGCCTCGCAGACGATCACATCTGCTCCGCCATGTGGGATTTCCCTGGCTTCAATGCTGCCAATAAAGTTGATATCCGGACATTCTTTCAAAAGAGGGAATGTCTCTTTTACAAGAGCATTTCCTTTTTCTTCTTCTGCTCCGATATTTACGATAGCAACTCTCGGATTTTTGATGCCGACTACATGTTCCATATAGATGGAACCCATCTGCGCAAACTGTACCAGATGAGAAGGTCTGGCATCTACATTAGCACCACAGTCGATAAGCAGTGATACACCTTTTTCAGTAGGGATAAGAGGTGCTAAAGGTGGACGTTCCACACCTTTTATCCTTCCTACGATCACCTGTCCGCCTACTAAGATGGCACCTGAGCTTCCCGCGGATACAAAAGCATCTGCTTCTTTATTCTTTACAAGATTCATGCCTACCACAATGGAGGAGTCCTTCTTTTTGCGAATGGCATTTACCGGCGGTTCTTCTGTGGTGATCACTTCTGTGGCGTTCACCACCTGGATCTGTTCTTTATTGTAAGTATATTTTGAAAGTTCTGCATTTACTACAGTTTCCTGACCTACCAAAAGCACCTGGATCCCTGGTTTTGCCTGTACCGCCTCTATGGCTCCTGCAACCATTTCAACTGGTGCCAGATCTCCGCCCATAGCGTCTACAGCGATTTTGATCATAAAAGACTCTCCTTTCGGTTTCGCAATACAGTTATTAATATACTAGATGTCGTATCATAAATCAATACGTTTTTCTGTGAATTTCACCCCATCTGTGAAAGGGTGGGGTGAAATTCCTTTTGGCAATAATAAAAGAGGATCCTGAAACCAATCTCAGAATCCTCTAATCTTTGTTTTTACAGATTATTCAGCTGTATTAACGATTTCGCGCTTGTTGTAGCTTCCGCAAGCCTTGCATACTCTGTGAGGCATCATAAGGGCTCCGCACTTGCTGCACTTAACCAGGTTTGGTGCGCTCATCTTCCAGTTTGCTCTACGGCTGTCTCTTCTGGCTTTAGAAGATTTATTCTTTGGACAAATAGACATGGTTTACACCTCCTTCAACTGTTTAAAAATATCCTGGATAACTGACATTCTTGGGTCCAGTGACCTGTTGTCGCAGTCACAAGTCCCTCGGTTGAGATTTGTGCCACATCTATTGCAAATTCCCTTACAGTTATCACTGCAGAGAACTCTCATAGGCAGGTTCAGGGTTAACTCATTACCAACCAGCTGGTCGACATCCAGATTATAACCATTAATATAGAACTGCTCATCCAAAGCTTCTATGCGGTCTTCCTTCGTCTGATTCATATCCAGCTCCTGGTCGATCTCCAGTTCAAAAGGAACTATTACCGAATCTAAGCATCTGGCACATGGCATTTCAAGACTTAAAACAGCCTTTCCTGCCACAGTCAATACCCGCTCTCCCTGGTTAGTGACAACCAGAGTCACCGGCTCTTTTTCCACAATTTTATAAGAACAGTCAGATCCTTTAAAATGTGTCATTTCCAATGGAACAGTATAGGTTTTGGATTTCCCTTCAACAGGGAACAGCTCTGATAAATTAATCAGCATATCATAACTCCTTGATATGCACCTATGCTATTATACATAGGCGCACCGGGTTTGTCAACAAATTTTTCTGAAAAAATTGTAACATTTGTTGCAGTTCATTCATAACATCTTCTTATTTCCATATTCAGCTAAAGAGAAAGTATGGATAAACTATTACAAAGTATTATTTTACCAGTCTTAAAGTTTCTCTTGCGATCGCAAGCTCTTCGTTGGTTGGGATCAGCATAACTTTTACCTTGGAATCCGGAGCAGAAATGATTCTTCTCTCTCCTCTTACGTTGTTAGCTTCATCATCGATCTTAACGCCTAAGTAACCTAAGTATTCGCAAACATTCTTTCTGGTAACCTTATCATTCTCACCAACTCCAGCAGTGAATGCAATAGCATCTACGCCGTTCATAGCTGCTGTGTAAGCACCTACATATTTAGCAACACGGTATACAAATGCATCCAGAGCTACTGCTGCCAGATGATTTCCGCTTTCCTTTGCCTTCTCAATATCACGGAAGTCGCTGGAGATGCCACCGCTCATACCTAATACGCCAGACTTCTTATTTAAGATGTTCAGAACTTCATTTACATCTTTTCCTTCCTTGTTGCAGATGAACTGAACAACAGCAGGATCAACGTCACCACTTCTGGTACCCATGATCAGGCCTTCAAGAGGAGTAAGTCCCATACTGGTATCTACGCACTTGCCGCCAATAGAAGCAGATACGCTGGCACCATTTCCTAAGTGGCAAACAATAACTTTTGCCTTCTCTGGATCTAAGTTGCCGAACTTGATAGCCTCGCCGGATACAAACATATGGCTTGTTCCGTGGAATCCGTAACGGCGGATGCTGTATTTCTCATAGTATTCATGAGGAATAGCGTACATATAAGCCTTCTCTGGCATGGACATACCGAATCCGGTATCCCATACTGCTACGTTTGGCTTACCAGGCATAGCTTCTTCACAAGCCTCAATACCCATTAAGTTAGCCGGGTTGTGCAGAGGTCCTAAGTCAAAGCACTCACGGATAACTCTCTTAACATCCTCGTTTACTACTACAGACTCACTGTAAACAATGCCAGCGTGCAGTACGCGGTGTCCGATAGCGGAAATTTCATCTGTATTTGTGATAACTCCGTGGTCTTTGTCCTGTAAAGCCTCCATAACCATATTGATGGCTACAGTGTGGTTTGGCATTGGGCTTTCAACCACATATTTATCTTTGCCTGCCGGCTGATGGGTCAGCTTGGAGCCTTCAATACCGATTCTTTCGCAAAGACCCTTAGCAACAATGCTTTCGTTGTCCATATCGATCAGCTGATACTTTAAAGAAGAGCTTCCGCAGTTGATAACTAAAATCTTCATAATAGGTGATTCTCCTGTATATTTATTAATAATTAGTTGTTCTGGCACTGTACAGCTGTAATAGCAACAACACCTACGATATCGTCAGCAGAGCATCCTCTGGACAGATCGTTTACTGGCTTGGCAATACCCTGGCACATTGGACCGTAAGCAGCTGCTTTACCAAGTCTCTGAACCAGCTTATAACCAATATTACCAGCATCCAGGTCTGGGAATACCAGTACATTGGCATGTCCGGCAACCTTGGAATCTGGAGCCTTGGAAGCGCCGATCTCAGGAACGATAGCTGCATCTAACTGCAGTTCACCGTCAAGTGCTAATTCAGGAGCCATTTCCTTAGCTAATCTGGTAGCTTCTACTACTTTGTCTACATCAGCATGCTTTGCGCTTCCCTTGGAAGAATGGGACAGCATAGCAACCTTAGGCTCATGTCCTACTAACATCTTGAAGCTCTCAGCGGAAGAAACAGCAATTGCTGCTAATTCTTCTGGAGTTGGGTTCTGGTTCAGACCACAGTCAGCGAATACAAATGTACCATTATCGCCAAGATCGCAGTCCGGAACTTCCATTAAGAAGAATGCGGAAACCAGCTTGGTTCCTGGTTTGGTCTTGATAACCTGTAAGCAAGGTCTTAAGGTATTTGCTGTAGAATGGCAGGCACCAGATACCATACCGTCAGCATCACCGTTCTTGATCATTAAACAGCCATAGTAAGCATAGTCTCCTAAGATGGTCTCCTTTGCTTTTTCTGGAGTCATGCCTTTTGCTTTTCTTAACTCAACGAAAAGATCGATATATTCCTGGGTCTTCTCATAGGTCTGTGGATTGATGATGGTTGCGCCGGAAACATCTAAGCCCTTGCTGTGTTCGCCGATATCCTCTGGTGTACCGATGATGATCAGGTTAGCAAGTCCCTCTTTTAAAATTTTCTCAGCAGCTTCCCATGTTCTGCGGTCCATGGACTCTGGAAGAACGATAGTTTTTTTGTCTGCTTTTGCTTTTTCTTTGATAATGTCGATTACTGCCATAATCTTATTTACCCCTTTCCTTATGTTGAAGCATATAACCTTATTATATACGTAGGCCCTTGCGGAAACAAGCTGAAATTAACGAAATCTTGCACTTTTTTTCATACTTTTCCAGTTATATGGCTATATTTTCTCGTAGTGGTCTACATTGATAACAAAAATCGTAGCACCGCCTACTTCTACGGTCATAGGCATAGTAGCATAATTTACCATAGCAGTACCGGAAATATAAGGCATATTTACAGTCAGCTTCTGATGCTGTCCACACTCCTGCTTGATCAGGGAGATCACCTCTTCTACTTTCTCATCTTCTACACCGATCATTAATGTTGTATTTCCCTTTTTTAAGAAACCACCGGTAGTAGACAATCTGGTCACACTGTAGTGATTCTGGTTTAAAAGGCTTACTACATCATCTTCATTATCATTGCGTACAATGGCGTATACTAATTTCATAGTCTTGGTCCTCCTTATTTGTGTTATGTTCTCTCGGAATCTTTCTGTACCTGATTTTGTGAGAAGATTTTTTGTCAGTTGTCCCCAAATTTTTGAGGCGTACATTGATGAAATTTGAGTGCGACTGGCAAAAAACCGGCCGCAAAAGCAAGTGCAGGAAAGACTCCGAGAGGACATTGTTTATAGATCCACAGGCACGCTTACGGACTCTGCTGTCGCAGCCGCCTGCTTTTTCATACACTTATTATAGTATAGCATATAAATAAGAAAACAGGCACCGAAATTTCTCTCCGATGCCTGTTTTTCTATTATTTCTAATATTTTTAATATTTTTCTAATGCATCTGCCTGATCAGGGCAAAGCATCTTCTTTATTTTATGAATTAGATGCCGGCTTTGTTCCTAATGTGATCTGTACGTTATGCTCCACGTAAACTCCATTTACAAGGGACTGTACAGTTAGTTCAACCGTGGAACCGCCTTCATAGTAAGTGAGCATCTGCTTTAATTCTTCCATGTTAGTAACCGACTGTCCATCAAATTTTGTAATGATGTCCTTTTCCTTTAAGTCAGAGTTTGCTGCTGCTCCGCCTTCAACGATCTTGTATACATAAATACCAACCGGCATACCATATTCCTTAGAGGCATTTGCATCAATATTAGTTCCCTGGATCCCCAGGTAGCCTTGTGCACTTTCATCCACAGCTTCTCTGGTCTTTTTTGTCATCAAATTATTTAAAATTTCCTGGGCTTTTGAAATTGGGATTGCAAATCCCATACCTTCTACTTCTGTAGATGCGTTCTTTGCAGCATTAATACCGATCACATTGCCGTTTAAATCAAGAAGCGCACCGCCGCTGTTGCCAGGATTGATAGCTGCATCTATCTGGATGTACGTGTGCTGGATACCATTTTCATCTGTGATCTCACGGTCTAAGGCACTGATATAACCAACAGTCAGTGATTGTCCATATCCAAGGGCATTACCGATAGCAATAACCTGCTCTCCCACTTTTACATGGTCAGAATCACCTAAGGTTGATACTTTGATCTTACTCGTGGTATCAGATGGGATATCAGAAAGCTTTACTGCAATGATCGCCAGATCTGTTGCAGAATCTGTACCTTTTACTGCGGCAGCTACCTGTGTGCTGTCTGTAAATGTAACCTTCATATCCGTTGCACCGGAAACAACGTGGTTGTTAGTAGCAATCAGAAGCTCTGCATCATTCTGTCCAACAATAATACCGGAGCCGCTGCTTTGTGCCTGATAAGTCTGAGGCATACCAAAGAAATTGTTCTGTTCAACAGTCATCGTATCGTTGATGGCTACCAGCGAAGGCATTGCCTTTTCTGCAATAGAAGAAACATCCGTTACCGTAGATACAGGTGTTGTACTCTGGTCATCAGAAGCTGCCTTTGTTTCCGGTATCTGCGCTGTTGTGGTGCCTTCTGTTTCTGCTGATGCAGAAGCTGTTATATCAGAAAGACCTGTAAGACGGGCTCCTACATAATTTACTCCTGTCATCACACCGCCTGCAACTGTTCCAAAGAGGACGGCAGCTGCTGTGATACCAGCGGCTTTTCTGACCCAGCTGTTTTTGCGTTTTGGCGTCTGAGGTGCTTCACGGTACTCATTACGATATTCATTTCTGTAAGTTTTTTCTCTGCCTGGCGCCTGCTGTCTGCTTTCCTGCCACTGGGTCTTTCTCTCAGAAGCAGATTTTTCAGGGAATGTCCTCTCTTCAGAAGCTCTGCCGGATGTATTTTTTTCAGGAGCATGATCTTCTGGGCAACTGGTGCGGTTTGGTGTAGTCCAGTTTACATCCTGAGCATCATATGAAGACTGCTGCCTGCATTCACCTTCATGTTCATCTACATCATCCATGATCTCTGTTCTTTTATCTATCTTGTTTTCTCTATCTTCTTCGTACATACTAAAACGCTCCTTTCAGGTGCTTCTATATAAGCTTTCATTTAAATATCAATTGGATCTTTTGTTTTTCTTTCCTTTTGATGACTACAATATACCTTTCCTTTTTGACATAATTGTGATGTAATTGTGTATATTCTGTGTCCTGTTTTTAAGACATAGTACATCGTTTTTGAAACAATGTACTGGTAGACGAATCTGCAGTCCACAAGTATAATGATATCATAAATTATAGAAATAATAGGAGAATAAACAGGGAATGAAGATGAATGTAACCGGGATTGTAGCTGAATATAATCCGTTTCATAATGGTCATGCTTATCAGATCAGGGAAGCCAGAAAGCTCACAGACTGCGATTACTGTGTAGCTGTTATAAGCGGTGATTTTGTCCAGCGCGGTGAAGTATCTGTTTTCAGCAAATATCTTCGCACAAAAATGGCTCTTTTAAGCGGTGCAGATCTGGTGCTGGAGATTCCGTCTATTTTCGCAGTCAGCAGCGCCGAGGATTTTGCCGCCGGTTCAGTAGCTCTTCTTGATAATCTGGGGGTAGTGACCCATCTTTGTTTTGGCAGTGAGCTGGGTCAAAGTAAGAATTTTATGAAAGCTGCAAAGATCCTTGGAAAAGAGTCTGCTGCGTTTTCAGGAAAATTAAAAGAAGGTCTGCAAAATGGTCTTTCCTGGCCTCAGGCAAGAGCCTTTGCCTTAAATGCAGAATTGTCTTATCATGAAGGGACAAAGGACAGTAAAGAGATCATATCTCTTTTAGAAACGCCAAATAACCTGTTAGGCGTGGAATATTGCAAAGCATTATTAAGAAGAGGAAGCTCCATTACGCCGGTTACTGTCAGAAGAAAAGGAAATGGTTATCACAGCGAGGACTTAGACGGAGAAATGGCTTCTGCCTCTGCTATCCGAAAAGGGATTTTTGCAAAAGCCGGAGCAGATACTTCTTTCCTCTCCCAGATTCCGGAAGAAATACAGTATCTTTTCAGGGAAGAGCTTCCTTTACAGGCCAATGACCTGTCCGACCTGTTAAATTACCGTCTTCTGACCTTAAACCGGGATCATATTCCTTTTTCCATTTTTTTAGATGTTTCCAAAGATCTGTCCGACCGCTTAGAACATGTTCTCTATGATCAGGAAAGCTTTGAAAAACGCATTTTCCAGTTAAAAACAAGGCAGTATACCTACACACGTATCAGCCGCTGCCTTCTGCACATTCTTTTAGGGATCACAGATGAAATGGTATCAGCCGGAAAAAAAGCAGGATATGCCCCTTATGCCCGTATTTTAGGTTTCCGAAAGAACAAAGCAGCTCTTTTAGGGGAAATAAAAAAGCATACCCGGATACCATTAGTCACAAAGACTGCCGATGCATCCAGGATGCTTTCTGATACTGCAAAATTGATGTTTGAACAGGATCTGTATGCTTCCCATGTACGTCAAAGCATTCTGACTTCAAAAACAGGACAGCCGGTGCGAAATGAGTACACGCAGCCTATCTGTATTATTTAGCAGATGGATCAAGTTCCGGTGCTAAAAGCCGTACAATCGCCGGATCAGCATGTAAAAAACGGATCAGTTCCTTTACCTGCTCTCCTGCTTTTTGGCGTTTTTCTTCTTCAGCCGGACTTATTTCATTTTTCTTTCTGGACACAGCACGCAAAAGGATATTTTTCGGAGTATGCTCCATATCAATGAATTCCAGGATCTGGGTATTGTAGCCAGTGTATTCTAATATCTGGGCACGGATAGCATCTGTGTAAAGAGCCGCCATTCTTTCTTTAATAAGACCATATTCCAGAACCGGCTGCAGCACGGGATTTTTGATCTGCTTATTTAATTCATGCTGACAACAGGGAACAGATAAAATAACCTTTGCATCCCAGCCAACTGCCTTTTCCAGTGCATAATCTGTTGCCAGGTCACAGGCGTGCAAAGTAACCACCATATCTACATGGTCCACTCCTTCATAAGAGGCAATGTCTCCGCAGGTAAAGCTTAACTTATCATAGCCATAGCGGATAGACAGTTCACTACAATGGCGTATCACTTCTTCCTTCAGGTCAAGTCCAATGATGCGTACCGGATATCCTTTTAATTCCTTCAGGTAATAATACATGGCGAAAGTAAGGTAAGACTTTCCGCAGCCAAAATCAATGATGATATTTTCCTTGTGTTTGTCTAATTGAGGCAGAATATCTTCAATAAACTCTAAAAAACGGTTGATCTGGCGGTACTTGTCGTAACGGCTGTGAACGATCTGTCCCTCTTTTGTCATAACACCCAGGTCCACTAAAAACGGGACAGGTGTGCCTTCCGGAAGCAGATATTGCTTTTTGCGGTTATGTTCTAAGGTCTTCTGAGTAATGATCCGGGCCTGTTGTTTGAATTTTACTGTCATTTTTCCTTTTTTGCTTACAAGTACGGTTCCTTTGCCTTTGGCAGATGTGATCTCGCCCTGGCGAAAATCGTGAGCCAGACAGTTTTCCACATAAAGAATGGCTTCATCTATGTTTAAATTTTTGTGAAATGCCTGTTTACCCCGCTGTTCTTCTGCCTGAAAGATCAGTTCACCTTTTAAAAGAAGAGGACGGATCTTTGTCTTTGAAAATATTGACGCATCTACAGGATTGTTTAAAAGGATGCGTTCCAGATCTTTATCCAGGCAAAATTCCAATATCTGGCGCAGTCTTGCCTGTTCATTGAGTTCTGTCATAAATCTCTCTTCTCCCCTTTAGTTTTCCTTAAAAAATGTTTCTGCAAACGGTACAAGCTGCGCAAGATCGTGGATCACTGCTTCGGGATCTTCTACTTTTCCAAAGCCATATGCAGCATGGACAAAGGGGATGCCGGCATCCTTTGCTGCCTGGGCATCCATAGCTGTATCGCCCAGATAAAAGCTGCGATCCAGATGATTGCGCTGGATCACAAGGGAAATATTTTCAGCTTTAGACAGATTTGTATTTCCGTAACATTCGATGTCTGTAATATATTGTTTCAGGTCACAGGCTTCCATCAGCACTTCAATATATCCGCTCTGACAGTTGCTGACAATGAACAGCTCATATTTTTTACTAAGTTCAGAAAGGACTTCCCGTACATTTGGATAAAGTGTTCCCGGATGGTCTAAAAGATACTGGTTTTCATAGTTCATACAGGCTGCCATTACTTCCATCCGTTTTTCTACGGGAAGATCCGGGAACAGGGCATCGCCAAAATCTTTCATATTTTTGCCCATATTCCGGCTGATCATATCCGGAGTAATAGGTCTTGGCCTGTTTAACAGCTTTTCGGCTGCTACCTGCCAGGACTGTGCTACCTGGGTTGCAGAATCCCATAGTGTTCCATCTACATCAAAAATAATCCCTTTTTTCATTTTGCCCTGTTCCTTTCTTATCCTTTCCAGCTGCTTCTTAAAAGCTCTGGATATTTGTCCAAATGCGCATGATCATTAAAACATTCTAAAGTAAACCGTTTATTTTTTTCGTCCCAGTTAAGTTCTGTAATGCTGCAGTTTTCCAGTTCCTTTCCAAGGATGCGGAAACGGCTTAAAGGAATCCCTGTATAGTATGCAGCCATAACCCGGATCAGTCCCCCGTGGGTCACTACTGCAACCCGTTCATAGCCGGTTTTTACCAGTTGTTTTAGCACCGGATCGGCCCGTTTTACCACATCAGCGGCACATTCTCCCCCTGGATAAGCCAGGTCTCTTTCCATTTTCGTCTGTTCTTTCTTAAAATCTGCATATTTCACAGCAATCTCAGTATCAGAAAGGCCTTCCATGTCCCCAAAATCGATTTCACGAAGTTCCGGGCAGATCACATGCTCTACATTCCAGTAAAGATTAGCTGCCTGGGCGGTTTCTATTGCACGCAGCAGATCACTGGAATACACAGCCTGGATATTTTTCGGAAAAAGGCGCTCTCCTAAAAGGGCTGCCTGACGGTAGCCCTCTTCACAAAGATCAACATTTACATTGCACAGGCGGCTGTTCTGCCGACCGTGACGTATGAGATATAATTTCATAAAATATATGCCCTGCTTATAATCAGTGTCCGTTAGTTCTTAAAGCTGTGGATCGGAGCCGGGATACGTCCGCCTCTGGTAACGAATTTCTCACAGGAGAAAGTATTTACCGGAATGATCGGTGCATAACCTAAAAGACCGCCAAATTCAGCAGTATCTCCCACTTTTTTGCCGATAACAGGGATCAGACGGACTGCTGTAGTCTTCTGGTTTACCATACCTATAGCTGCTTCATCAGCAATAATGCCTGCAATGGTTGTGGAAGGTGTATCTCCAGGAATAGCGATCATATCAAGACCTACAGAGCAAACACAGGTCATTGCTTCCAGCTTTTCAATGGTAAGGGCACCCAGGCTTACAGCATCGATCATTCCCTGATCTTCACTGACCGGGATAAATGCGCCGCTTAAACCACCTACATAAGAAGAAGCCATAACACCGCCCTTTTTCACCTGGTCATTTAACATGGCAAGTGCTGCGGTAGTTCCAGGTGCACCTACACGTTCCAGACCAATCTCTTCCAGAATTTCAGCCACGCTGTCGCCTACAGCCGGTGTAGGAGCCAAAGAAAGATCGATAATGCCAAAGGGGATGCCCAGACGTTTAGAAGCTTCCTGTGCTACCAGCTGTCCTACGCGGGTGATTTTGAAAGCAGTCTTTTTAATAGTCTCACAGAGAACTTCAAAATTTTCACCTCTTACCTTTTCCAGAGCCACTTTTACAACACCAGGTCCGCTGACACCTACATTAATGATAGCATCTGCTTCTGTTACACCATGGAAAGCACCTGCCATAAATGGGTTATCATCTGGTGCATTGCAAAATACAACTAACTTGGCACAGCCTAAGGAGTCATTGTCTTTAGTTGCCTGGGCAGTTTCTGTTACAATGCGGCCCATAAGCTCAACTGCATCCATATTCAGACCGGTCTTTGTAGAACCTACATTAATAGAGCTGCATACACGGTCTGTGGTAGCTAAAGCTTCCGGGATAGAAAGGATCAGGTTTTTATCAGCAGTGGTCATTCCCTTGCTTACAAGAGCAGAATAGCCACCGATAAAGTTGACTCCTACTTCCTTTGCTGCTCTGTCCAGAGTCTTTGCTATGGTAACGAAATCTTCTGGCTTTTTGCAGGCAGAACCTCCTACTAAAGCAATAGGAGTAACGGAAATACGCTTATTTACAATAGGGATGCCAAAATCTCTTTCAATATCTTTTCCTGTAGAAACCAGGTCTTTTGCCAGAGTGGTGATCTTTTTATAAATCTTCTCATTTACAGCATCCAGATCACTGTCTGCACAATCAAGAAGGCTGATGCCCATGGTGATGGTACGCACATCCAGCTTTTCGTGTTCGATCATATTGTTGGTTTCGTTTACTTCATATATATTAATCATAACCTGTTTTTCCTTTCAGATGTTAGTAAGCAGATATGTCACCTGACGGTGAAATAACGATAAATAAAAGTCATCTGCTACATGTTTTTGGCATGAATACTTCCAAAATTAGATTCTATGCATTTTTGTAAATATTTCTTCTCTCTGGATCTTTACAGTTACGCCAATCTCTTCTCCAACTTTTTCAAGTTCATCTGCAACCTCTCCAAAGGTTTTTTCAATGTTGGTCACATCCACGATCATCATCATGTTAAAATAGTCCTGTACGATGGTCTGGGAAATATCCAGGATGTTTACATGGTTTTCTGCCAGATAAGTACATACCTTTGCGATAATTCCTACTGTGTCTTTTCCTACTACTGTGATAATTGCCTTACTCATTTTTCAATCTCCTCTTCTTTTTTATATACATACGAACCCTGTGGGTAAACGATTTACAGCCAGTTTACACAGCCGGTCCATTATAAGTAGATTACCTCACTCATTTTATCTCTGGATGCAACAGAAATGGAGAAATCTGATGCTCCATATGGGCAGTCTCCCTCGTCAATTTCCAAGCGGACTGTCTCATAAGCCAGTTCTGCATAATTATTTTCTTTGCTTAAATGACCTAAGAAGATCTTTTTCAGGTTATCATGAAGGATATTGTTTAACAATCTTCCTGCATTTTCATTGGATAAATGTCCGTGGTCCCCAAGGATACGGCGTTTTAAATAATAAGGATACGGTCCTGTCTCCAGCATGCGCACATCATGGTTGGATTCTAATAAAAGGGCATCCAGTTTCTGAAGATGGTCAATGGTATACTGGTCAAAATGCCCCATATCTGTGGCAACTGCTACTGCTTTAGAACCGCTTTCCACCCGGTAAGCAACAGGATCAACTGCATCATGATCGATCTTAAAAGGTTTTACCGTCAAATCACCTATCTGAAAATCCACATCCGGCTCAATTGGGGATAAAAGGCTGGTATCAAAAACACCTAATGTCTTACAGGCTGCGATCTCATCTAAGGTTCCTTGGGTCCCGTAAATAGGAAGATGATACTTTCTGGAAAGAACTCCAAGTCCTTTAATATGATCTGAATGCTCATGGGTCACTAAAATGCCTGTTACGTCAGACCCAGTCAGTCCAATATCATTCAAGCCTTCCTGGATCCTTTTGTTGCTGATGCCTGCATCTACTAAAAGATGTGTATTATCTGAACCTATGTAAATACAATTGCCGCTGCTGCCGCTCGCTATGCTTACCATTCTCATGTTATTTTGCTATCCCTTATCTTTGTCCTTTTCTAAAAGGGCTTCTATCTGTTTTCTGGTCTCTTCTTCAGAGCCGCTGTTATCGATCTGGGCATCAGCGAAGCTTCTAAACTCGCTTTCTGTTGCCTGATTTGCCATAATGCTCTCTGCTTTTTTGTCAGAATAACCCCGGCTTTCTTTCAAACGCCGGATACGCACCTCTCTTGATGTATAAAGATACCACATTTTATCACAGATGTCACGAAAATCTTTTGAAGGAACAGCAGCTTCGATAACTACCGGCTGGTCAGCATGTTTACCTGCTTCTTTGCGGATCGCTTCCCAGACTAAAGGATGGGTAAGCTGATCTATCTTCTCTCTTTTTGCTGGATCATTAAAAATAATGTCGGCCATGATCTTCCGGTCGATCTCACCGTTTTCCTGTAAGATCACAGGACCTAAAAAATCGCATACTACCTTATAAGCTTCTTTTCCTGGCTCCATAAGCTTTCTGGCCATCAGATCAGCCTGTATAACGTAAAATCCGTAGTTTTCCTGTAAAAATGACAGGACAGTACTTTTTCCGGCGCCTACTCCACCTGTCAGTCCGATCATCGGACATCTTCCTTCCTGCTGCATTGTTCTTTCACCTCAATAATTCTCCAGCCAGGATGCCATCTATAGATGGCATCCGCATTTATCCATGTTACCTACTTTGCATCAAACCAAGAATCACCTGTTTTTGCATCCACTTCCAGAGAAACCCGCAGATCAGCAGCGTGCTTCATTTTATCTGTAAGGATTTCTTTTACTTCTTCTACTTCATTGTTTGCAGTTTCAATGAGAAGTTCATCGTGGATCTGCAGTACAATGTAGGAAGAAAGGCCTCTCTTTCGCAGTTCTCTGTCCACAGCGATCATGGCGATCTTCATAATATCAGCTGCTGTTCCCTGGATCGGTGAATTCATTGCTACACGTTCTCCAAATTGGCGCTGCATAAAGTTGGATGATTTAAATTCCGGGATCGGTCTGCGTCTGCCATATAATGTGGTCACGTAGCCCTGTTCCTTGCCTTGTTTTACCAGACTGTCCAGAAATTCTTTTACTTTAGGGTATGTCTCAAAGTAACGCTCAATATATTCTTTGGCTTCTTTTCGGGAAATACTTAAGTCTTCACTGAGACCAAAGGCACTGATGCCATATACGATGCCGAAATTAACTGCCTTTGCATTTCTTCTCTGAAGAGGCGTTACTTCCTCTAACGGTACATGAAATACCTGGGATGCAGTAGTTGCATGTATATCCCTGGATTCCCTGTAAGCTTCGATCAGACGCTCATCTCCTGACATATGGGCTAAAATGCGCAGCTCGATCTGTGAATAGTCTGCATCAGTAAATACATAGCCTTCCTTTGGAACAAATACTTTTCGTATCTGCCGTCCAAGTTCCATCCGTACCGGAATGTTCTGTAGATTTGGTTCTGTACTGCTGATACGCCCCGTTGCAGTAATGGTCTGGTTGAACTTGCCATGGATACGACCATCCTCGCTGATATAAGCTGCAAGACCCTCGGCATAGGTAGAATTTAACTTGGTCAGCTGGCGGTAATCAAGGATCTTCTGTACTACCGGATGCTCAGGGGCCAGTTTTTCTAAAACTTCTGCTGCTGTGGAATAGCCGGTCTTGGTCTTTTTGCCTCCCGGAAGCTGCATTTCACCAAAGAGGATCTCACCTAACTGTTTGGGAGAATTGATGTTAAATTCTTTTCCCGTTTCTGTATAAATTTCCGTTTCTAACTTTTTAATACCTACCTTTAAGGTATCGCCGTATTCTTTTAATTTATCCCGTTTTACTAGGATGCCTTCCCGCTCCATATGCCATAAGCTGTAAATCAGAGGCATTTCGATCTCTGTGTACAGCTTATACATCTCTTCCTGCTCTAAGCGGCTTTTTAAAGGCTCTGCTGCTTTCCATGCAATATAACCCATATAGCAGGCGCAGATAACTGCCTTATCATCTCCTGCTTCCAGAAAATCCCCAAGATTGCCTTTGCCGATCAGCTCGTTTTGTGATGGAATTGTCATGGAAAGATAATCTCTCGCCAGATCATCATATCCATATGTGTCTTTTAATGGATTTAAAAGATAACCTGCCACTCCTGCGTCATATACAGGCACCTGGTCTGTAAGATCTAATAACGGAAGTATGGATTTAAGGTCTAATACCCAGATGGAATGACTGCTATTTTCATCACAAAGCTTCTTAACCTCCTCTGTGAGCCATTCACCTGTGATCTGTCCTTCTGTGACTGTGATACAGAAAATCTCCTCTGGTCCGGTACAGATAGTAAGTGCTGCTACAGGAAGATATGCAGATTTTGCCTTTTTACCGGACTTTATCGTTCCGTCTGCATCAAAGGAAAAGGTCAGCTGCTCTGCTTCTTCTAAAACAGCAGCCTTGCTTCCTGTGATCAGCTGCAGACCGATAACAGGGGATTTTGCAGCAACCTTAAAGATCTTTTCTGCCTCTTTTTTATTAGTAATTACCTTAAAATGCTTCTGGATATTTTCTTCTTCTCCCTCAGCACCACTCATAGAAACTGCATCAAAACGGTTTAAAATAGACTTAAATTCCATTCGTTTCATGAATTTAAATGCTTCTGGTGTATACAGATTACCGATCAGGGCATCTTCATAAGAAAACGGGATAGGACAGGTAATACAGATAGCCGCCAACTCCTTGCTCATCTGGGCCATGTCGTAATGCTCCATCAGAGACTTCTGGGCTCTTGGCGGCTTGATCTCTGATACATGATCATAAGCGTTTTCAATGGAACCGTAGGTTACGATCAGGTTGGTAGCTGTTTTTTCTCCAATAGAAGGTACACCAGGAATATTATCAGATGCATCTCCCATGAGAGCTTTTACATCAATAAATTCCGTTGGAGTGACCTGATATTCCCGCTTTACATCATCCGGATAATAATCATAAATGTTGGTGGTTCCACGGCTGGTCTTTGGAATACGGATCTTAATATGCTCATCTGCCAGCTGTAAAAGGTCTCTGTCTCCGGAAACTATAGAAACTTCAATACCTTCTGCCTGGCAGTGCTTTGCAACAGTTCCTAAAATATCATCAGCCTCATATCCTTCCAACGTCAGGATGGGGATATTCATAGTCTGGAGAGCTTCCTTCATTAACGGAACCTGTTCCCGCAGTTCTTCCGGCATTGGCTTTCTGGTGCCTTTATAGGCATCAAACATTTTGTGGCGGAAAGTAGGTGCCGACAAGTCGAAGGCAACAGCCAGATGGTCGGCCTGTTCCTCCTCCAGTATTTTAAACATGATATTTAAAAAACCGTAGACTGCATTAGTATGAAGTCCTTCTGCATTTGTCAGATCCGGAACACCGTAAAATGCCCGGTTTAAAATGCTGTGTCCGTCGATGAGTACCAGTTTATTGCTCATAATCACATAAGTCCTTTTCTTTGTTTATTGTCAGAATCCAGTCTGGCTCCAGATACGTACCTGCATGATAAATATCATAAACACAGACCAGAAGCAAAGGGTATTTACTGCGTAAATGGCATTTTGTAAAAGATTCAGGGTATGTATCCTCTGCCGCGAAACATCTAATGCAGTTTCAAGGGCACCTTTAATATTGTAGGTGCCGGATTCCTCATCTAGCTGGCGGATACCTACATCTACTGTAAAGTATATCTCGAGTTCCTCTCTGCAATCCGGACAATGATCGATATGCTCTACAAATGCCTTTAATTCTTCGTCTGTTATGCTGCCATTGATATAGGGCATGACCAGACGTTCTGCCTCCCTGCAAGTCATGGCAGTCACCTCCTTTTACAGCCTGAATAGCTGCACAAAAATAAAACATAATCCAAATACAATCATACACTAAAAGGAGTGCTTTTTCAATGTGGTCTTTTTTCTAAAACAATGCGGTCTTTTTTCTAAAATTACTTGCCAAAATGAAAACCATATGTTAAAATAAATACCGTTGTGAAGGTAAGCCGGCGTGTCGGAATGGCAGACGATGCAGACTCAAAATCTGTTGCGGGTAACCGCGTGCGGGTTCAAGTCCCGCCGCCGGCATTACACCCTTGGCAGGGAGAAACCTTGGAAATGGCGTAGGTTCGCTGTTTTCGAGGTTTTTTTCTTTATTGCAGCAGTCTTCTGTACTAGTACAGCCTTTTCTCTTCGTATTGTGATTCAAAGTTCTCAACCAATCCGGCTTTCTTTTTCCCAATCACATTTTTCAGTTCTTTTCCTGTAAGCTTACCGTTAAAATACATATGGGCCATATCCATTGGCACAGTGCCTATTGCAGCGATCAGTTCAAGATATGTCATTTTACAGTCCTCCTGTTTTTATCCTGCGTGACAGAAATATTTTGACACGCTCTAATACTATATGAAGGAACCGGAAAATGTATGACTGTGATTTCTTTAGAAATTCGTAAACATTTCTTCAAACTGAGGCCATGAAAATAAGGTAAAATATATTTAAGCAATATAAATATGTGATTACAGAGTGATTTTTCTTAGAATCTTCCCACAGAATCAAGTACAAAAAGATTCCGAGAGAACATTAATCTACAAAGGAGGGATCATTTATGGATACCAGTAAAAAAATCATTATAGGTGCAGTTGGTACGGCTGTTGTCATTGGCGCCGCTTCGATCGGTCTGATCCTTGGCCGTGCGCCAGCAGATACGGACCTTTCTACGATCCATACCCAGGCAGTGGCAACTACCCAGGAAACACCAGCAAAAACAGTGGCTGTGACGGAAAATACAACTACTGCTGAAAGTGAAACAATTAAGGAGACTTCTACAGGTATTAATGTACAACTGGAGACTTATACTTCGGGTAATATTTCCATCCAGTATCCTGTGGTTGACCAGATGCATGATACTGCGAAGCAGGATGCAGTAAATGAACGTTTAAAGGCCAATGCTCTTTCTATTATCCAGGCAAATGATCTGGATGAAACAAAAGATACCCTCACTGTGAAATGTGAGGTCATTTCTGCAGACCGCAAACGGCTTACTGCTGTTTATAAGGGGGATCGTATGAGTGACGGTGCGGCTTACCCGGTCAGTGTTTTTTATACTAATACAATGGACCTGAACCAGGTGCGGGATCTGGGACTTTCTGATTTTACAGACGGATACACCATGGCTGGTTATGTTTTAAGTGATGATGTGGAGTTTCTAGGCGTTAACCAGGAACAGAAAGAAGCATTTTTAAAGTATCGGGATAGCTTAGATATGGATATTCTTACAGAAGTATTTAATGGGGCAGATTTTCCATTGGCATCGGAAACTGCATGGCCGGAATCTTTTAGCTACGAAAGCCATGGAACCATCTGTTTTTCTGTTCCGGTACCCCATGCTTTAGGTGATTATGTGATCGTAACTTTTAATCCTTCTACTAAGTAAACGTTGCTATAATCAATACTTTCAGTTATAATAAAGAACAGAAAAAAGACAATTATTTGTCTTATACAACACAAATAAGGAGCAGCAAAAAACTATGGAAAATGTAATTGTTTTTGATCATCCACTTATCCAGCACAAGATTTCTATCCTGAGAAATAAAAACACCGGAACTAATGAATTCCGTGCTCTGATTGAAGAAATCGCTATGCTGATGGGATATGAAGCTTTAAGAGATCTTCCTCTGGAAAATGTAGAAGTTGAAACTCCATTAGAGACTTGTATGACCCCTATGATCGCAGGCCGCAAACTGGCTATCGTACCTATTTTAAGAGCTGGACTTGGCATGGTAAATGGTATCCTGGCACTGGTTCCAAGTGCAAAGGTTGGACATATCGGTCTTTACAGAGATGAAGAGACCCATGAGCCGCACGAATATTACTGCAAGCTTCCGGATCCTATTGAAGAACGTACCATCGTAGTCACTGACCCAATGTTAGCAACTGGTGGTTCTGCTATTGCAGCTGTTAATTTCATCAAACAGCACGGTGGGAAGAAAATTAAATTTATGGCCATCATTGCAGCACCGGAAGGTCTTAAAAAGCTTCAGGAAGCACATCCGGATATACAGATCTATGTTGGACATCTTGACAGATGCTTAAATGAAAATGCCTATATCTGTCCAGGTCTTGGAGATGCCGGTGATCGTATTTTCGGAACAAAATAATATATAAAGCATTAAACCCCGCCAACTGGCGGGGTTTTTTATCATTTATTCCTTAACAACCTTTGGTTTTCTGGTTGCTCTTTTCTTTGGTGCAGGAGCTTCTTCACGGCTTTCTTTTGCTACAACATTATCCTGGTTCTTATAAATAGAATGAGCGGCAATACAGCCTCTGACACTGGATAATGGATAGATATTGCTTTCTTTTCCTACAACAGTTCCTGGATTAAGAACACTGTTACAGCCGACTTCTACACCATCACCAAGGATCGCACCGAATTTCTTGAATCCGGTAGCAACTTCCTTATCTTCTGCGTGTACTACAACTAAGGATTTGTCGGACTTCACATTAGAGGTAACAGCACCTGCGCCCATATGAGCCTTGTAGCCAAGTACAGAATCACCTACATAGTTAAAATGCGGGATCTGCGCTTCGTCAAAAATCAGGGCATTCTTTAACTCACAGGAATTACCAACAACAGCACCTGCGCCGATGATAACATTTCCCCTTAAGAATGCACTGTGGCGCACATTTGCACCTTCACAAATGATCATTGGACCAGCCATCATAATAGTAGGAGCAACCTTTGCACTCTTGTGTACCCAGATATCATTACCAATCTTACGGTATTCATTTTCCGGAAGAAGAGGTCCTAAAGAACGGATAAAATCACCAATCTCAGGAAGCACTTCCCAAGGATAAGTATGGTTATCAAAAATTCTTTCTGCAATTGTATGGCTTGTATCAAACAGCTCTTTAATTTTCATTTCCTTCAGTTTCATCGTAATCAGTTCTCCTTTTTTGTTTTGTAAAAGGCGGCAGCCGCGTCAAAAAGTTCCCGCATATCATACTGGTTGTTCAGTCTTGTTACGTTTACTGTACGCATAGCAACAAAACGCTCCAGCTTTTCCATATATTCATCTGATGTAATGGAACCTTCCGCCACATAAGTCAGACCTTTTTCCCAGCTGGCGGTAAGCTCTGGATTTAATAATTGTCTGATGGAGTGGTCCACCACCTCATACACCATTTCTCCCAACAGAGATGGCGTGATCACCTGAGTTTTCTGATTTAACCCCAGGTATTTGATACTGACCAGTTTTTTCAGTATCTCTGCTCTGGTGGCACTGGTGCCGATGCCGCTGCCCTTGATCTGGGCCCGCAGCTCCTCATCTTCGATCAACTGGCCTGCATTTTCCATAGCCAGGATCATGGAACCGGAGGTATATCTTTTTGGTGGAGAAGTCTCTCCTTCCTTCACCTTCAGATCCGCTATAGTAAGTATATCATTTTTTTTCAAATCTGCAAGCACCTGTAGCAGCAGAGTTCGGTCAACTTTTGGAATTTCCGTATTTTTTTCATCTGTTTGTATGGAATTCCCTTCTTTTTCATCAGAAAAGGTTTCCTGAATGCTGTTTTTCTTTGCAAGATTCACATCAGCAACTTTCAAATAACCAGGTTCTGACAATACTTTAAAATTTGCAAAAAACTGCTCATTTTTCCGTTCCAGAACAATACTGTATTTCTGGTAAATGGCAGCGGGATAAAAAATGCTTAAAAAACGGCGGCAGACCACCTGGTAAACCTTTTCTCCCAAAGGAGACAGCCCACGCAGATTCCCAAGCCCCTGTCCCGTAGGTATAATGGCATAATGATCCGTGATCTGCTTGTCATTGACATATCGTGTTTTTCCAATCCCCTTGAAACTTCCAAGATCAATGGCCTCTTTGGCAAACCCAGCCATAGGTTCATAGTGCATCAGTCCACTGATATTTTTATAGATTTCTTTGGCAACCGCTGTGGAAAGGACCCTGGCATCGGTTCTTGGATATGTTACCAGTTTCTTTTCATATAACTCCTGCACTACTTTTAATGTTTCGTCAGGGCTTATTTTAAACATTTTAGAGCAGTCATTCTGAAGTTCTGCAAGGTTATAAAGAAGAGGTGGATTTTTTGTTTCCTTTTTCTTCTCTTTGGAAAGGACTTGTACCTCTAATGGTGGCTCTGCTTTTAAATAAGCGATCAGTTCCTTTGCTTTTTCTCTTTCTTTAAAGCCATTTTCTTTATACAGATACGGTGTTTTAAAGTATTTTGAGCCTTCTACTGCCTTCCATTCTGCATCAAGTAGTACAGGTGTACCGTCTTTTGCAATTGCCTGAAAACTTCCTAACACACGATAGAAAGGAGTTTTTACAAAGTTTCGTATCTCACGTTCCCTGCGCACCACCATTCCAAGAACACAGGTCATAACACGACCTACAGAGAGAACTGTAAATTTAGTTCCCAGATACTGGGACATAGACGGTCCATAGCGCAATGTCAGGACTCTGGAAAAATTAATCCCCATAAGGTAGTCTTCTTTTGCCCTTAAATAGGCAGAAGCAGACAGATTATCATATTCTGACTCATCTTTTGCTTCATGGATCCCGCGAAGGATCTCTTCTTCTGTCTGGGAGTCGATCCATACACGTTTTTGTTGTTTGTCCTTTACACCAGCCATTTGGGCCACCAGACGGTAAATATACTCTCCTTCACGTCCAGAGTCGGTACAGACATATATGGTATCCACATCCGGTCTTGTAAGAAGACCTTTAACAATGGAAAACTGCTTTCCCACATTGGGTATTACTTCATATTTAAATTCTTTTGGCAGAAAAGGCAGTGTATTAAGGCTCCAGCGCTTGTATTTCATATCGTAAGCTTCCGGGTAACTCATTGTCACCAGATGACCTACGCACCAGGTAACAATGGTATCTTCTGACTCAATATAACCATCGCTCCTTCGTCCACGTATCTTTAACGCATCTGCAAACTGCTGGGCTACACTGGGCTTTTCCGCAATGAATAATGATTTTGACATTTAATCCCTCAATTTTATATAAGGCTTTTTTCTGTAAGCCTCATTAATAATTCTTATAAGACATATTTTATGAGTATAACATTTTTTCGGGGGGCTTGCAAGAATTTACCAGAAAGTTAAAGAAATTAGAGAAACAGCCCAAAACCATTTTAGGCAATGGGCTGTTTTGTTTAAGTATTATGAGCAAAGACCGTCTGTCTGTGATATACTCTTCTACTCTTTACTCTGCATAGAACTTATAAATAGTTGTTGTTTTATAAGTATCTCCCGATTTTAAGATAGGTGACGGGAAATTTGCCTTATGGCAGGCATCCGGGTAATACTGTGTTTCAAAACAGAAGGCGTGACGTCTGTTATAGTGAGCTCCGCCTTTTCCAGGACGTTCATCTGTTAAAAAGTTTGCAGTATAAAGCTGCATGCCAGGAAGATCAGTATAAACTTCCATTACGCGGCCACTTGCTGGATCTTTTGCTTTTCCTGCGATACCAAGTACACCTGCTTCGTGGTTCAATACCCAATTGTGATCATATCCATGGCCTAATTTTAAAGCTTCAAAATCAGCTTCAATATCCCGTCCAAGCGGTTTCATTTTTCTAAAATCCATAGGAGTCCCTGCTACAGGAAGAATCTCACCAGTTGGGATAGATGTTGCATCTGCTGGGGTATAGCTGTCAGCTGCCAGCCATACCTGCTGGTCTAATACAGGACCGCTGTTGTGTCCAGCCAGATTAAAGTAGCAGTGATTAGTAAAGTTTGCCACTGTATCTGCATCGCTGACCATGTTATAATCGATCTTTACACAATTGTCTTCTGTTAAAGTATAGCTTATGCGGATTTTTGCATTTCCAGGATAACCCTGGTCCCCATCCGGGCTGTTTAAAAAGAAATCCAGACGGCTTCCTTCTTCCGTCTCGTATGCCCAGCACTCCCATAAACGGCTGTGATACAGATCAGGACCACTGTGCAGGTTATTAGGTCCGTTGTTTGCCTCTAATTTATAGTCTTTTCCGTCAATAGTAATAACTGCATTTCCAATGCGGTTTGCATTTCTGCCAACTGGTGCACCGAAATGGGGTTTGTTTATCTGATAGCTCTCCAGATCATCATATCCCAGGATCACATCTGTCATATTTCCATCACTATCCGGTACCAGCATTTTAGTCCAGACAGCCCCAAGATCAATAAAAGAGGCACTGATCCCTTTTTTGTTGGTTAATGTGTACTCATATACCTTTTCCCCTGAAGGCATAACGCCAAACTCTTTTTTTAAGATTGCCATAAGAAAACCTCCTTTTAGTCAGTATGTCCCCCGTCATCCAGGAGGACATACATTTTTTCTATACTATTTAGCTGCAATATATCCCTTTGCAGTAAGCAGTTCTGCACACAGAACTGCTCCGCCTGCTGCACCTCTTACAGTGTTATGGGAAAGACCTACAAACTTGTAGTCATATACTGTATCTTCTCTTAAACGACCTACAGAGATGCCCATGCCATGCTCAAAATCTACATCCAGGCTTACCTGTGGACGGTTGTCTTCTTCCAGATACTGGATGAACTGCTTTGGAGCACTAGGAAGTTCCAGTTCCTGAGGAATTCCTTTAAAGTTTACTAATTTCTCGATCAGCTGTTCTTTCGTTGGCTTCTTTCTAAACTTAACAAATACAGCTGCTGTATGTCCATTTAATACAGGAACACGGATACACTGGCAGGTAATAACCGGACTTGTTGCTTTTACGATCTGTTCGTTCTCAATGTGGCCCCAGATACGCAGTGGCTCCTGCTCACTCTTCTCTTCTTCTCCGCCGATGTATGGGATGATATTTCCTTCCATTTCAGGCCAGTCTTTAAAGGTCTTTCCTGCACCGGAAATTGCCTGATAGGTAGTTGCAACTACTTCATATGGCTCATATTCCATCCAGGCAGTTAAAACCGGTGCATAGCTCTGGATAGAGCAGTTTGGTTTTACTGCGATGAAGCCTCTGGTGGTTCCAAGACGCTTTTTCTGGAACTCAATGACATCAAAATGCTCTGGATTTACCTCCGGAACGACCATAGGAACGTCTGGAGTCCAACGATGTGCACTGTTATTAGAAACTACGGGGGTTTCTGTCTTTGCGTATTCTTCCTCAATGGCGCGGATCTCATCTTTTGTCATATCTACAGCACTGAACACGAAATCAACACTGGCAGCTACTTTCTCTACCTCGTTTACATTCATGACAACCAGCTTCTTTACAGCTTCCGGCATAGGTGTGGTCATTTTCCAACGGCCGCCTACTGCTTCTTCGTAGGTCTTTCCTGCTGATCTTGGGCTGGCAGCCACTGTAACTACCTCATACCACGGGTGATTTTCCAACAAAGAAATAAATCTCTGTCCTACCATACCTGTTGCACCTAAGATACCAACTCTTAATTTCTTTTCCATAGTTCCTCTCCTCATCTCTTACAGGGCCTTAAGTAGCAGCCGCTGCTTTCATTTTACTCCCACATCGGGGAATCTTTTCCTATCCTATAACAAAGTCGGAAAAATTGCAACATAAAATTCGCCATTTACGTACATTTGTCTTTGTATTGCGGACATGGCCTTAATTTTGTTCGTCTATGGCTTTATTATAAACGGACCTTGGTACCTTTTCCATCTCTTTTTGCCAGTTTTAACCTGTTTAAATGAACTTCCTTGCCTTTATAGTCAATGACAGTATTTTCGCCAATGAGATATACAGTTTCCAGTTCTTCATTTTTTGCAAGACGAATGCCGCGCACACCCCGGGATGCTTTTTTTAGTATGGAGATCTCATCTAATGGGAATCGCAGGAAATTTCCGCCTGTTGTCTGAAGAACAATGTCTGTCTCACCATTTATCATTGTCACAAAAACTACACTGTCTTCATCCTGAAGCTTGGTAGCTGCTACCATACGGTTATTCGTCTCAAATTCTTCACCAGGCACCTGTTTTACCATAGCAAGACGGGTAGCAAATAAAAGGATGCGGCCTTTGAGCGCACGGGCTGTGGTGAGAAGGCAGATGGTTTCATTTCTGCCATTGTATTTGCTTAAATTTTCTATCGGAACACCCTTGTCACGAAGCTTGCCGGATGGGATGTCCATTGCTTTGATCTGGTGAAGAACACCTGCAGATGTGAACAGGCACAGTTTATCCGTATTTAAGCATCGGAGCACATGGACCTGTTCTGTATCTACAGTTTCCTGATTGCGCTCATATGTTGCTTTATCAAGGAGTTTACAGTAGCCGAAGCGGTCCATAACAAAAACAACTTCCTGTACTGAAATCTCATTTTCCACATAAACTGCTTCTGCGCCGTCTTCAATGCGGGTCCGCCTCGGAATGGCAAATTCTGTCTTGATAGCAGCCAGATCATCTTTGATCACCTGGTTCATAACAGCTCTGCTGCCAAGGATCTTTTTGTATTCGGCAATCTTTTTTAAAGTTGCTTTGTGTTCTTTTTCCAGAGCCAGTATTTCCAGCCCGATCAGTTTATAAAGACGCATTTCCAAAATCGCGGCTGCCTGACGTTCTGTAAAATGAAGTTTTGCCGCATCTTCTTCAAAACCAGCCACTTTAAAATTTATATTGGAAATATCGCCGTTCATCAGACACGCTTTGGCGTCCTTCAGGTTCTTGGAGCCACGTAAAATAGCGATGATCAGGTCAATGCAGTCGCAGGCTGCGATCAGACCTTCCTGGATTTCTTTCTTATCCAGTTCTTTTTCCAGAAGCACATTGTATTTGTGTTCCGTATTTTGATACTGGAATTCCATGAAATTACGCAGGATACCTTTTAAATTTAAGGTTTCCGGTCTGCCATCTGCAATAGCAAGCATATTGACACCGAAAGTATCCTCTAATTTAGTTTTTTTATATAAAATATTTTTAATACGATCAATATCCGCGTCTTTTCTTAGCTCCAGAACAATACGGATCCCGTCCTTGTTAGACTGGTTGGAAATATCTACTACGTCTGTCAATTTCTTGGACTCTACCAAGTCTGCTACATCTACCAGAAACTTATTAATACCTGCGCCGATCATGGTATAAGGAATCTCTGTGATGATCAGCTTGTCCTTATCTACTTTCCTCTTTCCAAGTTCTACTTCAAAACGACCTCTTAATTTAATCTTGCCAACGCCTGTTTCATAGATTTGAGGCAGCTCACTTTTATTAGCAATAATGCCTCCTGTAGGGAAATCAGGTCCCGGCAGATATTTCATCAGCTCTTCTGTAGGAGCTGCCGGATCATCAATATATGCCTGGACTACGTCTACTACTTCTCCAAGGTTGTGGGTTGGGATGCTGGTACTCATACCAACAGCAATTCCTTCTGCACCGTTTACTAAAAGGTTTGGTACGCGTACAGGAAGGACTTCCGGCTCTTTTTCTGTTTCATCGTAGTTTGGTACGAAATTAACAGTCTTATCCAGGTCTTTTAAGTAAACTTCCTGGGCAAATTTCTCCAGTCTTGCCTCTGTATATCGCATAGCCGCAGCCCCATCTCCTTCAATGGAGCCGAAATTTCCGTGACCGTCTACCAATGCCATACCCTTTTTAAATTCCTGACTCATAACAACTAAGGTATCGTAAATGGAGCTGTCACCGTGGGGGTGGTATTTACCCATGGTATCACCTACGATACGGGCTGATTTTCTATGTGGTTTATCATGATCCAGATGCAGCTGGCTCATGTCATAGAGAACACGGCGCTGAACTGGCTTTAATCCGTCTCTTGCATCCGGGATTGCTCTTGCAGTGATAACGCTCATGGAATAATTCATGTAGCTTTTCTGCATTTCCTCACTGTATTCGGTTCTTAATATCTTCTCCGCCATCTCTGTCTGTCCTCTCTGTTATGCGTCAATTTCTGCTTCGTCTGCATGTTCATAAATAAATTGGCGGCGGGGTCCTACCTCACTGCCCATAAGCATTTCTGTTACTTCTGACGCCATTCTTGCATCTTCAATCTCTACCCGCTTTAATACACGCCGCTCCGGGTCCAGTGTGGTCTCCCAAAGCTGCTCCGCATCCATTTCACCAAGACCTTTGTATCGCTGTAAGGTAAAATCTCCGGTGTGGACCCTGCGGTAACGTTCCAGGTCCTTTTCATCATAAAGATACTGTTCTTCGCCCCGTTTCGGGATCACTTTAAATAACGGCGGCATGGCAATATATACATGTCCGTCATAGATCAGCTCCGGCATGAAGCGATAAAGAAAAGTTAATAATAAGGTATCAATATGGCTTCCGTCTACATCCGCATCTGTCATAAGGATGATCTTGTCATAGCGCAGCTTGGTGATGTCAAAGTCATTTCCATAGCCTTCGGAAAAACCACAGCCAAAGGAATTGATCATAGTCTTGATCTCTGCATTTGCCAAAACCTTATCCATAGATGCCTTTTCTACGTTTAAGATTTTTCCCCTGATAGGAAGGATAGCCTGATATTGACGGTTTCTGGCTGTTTTTGCAGAACCGCCTGCAGAATCTCCCTCTACGATGAAGATCTCACATTTGGAAGCATCACGGCTTTCACAGTTTGCCAGTTTTCCGTTGCTGTCAAAGGAAAACCTGGATTTAGTCAGCATGTTTGTTTTCGCTTTTTCTTCGGCTTTGCGGATCTTAGCTGATTTCTCTGCACAGCCGATCACACCCTTTAAGACCTCTACATTTCGGTCAAAGTAAAGCTGCAGCTGGTCTCCTGTCACAGTAAATACAGCTTTGGTAGCATCTGCACTGGCAAGTTTTGTCTTAGTCTGTCCCTCAAAAATGGGATCCGGGTGTTTTACTGCAATCACAGCGGTCATACCATTTCGGGTATCGGCACCGGTAAAATTGGAGTCTTTATCTTTTAAAATACCTAACTCTCTGGCATAAGAGTTGATCAGGGCTGTAAATTTGGTTTTAAAACCGGCTAAATGAGTGCCGCCTTCCTGAGTGAAAATGTTGTTGCAGAAACCAAGTATATTTTCTTCAAAAGTGTCTACAAACTGTATGCAGGCTTCTACCTCTATCTTATCTACCACACCCTTAAAATAGATTGGATCATGGATGGGTGCTTTTCCTGCATTTAATTCTTTTACATAGGCGATAATGCCATCTGGTTCATGGTAAGTTACCTTCTCTTCTTCCCCGCTTCTGCGGTTTTCATAGTGGATCATCAGGTTTGGATTTAAGTAAGCTGTTTCATGTAAACGGCTTTTTAACCAATCTGCTTTAAAACGGGTCTTTTCAAAGATTTCCCCATCTGGAAGAAAATTGATCTCTGTTCCTGTCTCGCGGCTTTTTCCAATTACTGGAAGAAGACCATTTTCCAGTTTTGTAGTAGGATGTCCCTGATGATAGGTATCCTGATAGATACAGCCGTCACGGTAGATTTTTACAGTCATATGCTCAGAAAGAGCATTTACAACGGAGGAACCTACACCGTGAAGACCTCCACTGGTCTTATATGCATTATTGTCAAATTTTCCGCCTGCATGAAGGGTAGAAAGTACTACTCTGGCTGCAGACACTCCCTTTTTATGCATTTCTACCGGAATACCGCGTCCATTATCACGCACGGTACAGGAACCGTCTTTTTCCAGCCGGACAGTGATCTGGGTACAAAAGCCTGCCAGATGCTCATCCACTGAATTGTCCACGATTTCATAGATCAAATGGTTCAGCCCTTTAGATCCCACTCCTCCGATATACATACCTGGTCTCTTACGGACCGCTTCCAGTCCTTCCAGGACGGTTATACTGTCTGCATTATATTGTTCCTTTGCCATTTTTCCCTCCATATTGCATTGATGTCCTCTCGGAATCTTTCTTGCACGCCTTTGTGGTCGATTTTCCGCCAGTCGCCCCCGGATTTCATCGCCGTACACCCCATACGCCTCAGAAATTTGGGTATAACGGACAAAAATCTTCTCACAAAATCAGGTACAGAAAGGTTCCGTGAGAACATATTGTGTTCTTTTTGAACTTTCTGATGACAAAAAAAAACCTTATAGAAACAAGGCTTTTTAGTATTTCATAATTATATTCTAAATAGACATGTCATCTGACGGTAACATCATCATAAATGAAAATCATGTACTACATGCTGTTGGAACTTTTGCAACTGCTACCAATATTCGTAATCCGACCTGTCACCCTGCTTATTCATAACCAGCTTGGCTGCCAAATATCTATATAGCCTTGCACACTAGCAGTTCCCATAACCACCTAGTACATCGTTTCGTAAATAACTGTACTAATCACATAGGATGCGGATTTGAATGTGCAGGTCTAAAAACGCAGGCGTAGCGGACTGCGTTTTTAGACCTGTGTAATCAGATTCGCAGACAAGTGAGTGGTATAGTTATTTCGAAAATGATGTACTAGCAACATGTTCATAGTAGTTCTTCTAAATCGGCATTATTATAGCAATAATTTGCAAAATTAGCAAGACGTTTTGTGTTTTGACCAGGCTGCAGCAGAATCAATATGGTTTTGCCACAGTCTTAATTTAATCTAAACGGACATGTTACCTAGTACATCGTTTCGTAAATAACTGTACTAATCACGTAGGATGCGGATTTGAGTGTGCAGGTCTAAAAACGCAGGCGTAGCGGGCTACGCTGAGGCTTTTAGGCCTGTGCAATCAGATTCGCAGACAAGTGAGTGGTATCGTTATTTCGAAAACGATGTACTAGCTGTAATATCTCCACAAATGAAAATCAGATGTCACCCGCTTCTGACACTCCCATAACTGTTTCCAATATTCGTGATCAGAGCTGTAATCCTGCTTACCCATACCGGCTTGGCAACAATTTCATAGTAATTATTGTGAAAGTTCCAGTCCAAGTCCCTTACATACATTGGTGACGAAATCCTGTACATTGGTAACAATCCCCCGGGCAGAAAGACTGCCACGATCGGTCAGTTTATTTACGGTGAATTCTGAAATATCCACACAGTAGAAATAAACTTCCCGGATAGAACCGTCTTCCATAACACGGAAAGATGGTGTCATATTTCCAGTTGCTATGGTATGAAGCATCGTTGCCAGGCAAATCACTGTGGTAGCTTTTCTCACATGGGAACGCATGGCATCCTGAGCTTCGTAAACATTTCCATAAACCTCTGGCAACGGACCGTCATCTCTGATAGAACCAGCTAATACAAAAGGAACCTTATGCTTCACACAGTTATAGATAATACCATTGTTGATATTTTCTTCTTTTATAAAATTCTCTATAGAACCACAGGTTCGGACACGATTGATCGTAGTCAGATGGTTGTAATGCCCATTTTCAACACTTTCCTGGGTGTAGATATCCTGGCCAAGTGCCGTTTTCAGATAAGCACCTTCCAGGTCATGAGTTGCCAATGCATTTCCTGCAAGTACTGCATCTACGTAGCCGTTTGCCACCAGCTGGGAAAAAGCATTTCTGGCATCACTGTCAAAGCTGAACGCCGGTCCCATGACCCATACTACATAGCCATGCTCTTTTTCATGATGTAAAAGTTCATAAAGTTCATCATAGTCTCTTGAAAAGGCTGTTTCTCTGGATCGGTTCTGACGGAACGCAAATACTTCCTGCCTTTTGTCAATGCTTCCAAAGCCGTTTGCATGTACATAAATGCCGTCCTGACAATCTTCTGTTCTCCCTACGACTACCAGATCGCCTTTTTTCAAATGACGAGGTTCGATCACATAAACTTTCCCATCTTTGTATACAGGAACACAATCCATACGGCTGTCCTCTGCAAGAAGCCATTTCCCGTTTATCTTAAAATATTCCGGAAATATGCTCAGTGCATGAAAATTCTCCGGGGCTGCCATATCTACTGGGGCTTCTTTTAACACAACATCTGGTGCAGAAATGAATTTTTCCTTTGAAAAATCTGGTGCTGTATAAGTTCTTAAGTGAAATGCCATATTTTTTCCTCCTCTTTTGAAAAATAATTACTTTTTTATAATATCTCATTTCTAGGAATAGGAAATCCACATAAACCTTGTAGTCATATGAAAAAGCTTTGTGAGTATTGACTTTTTCAGCATTTGCAAGGCTTTTCACAAGAAGCACCCGGATGCTTCAAAGCTCCGTCTTGTCCTGGCGTCAGAGTGACTAGTATAATCCACAGACAAGTGCGATAGTTATTTCGAAAACGATGTACTAGCCTTGTTGCCATACGACCTTCTGTATCCATATAATACCATTTTCCACCGATAGTTTGCAAGCCCTTTACCATGAGTTGAAAGCTGATTTCATTTTCAGATCAATGGTATATGTAACAATCAAACAGAAACCATGGCACTCTCATTTGATATTGATTGTAAGTGCCATAAAAGCCGAGATGTAAGTTTTATTCCACCTCGGCTTTTTATTGATACTATAATACTTCGTTGTTACTGCCCATAACCGGGCCGTCTTACATTCCTCTTCCTCTACTTTTCTTCTTTGGCTTTTCCTGTACCAGATTTTCTACGTTGATGTCGTTCATAATGACGATTTCACTGGTGTTCCAGTCTTTTATATGGAAAAGAATGGCAGTGCCGTCCGGAGCTTTGATTAATGGAATGATATCAGTGAAAACATCTATCTGCCAGAAATTTCGGGAAATGATATGGATAACTTGTCCGGTTCCATAAGTTAAAAGCAGGGGATTTACAAGAATTTTTTATAAAAGAAAAAGGCGGCTGACCTTTTATGATCAACCGCCAAAAATCACATCATTCCCAGCACTCTCTTAAATACCCTGAAATTCGTATCATCACGAGGCGAACAATATACAGCAAACTCAATGGTTTTAAAGACTTGCAGATAATCCGTAATCACTTCTTTTGCAGCTCTGGCCACCACTTCCGGTTTATTCTGAAAGGCTCCGCACCCAAAAGCACCAAGAATCACTACTTCCGCATTGTTCAGTGCGGCAACATCCAGAATCCTGGTCAGTCTCTTCTTATGGATTTCAAGAAGTTCTCTATCACTGACCTTTACAGCGTGATCACCATTATTCTGATTGAACCGATTGCTTGGTCTTTCCCGTAAATTCGGTGCTGCGCAGGTGATAACATCTACATCATACCAGTCTTTCTCATCCAGCAGTTTCGGATTGCTTGTATCTGTCTTAAATACAGTTACACCCGGCGTATAGATGATATCTGCATTATTGATCGGATTTTTCGCATTTCGATGAGGATAATAAAACCCTTTCATCATCTCCGGTACACTTAAGCAAAAATACAGTCCGGAGCATCTACACAGGCATTCCTCCTGGGCACTGGATCCTCTTGTCACTCCACCACCCGGATTAGTGGAAGAAGCAAAGTTATGTACTGCAACTTTTTGCTTTACATAACCAGAAGCTGCCGCAAAAGTCCGCTTTGTGGATACGATCACTTTTGCATTATCTGTAAAACGTGATTTATCCACAACAGGCAGATGCTCTCCTTCCAAAATAAGTTTTTGATTTTTCACGGATTTAGCAAGAGATTCTTTAATTCTCCCATTTTTTTCACACAGATTTTTTGTATCTTCAAAAATCTCTACATTTTCAAAACTGCTCATATATTTACCATTCCTTTTTTATTTATCATCAGATTTTTTTATACTCTATTTGTTCTCAGTCTTAATTTTTATCTGGCTCACCAAAAGTCCCCTTTAAAACAGCTGGTTCCCCTGTTTTCCTGGCAATATGAGCCAATCTCTTTACCATATCTTCCGCAATGATTGGTTCTGTCGAACGATTGCTATTTAAAACCCCATCAATATCAAGAAAGATCACTTTTTCAGGGCCAGTACTAATCAGTTTTTCCATTACAATCCCTCTGATTCAATCATTTTCTGGTATCGTGCTTCCAGTTCTTCATCTGAAAGTTCCTTTCTCTGAAAGACTGGTTTATACTCCCGCAGTTCCTGATCAGACGGTACAAGGTTTAAAAATTCTTCCTCTGTAAGATTGAAACTCTCTATAATATAATCATCGTCAATTCCCTGAGAAACTAATTCCAATACTGCATACTTGTCTGGATCCTTTGCCCATTCTTTTACACAGGATAAATCTATACCATATCCTTCGGATATTATCTCGCAATCAATGTCCTTATTTTTTAGGTAATTACAAAGACTTTCCACTTGCCCGATCAAGTTTCCCTCAGCATAGCATTCCTTAATTCTCAACTTCCACTGGCATTTATCTGCGATTTCTTCAATTTCCGCTCTGGAAAGGCCAGTATAATACTCCATATCAGCATACGTTGGACCACCAATCAATGCTTTGGCATTTCTCCACAGGATCCGCTCTGCAATCTGTTCTTTCTGTTTTTGAAGTTCTTCCTTCAGGTATGCCTGAATTTCTGGATCATTTTTATCGATCATAAGTCTTTACCTCCTTAAAATAGTCGTACATCATGGAAAAGAAATTCCATCTTATCAATACGTTTATTGATATGCCAATGTCCGCAATACCACTTCTTATAATCCAGTTTATCTTCTATCAGATCCAGCCACTCTTCTGTTGTTGTATCTATTGTGCTCTGATCAATTCCATGGATCATTGCTTCAAGCGGACGATATTTATAGGGGCAGGTATGAGAAAAGACGGCATCTACTTTCCAATTTACTCTGTCAAGCTGTTCTTCTGCAAATTTCTTAATTTCAGCAGATGGCTGTTCATTTGGAAACCACTGATAATCATGAGCAAGCCTGTAATACTTATCTACGGAATATGCACCGCCAAGTACAATTACTTTCTTGCCATCCAGATCATAAATTTCGCCATCTTTTGCGAAGATCAGATTGGGAAATTCCGGTTGCCACCAGACTTTTCCACCATGCCAGTTTATGAGTTCATAACATCCTGCATCTTCCGGCCGCATCTCATGATTTCCATGAATACAGAAAATCTCTGACCCAAGTGCATTGGCTTTCTTTTTCCTTTTATGATCTTTCCAGCCACCAAAATAATTCAAGGCCACATCGCCAAGGATAACGATGATATCACTTTTCTTTAACTCCATTGCACAACCCCACTGCTGCAACTCAAAAAAATCACCATGCACATCACCTGTAATATAAATGCTCATATCTTATCACCCCTTCTCTTATTCATTATACGTCAGGTAAAGCAAAACCTCATTCAACTGCCGGTTGAATTATGAATTTATGGCAACATCTTTATTTTGTATATAAATACGAAAAGAGGCTGCATTGTTTTAAAGCAACCTCCCTTTGATCAGTTTTATAATCATTTATTCTGTTTATATTGTTTATTTCGTCAAACTTGAATCTGCCTATTTCTTTTTCGACTTAGGAACTGGCAATTCCGCGTACATTGCATTAAAAAGCCCAGCCAGAAATTCTTTGCTGTCAACCTCTTCTACCAACAGCATTTCTTTTGCTCCATCATATGGTAATTCATAAGTTACTGTTGGCATGTAAGAAATTGCAGATTTTATGGGTTTTACAAGTAATCTGTCATCATATATGCCTCCGATAATTTTGCTCCGATAATATATGATGTATTCTCCCATCATAGCACGATAATTAATCTCTTCTAAATCCGATAACTGTTCTAATACAAATTGTAAATATTCTTGACTTGATGCCATAAGTTTATCCCTTCAACTACCAACTTTGAAAGGCAGATTTCTTTATTACAATTTTATCTATACATTCCCGTCAATCCATTCCCGAACTGTATCAACATTGATTTTAACTGCTTGTGCAATCTTATCAACAGATAAGCCCATTTCAGCAAGGGAAAGGGCGGTTTCTTTAGCTTTCTTCAGTTCGCCTTTTTCAATGCCAAGCTTTTCGCCCTTCGCAATACCAAGTTTTTCACCGTTTTCAATTCCTTCACTATAAATCTGTTCCATTTCACGGCACATGAATTCCACCCCTTTCTGTGTTTCTTTTAATTCGTATACTCTATCAGCTAAAATCTTACTATGCATATCTCCTGCATTCTTACAATGCAGATCATGCATCAGTCGTCCTAATTCAGTGTCGTCCTGTTTCTTAGAATTTACATAAATAATATGGGTCTCATCCTTAAAATTCTCACTGACTTCTTCAATCGTTCTATGTATATGATAAATTGGAAGTCCATAACCCAGTGCGTCATCTCTGGTAATAAAAATAACATAGCTTTCAGGGAGCTCATCAAAATCCTGCCCCGGATTCAATGTATTCATATCCATTAAGCCGCTATGATATCTCGCCCGCTTTGGAGATGCACCTTCATTATCCTGCTGGATTTCCACATCCATCTGTTTTCCATCAGCATCTCTGACAACACAATCCAATATAGCTGAACGTCCCTGTAAGTTTTTATAATCTTTCTGCAAAACCTGATCGATGATCCGCAGATTCTTTTTTCCCATGATCACCTGCAAAACATATTCTGTGCATTCCCGCTTTTTGAATACATTCCGCATAAACACATCGCTCATGATAGTGAGGTCTTTTAAGATACTCTTATATCTTTTATAGCGGGCTTCCAACGCTTCTGTTTTCACAATTTCTTCTTTCGTCACTATAACCTCCATTCTTCGTCGATGTCAAGCTGGATTTAAAAATGCATCCTATCCCAATTTCATCTTATCATCAAAATCCATTTTTCTCAAGGTTAGATAATTTAATGTTTGAAAATAATTTCACATTATATCTGTCCCATCTTTTCCGTTAATCCATCAAACACTCCACAAATTTCTGTTGCATCCTTTTTCCTTCTGGTTTCTGTATAAGCGGAATAGAAATTTTGTGTAGTAGATACATTCTGATGTCCAAACATTCTTGATACCACTTCAATGGGAACATCATGATCCAATAAGTAAGTTCCTGAAGAACCTCTTAAAGAATGGGGATGTAGGTCTTTGTTAATTCCTGCTTCTTTCAGCCAGCGCTTCAGTTTTTTATTGAGATTAGACGGTGATAATAATACATTTTTCTTTGTTCCTGAGAAAATTAAATCGTCTGCATTTATTCCTTCACATCTTCTATGTAAAATTGTGGCAGCAGCTGCGGGCGGCGTTAAAATCCGGATGGAATTCTTCGTCTTTGTACGCCCATCTTCATAAGCGCCGGTTCGCTTAATGGATAATTCACCTATTTTTCCATTCCAGTCCCGCTTTCTTAATCCAAGAATTTCTCCTGGACGTGCTCCAATAAGCAAAGCAATCGTGAATACATCTGCACATGTAATGTCTAAAGGATATTTATTCTGTTCTCTCATCTGCTGAAAATATCTCAGTGCTTTCTCGATTTCATCCCCTACAAGAAAATCTGCTTTTGTTTTCGCAGGCGTACTCTGTCTAAACTGCTTTAGTACAATCGCCGGGGATTTTTCCGGGCGGTACATATAGTATTCATCTACAGCGGCCACAACAAGCCGAATAATCCGGTTTAAAGTAGATTCACTATAATATGCATACTCCGGTTCATGCTTTTTCTTTGTAGTGCGCTTATCATACCGGGCATTGGAAAGTTCTTTTCTGTAAGCTTCCATATCTTTCATAAAAATTGTATTCAGCTTCTTATCAGCGATTTTAAAAGGGCAAAGCAACGATCTGTAAACATCCCAGTCTCTCTGCGTAGAAACATCTCTACGGGCCTCTCTGCCTTTCTCACGGTCATATTCTTTAGAACGTTCTTCAATCCACAGCTTTACTGCTTCAGCCAGGGTAATCTCTCCATTATCTTTTTTCATTCCATATTGAATTTTTTCGTTGCGTTTCTCAATATTCTTTTCCAGAGCAGCTCTGGCATCTACCCGATTTTTTCCGCTGCCTTCCAAACGCTCAACAGTCCCATCAATCAGGGTTGCCCATTGCCGAGCTCTTAATACGTATTTCCATATTTTTCATATTTCCAAAAAGTAATATTATTTTTGTTTCCATTTGGATCCGTATTTGTTTTCATAGTCCACCTCATAAATTATTTTCTATTTAGAGTATGGAGAATTGATATCCTACAAAAATAATTAACTCATAACTATTTAACTTATAATTATTAATTAGAAATAATAATAAATGTAAAATTAAAATTTTCCAATTTTTGCTGCTATATCTCCTTTAAAATAGTACTTATAAATACTTATTAGTAAATATAATAACTAATTTGAGGTCAAAATCAGGGTTTTGTGGGAGAAAACTGGGGGAAAGCGATTTTTCCCCCAGTTTTTCCCCCAGTTTCCCCCAAAAATATCTTAAAAATACTTATCCTCTCTTAACGCTAAACCAAACAAAAAAATCTCCCCAAACTGCCGGAAACCCTTGATTTTCCTTGCTTTTTAGGGAGATTGTTCTTTCAGATTTAAAGCCACTGGCCGGACTCGAACCGGCGACCCACGCATTACGAATGCGTTGCGCTACCAACTGCGCTACAATGGCATATTCATTTAAAAAAATAAAGCCGCTACAAATGCAGCAGCCTTACTAATATGACCTGACCGGGAATCGAACCCGGGTTTACGCCGTGAGAGGGCGTCGTCTTGACCGCTTGACCATCAGGCCTAAATGAATCGAGGCGACGTGATTCGAACACGCGACCTCTGCGTCCCGAACGCAGCGCTCTACCAAACTGAGCCACGCCTCGATCTCGATTACGTTGAATAGTATAATACACATTCTTCCAGTTGTCAACTACAAATTTTCAAAATTGTTAATTTTTTTTAGACAACTAAAAAAATAATGCTTGGGCAGAAGCCGTATGCTGTTCTCTTACAGCACAGGCCTCTGCTTTTGCTGTATTTTTCACATGTTCTAAATGCTTCTCATTTAGAATTTATTTAGAAGAATTTCGCAATATATCCCTGAACCAGAATAAAGATCACAATCAGCGGAAGGATATAACTTACGTAAAAACGTGCCCATCTTGGAAATTTAACACCGGCTCCCTCATTTGCTTCTGCCAGGAATTTTTCAAATCCCCATCCATATCTGCTGGTGCAAAACAACAGATATAACAGACTTCCAATCGGCAGCAGATTATCACTGAGGATAAAGTCTTCTAAATCCTGTATATTGGATCCTGCTCCTAATGGCTGGAAATTACTCCAGATATTAAATCCGAACACACATGGCAACGACAAGATGATCACTACTGCTACATTCCACGCTACCGCTTTCTTTACAGAACAGCCTGTAAGGTCTGTTGCAAAAGAAATAATATTCTGGAATACAGCAATTACAGTAGAAAGAGCTGCAAAGGACATAAATACGAAGAACAATGATCCCCACAGTCTTCCTCCTGCCATATGGTTAAATACGTTTGGCAGTGTGATAAAGATCAGGGACGGACCGGAAGTTGGTTCAACTCCATAAGCAAAGCATGCCGGGAAAATAATCAGACCAGCCATAAATGCAACCAGTGTATCCAGAATAGTAATACTGATGGCTTCGCCAGTCAAACGGTGTTCTTTTCCGATATAACTTCCAAAAATAGCCAGCGCACCAATACCGATACTTAATGTAAAAAAAGACTGTCCCATAGCTGCAAAAATAGAATTTCCCAGTCCTGCATCTACCATTTTTCCAAAATCAGGCTTTAAATAAAACTCCAGTCCCGGTTCACCGCCCTTTAATACCATAGAATGAGCAGCCAGTGCTATCATAAGAAACAACAGGCAGACCATCATCACTTTTGTAATACGTTCTACACCTGCTACCAACCCCTGGGCACAGATACCAAAACAAAGAACTACCACAAAAACCATAAATCCCGCCATCAATGTCGGGTTCCCAAGCATGCTGGTAAACTCTCCAGCTACTGCGTCTGAATCAAGTCCTGTAAAGTCTCCCCGGAGCATTTTAATGAAATAATAGATCATCCATCCTGCTACCGTGGTATAGAACATCATCAGCATATAGTTTCCTGCCATAGCTGCATATCGGGTCAGATGCCATTTTGTATCCTTTGGCTCCAGCAAATTAAAAGAAAGAGCTGCACTTCGTTTACTGGCACGTCCTACAGCAAATTCCATTACTACAATAGGAAGACCAAGGATCAGGAGAAATGCCAGATAAATAAGCACAAAAGCAGCTCCTCCGTAAGCTCCTACAATATAAGGAAATCTCCATACATTGCCCAGACCAATAGCACAGCCTGCTGAGATCAGGATGAAACCTAATCTGGAAGAAAATTTTTCACGTTCCATTAAAAATATTAAACCCCCATTTACTTTGATTTACGCTGTTTTCATTTCAACGTATTACTTTAACGCTTTGATGCGTCAATTTGCTTTTAAAGTGCAAGAAAGAGTTTTTTCACACTCCACATGCGAAAAAACTCTTTCCAAAATATACCATAATTTTTTTTATAAGTCAATTTTATGATACCAGATCAATACGCACATATGAAACCTGATCGATACGCCGCAATATGATACCAGCTCATCAGGTACAGCCTGTTCCCAATTCTTATATCATTATCATTTTATAGATCGAATAATGATAACTGATTAGACTGAGGAAGATCCTTAAGCAGTCCCAGGTCAGACATCAGGGAACAAATTGTTCCATTTACTTTGGTACGGCCTGAGAAATCTTCTACTGACAAGAATGGACCATCCTTTACTGCATCCACCACTGCTTCTGCCGCCTTTTCACCTAAACCATCAATACTACTTAAAGAAGGCATCAGTCTGCCATCAATGATCTGGAAATGCCTTGCTTTTGCCTTGTAAATATCAATAGGCACAAAATCAAAGCCTCTTGCATACATTTCCTGGACAATGCGCATATCTCGCAGCGTATCCTGTTCCTTTTTAGAAAGGGTATCAGAACGCTTTTTATAATCTGCCAGATAATATTCCAACTTATCTCTTCCCTGACACATGATCTCATAGGAAAAAGCGCTGGCGCGGATACTGAAAAAGGCTGCATAATATGCCAGAGGGTAGAAAATCTTACAGTAGGCAATACGCCACGCCATCATAACGTAGGCCGCAGCATGGGCTTTCGGGAACATGTATTTGATCTTCTTACAGGACCATATGTACCAGTCAGGCACGCCATGAGCCTTCATATCCTCTTCCCATTCCGGTTTTAACCCCTTACCCTTTCGCACACTCTCCATGATGGTAAAGGAAAGTCCCTGTTCCATTCCCTGAGCGATCAGATAGATCATAATATCATCTCGGGTACAGATGGCTGTCTGAATAGTGGCTTTTCCTTCCTGAATCAGTGTCTGGGCATTGCCCAGCCACACATCCGTACCATGGGCCAGACCGGCGATACGCACCAGGTCGGAGAAATACTTGGGCTTGGTGTCAAGAAGCATCTGCATGGCAAAGTCCGTACCGAACTCCGGCACGCCCAGGGCCCCCAGGGGACAGCCGCCGATATCCTCCGGCATGATTCCCAGGGCAGAGGTGTCCTGGAACAGGCTCATGACCTCCCGGCTGTCCAGGGGGATGTCCTTTACAGGGTCAATGCCGATCAGGTCCTGAAGCATACGTATCATGGTGGGATCATCGTGTCCCAGTATATCCAGCTTCAGCAGGTTGTGGTCAATGGAATGGTAGTCAAAATGGGTGGTGACCGTGGAGGTGGTCATATCGTTTGCAGGGTGCTGCACCGGGGTAAAGGAATAGATTTCCTCACCCAGGGGAAGCACGATAATGCCTCCGGGGTGCTGTCCCGTTGTCCTTCTCACGCCCACGCAGCCCTGCACGATGCGGTTAATCTCACAGTTTCGCTTCCTGGTTCCCCTTTCCTCGTAATATTTCTTCACATATCCAAAGGCCGTCTTGTCCGCCAGGGTGCCGATGGTTCCCGCGCGGAAGGTCTGGCCCTTTCCAAAGATAACCTCCGTATAATCATGGGCCTTACTCTGGTATTCGCCGGAGAAGTTAAGGTCGATATCCGGCTCCTTGTCTCCCTTGAATCCCAGGAATGTCTCAAAG
>OLVP01000115.1_pt1 | contig 68890 bp, 58 predicted proteins | sample 1673281 | NCBI WGS metagenome assembly OLVP01 (sample SAMEA3178940, study PRJEB25190) | human gut metagenome | biome: human gut; feature: human-associated habitat; material: faeces | place: Austria | collected 2013
AAAAAATCCCGGTACTGCGCAGAGAAGACATTTCCAGAGAGATAGCCCCATTCTTTAATGAAGAAATGAAGCTGGCAGATGTGCCGGTTGTTTATCATGAGATTGAGACAAATGGGATCGGATATGTGAACGTTATGTTCGATCTGTCCGGTGTCAGTGCAGAAGAACTGGCGGATGTTGGAATCCTGCAGTCAGTACTTGGAATTATTGATACAGAGAACTATGAATACAGTGAGTTATTCAATGAGATAAATGTAAATACCGGAGGAATCGGTACATCACTGGAGCTGTATAATGATGTGACACGTGTGAAAGAAAAAGAATTCAAAGCGACATTTGAGATCAAAGGAAAAGCATTATACTCACAACTTGAGAAAACATTTGCCATGATGGCAGAGATTCTTACAGCATCAAAACTAGATGATACGAAGCGAATCCGGGAGATTCTTGCTATGCTGAAATCAAGGCTGCTTATGAAGTTCCAGTCTTCTGGGCATACGACCGCAGCACTTCGTGCACTGTCTTATGCATCACCGTCTGCTAAATTCAAAGATATGACAAGCGGAATTGACTTCTACAAACGAGTTGCCTATATAGAGGAACATTTTGACGAGGAAAAAGAGGCGTTATCGCAGAGATTGTACGCACTGACAAAGAAAATCTTCCGTCCGGACAATATGATGATCAGCTATACAGCGGCAAGAGAAGGTCTTGAGGGCATGGAGCCGAGAATCGCAGAACTAGCCGGAAAACTCAATCATGAGAACGTAACAGAGACACCGTGCATCATTCATTGCGAGAAAAAGAATGAAGGATTTAAGACTGCATCAAAAGTTCAGTATGTAGCACGCACTGGTAACTTCATAGATCGTGGCGTAGAATATACAGGAGCACTGCAGATTCTCAAAGTGATCTTAAGCTATGATTATCTGTGGCAGAATATCCGTGTCAAAGGCGGAGCTTACGGTTGCATGAGCAGTTTCAACCGTATCGGAGAAGGTTACTTTGTGTCTTACCGTGACCCGAATTTAAAACGTACCATTGATGTATATGAGGGCGTGGTAGATTACCTGGAGAACTTTACTGTCAGTGACCGTGATATGACAAAATACATCATTGGAACAATCAGCAACATTGATCAGCCAATGACACCGGCGACCAAGGGCGAACGTTCTATGAATCTCTACATGAACAAAGTAAGTGCCGAGATGATTAAGAAAGAACGCGCACAGATCCTGGATGCGGCACAGGAAGATATCCGGGCACTTGCCAAGGTGGCAAAAGCAGTACTGGCAGCAGACCAGTTGTGCGTCATTGGTGGAGAAGAGAAAATAGAAGAAGATAAAGAATTATTTGGCGATGTGACAAGCTTTTAATTAGGGACGTAGCATTTCGTTAAAATACTACGTCCCCATCAGTGATTAGGTGTGTCCCTAATTGAGAGGAGAATATATGAAGAATGATTTTAAGTCTGGTTTTGTGACATTGATTGGACGTCCGAATGTGGGAAAATCTACATTAATGAATTACCTGATCGGGCAGAAGATTGCCATTACATCTAACAAACCGCAGACAACACGTAACCGTATCCAGACGGTTCTGACAACGGATGAAGGTCAGATTGTATTTGTTGATACACCAGGAATCCACAAGGCGAAAAACAAGCTCGGTGAGTACATGGTAAATGTGGCTGAGAAGACATTGAATGAAGTGGATGTCGTGCTTTGGCTTGTGGAGCCAACTACATTTATCGGAGCGGGCGAACAGCATATTGCAAAGCAGCTTCAGAGAGTCAAGACACCGGTCATTCTCGTCATCAATAAGGTGGATTCTGTAAAGAGAGAAGAGATTCTGCCGGCAATTGCTGCATACAAAGATATTTATGACTTTGCAGATATTGTTCCGGTATCTGCAAGAAGTGGTGACAATACGGATAAACTTCTACGCGTCATTATGAAATATCTTCCATATGGACCACAGTTTTATGATGAGGACACAGTGACAGATCAGCCGGAACGTCAGATTGTGGCAGAATTGATCCGTGAGAAAGCATTGCACAGTTTGCAAGATGAAATCCCGCATGGAATCGCGGTTGCGATTGACCGTATGAAAATGCAGAACAAAGTTATGCATATTGATGCAACGATCATCTGTGAGCGTGATTCACACAAGGGGATCATCATCGGAAAACAGGGGAGTATGCTGAAAAAAATTGGAAGTACTGCCCGTTATGAGATTGAGAGAATGTTGGATTGTAAGGTCAATCTGAAGCTTTGGGTGAAGGTAAAGAAGGACTGGAGAGACAGCGAATTTCTGATGAAAAATTTTGGATATCGGGAAGAAGAATAAAATGAGTGGTATTTGGGGGAATCTAATCATAAGGAAAAACATTTACATGAAAACAAGCTTATGATGAGGTGACCTTATGGAAGAAAAGTACTGGAAGCAATTTATGAAGACAGGAAGGATTGTGGACTATCTCTATTACCGTGGCATGAAGATCTGCTACAGAGTCATGGAGCGTTCACAGAAGAAGACCTATGAATCAGATTACCGTGACGGGCATGGTACTTTCGGCAACTCCGGTGGGCGATTATGACAGACGTGTTGTACTGCTTACAAAAGAACGTGGGAAAATTGCAGCATTTGCAAGAGGAGCCAGAAGAACCAATAGTTCCCTCCTTGGGGTGACAAGCCCATTTTCATTTGGAGAATTTGTAGTCTATGAGGGGCGGACATCATATACATTGATGTCGGCCTCTATTTCCAATTATTTTTCTGAACTTCGGACAGACGTGGAAGGTGCTTACTATGGTTTTTATTTTCTGGATTTTGCAGGGTACTATGCAAGGGAAGCCAACGATGAGACAGAACTCTTAAAACTTTTGTATCAGACATTGCGCGCCCTTACAAATGTACATATACCAAATCGGCTGATTCGGTGCATTTATGAGTTAAAGGCGGTTTGTATCAATGGAGAAGGTCCACAGGTGTTTGAATGTGTCAGTTGTGGAAGCTGGGAAGAAAATATGAAGTTCAGCGTCAGAAAAGGCGGTCTGGTCTGTAGAAAATGTGAGATTCATGCGCCGGACGCGGTGATGGTAGGGACATCTACTTTATATACGCTTCAGTATATTATCAGCTCAAAAGTAGAGAAGTTATATACATTTGCAGTGAAAGAAGAAGTGCTTTTGGAACTGGAGAATCTGATCCGCAATTACCTGAATGTATACGTGGGAAGAAACTTTAAATCATTGGAAATATTAGAGACAATAGTTTGATTTATAGAAATTTATAGAAATACAAAGTAAATATATGGGAAATAGACTTGAAAATAGATAATATTAACTGTATAATTATTAACAATATCAGAGGAGAAGGAGAAGGGAATATGGTAGAAAAAACAATGGACAAAATTGTAGCTTTAGCAAAATCCAGAGGATTCGTGTATCCGGGGTCTGAGATTTACGGAGGACTTGCAAATACATGGGATTATGGAAATCTCGGAGTTGAGCTTAAGAACAATGTAAAAAAAGCATGGTGGCAGAAGTTCATTCAGGAATCACCATATAATGTCGGCGTAGATTGTGCGATCCTTATGAATCCACAAACATGGATTGCAAGTGGTCATCTTGGCGGATTCAGCGACCCTCTTATGGATTGTAAAGAATGCCATGAGCGTTTCAGAGCTGATAAACTTATTGAAGATTACGCTCACGAGCATGGTATTGAGATTGGAGACAGCATCGACGGCTGGAGCCATGAGCAGATGGAGAATTTTATTAAAGAGAATAATGTTCCATGTCCGACTTGCGGTAAACATGATTTCACAGAGATCCGTGAGTTCAACCTAATGTTCAAGACATTCCAGGGAGTTACAGAAGATGCAAAGAATACAGTATATTTAAGACCAGAGACAGCACAGGGAATCTTTGTAAACTTTAAGAACGTACAGCGTACATCAAGAAAGAAGATTCCATTTGGAATCGGACAGATTGGTAAATCATTCAGAAATGAGATTACACCAGGTAACTTTACATTCCGTACAAGAGAGTTCGAACAGATGGAGTTAGAGTTCTTCTGTGAGCCTGATACAGATCTTGAGTGGTTCGCTTACTGGAATAAGTTCTGTCTTGACTGGTTACACACACTGGGACTGAAAGACGAAGAAGTACGTTATCGTGACCATGATAAAGAGGAGCTTTCATTCTACAGTAAAGCAACTACGGATATCGAGTTCCTGTTCCCATTTGGCTGGGGAGAACTGTGGGGAATCGCAGATCGTACAGATTATGATCTGACACAGCATATGAATGTATCAAAACAGGATCTTACTTATTTTGATGACGAGAAGAAAGAAAAATATACACCATATGTTATCGAGCCGTCACTTGGAGCAGACCGTGTAGTTCTTGCATTCCTGTGTGCAGCTTATGATGAAGAGAACATTGGAACAGAAGATAAGCCGGATACAAGAACTGTTCTTCACTTCCATCCGGCACTTGCACCAGTGAAGATTGGTATACTTCCACTTTCCAAGAAACTCAACGAAGGTGCAGAGAAAGTATATGCACAGCTTGCTAAGAAATACAACTGCGAGTTCGATGACCGTGGAAATATCGGAAAACGTTATCGCCGTCAGGACGAGATCGGAACACCATTCTGTGTAACATACGACTTCGATTCCGAAGAAGACGGAGCAGTTACAGTACGTGACCGTGACACAATGGAGCAGGAGAGAATTAAAATAGAAGATCTTGACGCTTACTTTGAAAAGAAATTTACATGGTAAAATAATAATTAGGGACGTAGTATTTTAAAAGTTTACTACGTCCCTAATTGATTATTTTCGTGTACGCATATCTCCGATTGCCGTAAAGAGGACATCGGTAGATGAGTTCAGTGCGGTTTCGCAGGAATCCTGGATAACTCCAACGATGAATCCGACACCAACGACTTGCATAGCAACATCGTTCGGAATACCGAAGAGGCTGCAGGCAAGTGGAATCAGAAGGAGTGATCCACCGGCTACACCGGAAGCTCCGGCAGCGCTGGCTGCAGAGAGGACGCACAGAATCAGTGCAGTCGGGAAGTCTACGTGGATATCCAGTGTATGTGCTGCGGCAAGTGCCATAGTGGAGATTGTAATAGCAGCTCCGGCCATATTGATAGTTGCGCCAAGTGGAATGGAGATGGAGTAAGTATCCTCGTCCAAACCAAGATCCCGGCAGAGTTTCATGTTGACCGGAATGTTGGCAGCAGAGCTTCGGGTGAAGAATGCTGTCAGTCCGCTGTCTTTCAGGCAGCGAAGCACAAGTGGGTATGGGTTCTTACGAAGGCAGATAAATGTAATCAGTGGATTCATAATAAGTGCCACGAAGAGCATGGTTCCGACCAGTACGCAGATCAGACGTCCGTATCCGAGAAGAACGTCGAGTCCCTGCTCGGAGATTGTAGTGAAGATCAGTCCCATGATACCAAATGGTGCACAGTTAATGATCCATTTTACTGCAGTCGCGATAGCATCTGAAATATTCTCCAAAGCATTCTTTGTGTCATCACTTGCGCTCTTAAGAGCAATGCCAAGTATGATGGCCCATGCAAGGATTCCGATATAATTGGCGTTTACCAGTGAGTCGACTGGATTCGCAACGACATTCATCAGCAGATTTTTCAGCACTTCTGTGACACCGGTCGGTGGTGTGATATCCTGAGTATTCGTGCTCTGTGAAAATGTCAGAGTTACCGGGAACAAGTAGCTGGCAATAACTGCAGATAATGCAGAGAACAGATTGCCGAGCAGGTACAGTATCACGATAAAAGACATGTTCGTTTTCTGTCCTTTTGCCATGCGGCAAAGGGAACTCATAATCAGGAAGAATACAAGAAGCGGTGCGATTCCGCGAAGTGCTCCGACGAACAGATCTCCGAGAATGGAGATTGCGGTCGCCTGTGGGAAAATAAGTCCCAAAGCAATTCCGATGATCAGACCGCAGATAATGCGTTTGATCAGACTGATGTTGTTCCATTTTTGAATCAAATTTTTCATGTTCATTTCCCCTTTTGATAGTATAACAATTAAAATGCAATTAAAATTATAATGAACTTTAGGAAAAATGTAAATAATGTATTTATAATATGATATACTTATTATCAAATTGTGGCAGAAATTTAGCTGCGAAATATAAGAAAAAGGAGCCTTGAGCATGGAACGTAGAAATGCATGGAAAGTATATGACCAGACAGAACTGGAAAAATTAGACAAGATCAATGAGACATATAAGAATTGTCTGGACGATGGAAAGACAGAACGTGAGTGTATTACACTTGCGGTGAAAAAGGCAGAAGCTGCCGGATATAAGAATTTAAAAGAGCTTCAGAAGGAACATGTAAAATTAAAAGCCGGGGATAAAGTGTATGCAGTGTGCATGGATAAGAGTATTGTCCTGTTCATCATCGGTCAGGAGCCGTTGGAAAATGGAATGAATATCTTAGGTGCACACATTGACTCTCCGCGTATTGATGTGAAGCAGAACCCTTTATATGAAAATGAAGAGCTGGCTTATCTGGATACTCATTATTATGGAGGAATCAAGAAATATCAATGGGTAACACTTCCGCTTGCTCTTCACGGTGTGATCGCAAAAAAAGACGAAACAATTGTTCCAGTCAGTATTGGAGATGAGGAGGAAGATCCGGTATTTGTGATTACAGATCTTCTTGTACATCTTGCATCAAAGCAGCTTGAGAAAAAGGGAAGTGTAGTCGTAGAAGGCGAGAAGCTGGATCTTTTAATTGGAAGCCGGCCGCTTGAGCAGGATCCTTCTCTTGATCAGGAAGAAAAAGAAGCAGTTAAGGCAAATGTGATGGAACTTCTGAAGAAATATTATGATATGGAGGAAGAAGATTTCCTCTCTGCAGAACTTGAGATTGTTCCGGCAGGAAAAGCAAGAGACTGTGGTCTTGACAGAAGCATGGTGCTGGCATACGGTCAGGATGACCGTGTTTGTGCATTTACATCTTTATTTGCAATTCTGGATACGCCTCAGGTCACACGTACCGGATGCTGCATCCTTGTAGATAAGGAAGAGATCGGAAGCGTAGGAGCAACCGGTATGCATTCCAGATTCTTTGAAAATGTAGTGGCTGAACTGGTTGCTATGACTGACGGGGAGTCCGAGCTGCAAGTCAGAAGAGCTTTGCAGAATTCCAGAATGTTATCTTCCGATGTAAGTGCAGCATATGATCCGATGTACGCAGATGTGTTCGAAAAGAGAAGTTCTGCATTTTTCGGAAAAGGACTTGTATTTAATAAATTCACCGGAAGCCGTGGTAAGAGTGGTTCTAATGATGCCAATGCAGAGTACCTTGCAAAGATTCGTGGTGTCATGGATGATTCAGACGTATCTTATCAGTTCGCCGAACTTGGAAAAGTTGACGCAGGCGGCGGTGGAACAATTGCTTACATCATGGCAAATTACGGCATGGAAGTCATAGATAGCGGTGTGGCAGTGTTATCCATGCATGCACCTTGGGAAGTGACAAGCAAAGCCGATGTATACGAGGCATATAAAGGCTATGTTGCATTTTTGAAAAATATGTAGTATTTACGTGTATACGTTGCACGACGTGCATTTCTCAGTAAAGATGCCAAGAACATTTTTAAGGAACGAAATATGTCGAAAAGCATGCGAATTATTGTAGAGCAGAGGGAGAATAATCCCTCTGTTTTATTGACAAAAATATAACAAAGTGCTACAATATAGTTGCGACTTACAAAAAATATAATGTTGGGGTTTTTGCCTCATGACCATTTTTTCTACAAAAACAATGGTGTTTTTGGCTTTGACCCTTAACATGAAATGTATTAGGAGGTCATAGCTATGGCAAAATGGGTTTATATGTTTACAGAAGGTAACGCTACCATGAGAAATCTCCTTGGTGGCAAAGGCGCAAATCTTGCGGAGATGACGAATTTGGGACTGCCGGTACCACAAGGCTTTACCGTGACAACGGAAGCCTGCACACAGTACTATGAAGACGGCAGACAGATCAATGACGAGATTATGAAACAGATTCTTGAAGCCATTGATCAGATGGAAGTTATCACAGGCAAGAAGTTTGGTGATAAGACAAATCCGCTGCTCGTTTCTGTTCGTTCTGGAGCACGAGCATCGATGCCAGGTATGATGGACACAATCCTGAATCTCGGACTCAATGAAGAAGTTGTCGAGACTTTGGCTTGTGCGTCCGGTAATCCACGCTGGGCATGGGACTGCTATCGCAGATTCATTCAGATGTTTTCCGATGTAGTTATGGAAGTAGGTAAGAAATATTTTGAAGAGCTGATTGATCAGATGAAGGCAAAACGTGGTGTGAAGCTTGATGTAGAGCTTACCGCGGATGATCTGAAAGAACTGGCAGGGCAGTTTAAGGCAGAATATAAAGAAAAGATTGGTACCGATTTCCCGACAGATCCAAAAGAGCAGTTGACAGAAGCTATAAAGGCAGTATTTCGCTCCTGGGATAATCCTCGTGCAAATGTGTATCGTCGCGACAATGATATTCCTTATTCCTGGGGAACCGCAGTTAATGTTCAGATGATGGCATTTGGAAATATGGGCGATGACTGTGGAACCGGAGTTGCATTTACCCGTGATCCGGCAACAGGAGAAAAAGGATTATTCGGAGAATTCCTGACCAATGCACAGGGAGAAGATGTGGTTGCAGGTGTCAGAACTCCGATGCAGATTACAGAGATGGAAAGAAAATTCCCAGAGGCATTCATAGAATTTAAAAATGTATGCAAGACACTGGAGAAGCATTATAGAGATATGCAGGATATGGAGTTTACGGTAGAGCACGGAAAACTTTATATGCTGCAGACAAGAAATGGTAAGAGAACTGCACAGGCTGCACTGAAAATCGCGTGTGACCTGGTAGACGAGGGCATGAGAACAGAAGAAGAGGCAGTTGCAATGATCGATCCTCGTAATCTGGATACCCTTCTCCATCCGCAGTTCGACCAGAAAGTATTAAAGAGAGCAACAGCACTTGGAAAAGGAATTGGTGCATCTCCGGGAGCTGCATGCGGAAAGGTTGTATTCTCTGCTGAAGATGCAGTGGAGTGGGCAAAACGAGGAGAGAAAGTAGTTCTTGTCCGCCTGGAGACATCACCGGAGGATATTACCGGTATGAAATCCGCACAGGGAATCTTGACAGTCCGCGGAGGAACGACTTCCCATGCAGCAGTAGTTGCCCGTGGTATGGGAACATGCTGTGTATCTGGTTGCGGTGATATTGCAATGGATGAAGAAAATAAAAAATTTACCTTAGCAGCGAAAACATTTCACGAAGGAGACGCAATTTCCTTAGATGGAACGACAGGAAACATTTATGAAGGCATCATTCCTACTGTAGATGCAACAATTACAGGTGAGTTCGAGAAGATCATGAACTGGGCTGATAAATATCGTACTATGAAAGTCCGGACAAATGCGGATACACCGGCAGATGCTAAGAAAGCGGTAGAACTTGGAGCAGAAGGAATTGGACTTTGCCGTACAGAGCATATGTTCTTTGATGAGAACAGAATTGCAGCATTCCGTGAGATGATCTGTGCAGATACAGTAGAGGAGCGAGAAGCAGCACTGGATAAAATCCTGCCATATCAGCAGGGAGATTTTGAAGCACTCTACGAAGCATTGGAAGGAAACCCGGTTACAATACGTTTCCTGGATCCGCCACTTCATGAATTCGTACCAACGGAGGAAGAGGATATTAAGAAGCTTGCAGATGCACAAGGAAAAACGGTAGAACAGATTAAAAATATTATTGCGAGTCTTCATGAGTTCAACCCGATGATGGGACATCGTGGCTGCCGCCTTGCTGTGACCTATCCGGAAATCGCAAAGATGCAGACAAAAGCAGTCATCCGGGCAGCTATTAAAGTAAAGAAAAATCATCCGGATTGGAACATTAAGCCGGAAATTATGATTCCGTTGGTTGGAGAAGTCAAAGAGTTAAAATATGTAAAGAAATTTGTAGTAGAAACTGCAGATGCAGAGATTGCTGCATCAGGTATTGAATTGGAATATGAAGTCGGAACAATGATCGAAATTCCAAGAGCAGCACTTACTGCAGATGAGATTGCAAAAGAAGCTGACTTCTTCTGCTTCGGAACAAATGACCTGACTCAGATGACATTTGGATTCTCCCGTGATGATGCAGGAAAATTCCTGGACGCATATTACGATGCGAAGATTTACGAAAACGATCCATTTGCAAAACTGGATCAAAAAGGTGTTGGAAAACTGATGGAGATGGCAATTGCACTTGGAAAAGAAGCAAATCCGAACCTTCATATTGGAATTTGTGGAGAACATGGAGGAGATCCGTCATCTGTAGAGTTCTGCAACGAATTGGGATTGAATTACGTTTCCTGCTCACCATTCAGAGTTCCAATAGCCAAACTTTCTGCTGCGCAGGCAGCCATAAATCAAAGGTAGTACACTGTAGGTGACTGGCATAGAACGTTAATTAGCTTATATAGAAAACCCCTTACATCAATTATGGCGTGAGGGGTTTTTGTGTTGCCATGCGTTCGGAAGAAGCTGCCGGTGGCAGGTTCTGTAGATGAAAAATGTACAAAAGATCTTTCAGTAGAGGATTCTGTTCATGTTTGGAAGAGCATTCTTGCACATACTATAAATGTGCATTATAATGATTAAGACAGTAAGTGGAAATGCTTCTAAAAACAGTTTTTAAATGATAGATTTTGTGATTGATGATGAAGGAGATTACGAAAGCAGTATGACAGGTTCTGATAGAAGACAGGAGATATTGAAGAATATAAAAGAAAGTGACAGACCGGTTTCGGGTTCGAAACTTGCGAAGGATTATGATGTGAGCCGTCAGGTTATTGTTCAGGATATTGCCCTGTTACGGGCTTCGGGGTATGATATCATATCAACAAACCGGGGATATGTGCTGGAAGGGCAGACTTGCGCCGAGAGAGTTTTTAAAGTACGTCATACAGACGAGCAGCTTGAGACGGAACTTTGTACTATTGTCGATCTTGGCGGTCAAGTGAAAAATGTTATGGTAAACCATAAAGTTTATGGGCATATTGAGGCGGAACTTGGAATTACTTCCAGAAGAAAAGTAAAAGAATTTCTGGCAGATATCGAAAGTGGCAAGTCAACACCGCTTAAGAATATTACCTCCGATTATCACTATCATACTGTGACAGCGGACAGTGAAGAAACGCTCAGGATGATAGAAGAGGAACTGAGAAAATTAGGATTTTTGGTTGAAAATTAGTTATTAAAACATTCTGAATGTCATGCTGGCTCTGAAAAGTAAGGTTTATAATCCGACTTTTCAGAGCCGGGTGTACATGGAAAGAATGTTTTTTTTATTATGAACAAAATTTTTTATATAGGTTACATTTCTGAAAAAAGAAATAATTCCAGTGCGTATAGAATTCCGCACAAAGTATCTGTTCCGGAAGAATGCCCGATTGCCAGAAAATTTTCAGTAATTGCTGGGATATTTGCAATTCCAGGAGTAATTTGAGGGTTGCATTTAACATAAGAAGCATCTTGTGGAGATTCACAACCTGTATTTACGAGTAAATGATTCACAGCCAGGCTAAATTGTCCTTTTAATGCACAGTGGAGAAATGCAGCACTTACATCGACAGTATCATTCAGATGTTCTGCAATTGTTTTGTGAAGGCTCTTGGCAAATGTGGATTCTGTTTGCCCTGTAAGAATTAATCCGGCAAGCACACCGCACAGGAAATCATCACCGCTTGGAGTCAGCCCGATGCCAAGTCCGATCAGTCGGGCAAGTTCGATTCCGGTCTCTGTATATTTTTTATTTCTATATAGTCTGGTGCATCGTTCAATTTTTTTCTTTGCAGCAACAAGCATCATAGAAGTATCATCATTTACACGTTGGTTGAAGATCACTTCAAAGCCTCCGGTGGATATATTAGAAAGACATGTTCTGATATTGTTATGAAGCTGGCGAAGCATGGTATCTGACAGAGAGTTTGCACATTTTAATGAATGTAACAAATGTAAGTTGTGAATTGTTGCTTCTTCAAAAGAAAATCCAATTTCCCTTTTATTATCAAGAGTGTTCATATCTGTGGAAGCCTGAAGAGTGCGGTTACTTCTATAAATAATAATGATATTCTCTTTTAAAGTAACAAAATCTCCGGCAGATATTTCAAGACTCTCCATTTTTTCGGAAGTCAATGTTGTAATCAGACTGATTGGCGAGATGGGTGAGCCCTTTGCCTGTAAGGCTGCCAGTGTTCCACCAATAGATAAGTTGATAGTTTTTCTATATACAGAGTGGACTGTCCCGCTTGTTTCTCCCGAAAGCAGTTCATTCAAATAGTCAGATGTATCTGTAATGGAAAATAATGTCATAATTATGCACTCCTGTGTATGTTTCTTTTGCCTGTCTGGCAGGTACTATCATAACAGATTTGCCGAAAAATCACAATGTACACAATATAATACACAATATAAAATGTGATTCTTGAAATTTTAAATAAAATTGCACAAATTTTAAATAAGAAAAAATGGGCAAAAACCGAAGAAAATGTTAATAATATAACGAAAATTATAAAAAATTTTAAAATTAACCAATAAAACTGTATTGTTTATATAAAAATACAATACATGACTGTGCATATTATACAAAAAAATGTGTCATATTTTGGAGGATAGGTCATTGTGAAAATTATCAAATTAGGATAAAATATATGTAAAAGAGACTGAAAAACGGTTGACCAATCATTTTTGATATAAATCAACAAAAATTAAAAAGTGGTTGAAATTTTCGCAAAGGAGCCTAGCCAAGACGGTGGTGTTACTTTGCGTATTTTTATACATATTGGATAAAAAAATAATACGAAATACGATAAAATTATCTAAAATAGATAAAAAAGATGGAGAAAAATGTAAGAAAATGGTGATTGTATTTTTTGGGGGAATCCAGTAATATATCGATTATAGAAAGAAATTGAGCTGGTTACGGCTGATTTGATTCAATTTTTAAGGAGGAACATGAATATGTATGATGTTTTAGTGAAGAACGGAAAACTTGTAACACCAGATCGTATCTACGAGGCAGACATTGCAATCCAGGACGGAAAGTATGCAGGATTTTATGCAAAGGGAGCACCAGTAGATGCGAAAGAAGTGATTGATGCAAAAGGAAATTATGTATTTCCAGGTATCATCGACTGTCATGCACATCTGAATGAGCCAGGATTTGAGTATCGTGAGGATTTTGAGACAGGTTCAAGAGCAGCAGTTGTTGCAGGTTGTACAACACTGATTGATATGCCACTTAATAATGACCCATCTCTTATGAATAAAGAAATTTTTGACCTGAAGCTTGGAAAAATTAGCAAACACTCATTAGTTGATTATGCACTTTGGGGAGGAATCGTAGGAGATTATGATGACAAACCGGACTCAGTAAAGAATAACATGAATGATCTTGTAGATCTTCACAATTGTGGAGTTGCAGCATTTAAAGGATTCACATGTCCAAACGGTGATTTGTTCCCGACAGTTAACATGGGAAATGTTCGTAAAGCTCTTGAAATTTTAAAACCGTATGGAGCACTTTGCGGATTCCATTGTGAGGAATATGGACAGGTCCTTGAGAGAGAAAAAGAAGCAAAAGCAAAAGAAGGAAGAACAAATGAAGAGAAGATTCGTGACTTCCTGGATTCTCATGACGTATGGACAGAATATGTCGCTACAAAGAATGTTATTGATATGGCTAGAGCAACTGGCGGACGCGTACACATTTGCCATGTCAGCCACCCGATGGTAGCTCAGGTTGTTAAGGATGCAATCCATGAAGGACTTCCGATTACTGCTGAGACATGTCCACATTACCTTGGATTTACAGAAGATTTTGTATTTGAAAAAGGTGCACCGGCAAAATGTACACCTCCGATGCGTAAGAAAGAAGATATGGAGAAGCTGTGGGATTACGTTTTAGATGGAACACTTTCCTGTGTAGGAAGCGACCATTCTCCAGCAGCAGATGAAGAAAAAGATAATGCAACAAAAGATATCTGGCATGCATGGGGAGGACTTAACTCAATCCAGTTCTTCTTACCAATGATGTTCGATATGGTTGTTCATAAAAAAGGCTTAAGCCCGAGTCTGATTGCAAAGGTTATGGATTATAATCCGGCAAAAGTATTCGGACTCTATGGACGTAAAGGAGCATTTGAATTAGGTTTTGACGGTGATATCGTAATCGTTGATCCGGAAAAGACATGGAAATGTGAGCAGGAGAAACTGCTTACAAAAGGACATGTTTCCTGCTTCAATGGACTGGAAGGAAAAGGAACTCCAGTATGTACAATGATCAGAGGTAAAGTAGTTGCTCAGGATGGCATGTACAAAGATGAAGCAATCGGATACGGCGAATATGTAACACCGGTAAAATAAACGAATACATATAGGAACACGAATAGGAGAGAGAACATGAGTGATGTAAACAAAGAAGTGAAACAAGAAGAAACAAACTCCCTTGCGCCAATTCCTGAGAAAGATCGAATCATGGGCTGGGGATCCAACACAATGCTCTGGCTCGGTGGATGTATTTCTATCGGAACATTGGCAATGGGATCTGCACAGATGGAAGCAGGACTGAACCTGTTGCAGTTATTCCTCGCAGTAGCAATTGGATCTATGATCCTCGTTGTAGGTATCGCAATGAATGACCAGTTTAGTTACAAGACTGGTGCACCGTATGCAGTTCAGCTTAGAAGTGCATTTGGAACAAAAGGTAACAAAATTCCAAGTTTGATTCGAGGACTTCCGGCTATCGTATGGTACGGTTATCAGACATGGCTTGGAGGAGCAGCAATCAACAATATTTCAAAAGCATTATTTGGATATGATAATATCTGGTTATTCTTCATTTTATTCCAGATTATCCAGATCCTGTTATCAATCAAAGGATTCCAGGGTGCAAAATGGGTTGGAAATATCGGAGGAGTTGTTATTTCTCTGGCTATGATTTACCTCTTATTCCTTTGCATTACACAGTATGGCGATGTCGTAAGTGAGAAACTGATCAATAAGTCTGGAACATGGGGAATGCCATTTATCGCAGCAATCATTGCATTCTTTGGTAACAGTACTACAGTTATGCTGAATGCTGGTGACTATTCCCGTGAGATGAAAGGTGGATATTCTACACTGAAACGTGGAAGTTCTTACTTCTTATCTATGGTACCGGCTACAGTACTTCTTGGAGTAATCGGTGCTATGGCATCTACAGCAACTGGAAAAGCAAACCCGATCAATGCTTTTGCTGATATGGTAGACAACAAAGTCGTAATGATCGTAACGCTTGGATTTATCATCTTTGCACAGCTTACAACAAACCTTGCAAGTAACGTAATTCCACCGGCATATGCATTTATGGATGCGTTTAAGATGAAACATAAGACAGCCGTAATCTTGATTGGTATCTTGGCAGTATGTACTTGCCCATGGATACTGACAAGTGACAGCTCAGCAGCAGGACTTGCATTATTCAGTAAGATTTACACTGCATTCTTCGGACCGATCTTTGCAGTATTGATTACAGATTTCTTCATTCTTCATAAGAGAAAAATCACACCAGAGTATCTGGATGATCTCTATGATGATAATGGAAATCATGCAGGTATCAACTGGGCAGCAATTCTTGCAATTGCAATCGGAGCTGTAATCGGACTTCTGAATGTAAATATTTCATTCTTTACAGCAACAATTCCTACAGGACTTGTTTACTACTTCGGAATGAAACATATGAAGAGTTGTGAGAATTTCAGAAAAGGAACAACATTAGAAAAATAGATCTAAAAAGTCAAAGGAGACTGGACATGAAAATGCCTGGTCTCTTTTTTATTATAAATTGATTTGTGAAAAATTTGTCCTAACATTAAATTATATATATTTTTCAAACATTTCACACAACTATGTCAATAATAGATAAAAAAGAAAAAACAAAAATATAGAATTTTATACATAATGGATAAAAATAAAAATGTTTTTCCGTAAAAATGTAGTTGCAATTTAAGAAAAAATTAAGTAATATTAGCTCGTACAATTAAAAAAGATTTTGAAATTGGTCAATCACTTATTTTAATGCATCTTTTTTTTTAGGAGGAAAATAAATATGTATGATGTTTTAGTGAAAAACGGCAGAATTGTAACTGCAGACAGAGTTTCAGAAGGGAACATCGCAATCAGAGATGGCAAGATTGCAGCTGTGTTAAATGCAGGAGAAGAGCCAGAAGCAGCAAAGGTTATTGATGCAAAAGGAAATTATGTTTTCCCAGGTGCAATCGATACGCATGCACATCTGAACGACCCAGGATATGAGTGGCGTGAAGATTATGAGCATGGAACTGCAGCGGCAGCACTTGGTGGTTACACAACTGTCATAGATATGCCACTTCAGAATGAACCGGCAATGGTTAATGCAGAAGCATTTGATTTTAAACTGAAAAAAGTTGATTCGAATGCATACTGTGATTACTGTTTCTGGGGCGGACTGATTCCGGATAACTTTAAAGATCTGAAGGATTTGGATGAGAAAGGATGCGTAGCATTCAAATCATTTATCGGACCGGTATCACCAGACTACAGTTCATTAAATTATGGACAGGCTTATGAAGCAATGGAAATCATTAAGGAATTTGATGGACGTGCAGGATTCCATTGTGAAGATTTCTCAATGATCAAAAATCTTGAGAAGATTGAGAAAGCAAAAGATCCGAATTCATGGCAGTGTTTCCTGGATTCCAGACCGGTTGCAGCAGAGATGGTAGCAACTGTTGATATTATCGAGATTGCAAAAGCAACAGGATGTAAAGCACATATCTGTCATGTCAGCAGCCCGGATGTAGCTCAGAAGATTAAAGAGGCACAGCAGGAAGGCTATGACATCACAGCAGAGACATGTTCTCACTACTTAAGTCTGACAGATCAGGATGTATTAGAGAACGGACCGTTATTCAAATGTGCACCTCCGCTTCGTTCACAGGAAGAGGTTGACAGACTGTGGTCTTATGTAGAAGATGGAACATTCAGCGGTATTGCAAGTGACCATTCACCATGTTCATATGATGAGAAATTTAATGAGATTCTTGGAAACAAGATTGAAAATGTATTTGATGTATGGGGCGGATGCAGCGGAATTCAGAGTGGTTTCCAGGTAACCTTCAATGAAGGATGCGTAAAACGTAATGTATGTCCGACAGTTCTTGCAAATGCAATGTCTGTACAGCCTGCAAAAGCATTTGGTATCTATGGAAGAAAAGGAGATATCAAACCGGGATTTGATGCTGACTTTCTGATTGTAGATCCAGAAAAAGAATGGGAGATTACAAGTGATTCCTTATTATATGTAAATAAGATTTCTGCATTTGTCGGAATGAAAGGAAAAGGACTTCCAATCATGACAATGATTCGTGGAAATGTTATTGCAGAAGACGGAAAGATTGTTGCAGAAAAAGGTGTTGGAACATTTATTGAGAAAATTAAATAATACCGAAATTAGGTAACAGATCAGGTGATCTTGCCTAATAAAGGCAAGATCACCTGATTTTTAAATTATACTTAAAAAAAGGAGAGAGAAGATGAGTATTGTAGACAACAAAGTACTGGATCCAAAGCTCGTTGCCAATGTAGACGCGGATCTCCAACCAACAAAGAAACGTATCATGGGAAGCGTATCCTATGCAGCCAGCTTCATGGGTGGATGTGTATCTATCGGAACATTTTCCATGGGTGCAGCCCTGATTGGAACATTGACTGTAGCGCAGGCGATTATTGCGATGTGTATCGGATGCCTTGTTATTGCAGTAGCACTTGCAATTATCGGTGAGTGTGGACATGAGTATGGTATTCCATTTACAGTACAGTTAAGAAGTAGTTTTGGTACAACAGGTGTAAAGATTCCAGGAGTTCTCCGTGGACTTCCAGCTATCGTATGGTTTGGTTATCAGAGTTGGGTTGGAGCAGGAGCTATCAACAGCTGTCTGAAGATTTTATTTGGATTTGATAATCTTCCAATTATCTATGCACTGTTCACAATTCTTCAGGTTGCACTTGCAATCAAAGGATTTGAAGGAATCAAATGGATGGAGAATATTTCCTGTATCTTTATCATTGGTATCCTGATTTACATGTTATATGTAGTAAACACAAAATTCTCATCAGAGATTGGAAATGTATTCTCTGGAATTAAGGGAACATGGGGCATGCCATTCTGGGCAGCAACAACTTCTTTCCTTGGAATTTATTCCACAATGATCATCAATGCATCTGACTATTCCAGAAATGCAACAGATGACATCAAACCTGTAAAAGCTACAAGCATTTACACTGTTGCTATTCTTCCTGTAACATTGTTCATGGGTCTTATCGGACTTCTTGTGACAGCAGCAACAGGAAATAGTGATCCTGTAGAAGTATTCTCTACTACAATGGGAAGCAAATTCCTTACAATCCTGACATTGCTCTTTATCGCATTTGCTCAGGTAACAACAAACGTACTGAACAATATTGTTCCACCTGCATACGTTCTGATGGAGTCTTTCAAAGTTAAATGGACACATGCAACAATTCTTGTTGGTGTGCTGTCAGCATGCGTAATGCCATGGAAACTTGTTACAGCTGACTCTGCAGCAGGGTTATCATTATTTACACAGTTCTACTCAGCATTTTTAGGACCTATCTTCGCAGTAATGGCAGTCGACTTCTTCATACTGCGTAAGAAGAAACTGGATTTGAATGATATGTATGACAAAGAAGGTTGCTTTAAAGGAGTTAACTGGGCAGCAGTTATTGCAATTATCGTAGGATCTGTCTGCTCCGTATTCGTAATGCAGTTATCATGGTATGTCAGCCTGATTCCGACAGGAGTTGTATACTACTTCCTGATGAAGACTATGAAGTCAAGCAAAGGATTCCGAAAAGGAACTATTTTTGAAGACTAACATATTGAACAAATAAAAACCCCGCAAATTGTATATCAAAGCAATTTGCGGGGGATTTTTTCTCTGAAAGAAAGCTAAAAATTACTTATTTAAACACTTCTCAATAAACACTACTGTCTCGTCCAGCACTTTCTGCGTGAATGGATTTTCTGTGTCTCTGTCAAAGTCGTGTTCTGTTCCGGACACGATGAATCTTTTTGCGTGATATTTGTTACTTAGTTCTGTGAATTCACTAAATGGTACGTCGGTATCTCCGGTGCTGTGGGCACAGAACAGTGGGCAAGGAAGTTTATCACAGGCGCGAAGTGTATAATCCAGATAGAAAAATTTTTCGCGTCCCTCGTAAAAAAGATCTATCCAGTTTCCTTGCTGTCTTGCATAGACATAGACACTGTAGTGTGTGTCAAGATCGCCATCTGCGTGAATGCCTTCTGGAATAACACAAAGAGCACTTTCTGGAACTTTCGGAAGCGTACAGTAATGTCTGCTTGGTTCCTTGAACCAATTGTCGCATAAAAATCCATATCCATAATAGGAAAGAATTCCGGCAGGTGACTGTGTATAAGTTCCTTTTGCTGCTGCAATCAGGCAAAGGTAAGCGCCGGCAGAACGTCCCCACAAAAAATATGGAAGAGATCCTTCGGAAGATTTAGGGCTTTTAATTAGTTCGTCACTGTGATCGATATAATATTGAATGGAACTTTCTACATCATTCATGATCATTTCTAACTTTGCGGCAGGAGCCAGAGGATAGTCAAAAGCAATGATTGCATATCCGGCCTGAGTCAGAGTGTTTAAGTGAGGGCGTGGAAGATCTTTTCTTCTTCCATATAAAAGACCGCCTCCGTGAAAATAGATGATAGCCGCTTTTACCGGTGTGTCTGAATCAGTATACACGGTTGCTCCTTTTTTGAATTTTTCACTTGGAATCTCAAATTCTTTCTTTTCTAACATAAAAATCCTCCTTGGTATAAATTGTCAAAAAATTTGAAAATGAATTAAAATCCGGTCAAATTCCGACTATTTTATTTTTATATTTATTAAATTGATTATAGATAAAATATATAGGCTCTTATCCAATAATTAACAGTATATCACAAAAAATGTCATTTTCAAGAGAAGTCATTAGACAAAATTTACCATAAAGTAGATAAAAAGTGGTTGAACCTTTTATCTAAAATTCCGATTGCAAATTTTAAGCTTTAATGACATAATAAGACCATAAAACATGGTAACAACAAAACCTGAATTTGATTTTGTGTTCCGCATTAAGAAAGAGAGGTATTTGGTAATGAGTTACTTAAACAATCAATTAGGATATCGTGATGCACTTTTGGACACACGTTCTATTATTAAAAAAGGAGATTACATCGTTCTTGATCCAGATGGACTTGTAAAGAATGTAGTTCCAGGATATGAGAACTGTGATGTTACAATTCTTGGCTCACCGGCTATGGGTGCAACATTTGCTGACTATCTTGTACATGTTCACGAAGGTGGAAAGAATACAGGAATCGGTGGAGAGGGAATCGAGTCCTTCTTATATGTAGTTGATGGTGAACTTTCAGTAAAGAATGATGATCAGTCCGCAGAACTTACAAAAGGTGGATACATTTACTCACCAGCAAGTAACAACATTACTTTTGAAGCTAAAGGCGAGGCTACATTATATGTATACAGACGTCGTTATGAGCCAGTTGCAGGGCACAGTGCTCACACAGTAGTTGGAAATGCTAATGATCTTGAGTGGATGTCCTATGAAGGAATGGAGAACTGCTATGTACAGGATTTCCTTCCATCAGCTCATGACATCGGATTTGACATGAACATGCATATCCTGAAATTCCACATCGGAGCTTCTCATGGATATATCGAGACACATGTTCAGCAGCATGGTATGTATTTCCTGTCTGGAAAATCTATGTACAGACTTGGAGATGACTGGGTACCGCTTCAGAAAGGTGATTACTGCTTCATGGACGCCTATGTTCCACAGGCTTGCTACGCTATAGGCGATGAGGGACGTGAGGAAGAGTTAGTTTACATCTACTCTAAAGACTGCAACAGAGACATTGCTCTGTAATATATAGTACATAAGCTGAAGGATGTTCTTACACTGAAAATGATATTTAGCACATAATAAAATCGAATATAAAATATATACGATTGACATCATATGCCGGTATATACAGTAAAAAAAGCGAGCGGCATTGCTGGGAGCAATAAAAAAACTGTGTGTACCGGCGTATATGCTATATAAGAGTTTGTCAATAATGTGACAAAATAGAAAAGATGAATTGAAAAAGTGTGAATTAGAAGATGCTTAAATTAGAAAAATACTGCATGTAAAGAAAACACGTAGATAATTATATAGGTAACTATATGGTATATAAAGAGAGAAAATAAAGAAAAGGATGGTATGAAAGAATGAGACTTTCAAGAGAAGAGCTTAAGGGCTTAATGAAAAACAAGTTGATCCAGGCGGGACTTCGTGAGGACCACGCTGATCAGACAGCAGAAATTCTGACATGGGCACATGAGAGAGGATTTGCTTCACATGGTGCTGTTCGTGTTGAGTATTACTGTGAGAGAATCTTCAAAGGCGGAATCACACATGAGCCAAACATCACATGGAATCAGACAGGTCCTTGCTCAGGAATCATGGATGGAGACAATGGTATCGGTTACTGGGTAGCAACAAAAGCTACTGAGAAAGCTATTGAGATGGCAAAAGAGAACGGAGTTGCTATTGTAGGTATGGCTAATGTATCTCATACAGGAGCAATCGGATATTATACAGAGATGTGTGCAAAAGAAGGACTTGCAGCTATCACATTCTGCCAGTCAGATCCGATGGCAGTACCATACGGCGGAACAGAGCCTTATTATGGAACAAACCCGATTTCATTTGCTTGCCCGACAGCAGACGATCGTAATGTTGTATTTGATATGGCTACAACAGTTCAGGCTTGGGGAAAAATCCTGGACAAGAGATCTCAGGGTGCTGAGATTCCTGCAGACTGGGCTGTAGATGAGGACGGAGCTCCTGTAACAGATCCACATAAAGTAAATGCTCTTGTACCGATTGCCGGTGCTAAGGGATATGGACTTATGATGATGGTAGACATCTTCTCAGGAGTACTTCTTGGAGTACCGTTTGGTAAACATGTAAGCTCCATGTATCATGACTGCTCTAAAGGACGTGAGCTTGGACAGACAATTATTGTTATCGATCCAGAGAGATTCTGCGGTGCTGAGCAGTTCAAGAAGAATATGTCTCAGACATGCGATGAGTTAAATGCTATGAGACCAGCTCCGGGATTCGATAAAGTATACTACCCAGGACAGAGAGCTCTTATGAGAAGAGACAAAGCTTATGCTGAAGGTGGAATCGAAGTCGTAGATGAGCTTGTTGATTATCTCAAGAGTGACGCAATTCACTTTGACAGATACGATCACAAAAACAGATTCGCTGACTAATTCATTTATTTCGTGCAATTTCCAATGGACCAGGAAGTGGAGCACTCCTCTGCTTCCCGGGTCCCATCTCAAAAATAGATGATATCAAACTATAAAAACAATGAACTAGATAAGAAGGGAGAAATGACATGTTAAAGACAGTCGTAAAAAAAGGCAGTTACCAGGATTCAGTAGTTCTGATGCTTCTGACAAATGAGCTTTCTTCACTGGATGGAGTCAACAAGATTCAGGTTATGATGGCTACACCGGCGAACAAAGACATTTTTAAGGAGAGTGGACTTACAACAGATGAGTTAATGGACGCTACAGCAAATGATATGGTAGTTGTAGCTGATGTTAATAATGAAGCAGTACTTGATGCTGTAATGGACAAAGTTGAGGAGTTCTTAAAGAAACAGTCCACAGCAGCAGAAGGAAAGAAAGGTTCTGAAAGTGTAAAATCATGGGATGCGGCACTGAAGAAAATGTCCAATGCAAACTTGGCAGTTATCTCTATTCCGGGAGCATATGCAGCATTAGAGGCTGACCGTGCACTGGATGAGGGACTGAGCGTATTCATGTTCAGTGACAATGTAACAATCGAGGATGAGAAAGCTCTGAAAGAGAAAGCTCATTCAAAAGGACTTGCAGTTATGGGTCCTGACTGTGGTACAGGAATCATTCAGGGAGTTCCGATCGCATTTACAAATAATGTAGCGAAAGGTTCTATCGGAATCATCGGAGCTTCAGGAACAGGTATCCAGGAACTGACAACAATCATCGACAGACTTGGTGAGGGTGTTACAAACGCTATCGGTATCGGTGGACGTGACCTGAAGGCTGAGGTCGGTGGAATCACAATGATGGATATGATCGATGCAATGGAAGACGACGATACAGTGAAAGTACTTGTAATCGTTTCCAAACCGCCTGCAAAAGAAGTAAGAGATAAAATCTCTGCAAGACTTTCTAACTTCAGCAAACCAGTTGTTACTCTGTTTGTTGGAGAGAAACCAGAGTATCATGAGGAGAACTTCTATCATGCATACACACTGGATGAGGCAGCTCGTCTTGCTGTAGGTCTTGTAAGAGGAACAAAGGTTCCGGAAGCTACTGTTGATGTAGATGAGTCTGAATTCTACAAAGCAGAAGACGGAAAGACAATCAAAGCTTACTACTCAGGTGGTACACTTGCAAATGAGGCAGCTATGCTGATCAAAGATGCAATGAACTGCAAAGTTCCACCAGAGGACGTTGAAGGATATATGCTCCAGTTAGATGGCAACGTAGTAGTTGACCTTGGAGATGATGCTTATACACAGGGTAAACCACATCCGATGATCGATCCTGCAAAACGTATTGAGTGTATGCAGGAAGCAGTAGATGATCCGTCTACAGGAGTTGTTCTTCTTGACATCATGCTTGGATATGGTTCACACGCAGATATGGCAGGATCATTGATCCCGACAATCAAAGAACTTCAGGCAAAAGCAGATGCAGCAGGAAGAAAAGTATTCTTCATTGCTACAGTATGTGGAACAAGAAGAGATTATCAGGGATATGATGAGGCAGTTAACAAATTAAAAGAGGCTGGAGTTATCGTATGTGAGAACAACAAGCTTGCATGTCAGACAGCTATCCACGCTATCGGAAGAGATTTCCAGGAGCCAGAGAAAGAGATTCGCGCAAAAGAGGTTGTTGCATGTGAGAAACATACACCAGCTGAGACATTAAAAGAGCTTCTTTCTGAGAAACCACGTATCATCAACATCGGACTGAAGAGCTTCGCAGAAGTTGTAGAAGAGTTTGGATGCGAAGTTGTACAGTATGACTGGGCTCCACCGGCAGGCGGAAATGTAAAACTTATTAAGACTCTGAACTTCTTAAGAAATTACGAAGGAATCGAAGAGAAGAACCGTGAAGTGATTGCTAAGGTTGTAGCAAGCCAGCCAGTATTAAAAGATAACGTTCGTGCAAAAGAAGTAATTCCAGAGTTTGCTGAAAATAATGGAAAAGTAATTCTTCATGCAGGTCCTCCGGTAGATTACAAGAATATGCCAGACCCGATGCAGGGATCTTGCGTAGGTGCTGTAATGTTCGAGGAGTGGGCAGAGACAGAAGAAGAAGCTAGAAAAATGCTTGAGAATGGCGAGATCAAATTCATCCCTTGCCACCACTGCAACGCAGTAGGACCTATGGGTGGAATCACATCTCCTAACATGGCAGTATTTGTAGTTGAGAACGAGACAGGAGCTAACAAAGCTTACTGTACAATGAACGAGGGTATTGGTAAAGTTCTTCGTTTCGGAGCTTATGATGAGGAAGTTGTTAACAGACTTCGTTGGATGAGAGATGTTCTTGGTCCAACACTTGGAAAAGCTCTTCGTTCTATGGAGAATGGACTTGCAATTAACCCACTGATTGCAAAAGCAATCGCAATGGGTGATGAGTTCCACCAGAGAAATATTGCAGCTTCTCTTGTATTCTTAAAAGAGATGGCTCCGCTTATTACAGAGATGAAAGACATCAGCGAGAAAGACCGCTATGATGTTATCAAATTCCTTGCTGATACAGATCAGTTCTTCCTGAACATCATGATGGCTACAGGTAAGGCTGTTATGGATGATGCACGTAAAGGAACAGACGGAACAATCGTTACAGCAATGTGCCGTAACGGATATGAGTTCGGTATCCGTATTGCTGGTATGGGTGACGAGTGGTTCACAGGTCCGGTTAATACACCACAGGGACTGTACTTTACAGGATATGATGCAGATGATGCTTGCCCGGATATGGGAGATAGTGCTATTACAGAGACATTTGGTGTCGGTGGTATGGCAATGATCGCAGCACCGGCTGTAACAAGATTCGTAGGTGCTGGCGGATACGAGGATGCTCTTCGTACAAGTAACGAGATGATGGAAATCGTTACAGACAGAAACCCGAACTTCACAGTTCCTACATGGAATTTCCAGGGAATTTGTCTTGGAATTGATGCAAGACTTGTAGTTGAGAAAGGTATCACACCAGTAATCAATACAGGTATTGCTAACAAAGTAGCAGGAAAAGGACAGATTGGAGCAGGTACAGTTCACCCGCCAATCGAGTGTTTCGAAAAAGCTATCGTAGCATACGCTAAGAAGCTTGGATTCGAGGCATAAGTCCGGAAGATAGGAGGCAGCCATGGAAAAGAAAAAAGTTGTCATTGCTCTTGGCGGAAATGCGCTTGGTAAAGATGTAGAAGAGCAGAAAGAGGCAGTGGCTAAGACTGCAAAAGTAATTGTTGACCTTGCACAGCAGGGATTAGATATCATCGTAACACACGGAAATGGTCCACAGGTCGGAATGATCCAGAATGCTATGGACAACCTGGTTGTTATGCATGAGAATTATAAACAGGTTCCGCTTCCGACAAGCGTGGCAATGAGCCAGGGATATATCGGAATCGATCTTCAGAATGCAATTAAGTACGAGCTTTACAGCCGTAACATTGATGGAAAAGTATCTACAATCCTTTCACAAGTAGAAGTAGATAAGAATGATCCGGCATTCGAAAATCCGACAAAACCAATCGGAAGATTCCTTACTAAGGAAGAGGCGGAAGAAAATGAAGCAAATGGCGTGCGTTGTATGGAAGATGCAGGAAGAGGCTACCGTGTAGTAGTAGCTTCTCCGATGCCACAGAGAATCCGTGAGCTTGAGACGATCAAGACACTGGTAAATGCAGGACACATCGTGATCACATGCGGTGGCGGTGGAATTCCGGTAATCAGTGAGAACGGAAAACTGGTCGGAGTCAACGCAGTTATTGACAAAGATAATGCGAGCAGCCTTCTGGCAGCTCAGCTTGGAGCAGACTATCTGGTTATCTTGACAGCCGTAGAAAAAGTTGCAATCAACTTTGGCAAAGAGAATCAGGAATGGCTCTCAGATCTGACTGTAGAACAGGCAAAAGAGTATATTGCCGAGGAACAGTTTGCAAAAGGTTCTATGCTTCCGAAGATTGAAGCAGCAATTCGTTTTGCTGAGTCAGGAGAAGGAAGAAGAACATTGATTACACTTCTTGACAAAGCGGCAGAAGGAATTGCCGGAAAGACAGGAACTGTGATCCATCAATAATAGTTATATCAGATGTGGGAGTTATCCCACATCTGTAAGTAATGAGAAGAAAATAGGAGATGGAACAAGATGAATATACCAGTAAATCTATTTATGTGGATTATGGCGTTCCTTCCAATTGCGGCACTTCTGATCTTAATGATCAAGTGTGGCTGGGGAGCGACCGAGGCGGCACCGGTAGGATTACTGATAACGGTAGTTACTGGAGTTGCTTTTTATAAAGCAGACATTACGCTTCTTGCTTCCGAAAGTGCGAAAGGTGTGTGGAATGCACTGATCATATTGATCATTGTATGGACTGCAATTCTGATGTATCAGGTTGGAGATGAGGCAAAAGCATTTTTGGTAATCCGTAATGGTATGCGTAAACTTTTGCCAAACGAATTGCTTCTTGTACTTGCAATGGGCTGGATTTTTGAGAGTTTCCTTCAGGGAATCACAGGATTCGGCGTACCTGTTGCAGTAGGAGCACCTCTTTTGATCGGTATTGGTGTGAAACCGCTGTGGGCAGTTATTATCCCTCTTATCGGTCAGGCGTGGGGAAATACATTCGGTACACTTGGAGCTGCGTGGGATTCTCTGGCTATGTCAGCCGGACTTGCTGTAGGAAGCAGTGAGTATCTTACAACAGCTATGTGGACAGCATTTTTCTTATTTATCTGGACAGCAATCGGTGGTTTTGCCACATGTTGGTTCTACGGTAAAGGAAAAGCACTGAAAAAAGGATTTGTAGCCGTAGCAATTATGGCAGTCATTCAGGGAGGCGGAGAACTTCTGCTGACACAAGTAAGCACAACACTGGCTTGTTTCATCCCGGCAGTTATTTCATTGGTAGTCATTCTTCTTCTTGGAAGAACAAAAATGTATAAAGATGAGTGGTGCATTGAGGACAGCCCGATCATGAATCGTGATTTTGCTGCAGCCGATGGAGAAGAAGAAATTCCGGATATGACACTTGTTCAGGCATTTGTACCATATTTTGCGTTATCTATTATCACACTGGTGGTATTACTTGTAAAACCACTGAACACAGTGCTTGGACAGTTTAAATTTGGATTTGCTTTTCCGGAGACATCTACGGGTTATGGTTATGTAAATAAAGCAGTAGATTGCTTTTCACCATTAGCTCCGTTTACTCATGCAAGTATGTTCTTGTTTGTATCAGCGATCATTGGTCTTGTTTATTACAAAAAGCATGGCTGGATCGGTGAAGGTGGTACGAAGAGAGTGTTTGTGAAATCTGTTTCCATGACAATGCCGTCTGGTATTGCAGTTATCGGACTTGTTATTATGTCAAAGATTATGGATGGAACAGGACAGACAGTTGTACTTGCAAATGGAATTGCAAATGTACTCGGAAAAGTTTACATTATCTTTGCACCATTTGTAGGACTTCTTGGAACATTTATGACAGGAAGTAACATGAGTTCCAATATTTTATTTGGAAGTTTCCAGATGACAACCGCAAAACTTCTTGGGGCTAATACCGCTGCAATCCTTGGAGCGCAGTCAGCTGGTGGTGCAATCGGAGCTGCAATCAGCCCGAGCAAGATTATTCTTGGTACGACAACAGCAAGTATCCTTGGAAGCGAAGGCGAAGTTATGAAAAAGCTTATGGCGATTACAATACCGGCTACGATTTTGATTGGAGCAGTATTGTTTGTTATGACAGCTTTATAAGAAAGTCCTGAATCTGGAAAAAAGGAGTGCTGACAATGGAGAAGAATAGCTTTTTTAAAACTAAAGAAGGTGGACTGACATTAGCATTTATCGTAATTATGATTGCATTTGCTATTATGCTTTTCGGTTTATATACCGGGACAACCGCAGCCTGTGCAGTTGGATTTGTAATCATGATGGCAGCTATGTTCTATTCACCGGTGAAAGTGTTTATCTTAACACCAAAACATAAGTAATTATTGTAACCAGAAAGGAAAAAAAGACTATGGGAACAGTAGCAATTGAAGAAGTAACAGGAAGACTTGCTGAAAATTTAGAGCATTTAAAACGTTTTACAGCAACACCAGGAGATGGATGTACAAGACTTCCATTTACAAAAGAGGCTAGAGATGCCGTAAATTACCTGAGAGAGGTTATGACAGAGGCTGGTCTTGAAGTACATGAGGACGAGGCTGGAAATGTAATCGGTATCTTAAAAGGAGAGAATCCAGACCTTCCATGTGTTATGATGGGATCTCACTATGATTCAGTAGTAAACGGTGGAGACTTTGACGGAATCGCTGGAGTTGTATGTGCGATCGAAGCTGCAAGACAGTTAAAAGATGAAGGATTTACACCAAAGAGAAACTTTGCAATCGTTGGTTTCTGCGATGAAGAGGGTATGCGTTTCGGAACAGGATATTTTGGATCCGGAGCTATGCTTGGACACAGAGATGTTGAATATTGCAAACATTACAAAGATACAGATGGAATTTCTATCTATGATGCCATGAAGGGATATGGACTTGATCCAGAGAAGATTGAAGATGCAAAATGGCCGGAAGGTTCTATCGGAAAATTCCTTGAGCTTCATATTGAGCAGGGACCGGTTCTGGATGCAAAGAATATTGAGATTGGTCTTGTAGATTGTATCGTTGGAATCCAGAGATATATGGTAACAGTAAACGGAAGAGCTGACCATGCCGGAACAACTCCAATGGATATGCGTCTTGATGCTGTTGATGCAGCAACAAAAGTTATTTCTAAAATCCCAGATTGGGCAAGAGAGAAAGCTGACGGAACAGTTGCAACAATCGGATACATTAACACGATACCTGGTGGAATGAACATTGTAGCTGAAAAATGTGAATTTACAGTTGACATTCGTTCTAAGAGCAACGACAATATTAATGATATCGCAAACAGAATTCGTGCAGCATTAGACCGTGAAGTAAAGGCTATGGGTGGATCCTATGACATCGATACAAAGCTTGTAATCGAGCCGGTTATGCTGGATGAAGGTATGCTTGACATCATGGAAGAAGACTGCAAAGCAAGAGGATATTCTTATATGAGACTTCCTAGTGGAGCAGGACATGATGCACTTGAGATCGGTCAGGTGCTTCCGACAGTTATGATTTTCGTTCCAAGTAAAGACGGAAGAAGTCACTGCCCGGTAGAGTTTACAAAGTATAGTGAATTTGCAAAAGCTTCTGTTGTTATGACAGGTCTTGCTAAAAAGCTTCTTGCTGAGTAATCCGAAAAAATAATTATTTATGAATGGTGATTCGAAAGGCCGGAGGAAGAGATATCCTGCGGCCTTTCGAGAAAGAAACGGGGAAAAAGATATGGGCGAATTAAATCCGATGTACAAAAGAGAAAACTTACGATTGTTAAGAAGAGCTTTAAGGCTGACTCAAAAAGAATTCATTGACAGATTCCTGTCGGATGAAGAAGGAAAGCCAACTATGAGCATCGCGACATTGTCTAACCTGGAGGCAAAAGACGGTCCCAGAATGAATGATGTCATTATCAGTGTCTCAGAACAGCTTGGAATTGATTCTATGCATTTTTCTATGCCATCAGAAGAATTTGCCGAGAAGATACATATTCTGTTACCGGATGATGTAAGCCCGGAAGCGCTTGGAAAGCTTCAGTCTAAAAAAGGCAGCATTAATCAACTTTTGAATTGCCTGACTATGTATTTTGCAGAGCAGATGTTTGATAAGAGTCTGAAAAAAGGGGATAAGATAGAGTCAGATCGTGTACTTGCGACAAAACTTGGAGTTGGACGTTCGGCCGTACGTGAGGCATTGAAAGTTCTGGATGTGCTTGGCATGATTGATATCCGGCCGGGGCAGGGAACTTATATTAGTGGAAATGAAGCAAATTTTTTCGTCATTCCACTTTCCTGGTCTTTATTTATGAATGGCAATCAGACAGAGTCTATTTTGGAAGTGAGAGATCTTCTGGAAGTGAAAGCCGCTTATCTGGCAGCTGACTGCGTAGATGATCGCGCTCTGAATCGTCTGTATGATGTATCACATAAAATCCATCAGGCATATGTAGAGCAGAATTATAAGAAGTTTCTGGATGCAGATTTGGAGTTCCACAGCAGTATTGCAGAGTGTTCCGGGAATACTGTAATTTACAGTATGCTTCAGACAATCAGTAATCTGATGCGTCATGTCAGTGAGACGGGAATGATTGACGGACGGCAGCTTCAGGAAATTTATGAAGAGCATCAGAAAATTTATGGTCTTATTCTTGCAAAAGACGGAGAGGGTGCTGCAGAAGCTATGGAAGAGCACATGAAGAGATCAAAAGCCCGTTATAATTACAGATAAGATTACATAAAACTGTTTACATAGTCATTAACATATTGAAAAAGAAATAAAAAAGTTTCGAATATAATATCAAAAAGGGACTCCCCTGCAAATTTACAGAATGATGAAGTGATATTTGATTTGTACCGTACCTCACAGTATTGCCTCGAATTTCCTGTAAATTTGCAGAGGAGTTCTTGTAATTTGGAAAAGAATAAGATATAATATTGCGGATTGTGTTACTAAGAATAGAACATAATAAAATAGGTAACTAGATAATAAGGCATAGAATTAGAGGTGATAATATGGAAATGATAATAGATGTACTTGCAGATGCGTTGGCAGATTGTTTAAAGATGCTTCCATTTCTTTTTGTAGCATTTTTATTAATTGAAGGATTGGAGCATTATTCGACAAAATTGACAAGAAAGGCACTGGAAGATGTAGATAAAGCAGGTCCGGTTGTGGGGGCACTCGTGGGCTGTGTACCACAATGCGGATTTTCAGTCATGGCTTCTAACCTCTACGCAGGAGGGATTATATCGGTAGGAACATTGCTTTCTGTATTTCTTGCAACATCAGATGAAGCAGTATTGATCTTGCTTGGCAATCCGGATCAGGGAAAGACAGTTCTGACACTCCTTGCGGTAAAAGTTGTGATTGCGGTCGTAGCAGGATACATCATTGATCTTTTCCTGCAGAAACAAATTGCAACTCCAAAAGAGTGTGGAAATCTCTGTGATCACTGTGGATGTCATGATCACCACGCCGGACTTTTAAAACCAGCACTTCGCCATACAATTAAGATATTTCTCTATCTTTTTGTATTTACAGCAATTTTGAATTTTATTATAGAAGTAATTGGAATTCAGACATTATCTGAATATCTTCTGGCAGATAGTATTATCCAGCCAGTGATTGCAGCACTTATTGGATTGATACCTAACTGTGCGGCTTCTGTTGTAATCACGCAGCTTTATATCAGCGGTGCAATTTCATTCGCATCTGCCATTTCCGGTCTCTGTACCGGAGCAGGAATTGGATTGGTTGTACTTTTTAAGGTCAATCGGGATAAACGTGAGAACATAAAGATTGTACTCACTTTATATGCACTTTCAGTGATTGCAGGAATGGTTTTACAGATCTTCGAATTTTAAGTTGTCAAATTGTGAAAAATGCTGTCGATAAGCGACACGAATTGACAAAAGGTTAATATATTCGAAATTGATTTTCTATTTTGATGTGCTATAATAAATATGTTCACACTTGAGATATACCTTTTTGTGAGGAGGATTTATTATGGTAACAAAAAAAGGGACACCTGTAAAAAAGACAAAAGATGTAAAAATAGCTGCAAATGTTATGGCTGATTCGATAAAGACAGAAGAGAAAGCAAAGGCAGAAGTTAAGACCGAGATAAAGCCACAGACAAACGAGAAAGTAGAGGCAGAAGCTAAGACTGAGATAAAGCCACAGACAAAAGAGAAAGTAGAAGCTAAAGTTGAGAAGGCTGCTGCAGATACAGTAGATAAGATTACGAAAAAAGCAGTGAAAGGTGCAGGTGCGGCAAAGACTGTAGCAAAAGCCGTAACAAAGACTGCGACAAAGACTGTAAAGAAAGCTGCTAAGAAAGACATTAAAATAAAAGCATTTGTTGAGTATTATGGTAAGCAGGTAGAAGAGAAATACATCATTGCCCGTGTGAAAAAAGCATGGACGAGATCTGGTAAAAAAGTCGGAGACATTAAAGAGATGGATCTTTACATAAAACCGGAAGAGAATGCGGTCTACTATGTGATCAACGGAACAGAAACAGGAGCTGTAGAATTCGAGTAGGAAGATAAAAAGAAACAGATAGTAAAAGCTGGCTTTTACTATCTGTTTTCTTTTGTTATGTATAGCGGTCATGCCGCTGTTACGTGCTGAGTGGTGGGAAGCACACCAGCCACTTGTGGTGTTTATGTGGATCATATTACTTGTAGTGCCATTTGCAATCGTTTATGGCGCAGGCGATACATTTGAAACAGTATTGGAATGTATCGTGAATGATTATCTGACATTTATTGTTCTGTTATTTGGATTATTCTGTGTATCTGGTAACATTACAGTTGGAGGAGATTTTGCAGGATCACCGAGAGTAAATGCATGTCTGCTGGCATTGGGTACGCTGCTTTCCAGCTGTATTGGAACAACGGGAGCCAGTATGCTCATGGTTCGTCCGGTCATTAAGATGAATTCATGGAGAAAAAGAAAAAGACATATTATGGTATTTTTCATTTTTCTGATTTCCAATATGGGTGGCTGTCTTACGCCAATCGGAGATCCGCCGCTTCTAATGGGATTTATGCGTGGAGTACCATTTTTCTGGAGCATGCATTTATTGCCAATATTGATTTTTAATCTGGTGATTCTGTTATTTGTATTTTATCATCTGGATAAAAAGGCATACCGTAAAGATATTGCGGAAGGAAGAAAACCGGATATCAGCAGACCGGGAACCGAATTTTATATCGAAGGACTGCACAATATTATTTTCCTTATTATGATTGTAGGTGCAGTAATTTTAAGTGGAGTACTTCCGGGAATGTCAGCATTCCAGGACGCGGCAGGTAATGTAAGAGGAATTCAGCTGTACGGAGAAGTTACACTGACGCTTCCTGCGCTGATTGAGATTGTGATTATTTTACTTGCAGCATTTCTGTCATTTAAGACAACAGACAGTTCAATCCGTACAAAGAACCATTTTACGTGGGGAGCAATCAAAGAGGTTGCAGTTTTGTTTATCGGAATTTTTATTACTATGCAGCCGGCACTGATGCTGTTAAAATCTGTTGGACCAAACCTTGGAATTAGCGAGCCGTACCAGATGTTCTGGGCAACAGGAGCGCTGTCCAGCTTCCTTGACAATACACCGACCTATCTTGTATTCCTGACAACTGCGGGAACACTTGGATTAACAGGAGGTATTACAACGGCTCTTGGACAGATTCCGGTGAATCTTCTAGAGGCTATTTCCTGTGGAGCTGTATTTATGGGAGCAAACACATATATAGGAAATGCACCGAACTTTATGGTAAAAGCGATTTCTGATGAAAATGGTGTCAATATGCCATCGTTCTTTGGATATATCTTATGGTCGCTTGCATTCTTAGTTCCGGTATTTATACTGGATATGCTTGTGTTCTTTTTGTAGGAGGTTACGGATATGGCAAATAATAAAGATATCTATATAGAACTTGCGAATCGGATCTATGATCTGGATGGTGAAGTATATAAATGTGTAGGATCTTCCCTTGGAAGAACATTTACAGGAAGCAGAGAGAATACGATCCGTGCACTTAGTATGTTGATGTGTACGAAGCCTGACGGACATCTCTTGCGAAGTGAGCTGGCGCTGATCAGTAACATGGCTCGTACGATTAAGAATAAAGAAGATAAGAGCCGTATGATGACAGAATATAATGAGATTCTTAAAGCAATGGAGCAGCTTCCGGATATGTCTGCAACGGATATGCGGGAAATGATATTGGATTTGAGCTGGCAGATAAGCTGCATATCAATTATTATGATTCAGAGATTTTCGAGCAGGTACTAAAACGTCAGGAAGAAGAAAAATTTCATATTAAAGAGAAAGAGTGCTTTACAGAGTTTGATAAATATGGAAAAAAATGAGAAACATTGAAATCAAAGCTGCGGAATATGTATCGTTATCATGGACTTAACAGAGAAGATGCCGTCTTCTTTAATATGAGCGATCTGATCTGCAATCTGGCACGAACAGAAGATTGTATTATAGTTGGAAGATGTGCGGATATTATTCTGCGCAATAATTATATTCCACATATCAGTCTGTTCATCAGCGCACCATTTGAAGTGAGATTGCAGTATATGATGAACGTGCGTGAGATGGATCAAAAGACAGCGGTGAAGTTTTTGAAAAAAATGGATCGCCAGCATAAAAAATATTACGAATTTTATACAAGTGAAAAATGGGGAACTCCTGAGAATTATGACCTGTGCATTAACAGTGCCAACTACGGAATCAAAGAGACGATAGAAATCATTGAACGTCTGATCATCAACAGGAAGAAAGCATAAGGGGTACAAGAAAGAGACTTTACGTGTGTTACAGATACTGATATAATAAAGACGAATGAGATGGGAGAAAATAATTAACACGTAAAGGAGATAATAGAATGAATGAGACAACATTGGTGAAAGGCATAAGTGCGATAGGCTCCATGGATGGACCGACTTCAGTGTTCCTTGCCGGAAAGCTAAGCGTGGGAGTGTTTGCGGCTGTGATAGCAATCGGTATTTTAATTGGATTTTTCGGCTTGAAGCTGGTGAAAGTGGTTGCGGCATTCCTGGGATTTCTGATTGGAGCAGGAGTGGGAGCTGGAATCTGTGCATTAGCGGGAATTGAAGGTATTGCATCCGTAGCGGTTATATTAGTCTGCGCGATATTGCTGGCAGTAGTGTCTTTTCTTGTATACAGGCTGGGTGTATTTGTGATGATATTCATCTGCTCCATGGGAGTGCTGGCAGCAGTGATACCAGCACAAAGTTCAGTCATTACTATTGTGGAACTGGCAGTGGCACTTGTGCTTGCGATTCTTGCTGCAATATTTGCAGAGCCGATGATCATTGTAATTACCGGTATAGCAGGTGGATTTCTTGCAGGTCCGGCGATTCTCGACCTTGCTGGAATTACAGATCCGTCATGGTTAAAATATGCAGCAGGTGCAGTTCTTGCATTTGTAGGACTTATGATTCAGTTCATGATGCAGTCAAGTAAGATTGGAAAGAAAGAGAGAATCAAATCTGAACATATCAAGGAACAGGTCTCTATGGAGAATGAAGTAGAGAAAGCCCGAATGATTCTGGATGAGGACGAAGAGAAGCCAGAAGAAGCAGAAGAGCCGGAAGGATATCTGGATGAGGAAGAGGCAGAAGAGCCGGAAGGATATCTGGATGAAGATGAGGATTTTTCAGATGATGAGTCAGAGGATATCGAGATCAGAGATTTGGATTTAGACGATATTCCATCTGACGAGGAGAGCGAGGAATAGGCTTATGAAACTGGACATGCATTGTCATGTAAAGGAAGGGTCCATTGACAGCAAGGTGAGCCTGGACGAGTACATTACACTTTTAAAAGAACGTGGATTTGACGGAATGCTGATTACAGATCATGATACGTATAAAGGATACCGACACTGGAAATACCAGATGAAGGGAAAAGTACATGATGATTTTGTAGTCTTAAAAGGAATTGAGTATGATACTTGTGACGGGGGACATATTTTATGCATTATGCCAGAAGGCGTGAAGATGAGACTTTTGGAACTCCGAGGTCTTCCGGTTGCAGTATTGATTGATTTTGTGCATAAGCACGGAGGAATTCTGGGGCCGGCACATCCATGTGGGGGCAAATATTTAAGCTTTACGAACACAAAGCGTTATTACAAATCACCAGAGTTATTTAAGCGGTTTGACTTTATTGAAGTATTTAATGCATGTGAATCAGCAGAGTCTAATGCGAGAGCCCTTAAGCTTGCACAGAAATATAAGAAACCGGGAATCGGTGGCAGTGACGCACACCGACCTAATTGTGTAGGTATGGGGTATACCATTCTGCCAGAGCGAGTGACATGTGAGACAGAGCTGATCGCACTGATCAGGTCAAAATCTTCAGTGATTGAGACCGGTGGCAGTCTGTATGGAAAGACGACAAAAGACAAGATGGGAAAGGCGGATAAGATTCTGACATATTCTTTCTGGTTTTATAATAAGGCCGGTACAATCATGCGTAAGAGAAAACGTATGCTGAATGGAAAGATTGAGAATCCTGTCGATCCGATCGATCCGATTGAGTTGAAATATATGTAATAAATAAAAAAGAAGTATTCTGATAAATGAGATTTTACTCAAAGTCAGAATACTTCTTTTTAGTGCGCCCTTATAAGAGCTTAGAACAAACTTGCGATATGATAAACTACAAAACTTATGATCCAGGCAGTACACAGCTGATAGAGCAGGATAAAACCAGTGGATTTCCAGCTTTGCAACTCACGATGAATCGTTGCAATGGTTGCTGTGCATGGTACATATAACAGACAAAATGTCATAAGTGCATAAGCATTTGCCGGGCCAAAACCAATGGCACCAAGAGAAGCCACCATTGCGGTCATTCCGTGGGCAGTCGTAATATTTTGAATTCCGAAGAGTACGCTGCAGCTGGAGACAACAACTTCTTTTGCGGCAATACCAGCGATCAAAGCTACAATAATCTGCCAATATCCGAGTCCGACCGGTTGAAAGACCGGTACGATCAGGCGTCCAATGACAGAACCAAAGCTTTCAGAAATATCTGTTACATATCCATGAGGACCAAAGTTTAAGATTGCCCACATTAAGATGGATGCGATAAATATAACAGTTCCAGCTTTTGTAAGATAATCTTTTATCTTCTGCCATACATAAATCGCAATCGTATGGGCACTTGGAGTTTTATATTCCGGCAATTCGATCAACAAGGCATGTGTCGCTTTGCTTCCGTCGATTTTGGACAGGATAAATGCTGTTGTAATTGCGATAATGATGCCGAGCAGATACATGGAATAGCAGACGATCATGGCATATTTTCCAAAGAACATAGAGGAAAATAAGACATAGATCGGAAGTCTTGCACTGCACGACATAAATGGTGTGATCAGGATAGTCTTAAAACGGTCTCTTTTATTTTCAAGTGCCCGGGAAGCCATGACTGCAGGTACGGTACAGCCGAATCCGAGCAACAATGGAAGGAATGCTCTTCCGGATAATCCGAGACTGCTCATAATATCGTCCATGACAAATGCGACTCGTGACATGTATCCACTGTCTTCCAAAAGCGCAAGAGCCAGGAAGAGAATGAAAATGTTTGGTAGAAATGTCAGAATTCCGCCAACTCCTGAAATGATGCCGTCTACGATCAACGAAGTCAACATCGGACTTGTGTGGACAGCAGCAAGACCATTTGATACGAGATTTGAGAATACTTCAAGAGCAATCTCAAAATATCCTTTCATCCAGTCTCCTACAGTAAATGTGAGGAAGAATACAAATGCCATGATCAGAAGGAAAATCGGAAGACCAAGCCATTTTCCGGTCAGGTACTTATCAATTCTTTCTGTAGAGGCTGCCTTCTGAGCTTTATTGACAAGTACTTCATCAATAATTTCTTCGATAAAGTCATATTTTTGATTGATAATATCCTTTTCATAGCTTCTGTCTACAATTTGTTCCATTCCGGCAAGTGGATATTGATCCAGAATATTTTTATCCATTTCCAGATATTTGATGGCGTGCCAACGCATATTATCCATTTCCGGATAAGTTGCGGTGATCAAAGTAATCAGTGCGTCGATTTTATCTTCTATAAGGTCGGAATAGACCATGGCATATTCTGAGTGATGATTATGCCGGTGTTCAGAATGCATTCCTTTGTGATGATGAATAAAAGGTCCCTGGCTGGCATATTCACTGTGATGGGAAACGGCATGCAGCAGAATGGAAAGTCCTGTCTTTTTTCGTGCTGATACAGGAATTGCAGGAATTCCAAGCATTTCCGGGAGGCGGTGCAAGTCAATTTCCATGCCGCGGCTCTCTACAATATCCATCATGTTCAGAGCCAGTACAACGGGTTTTCCAAGTTCGATCAGTTGAAGGGCCAGATAGAGATTACGTTCCAGACTGGAAGCGTCAATGACATCTACAATGACATCAACTTCATCACTCATGATACATTCTCGAGATACAGTCTCTTCCATTGTATAAGAAGTCAGACTGTAGATTCCCGGAAGGTCAATGAGACGGAACTTCTGATCTTCATAGGTCGTGAAACCTTCTTTCTTTTCCACTGTGACGCCGGGCCAGTTAGCTACCTTAAGATTTGCACCGGTGTAAGCGTTAAAGAGTGTTGTCTTGCCGCAATTTGGATTACCGATGAAGCCTACATTAATGATTTTTTCCATTATTCCGTGACCTCCTTTACTTCGATGTGGTCTGCGATTCTTTTGCCAAGTGCAAATCGTGTGCCACGAAATCTGGCGGTAAGAGCACCTTTTTTATTGTTGTTCAATATTGTGATTTTGGCGCCTTCTGTCAATCCAAGCGCTTCTAGACGTCTCTCAAGAAGAAGCTCAATGTTGATAGAAAGAACCTGATAAGTTTTGTTATTTTTGCCTTGCTTTAAAGTCATCTTTTGTCCTTTTTATAAATTGTAAATGAGAATTATTTATCGGTTACTCCACTAACTATATCATCAATTGACGAAAACTTCAATGTGAAGTATACTGGATTTCATAAACATAAAAGGGGGGATTTTATGCAGATTTATTACTTGATGTTATACTTTTTTGTGTATGGTTTTCTGGGCTGGTGCACAGAAGTTGCATATGCGACAACAAAGCAGAGAAAGTTCGTGAACAGAGGTTTCCTGAATGGTCCGATCTGTCCGATTTATGGAGTCGGTGTGACGGTAGTTGTCTATTTCCTGACACCGTATAAGGACAATTTGATTTTGCTGTATGCGTTGTCCACAGTGTTGGTGACAGTTCTGGAAGGGCTTACCGGATATCTGATGGATAAGATTTTTCATCATAAATGGTGGGATTATACAAATCAGCCGCTGAATATCGGTGGATATGTTTGCCTGATATTTTCCCTTGTGTGGGGAGTAGCATGTGTACTGATTGTCCGTGTGATTCATCCGGTCATTCATAAAATATTGACATTTATTCCACATACATTAGGGCTTGTAATGCTCGCAGTACTGGAAATCTGTATTTTTGTTGATCTGTATGTGACTGCGGCCGGAATCCTGAAACTGAATCATCAGTTGGAAGCTATGGCGAAGATTGCCGCAGAGCTGCATGAGATTTCGGATAAGCTTGGTGAAAATATCCATGAAGGTATGATGGATACGATGGAGGCAACAGAAGAAAGACGCAAGAAACTGGAAGCAGCAACGGCAGAGAGCCGCAAGAAGCTAGAAGCTGCGACAGAAGAAGGCCGCAGGAAACTGGAAAATGTTACGGAAGAAAGCCGTCGTAAACTGGAAAGTGCGACAGAGGAAGGCCGCAGGAAACTGGAAGCAGCAACGGAAGGCAGCCGACGTAAGCTTAGTGAGGGGCGTACAAGGATTGGTGGAACCGCAGACGAAGCAAGGCAGCAGCTTCAGGCAAGAAGTGAAGAACTTCGCAAGAAGTACGAAGAGCTGACAGGTCAGGGCGGAGCCGTGTCCAGACGTCTGATGAAGGCATTCCCACGTATGGAATCCAGACAGTATAAGGAGACATTTAACGAGTTACGTGAGAAGCTGAGATTGAAAGAAAAGATGAAGAGAAAAAAATAGTAGTACAAGGAGACTTAAGATCATGAAAAGAAAAGCATATATGTCAAAAAATGCTGGATGCACAGGACCATATTCCCATGCTGTTGATACTGGAGAATACATTTTTCTGTCAGGTCAGACACCGATTGATCCGGCAACGGGTGAAGTTGTAAAGGGTGGTATTACTGAGCAGACGAAGCAAAGTTTTAAGAATCTTCTGAGTATTCTTGATGAGATGGGGATGTCAGAAGAAGATGTACAGAAGGTAAATGTATATTTGACAGATATGAAGAATTTTGATGCAATGAATGTAGTGTATGAACAACAGTTTTCAGCACCATATCCAACCAGGACAACAGTTGGTGTGACAGGACTATGCGGAGATGCATTGATAGAGATTGAGTTGATAGCGAAGAAATAATCAGGTTGAGGAAGAACAGGTCGATGGATCTGTTCTTTTTTTCGTTAGTGGCGAGTCAAAGTCCGAGTAGTCTTCCGACCTTAGTAATTGTAAGCAATCTCAGAAGGTATCTTTTGGATCTTTTTATGATTGTGTTGTGATAAGTTTAAAACTGGCTTGCTACAAAATGTAAAAACTGGATATTTAATAAATACCAGTTTGCAGTATGATATGTATCATAGTTACGTAACACAGAGAAAAAATATTAGGAAAATAAGAAAAGAATCGGATGAAGAGAAAGGTGAAAAACTATGGCAGAGAATAGATATGAATTAAACAAGCAGTTAGCGCAGATGTTAAAAGGTGGAGTTATCATGGACGTAACAACACCAGAACAGGCAAAAATCGCAGAGGCAGCAGGTGCTTGTGCAGTTATGGCGCTGGAGAGAATTCCTGCAGATATCCGTGCAGCAGGCGGGGTATCCCGTATGAGTGATCCGAAGATGATCCGTGGAATCCAGGAGGCCGTATCAATTCCGGTCATGGCAAAATGCAGAATCGGACATTTTGTAGAGGCGCAGATTCTGGAAGCAATCGAGATTGACTATATCGATGAGAGTGAAGTTCTTTCACCAGCAGATGATGTATATCATATCAACAAGAGAGAATTTAAAGCACCATTCGTATGTGGAGCAAGAGATCTTGGAGAGGCACTTCGAAGAATTGCTGAGGGCGCTTCTATGATCCGTACAAAAGGTGAGCCGGGAACAGGAGACGTTGTGCAGGCTGTCCGGCATATGCGTGTGATGAATGCTGAAATCCGCAGAATTCAGAGCTTAAGAGAGGACGAGCTCTTTGAGGCAGCAAAGCAACTTCAGGTTCCGGTCGAACTGGTAGAATATGTTCATGAGAACGGAAAACTTCCGGTTGTAAACTTTGCGGCAGGAGGAGTTGCAACTCCGGCAGACGCAGCACTGATGATGCAGCTTGGAGCAGAAGGAGTGTTCGTAGGATCTGGAATTTTCAAATCTGGTGATCCTGCAAAACGTGCCGCAGCAATTGTAAAAGCAGTAACTAATTATACAGATGCAAAACTGATCGCAGAACTTTCCACAGATCTTGGTGAGGCAATGGTCGGAATCAATGAGCAGGAGATTGAACTTCTGATGGCAGAGAGGGGCAAATAAGATGACCGTAGCAGTACTGGCACTTCAGGGAGCATTTCTGGAACATGAACAGATGCTTGAGAAACTTGGAGCAGATTATTTTGAAATCCGTCAGAAAAAAGATCTGGACAGATCATTTGACGCTCTGATTCTTCCGGGCGGTGAGAGTACCGTGATGAGAAAACTGTTACTGGAACTTGACATTTACGATACTTTAAAAGAGAAAATTCTGTCAGGTCTGCCAGTCTTTGGAACCTGTGCGGGACTGATCCTTTTGGCAAATGAAGTGGAAGCAGGAGTTCCGTGTTTTGGTACTATGAATATTACGGCAAAGCGTAATGCATATGGAAGACAGCTTGGAAGCTTTCATACAGATGCAGAGTTTGATGGACTTGGTCAGGTGCCGATGATATTTATCCGTGCACCATATATTGCCCAGGCAGGGGAAGGGGTTGAGATTCTGGCAGAAGTAGATGGTAAAATTGTGGCTGCCAGACAGGGACGACAGCTCGTGACAGCATTTCACCCGGAACTGGACGGAGATACCAGAATACATGAATATTTCCTGGATATGTAAGAAAATGTGAGGCATTCTTGAATTTTAAACGGCGATTTATTTGATCGCCGTTTAAAAAAATACATGCCTCATATATTTGCTTGATAAAATCGTTGCAACACATATTATTTAGAGTATTCTGCGTACGGTTTCAATGGGCAATTTTAACATTTCTGCAACTTTTTCAGCATTGCCTATATTTTCGTATAAATTTTTTACCAACTGTTCCGTTACCCGCTCTGTTACTTGCTCCGTTACCTGTTCCGTCACCCGTTCCGTTACCCGTTCTGTTACTTGCTCTGTCACCTGTTCTGTTACTCGTTCCGTCACTTGCTCTTCCAGTTCCTGAAATTCTTCTGCCATTAATTCTTTTAGTGCCTCACACATACTAGGTTTCGCCTCCTTTATTGCCTCCCAGTTAGCTCTTGTTATTACTTCCATTGCTGCCTGATACAACTTTGAATTCTTTTTTTCTTCATATTCTTTTAGAATCGCTTCAATCTCACTTTGATTCTTAATATTGCTTCTCAAGCTGCCAAGCCATCGGTTCTCTTCCAGATTCAATTCTTTTGTAATCAATAATTGAATTGGAATTGCATCACCAACAAAATAATATATCCCTGGCTCTTCTTTTTTTATTTGCAACTTTCGAACTTTTTCCAAATGCTGTATCAGATTTCTCGGATAATGGTTACATATAAATGTTATAGTCAGTTCTTCCGGTGGAATCTCACATACATGTTCAGTATCCGACTGATAAAAGCAACAATACCCATATACTTTATAAAAATCATTAATTGTCAGATAATCCTCCGGACTTTTATATTCCACAATATTATGCTTTCGAAATATTCTCCCTATATTTTTCTGGATTTTCTCATTGTCATGAACTTTTATTACAAGTTCATCAATCTGCATGGGTTTCTTTGATAACAAATGTTCCGATTCAAATATTATTTTATCTGCTTCATCTTCGAACTCAATCTGAAGTGAAGCCGTGAATGCCGGATGCCATTCTATCGTCTTTCTCTTTTGTTCCATCCATTTCTCCTTTCATTATAAAGTTTTCGATTCATCTTTGCAATAGGATATCTATGCCTACAGTTACATTTCTCTTCATATCGGATAGCAGTTTCGAACATGAAACACCGAAATGAGATGTCTTACGACTTAGAACTTTGAAAGAGTTGCAGATTGCTTCTCTTAAAGTGGTTATAGATTATCACGAAATGTGCGGACAATCAATTAATTTTATAGAATTTATAAAAACTTGAAGTATTTATAAATAGATGATGGAAAGGTGGAAAAAATATAAAACATATAAAACATAGTTGACAAGTTTGAAATGTGGTGCTATATTAATACCAACGACGAATACACACTACATCGATAGGAAAGGTAGGAAGATATCATGGCAAGGATTTACAACGGAACAATTGACTTAATTGGAAATACACCACTGGTTGAGGTTAAGAATATTGAAAAAGAATTAGGACTGGAAGCAAGAGTACTTGTAAAGCTTGAGTATTTTAATCCGGCAGGAAGTGTGAAGGACAGAATTGCAAAAGGCATGATTGAAGACGCGGAGGAAAAAGGACTTTTGAAGGAAGGATCTGTGATCATCGAGCCTACATCTGGTAATACCGGAATCGGTCTTGCGGCAATCGCAGCAGCTAAGGGATACAGAATTATCCTGACAATGCCTGAGACTATGAGTGTCGAAAGAAGAAATATCCTGAAAGCATACGGAGCAGAGATTGTGCTGACAGAAGGGGCAAAAGGAATGAAAGGTGCCATCGCAAAAGCAGATGAACTTGCAAAAGAAATTCCGAACAGTTTTATTCCGGGACAGTTTGTGAACCCGGCAAACCCAGCAGCACACAGAGCAACAACAGGACCGGAGATCTGGAATGATACAGACGGAGATGTGGATATCTTTATCGCAGGAGTTGGTACAGGTGGAACATTGACAGGAGTTGGAGAGTATCTGAAAGAAAAGAAACCAGATATTAAAATTGTAGCACTTGAGCCTGCAACATCACCGGTACTTTCAGAAGGTAAGAGTGGAGCACACAAGATCCAGGGAATCGGAGCAGGATTCGTTCCAGATGTACTGAATACAAAAGTATATGATGAGATAATTACAGTTGAGAATGACGATGCATTTGCTACAGGAAAACTTCTTGCAAAACACGAAGGAGTTCTGGTAGGTATTTCATCAGGAGCAGCTCTCTGGGCAGCGATCGATTATGCAAAACGTCCGGAAAATAAAGGCAAAACTATTGTTGCATTACTTCCAGATAATGGAGACAGATATTATTCAACCCCTCTGTTCGCTGAGTAAGATTAAAAAAGAGAGTGAATAGATATTGACGTAGGACAGCGGGCAAAAGCCGGCTGTCTGATACGTTAAACTAGAGGAGAGAAGATTATGAAACTTTCGATGAAGAGCAGATATGGCCTGCGGGCATTAATTGATCTTTCAGTAAATTCTAAAAATGAGCAGGTAGCATTGGGGGGCATCGCGGAGAGAAATAATATCTCTCCACAGTATCTGGAACAGGTATTTGCGAGCCTTAGAAAAGCAGGAATTGTCAAGAGTATAAAAGGATCCCAGGGCGGATACTTTTTAAATAAACCCGCAGAACAGATTACAATTTCAGAGGTGATCGAAGCCCTGGAAGGTGATTATAGAATCGAGGCTGAAGATGTGCCGGAAGACTGTGACTATAAAGCAGCACCGGAGGCAATACAAAAACTGGTCATAGACAAGGTGAATTACGAACTGGAGAAGATATTGACAGGCATTACACTTTATGATCTGGAAAAAGAGTACCAGACATATGTAGACTATGGACAGGATATGTATTATATCTAAAGATTGAAATTTGTTTCTTATGCAACAGATTAGTTTTTTATTCATGGAGGATGCGAAAGGTATCCGTCAGTTTTTCTAAAGGAGACAGGCATGAAAAATCCATTACATTATCAGTTTTCAGAATATGACTGCGGACCGACATCTATGCAGAATGCCATCAGTTTTTTATTCGAACGAGAGGAAATTCCACCGGAAGTCTTGCGCAACATTATGCTATATTGTCTGGACTGCTATAGCAGTGAAGGAGTTCCCGGAAAAAGTGGAACGTCCTGCGCTGCCATGATGTTTCTGTCGAACTGGCTGAACAGCATGGGGGATCTTGGGATTCTCCCTGTAAAAAGCCGTTATCTGTCCGGAAAAGAAGTGTATCTTGGAAATGAAAGCTATGTTAATGACGCTCTCAGAAGAGGGGGCGTTGTTGTGCTACGCCTGTTTTCTGATGAGTGGCACTATGTTCTCCTTACAGGCGAAGAGGGGGAACATGTCTACATGTTTGATCCGTATTATGACCAGGAAGGATATGGTCTTGATGACATACAGATTGTCGAAAATTGTCCGACGCGCTATAATCGTATTGTACCGTGGAAGTATTTTAATAAAATTGCGTTAAATGTCTATTCTCTGGGGCCTTATCAGGGTCGGGAGGCAATCATCCTTTTTAATAAGAACACAGAGCTTACGTCTGAGAAAACCATTGAATATTTTATTTAAAAGTGCTATTGACAAATCATAGCATTCTGGCTATGATAATAGCACTCGTCTAAGAAATTCTAATTTTCAGTAACACATCATGGGGTGTATCCCCAACGAAGGGAATTTATTTCTTCCCAGATTTCCAAAACGAGAAAACAGGTGAAGGGAGGTCTTTTTTGTAACCCATAAACAACAGATTCATTGATCATTAAGAGGAGAATTGCATATGGAGAAAAAAGGAGTTTATTTTGCCCGTAAGTTCATTTTGGCAGTAGGGGTGTTCTTTTTGTTACTCATTTTGCCGGCAGTGAATGCAGAAGCAAAGGAAGTATCCCTTGTAAAAGGGGATGCAATCAGGTATATGGGATATTCGACCCATTATTATTACGTGGATGGTAATCTGGCATTTTGTCTGGAGCCAGATATGAAATCACCGGGGAATGGTGTATATAGCGCATCAGAATTGGATCCGAAGTCACATCTTAGTAAAGCAATGTATTACATGTACGGTGGACCGGGATATGAGCAATATATCAAAAGTTCACTGACCGGAGGCTGGGGTGAAGATGCCAATGCTTATTGTCTGACCCATTGTGTATTATCATACATTTATGACGGCTGTGATCAGAACAGTGCAGCGTTTAAGGGCCTGAATGCAGACATTGCCAGTGCGGTAGTCATGTATGCGGATTATGTAAAAAATCTTCCGGATATACCAGATGCAGAGCTGGCATTTTCTGAAAATGGGCTGACGGCCTATTATGACCGGGAACAGAAATGTCAGAGGACCCAAAGTATTCGTCTTGTAGGGGATACGGCAAATAGTATCACCGTTCCGCTTCCTGATGGAGTCATGCTTGTTAATGAGACGAGAGGCACGAGTGGAAGTGGAAATGTCAAAGTATCGGGAGGAGACACATTTTACTTAAGGGCAGATGTTGCATATGGAAATGGAACGACTTGGAGCAGTGGTGAAATCAGGGGAGAAATTGCAAAATCATGGAAAATTCTTCTGGTCAAGACCGGAAATGGAAGTCAGGATATTGGGACAGCTTCTATGCAGCAGATTATATCATCACCAATCGAATTGCAGGTAAAATGGCTGGATAAGCCGGAGCTTCAGGTAGAAAAAAATGCAGATAAGTCCGGTAAAACTTATAAATTAGGGGATATTATTACATACACGCTGGATGTGACTCAGCAGATTGAAAAAGCCATTGCAAAAAATGTGGTGATCACGGATACGATTCTTACAGAAGGAGTAAAACTTCAGAAAAATTCAGTGATATTGTTAAATGAAAACGGTGAGAAAATTCCTGACGCAAAGATTACAGTGCAGGGGAATTCTTACATGGTTCATGCAGGGGAATTCCTGGAGGGACCGGAAAGCGGTCAGAAGTACACGGTAGAATATCAGGTTGCAATTACTGACGAGAGCGTAATTGGAAAAGAGATTGAAAATGAAGTAGTTGTGTGTTCTGAAAATGCAGAAGAAGTTAAAGACAGAGAGACTGTGAAAGTAGAAGAAGAACCAAAACCTGAGCCGGGAGAGCCGAAAGTGGAAGAACCGACACCGGAGGAGCCGAAAGTGGAGGAGCCGAAAGTGGAAGAACCGAAAGTAGAAGAACCGCAGATACCTGTTACACCGGCAGTTACATCGGCGAAATCATTAAAAGCATCAACTGTGAAAACGGGAGATGTAGCAAATATAACAGGAATTATCCTAATACTGATTCTTTCTTGCACCGTGATTGTGCTGTGTGGTACAATGAACGCATGGCGAAAAGCTAAGAAACATCATAAAAAGCACTAATGGAAAGAACAGGAGGTTGTCGTGATGGGAATGACAATGACGCAGAAAATATTAGCTGCGCATGCTGGACTGGATCATGTAGAAGCCGGACAGTTAATAGAAGCAAAATTAGACGTAGTAATGGCAAATGATATTACAGGACCGATGGCACTGCCGATTTTAAAGCAGATGTCCGACACTGTATTCGATAAGAATAAAGTAGTATTTGTACCAGATCATTTTACACCGAACAAAGATATCAAATCCGCAGAGAATTCAAAAGCAATCCGTGAGTTTGCAAAAGCACAGGGACTGCACTGGTATTTTGAACAGGGGAAATCCGGAGTGGAGCATGCGATTCTTCCGGAGGCAGGAGTTGTTGCGGCCGGCGAACTGATTATCGGAGCAGACTCACATACCTGTACATATGGAGCACTTGGAGCATTTTCAACAGGTGTGGGTACAACAGATATCGCAACAGGAATGGCTATGGGAGAGCTGTGGTTTAAAGTGCCGGCTGCAATCAAATTCGTATTAACTGGAAAACCGGGCAAGTATGTAAGTGGTAAAGATATTATCATTCACATCATTGGAAAGATTGGTGTAGACGGTGCCCTTTACAAATCTATGGAATTTACCGGAGACGGAATTGCCAATCTGTCTATGGACGATCGTTTTACAATGGCGAACATGGCAATCGAGGCAGGTGCAAAGAACGGAATCTTCCCGGTAGACGACAAGACAATTCAGTATCTGAATGAGCATACAAAGAAAGAATATACAGTCTATGAAGCCGATGAGGACGCTGAATATGAGCAGGTCATTGAGATCGATCTTGCAGAAGTCCGTCCAACTGTTGCATTCCCACATCTTCCTGGAAACGCAAAAACGATCGATGAGATCGAGGCTATGGAGCCGATCAAGATCGATCAGGTTGTTATTGGATCCTGTACGAATGGACGTATGGAAGATATGAGAAAGGCAGCAGCAATTCTCAAAGGTCATAAAGTACACGAAGATGTACGTGTTATGGTAATTCCGGCTACTCAGAAGATTTACAAACAGTGTATCCACGAAGGACTAATGGATATTTTCGTAGATGCAGGATGTGCAGTGAATACACCGAGCTGCGGACCATGTATGGGTGGACATATGGGTGTTATGGCAGCAGGAGAAAAGTGTGTATCGACAACGAACCGTAACTTTGTAGGAAGAATGGGACATGTAGATTCCCTGATCTATCTTGCATCACCGGAAGTAGCAGCAGCAAGTGCAATTGCAGGATGCATCGCAAATCCTGAGAAAGTGGAGGTCGTTGAATAATGAAAGCAAAAGGACATGTATTTAAATATGGAGACAACGTAGATACAGACGTAATCATTCCGGCAAGATACCTGAATTCTTTTGATGCACAGGAACTTGCAAGCCATGCAATGGCAGATATTGATCCGGAATTTGTAAATAAGGTACAGCCGGGAGATCTGATCGTGGCAAATAAGAACTTTGGATGTGGATCCTCCAGAGAGCATGCGCCACTGTGTCTGAAGACTGCAGGAGTAAGCTGTGTTATAGCAGAGACATTTGCCAGAATCTTCTATAGAAATGCAATCAATATCGGACTTCCGATCATCGAATGTCCAGAGGCTGCGAAAGGAATTGAAGCCGGAGACGAAGTGGAAGTTGATTTTGATAATGGTATGATCTATAATCGTACAAAAGGAACGGAATTTAAGGGACAGCCATTCCCGGAATTCATGCAGAAACTGATTGCAGCAGGCGGACTTGTAAAATATACAAATAGTAAAAAAGCAAAATAAAAGTGATGCCAGGCAGAGAATTACAGGATCATAGAAGGGTGGAACAGATGGATTTATATTATAAAAGTACAAGAAATTCTAATTTGAAAGTGACTGCATCGGAGGCAATTTTAAAAGGACTTGCTCCGGATGGAGGACTTTTTGTGCCGGAGAAGCTTCCGGTACTTGGAAAGTCTATGGAAGAACTGAAGGATTTGAACTATCAGGATACTGCTTATGAAGTTATGAAGTGTTTCCTTACAGATTTTACAGAAGAAGAGTTAAGGAATTGTATTGAAAAAGCATATGACAGCAAGTTTGATGATGAAGCAATTGCTCCACTTGTAAAAGTAGAAGATACTTATTATCTGGAACTGTTCCATGGAGCAACGATTGCATTTAAAGATATGGCACTTTCTATCCTGCCACATCTGATGACAACATCTGCAAAGAAGAATCAGGTGAAGAATGAGATTGTAATTTTGACTGCCACATCCGGAGATACAGGAAAAGCTGCCATGGCAGGATTCGCGGATGTAGAAGGAACAAGGATTATCGTATTTTATCCAAAGAATGGTGTCAGCAAAGTACAGGAACTCCAGATGAGAACCCAGAAAGGGGCAAATGTAGATGTAGTTGCAATTCATGGAAACTTTGATAATGCCCAGAGTGGAGTAAAGCAGATGTTCGAAGATCAGGAACTTGCAAAAGAACTGGCTGATAAGGGATACCAGTTCTCATCAGCAAACTCCATCAATATCGGACGTCTTGTACCACAGGTCGCTTATTATGTATATGCATATACAAAACTGCTTGCAAATGGAGAGATTAAAGACGGCGAAAAGATTAATGTAGTCGTACCGACAGGTAACTTTGGAAATATTCTGGCAGCGTACTATGCAAAGAATCTGGGTGTACCGATCGCAAAATTAATCTGCGCTTCTAATGATAATAAAGTATTATATGATTTCTTCCAGACAGGAACGTATGATAAGAACCGTGAGTTTGCATTAACGACATCACCTTCCATGGATATTCTGATTTCCAGCAACCTGGAGCGTCTGATCTATCTCATCTGTGGTGAAGATTCAGAGAAGACAAAAGAGCTGATGGAAGAGCTTAAGACAACCGGAAAGTATACAATTACACCGGAAATGAAAGAAAAACTAGCTGATTTTGCAGCCGGATATTCTACAGAAGAAGAGACGGCAGAAAGTATTCATGATACCTATCAGAAGACAGGATATGTCATGGATACACATACAGCAGTTGCAGCTCATGTATGTGGACAGTATCGTGCTAAGAGCGGTGATCAGACAAAATGTGTCATTGCATCTACAGCAAGCCCATACAAATTTGTAAAAAGTGTGATGAGCGCTATCGATGCAGAGAATGCAAATGTAGATGAATTTAATCTTCTTCCAAAACTGCAGGAAGTATCCGGTGTTCCGATGCCACAGGCAATTAAAGATATTCTGGATGCAAAAGTACTTCATGATCTGGAATGTGATGCGGATAAGATGAAAGAGACCGTAAAAGGGATTCTGAACGTATAGAAGAATAATATAAAAAATTACTCGGTATGAGAGCCTCTCCCAAGCCAACATGAAATAGGAAAGCTTGGAGAGGTTCTTTTTTAGTTATTGATAAAAAAGTTTCATCAGTTAGAATTAACGAACTGTATGGTTGACCTATACCGTATAGGGGTATAATATAAATGTATGAGATTTATATCAGATAATAGATCTGATTAAATAGATGTTGGGGCAAAAATTCAGCTATGACATCTACAGATAGTCAAAAAATAATAGATGTAGAAGCAGGAGGTAGATTATGATAAAGACGGTATTAAAAGTAAATGGTATGATGTGTGGAATGTGTGAAGCGCATATGAATGATCTGGTGCGTAAGAATTTTCAGGTAAAAAAGGTTACTTCTTCAGTAAAAGATGGTGAGACAGTTGTAATCAGTGAGGAAAACCTGGATATCCCGTTCTTGAAAAAAGAGATTAAAGAAATCGGTTATGAACTGGTAGACGTCCATACAGAGCCATATGAGAAAAAAGGATTCTTTCATTTTGGAAAGAAGTAAGATAGTATCTGTTATAGAAAGAACGCGATTCCCTGTGAAGTGTAAAAGCTTTGCAGGGATTTTTTCTTATTCGATGTCGAAAGAATTTATTTTGTAAATCTTTAAGAATTCTTTAGAACCTTATGCGTTTATATTAAGAACCTTGTTGTAATCTATAGTAGTAAGGAAGATGAGTAGAGAAAGACGAGGTAATGAATGATGAAGATATTAATTACAACAGATTGGTATAAACCAGTGATAAATGGAGTTGTGACATCTGTATTAAACTTGACAGAGCAACTGGAGAGTCGCGGACACGAAGTGAAGGTTCTGACCTTATCCAGAAGCTGTCATTCTTATAAAGAAGGAAATGTAATCTATGCCGGATCTGTGGGAATGGGGAAAATATATCCGCAGGCGAGAGTAAAAATTCCGGTTGTTGCGAAAGAATATATGGAAGAACTGATGCAGTGGCATCCGGATCTGATTCATTCCCAGTGTGAATTTTCTACATTTTTTCTGGCAAAGAAGATTGCAGGAGAACTGAATATTCCAATCGTGCATACATACCATACGGTATACGAAGACTATACACATTACTTTTCACCACAAAAGGCGTGGGGGAGAAGTCTTGTTCAGATGATGACAAGAAAGCTATCGGTACAGGTAGACGCAATGATAGCGCCAAGCGAGAAAATTGAACATATTTTGAATGGATATCAGGTATCCTGTCCGGTGGATGTGATACCTTCCGGAATTGATACAGAAAAATATAAAAAGCGAATCGGAGATGGAAGCAGGGAAGCACTTCGCGAAAAATATGGAATCGGGAAAGACGAAATGGTTTTGGTATATGTAGGACGAATGGCTAAAGAGAAGAACATCGAAGAGTTGCTTTGGTATCAAAAAAGTGTACAAAATAATGTAAAACTTGTCTTGGTAGGAGATGGACCATATCGAGAGACATTAGAAAAGAAGGCAAAAGAATATGGTGTAGAGCAGTCCGTTATATTTACCGGTATGGTGTCACCGAAGGAAGTAGCAGGTTATTATCAGATTGGAGATCTTTTTGTCAGTGCATCAACCAGCGAGACGCAGGGAATGACTTATGATGAAGCATTAGCTGGCGGGGTACCATTATTATGTAGAAAAGACGACTGTCTGAAAGACGTTATTACAGAAGGAACAAATGGATGGCAGTATGAGAATGAAGCAATGTACATAGAATGTATACGAAAGTGGAGGGAGTTGAATGAGCATGAAAAGCAAATCATTCGCAATGCAGCAGTCCAGGAAGCTGATCAGTTTTCATCCGAGAATTTTGCCGGACGGGTGGAACAGGTCTATCTTACAGTACTGGAAGAAAAAAGATACATGCATGCAGCTTAATAATGTAGAAATGAAGGATATAGATATCAATCATTTGAACAGGAAAGTGAAAGAGCCAAAGACGATGACAAGGCTGTGGAATGTTGTATCTGTTATAGGATTGTTGACTTGTCTTGTTTTGGCACTGTGGGCATACAAAAGTGGAATTTTGGACTCGGTAGAAACCTTGCAGGCATTTATCGGGAAGTTTGGTTACGGTGGAATGGCAATCTTTGTTATTGTTCAGATTATTCAAGTGGTGATACCGATACTTCCGGGAGGAATCAGTTGTCTTGGAGGCGTTATCTTTTTTGGTCCATGGCTTGGCTTTCTCTATAATTATGTAGGAATCTGCATTGGTTCCATGGCAGCATTTGGAATCTCCAGAGTCATGGGAAGACCGGTTCTTTATAAAATGTTTTCAGAAAAGCTGATTCAGAAATATGACTCCTGGACACAAAAAGACAGCCGGTTTTTAAAATTATTTGCACTGGCAATCTTTTTCCCGGTGGCACCGGATGATTTCCTGTGCTATCTGGCAGGAACAACGAAGATGACATGGAAGCAGTTTTCACTTGTAATCTGGTTAGGAAAACCGTGTTCCATTGCACTTTACAGTCTGGGATTAACAACAGCATTTCGGATGATATTCTCAGTCTAATGTGTTATCGGTAGAAGGTAAAATGTTACACCTTGAAGAAAGGTTAAGAATGGGGAGATGAAATTATGAAGACATATATATACGAAGGCGGACTTCGCATTGTTGCAAAAAGTGGAGTAGGAAGCGCAATCCTGCATCAGAAAAATATGTTAAAACAGGCGGAAATTGAGGAAGCGGCAAGCTGGAAGGAGGCGGATATTGTTCACATAAACACCGTGTTTCCGGACTCTGTGATAGCCGCAGGCTTAGCAAAATTACAGGGAAAGAGAGTTGTGTACTATGGACATTCTACAATGGAGGATTTCAGGAATTCCTTTATTGGATCGAACAGAGTAGCACCGCTTTTTAAAAAATGGATTCGTTTTTGTTACAGTCTTGGTGATCTTGTGATTACACCGACTGAATATTCCAAAGGGCTTCTGGAAAGCTATGGCATTCAAAAGAAAATTTATGCCGTTTCTAATGGAGTTGATACCGAGTTTTTTAAATCGGAAAATCATGAAGAAGAGAAAAAGATGCTTCATGAAAAATATGGCATTCCAGACGGAAGAAAAATCGTGGTATCGGCAGGTCATCTGATCCAGCGAAAAGGAATTCTGGATTTTCTGGAGCTTGCAAAGATGATGCCGGATGTAACCTTTATCTGGTTTGGAGGTGGCAATGATAGCCTCGTAACACAGGAGGTGAAAGAGGCAGTTAAGAACAAGAGTGAAAATGTAATCTTTGCAGGATTTGTAGAAGCTTCAGAATTAAAAAATGCTTACTGCGGTGCCGATGCATTTGCGTTTTTCAGTTATGAAGAGACAGAAGGAATTGTTGTCCTGGAAGCACTTGCATGCGAAGTTCCGGTCATCCTGCGGGATATTCCGGTATATAAAGGCTGGATCGAAGATCAAGTACAGGCATATAAAGTACATAATCTGGAAGAATATAAGAATCAATTGATGCATATTTTTGAAAATAATCAGGAACAACTGCTGAAAAATGCAAGAGAACTTGCGGAAAACAGAAGCATCAAGGCAGCGGGTGAAAGATTAAAAGTTGTCTATCGACTGGCAGATACATTTGTGGTAAAATCTTCTCATAGGAAGTTTTTTTATAGAAGTGTGAGAAAACGAAAATATAACTTATGAAAGGAAGTAATTTTATGTCAAAAGAAACTTTAGAGTTTATTCAGGAAAAAGCAAAAGAACTGATCGCAGCACCAAGCTGTAGCGCAGAGGCAAAAGAAGCAGCACAGGCATGGCTGGCAGCAGTCGGAACAGACAAGCAGGCAGAAGAGACAAAGAAATTCATCGCTGAGATGGAAGAAGATATCATTCCAATCGACGGACTGATCGCATTCGCAGAATCCGATGCCGGAGCAAAAGTATTTGGCGGAGCGGAAAAAGCCAAAGGTGTAGCGGAGCATGGAAAAGAAATTAAAGCAGCAGGGGCTAAGTATTGCGATTGCCCAGCATGCGCAGCAGTAGAAGCGATATTAAGCAAGAAAGACGAATTACTGGCGTAGGGGAATTGTTATACAGTAAGAGCAGAGAAAATTAATAGTGTGCTAAAAAAAATATAGATGTTGCAGGCTGGAAATAGAAGTCGACAATGTTTATATCTTTTTTGATATAATAAAAGGAATCTGTGAAAATAAGACATTTTATGTCGTAACAAAAATATAATTGAATTGCGATAATTTGAATGAGTTCCGGAAAGAAGCCTGGAGAAATTTGAAGGGGCATGCTATCATGGTAATAAATAAAAATATATGAAATTAGGGAGAGTTCTAGAATTGAATTATCGAATAAAGAAAAGATGAGACAAAAAGGGTACACGAAATATGCTATGTTTGTAATACAGAGTAGCGGAATAAATTGCATATATAGTATGAATATGGTGAAAATATGTATACAAAACAAACGAAGAAAATGTTAACTATTAGCATTTTAGAAATTTTGAAAAAATACACAGACGAAAAGCATAGACTGAGTCAAAAAGATATCGTTGAGATTCTTGAGCGAGAGTATGATATGAAAGTTGACCGCAAATCAGTGAAACGAAATCTGTTGAGCTTGGTTGATTTTGGATATGATATTGAATATACTGAAAATGTACGGATTAATAAGAATGGGGAAGAGGAAACTCTTTATACAGACTGGTATTTGGAAAAGAGCTTTACAGATTCAGAGCTTCGGCTATTGATTGACAGTTTATTATTTTCTAAAAATATACCGGCCAAACAATGCAAAGAATTGATCGGGAAAATAGAAGATTTATCAAATTGTTATTTCAAATCGAGGATTGGGAATATAAGTAAGTTGACAGGGAGCTCTTCTGAAAATGTGCAATTGTTTTATACGATTGATGTGCTTGATGATGCAATTTCAAAAGGAAAGAAAGTGGCTTTTTATTACAACGAATATGGAATTGATAAGCACTTACATCCGCGAAAGAATAAGGATGGCGTGGTGAGAGACTATATCATTAATCCGTATCAAATGGCAGCTGTAAATGGGAAATATTACCTGATATGTAATTATGATAAGTATGATGATGTATCTAACTATCGTTTGGATCGTATTACAAATATCCGGATGCTTGCAGATCCTGTTAAACCGATGAAAGAGGTAAAAGGGTTAGAAAATGGTTTAAATCTTTCGAAACATATATCGGAACATATTTATATGTATACAGGTGAAAGTGTTCCAGTAAAATTTCAGGCAAAGAAGTACCTTCTTAGTGAGTTGATCGATTGGTTTGGTACGAATATTCAATTTCTGGAAGAAACGGAAGAAGATATAATAGCTAGAGTCGTTGTTAATTTAGAGGCTATGAGAAAATGGGCATTTCAATATGCATTACATGTTAAAATTTTAAGTCCGGAAAAACTTGTAGAATCTATGAGAAATGATATCAAAATCGCAGCGGAGCGTTATGATGTATAATATTAACTTAAGAAAGAGATGAGTTTTAGTATGAATATCGACATGGAAAAATGGTATTATATAGAAGAAGAGAAGGAAGACAGTACATATAGGTTTATATTGGGAGAGAAAGGGGAAAATCCATTAGTAGTATTTGGAATAAATCCAAGTACTGCAACACCTGAAAAATTAGATAAAACTATGAGGGTAGTTAAGAGATTAGTTGAGTTGGATGATAATAATTATGATGGTTATATCATGTTAAACCTTTACCCACAACGTACAACGGATCCAGATGGTTTGCATTCTGAAAAAAGTGAATATGCATATAAAAAGAACTTAGAGGTTGTAGGTAATTGTATTAAAGAATTGGTCAGAGATAGTAAAAGCGTTGATATATGGGCAGCCTGGGGAGGAAATATCGATAGGAGAAATTATTTATTAAAAAGTTTGGAAGCTATAGAAAAAATATTACGTCCATATTCTGTCAGATGGCTTGAAAGAGGCGAATATAAAAATCCGCATCATCCACTATATTTGAAAAAGACATTACCTTTTAAAGAGTTTGATGTTGTAGATTATATTAATAAAAAAAAGAACAATATATAAATCCATTTCATTATCCGGAATGGATTTTTTTATGCTCATTTTAAATTTGTAAGGACGACAGTACAAAAGGGAATATAGTGTCCTATTTTTGGTACATAGAATAGGGTATGATTTGTATGTAAAAATATTTACAAAGGTTGAAAAGGAGTGTGTAGATAATGAGAAAAATGGACTTTACTTATACAAGTGGATGGAAAGAATTTGAGCAATATTGTAGAGCATTATACGATGGGTATTGTAACAGATATTGTAAGGCAAATGATAAATTATATGAAAGAGAAATGTGTTTTATTCAAAAAAAGGTAAAAGAGAACAAAGAGCTTTTGAAACAATTATGGGTTTCGGCATTTATTGGAATGGTAGCGAAAAAATATGATTTGACAATTACTGCAAAAACACAGTCATGTGCATTGATTCTTAGTTTGTTCAATCTGCTCCCGTTCAATGCTATGGAAATAGGTGTAGATTATTTAAATACAGATATTTCTTTGATAGAATATGAAGTTGGAAAGAGATTTTATGATACGGCAAAGGCGGAAATAGAAGAATTCTTTTATGAGAGTGGTTATGAAATTCTTTGGCTGGGTCCTGTGGATATGTATTGTGATGAGATACAGCCAGTTGGAGTGGCTGTTTTGCCACGATTAAAGAATAAATTAGATTATATTGATGGATGTGGGAAACTGGAAGATGGAACGGTAGGACTCATAGAGGGGGCAATTAGTTCGTATGATGAACCAACAGAATACAAACTGGAAGTGTATTATTTTCGGCCGACAAAAAGAAATACAAAATTGGATACAGAGATTCAAGAGGGCTTAAAGGTTGAAAAGACAAAAAAGTTTGAATGTACATGGAAAGATATGGTCGATACAGGATTGATGTCACCAGAAGAAACGGTTAGATTTCAATACCTTAAGCCTACAAATAGGGATGAGATGGAGCGAATAATAGCTTATTGTATGGCGGATATCAATCATACGGAAATGGCGGATAAGAATATTTTGATAAGTATATATCCGTTCACAAGAGAAGATATGTACATGTATTTAATAGATATATCTATGTCACAAGAAAATGCATATTATTGGACGGAAATAATTTGCAAAGGACAGTTTACAAATGTATATAAAAAAGGAAGTAGTGAAAATGAGGCTATGTGTTTTGACGACGGAGAGGTTGAAATGTTCCAAGCTGTAAAATATTTGCCATCCAATGTTTCTGTTTTAACTACGTATGAACTATACAGGAGATGTGCAGTGCAAAATAATATTTATAAAAAAATGGTTGAAGTGGATTTTTAAATTGTAATATAGATGAAAAATTACATGAGAAAAAGCACATAGAGTAAACCAGCGGTTTAATGATAATACATTTATGATGGGCTATAATGAAGGGAAAATTTATAGAAGTAAAGTGTGAAAAACTTGAACAGGAAACATGAGAAAAAATTTACAGATATAATGTATTGATAGAATAGGAGTATGTAGGAAAATGGCAAGAGAAGATTTGATAAAAATATTTGAAGATACGTTGTTAATGTGTGATACGAATGAAACTCTAGTTAATAAGATTAATTATTCTATGCGGCACAACTGGGTGATATCGGATACAAATATAGAGGATATTAGTGAGAAGCTTATACATGGAACGAAAAAAGAAGCAACTATTATTGTCTCTAAGAAAAGAAGTTTTGAAGCAGCTTCAGCTTATAAAGGAAAGCATATCAGCGTGTTAAATTTTGCTTCCGCAACCAATCCAGGTGGTGGTGTAACAAGAGGAGCCAGTGCTCAAGAAGAATGCTTATGTAGAATCAGCACTTTGTATAAATGTATATCATCGAGTGAGATTACGAAAAATTTCCATAAAAAACATTTGCATGCATTGAGAACGGGAAAGATGAATTTTCTATACAACGACGATTGTATACAAACTTGTGGTGTAACAGTATTTAAGAGAGATACGGAGACTCCGGTTCTTTTGCCGGAGAAAGATTGGTTCGATGTGGATGTAATTAGTTGTGCAGCTCCCAATTTGGCAGCACTTGATTTGAGATATTTGTTACAGCATGATAAAAAATGGAAAAAGACAGCTATGGATGAAAAGCTATTTGACATATATAAGAAGAGAATTAATCGTATTTTAAATATAGCTAGGGATGCAAAATCAGAAGTTATTATTTTAGGTGCTTTTGGCTGTGGAGCATTTGCAAATCCACCAGAACTGGTTGCAAAAGCAATGCATGCAGCAATTGATGAGCATAAATATGATTTTGAAACTATTGAAATGAATTATCCAGGAAGAGTTGGAGGTAGCTTATGCATTTTTTATATCACAGGTGATACCCATGGGGATTTTAGCAGAATCGAGGAATTTTGCAGAGAAAATGATACAACGAAGGAAGATGTTATGATCATTTTGGGTGATGCAGGCATTAATTACTGGCTGAATAACGCAGACCGTCAGTTAAAAAATGATCTGACAGATTTGGATATTACATTATTTTGTGTACATGGAAATCATGAGGCAAGACCATGGGAGGCAGCAGATTATGAGGAGATTATGTGGAATGGTGGGCTTGTCCATAGAGAAGAACAATATCCGAATATTTTGTTTGCGAAAGATGGGGAAATCTATGATTTTCATGGGAAGAAAGTTATGGCAATCGGTGGAGCATATAGTGTTGACAAATATTATCGGCTGAATCATAAGATGCCGTGGTTTGACACAGAACAGCCGGACGAATGGACGAAGAATTACGTGGAACAGCAGCTTGAGAAAGCTGGATGGTCCATTGATATTATTCTTTCACATACTGTTCCAATCGAGGCAGAGCCAACATGGGTATTTATTCCGGGATTAAATCAAGAGGTGGTGGATAAATCGACGGAAAAGTGGCTGCAGGAGATCTATGATAATCTGGAATTTTCAGAATGGTATGCAGGACATTATCATGTGGAAAGTGAAGAGAATGGCATCCGGATTATGTTTGAAGACTATGATGAGATATGTGAGGAAGAGTAGAGAAGTCTTTCGAAAATGAGTGGATTTCAGGTAAACCGATTTTATACTTCTGGTATAATGACATTGTAAATCATATATGGTATAGTATGGTAAGAATGAAGGGTTAAATCTAATTGCTAAAGGAGAGAACATTATAATATTCAGAAAGCAAAAGCAGATGTCGGTCAGAGAACTGCAGGAAGCATTTGGCTTTGAGACACCACAGGCAATATACAAGTGGCAGCATGGAACGGCATTACCAACGATTGACAACCTGGTAATCTTATCGGCGGTGTTAGATGTGCGGATGGATGAAATTCTTGTATTGCAGGAAAGGTGTGCGGCGTAATCATTACAATACAAAACTAGAACAATATAAAACTGGAAATAAGTTAGATATAATAGAAAGAAAAAAGTAGTAAAAGAAATGATTTGGTTTACATCAGACATGCACTTGGGGCATGAGAAAGCATTAGATTTTACAATCAGGCCATGGCAGCAGATTGATGAAATGAATGAAGGAATTATTGCAAATATCAATGCAAAGGTAAAGAAGAAAGATGAATTATATATTTTAGGGGATTATTCGTTTAGAATCCCGGCACTTGAGGCTGCGGCATTACGGAAGAAGATTATTTGTGAAAAGGTGCATCTTGTACCTGGAAATCATGATAAAGACTGGAACCATAAACTGGTAGAGGGAACCTTTATTGTGGAACCGCCGATCAAGGTTCTGAAAGAGAATGGCAGGAAGTTTGTGTTGTCACATTTCCCGATGATGGACTGGCAGTCTATGTCACATGAATCGATTCATTTGCACGGACATATCCACAGTCAGGGAAGTCTTTATAATGAGATGAATCGTATGCAGGGAGTGTATCGTTATGACGTCGGAGTTGATGCGAACAATTACACACCGGTCAGTATGGAGGAGATCCTGACCTGGTTTGACGGAGTAGAATGTCATGGCAGAGTAAAGTGGAAGGACTGGGTAAATACAACTGGAGATGAGAATGTCCAGAGACGATTGGTTGGATTGTAAAAATTGCAGAGTAATATAGGAAAAACATGGAAAAGATGTGTTCGAAAGAATGCGTCTTTTTTTGTATTAATAAAAATAATACAAAACTATTGCCTCATTTGTATTATATGATATAATACAAATGAAGGAGGAATGATTCTATGATTATTAAGATAAATACGAAATCAGAGACGCCAATTTATCTGCAATTACGAAATGAGATTGTAAAGGGCATTGGAAAAGGTGAATTTGAGATTGGTGAGTCATTGCCGACGGTCCGACAGATGGCAGCCGAGCTTGGAGTGAATACAATGACTGTCAGTAAAGCGTATCAGCTACTAAAATCAGAAGGGTTTATTGAGACAGACAGGAGAAAGGGAACGATTGTATGTAACCCACAGTCTGATGAGAATAAATTGGGTGGAGAATTCCAGGAAAAGCTTGCAGATGAATTGGAACTTCTGAGTGCAGAAGCATCTATTCGAGGCATGGAACAGGAAGATTTTATGGAGTTATGTCGTAAAGCTTTTCAGAGAATGGAGGTTGTTTACTTATGATTTTGGCGATTATATTTTTGTTGACAGATTTATTTATATGTGGCATTACGTATATGGTATATGGCAGAAAGCCTGTCTATAGTGACGGGATGATTCTTGGAGTTCATATACGAAGGGAAGTTCAGGAAGAACCAGAACTGGTGGAGTTACTGGAAGGATATAGAAAACAGGTGAAGAGGATTTATGCAGGGGTGACAGTATCGGGTGTGGCAATCTGCGGATTGTGCTTTTGGTATTCCTCTATATTTATGATTGCATGGTGTATCTGGTTCGTTGCTTATCTTGCTGGTGCTCTGGGAGTTTTGTATTTGAATCACAGAAAGCTGTATGATTTGAAGATTCAAAATGGATGGGGATTTACAGAAGATGCAAGTACAACTATGCGCGTGGTAGACACAAGGACAATTATGAAAAGTGGAAGGATGGCATTACCACTATGGTATCACATCATTCTCTTGGCAATATTAGTGATACCGTTTGTTTCAGTTGATTTTCGGGATTATCTCGGAACATTTTCACCAAATTCACAAGGATGGATTTTGTTTATCACATCCGCGACTGTTGAAATTGTATTTTTGTGGATCGCGTGGATTTTCAAAAGAATACCGAACCGGGTATATAGTGAAAATTCAGATTTAAATTATAGGATTAACTATATTGAAAAGAGAAGCTGGAGTGTATGCTTTCTGGGAGCAAATATTTGTAATACGATTGCATGGCTATTTCTTGTGCGGAGAATAACAAAGAACAGATGGATTTATAATATAGATATTTGGATTTACATAGGATTGATCAGCATATCTGTAATTATTGCGATAGCAATGTTAATGTGGATTAAGAAACAAAAAAATATACTGCAAAAGGAAGATGAGACACCATTATACATGGATGATGATTATTATTGGAGAAATGGGTGGTATGCGAACCCGGAGGATGTAAGATTATTTGTTCAGGATCGTTTCAATAGTATGAATTATACAACAAATCTGGGACGGCCGGCAGGAAGATATCTTGTTGGTGGAATTTGTGCCGGTGTGCTGGTTCTACTGATCTGGATGTGCGTGATTTTCCTGCGGATGGATTTCACGCCGATCAGAATGGTGAAAGAAAATGAGGAGATTCGCATTACATCGGGGTATACGAACACATTTTTTGAAGCAGATGATATGCAAAGTGTTACTCTTTTGGAGAATGGAATGCCAAAGGATCAATACAATCGAACGAATGGCTCCGATGATGGAAAACAACTATTAGGTAAATTTGAAGGAAAGAAGTTGGGAGAGTGTCGGATGTATGTCTGGCTTGGGTATACACCTGTTATTCAGATTAAGACGAAAGAATATACCGTATTTATTAACAGTAAAGATGCAAATGAGACGAAGCAGTGGTATGATGAATTAAAAGAATAAGGGAGAGGAACATAAAAAGATGGCAAAGAATACACAAAGAGGTAGTTGTGAGACTTGTACTTATTATACATATGATGAAGAATATGAAAGCTATATGTGTGATGTGAATATGGATGAAGATGAATATATGCGTCTGATCTCTGACCAGCATTACCAGTGCCCGTATTATCGAAATGGGGATGATTACCGCATTGTAAGACATCAGATGTAATATATTCATATCTAAAACTTTTATTAAAAACATTTCTCAGTGTGAAAAAGTATACAAATTTACGCTATAATTAGATGAACTAAAAATTACAGTCAAAATATAACTATAGGAGAATTTGAATGCTTCAAATACAACACATCAAAAAAGAGTACCGGACTGGAAGTCTGGTACAGAAGGCTCTGGACGATGTGAGTCTGAATCTGAGAGATAATGAATTCGTAGCAATCTTAGGTCCCAGTGGTTCCGGTAAAACCACGCTTCTGAATATTATCGGAGGACTGGACCGCTATGACAGCGGAGATCTTATCATCAATGGCATTTCCACAAAAAAATATAAGGACAGAGATTGGGATTCGTACCGTAATCATACGATTGGTTTTGTATTCCAAAGTTACAATCTGATCCCGCATCAGACGGTGCTTGCGAATGTTGAGCTGGCATTGACAATTTCGGGAGTCGGGAAGGAAGAACGAAGAAAGCGTGCAGTGGATGCACTGGAGAAGGTGGGTCTTGGGCAGCAGCTTCATAAGAAGCCGAACCAGATGTCGGGAGGCCAGATGCAGAGAGTCGCAATTGCAAGAGCGCTGGTCAATGATCCGGAGATCCTGCTTGCAGATGAGCCGACCGGGGCACTGGACAGTGACACCAGTGTGCAGGTCATGGATCTTCTTAGAGAGGTAGCGAAAGACCGTCTGGTCGTTATGGTCACACATAACCCGGAATTGGCAGAGCAGTATGCGACCAGGATCGTCAATCTGAAAGATGGAAAGATTCGTTCGGATACCGATGAATATATTGTGGAAGAGGAAAATCTGGTACCGCCGGAGCATAAGAATATGGGGAAATCTTCCATGTCTCTTCTGACGGCACTGTCACTGAGTTTTAATAACTTAAGGACAAAGAAAGCAAGAACTCTTCTGACTTCTTTTGCAGGATCTATTGGAATTATTGGGATTGCATTGATTCTGGCTCTTTCAAACGGAGTCAATGCTTATATCCGGTCTATTGAGGAAGAGACATTGTCTGAATATCCACTGCAGATACAAAGTACCGGATTTGATCTCACTTCCATGATGGTGGGTATGAATGGGGATTCCGGAAGCAGTGATGATAAGAAAAGTGGAAAAGATAAAGATAAGGTAAAGGTCATGCAGGTAGTCACTAATATGTTTTCAAAGATGGATTCCAATGACCTTGGTGCTTTAAAAAAATATCTGGACAGTGGTGAATCTAAGATTCATGACTATACAAAAGCAATAGAATATTCTTACAATGTGATGCCGCAGTTGTTCCGACAGGGCGGTGACAATGTTCGTCAGGTTAATCCGGATCAGTCATTTTCCTCATTGGGACTTGGTGCATCTGCAGGTTCGAATAGTCTGATGTCCTCCATGATGAGTACCAATGTGTTCTTTGAGATGCCGGAAAATACGGATCTCTATGAAGATCAGTATGATGTGAAAGCCGGAAGATGGCCGAAAAAATATAATGAATGCGTTCTTGTGCTGACGCCGGATGGCTCTATGAGTGACTTCTTATTATATACATTGGGACTCAGAGACCAGGTTGAACTCGATGATATGATTAAGCAGTTCATCAACGAAGAGACGATAAAAACTCCCAAAGATATCGGAAGTTATACCTATGATGATATTATAGGAAAGACATTTAAACTGGTAAATGCTTCAGATTATTATGAATACGACGACCAATATCAGGTGTGGAAAGACAAAACGGACAATGCGGATTACATGAAAAAACTGGTCGAAGACGGTGAGAATGTAAAAATTGTGGGAATCGTGCAGTTAGCTGAAGATGCGAAGGCTTCATCACTGACACCGGGAATTAACTATACCGCAGACCTTGTAAATCATGTGGCAGAACAGGCAAAAGGCAGCGAGATTGTAAAACAGCAGCTTGCGAACCCGAATGTAAATGTATTTACCGGGGAAGAATTTGGCAATACAGATGGGAACAATGGATTTGACATGAATTCTCTGTTCAGTATAGATGAGGATGCTCTGAAAAACGCATTTGGTTTTGACAGCAGTGCCATGAACAATCTTGGAAGTTCCATGGATCTGTCGGGACTTGATCTTTCCAAGGCATTTCAGATGGACGGAAATTCTATGGATTTGTCCGGTATGGTGAATCTGAATCAGGTAGAAATCAACATGGGCAATATGCCACAGATGAATCTGGGGGATATTCTTACGAATCTGGATGTACAGGTCAATGCGGATGGCATGCAGAAAATGTTAATTAGCCTTTCGGAAGGGTATCAGGAATATGTAAAGAACCATCCGGAAGCAGATTATTCCAATCTTGGAAATCAGATTGCAGAATATCTGACTTCCAATCAGGCAAAGGCCATTATTCAGAAATATTTGAAAGACATTCTGAAAAATAACGGAGAAGTTACGATTACACCAGAGCAGATCAAGGAACTGTTGACCAGCGTGATGAGTGATTTCCAAAGCTGGCTTGTAGAGCAGAACGCTAATCCGGGCGCAGAGGAATTTGGAATGTACTTCCAGCAGTATCTACAGACCGGGCGTGCCAATGCAATTGTAAATAAATGGGCCAATGAAATATTTGGAGATATAGATTTCAACATTTCCAGTGACACACTGCAAGCTATGGCAAAGGAACTGGCAGAGGGTTATACTGCATATGCAAAAGAAAAGAATTATGCAGATCCGACAAAGATGGCAGAGAATTTTGTGAATTATATAAAGACGGATGATGGAAAGAGGCGCCTGAATCAGGGACTTTCAGAAGCAATCAATATGGATAGTCTCCAAAAGCAGATCAGCACGGCCATGAGTAGCTACATGGGTCAGGCCATGAGTGCATATACCGGTGCCATTTCTCAGGCAATCAGTACACAGATGACATCCGCTATGAGTCAGGTGACCACGCAGCTTGCCGGTGGACTTGAAACGGTTATGATATCTGCCATGAGCCGGATTGGAGAAAATCTGCAAAAAGCACTGGGAGGCTCTATGAACTTTAATGCAGATGCATTTGCAAATGCATTCCAGTTCAATATGACGGAAGATGATCTGACGGAACTTATGATGTCCATGTCCGGAACACAGAGCGCTTCCTATGATAATAATCTGCAGCAGCTCGGATATGCGGATTTCAGTCAGCCGAGTTCCATTTCCATTTATCCAAAAGACTTTGATAACAAAGAAAAAGTGGTAGAGGTTCTGGATCATTATAATCAGCAAATGGAAGACGAGGGAAAAGAAGAACAGGTGATTTCTTATACAGATATAGTAGGAACAATGATGTCATCCGTGACCACTATTATCAATACGATCAGTTATGTATTAATTGCATTTGTGGCAATTTCCCTGATCGTATCATCGATTATGATTGGAGTTATTACCTATATTAGTGTGCTGGAGCGAAAGAAAGAGATTGGTATTTTAAGAGCCATTGGAGCATCCAAAGGAAATATATCACAAGTATTTAATGCAGAGACATTTATCATCGGACTTTGCGCCGGACTTATCGGTATCGGATTGACACTTCTGATATTGATTCCGGGAAATATGCTGATTCATGCGCTTGCAGGCAATAATCAAGTCAGCGCAATCCTTCCGGCTGCACCAGCGATTGTTCTGATTCTTTTAAGTGTCGTACTTACATTACTTGGCGGATTAATCCCTTCCAGGAAGGCTGCCAAGAGTGATCCGGTGACCGCACTTCGAACAGAATAGAAAAGAAAAAGATTTTATAAAATGGAAACTAGATAAATCTGCCTGTTGTAAAAAACGGGTAAATGAGTTATAATAATTCAAGAAGTAAGAACCTGGGATGCACGATAACTCCTGTTATTTTGAACCTACATCACTTTAAACGGGACTCTTATATCTTCGTAATATGTCGAGCCTTCATTATGCAGAGGATGGCAGAAAAGCGAATGCGGACACCCACCTAGCAGACAGCTAGGAGTCAAAATACAGGAACCGGCATTTTGGGGAACATACAAAAGATAAAGGACAGTCGTTTATGCGGCTGTCTTTTTCTAATGTGAGGGGGGATATTTATTTAATTCCCCTTCTACTTGAGTGGGTGTTGAATCAATCATAGGGCATAATGATTAGGGAGAGAATAGAGTTTGAAACATTTTCGAGGAGAAAAGAGATTTTATTATGGTATGTCAGTGCTAGTTCTGGTGTTTATTATTGCAGGACTAACAAGTAATCTCGAAGGCGGAGTCCGTGGAAACCGTCAGGAAAAAGAAGCATTTGACCAGAAGCAGGAAGAAGTTCAAACGGAGCAGAAAAATCAGGGAGAAGAGACGCAGGTAGTGTCTAATCCGAATATCCGGGTTCTTCTTATGACGGATGGATATAAGAATACCATTCATCCGTCTGTGACAGTCAGTTCAACAACAGGACTTTCTATTACGTATGGGGAGAAAGTAGAAGAATGTGAAGCGGGGACGGAAGTGACCTTTATGCCAGATGACAGCCGTTTTCAAAGTGGGAACATCCGGATCCAGGCAAAAGAAGGGGAGATTACGGTAAATAGCCTGAAGCGTGGATACGGAGTTCCTTCTTATCAAGGCATGCTGGAGCTTCGGACAACAGCGGAAGGAATTGCGATTATCAATGAACTTCCTGTTGAGAATTATCTGTGCCGGGTCGTGCCCAGCGAAATGCCGTCCGGTTATGAAATAGAAGCGCTGAAAGCGCAGGCAGTCTGTGCCAGAAGTTACGCCTACAGGCAGATGGCAGAATATGGATATCCGGAATATGAAGCTCATGTGGATGACAGTACGAATTATCAGGTCTACGGCAACAGTACACCGGCAGACAGCGCAAATCTGGCTGTTCAGGAGACGGCAGGACAAGTCGTGCGTCTGGACGGAGAGATTGTGCCGACTTATTATTATTCCACTTCTTGCGGAAAGACGACCAGTATGAAAGCCTGGGGGAATGAGGAGAATGACGGAAACCGATATCTTCAGTCCGTAGAAGTAAAAGATGAGAACGGTGATTATGAGAGAAATCTGCCATGGTATCGCTGGGAGGCGAAGATTCAGGCAAAGACTTTATCAAATTTGATTGGACTAAATACCGGCAAAGATATTGGAACGTTGCAGAATATCAATATTTTGGAAAATGGACCGGGTGGTGTAGTATTAACAATAGAGGCTGCCGGTGACAAAGGTAGTGTAAGAGTCTCAACGGAAAATAAAATCCGGCGTGCTCTTGGAGGAAAAGGATACACAATTATAAAGCAGGACGGTACAAAAGTCAAAAGCAGCAAACTTCTTCCAAGTGCATTTTTCACAATAAATAAGTCCGGAGATACATTTGTCATAAAGGGTGGCGGGTTCGGACATGGGATTGGCATGAGTCAGACCGGTGCGAATGAAATGGCAAAATGTGGAAAAAACTATCAGGAAATATTGACTTTTTTTTATCAAGGCGTCACCATTGGATACAGCGGTGAGGAATAAATATTTTTCGCAATAAAATAAGCAGATTTTATGCAGAAT
>OLVP01000116.1_pt1 | contig 68394 bp, 61 predicted proteins | sample 1673281 | NCBI WGS metagenome assembly OLVP01 (sample SAMEA3178940, study PRJEB25190) | human gut metagenome | biome: human gut; feature: human-associated habitat; material: faeces | place: Austria | collected 2013
TAAATGAAAAACGTAGCGTATATTCAAACATGGAAAGGGATGCCATGGTGGTAATCAGGGAATGTGCAAACATTAACATAAAGATTGAAGAGAAGGAGGAAAAGCAAGATATGTGTAAGGCAATTGATGACATGATGAAGGATGCAAGAATGAGTGGGGAAGCATTAGGAGAAGCAAGAGGAGAAGCAAGAGGAGAAGAAAGAGGAAGAGAAGCTGAACGTAAAAGAATGCAGGAGAAACTGGACGAAAAGCAAAGTCAAATAGAAAAAGAACGTAGAAGATATGAAAAAGAAATAGAGGAATTAAAGAGGCAGCTTGCCGAGAAACAGACAGCCTAATAAGAAGCCGGATGGTCAAGGACTGTCCGGCTTTTAAGGTACAGCGGCCTAATAATAGGATGTATAAGAGTAGTAAGAAGGTGCGCCCTTAAAAATAAATAAAAATTTCTATATCCGGTAATACTAAAATAAAAAGGATAAAAATGAAAGTAGTATTAATTGTTATAGGAATAATTATAGTGGTGTTAATTAATTTTGTATTGTATTGCTGCTTAAGAGTAGCATCTAAAACAGATCAGCTATATGAAAAATTATCAATTTCTGAAAAAGAAGAACAGAAAAAATGAAATGAAGAAATAAATATAAAATAAAAAATATTTAGTCAAAATTCACTAAAAAGTAAAGATTAATAGAAAAAATCCGTCTTTTTGTATAATTTTTATAGAAAAACTCATTGTATTAATATATAATCGACTGGTAAGGTTGCGTTATATTAGAGAGAAAAAATCTTGCATATATGCAGGTGGGTGTTGTACACCATATAAAATAATTATATAGAGAGGAGGAGTTGGTAAAAACGCCAATGAGTAAATGATGAAAAAAGGAAGGAAAGGTTTAGCGGCTCTGTTAGCTATGGTGATGATAATCACCATGATGGGGGGATTTAATGTCGCACAGAAAACCGAAGTAAACGCAGATGAAAAAACTTACTATGCAGGTAATCCTATTATTACCAGTATGTTTACAGCAGATCCGTCTGCCCATGTGTGGGAGAAGGATGGAAGAATTTACATTTATGCATCTCATGATATTTTCCCATCAAGAGGATGTGACTTAATGGACAAGTATCATGTATTTTCTTCAGATAACATGGTTACATGGAGAGATGAGGGAGAAATCCTTTCATCAGACGATGTATCATGGGGACGTGAAGAAGGTGGGTTTATGTGGGCTCCTGATGCAGCTTATGAAAACGGAACATATTATTTTTATTTCCCACACCCAACAGGTTCAGGAGATGCATGGAATAATACATGGAGAATTGGTATTGCAAAGAGTAATAGTCCTGCAAGCGGGTTTAAGTGTGCTGATGATGGTTATGTAAAGAAAAAAGACGGTTCACCTTATGTTACAGGTATTGATCCATGTATATTTAAAGATGATGATGGTTCATACTATCTCTACACAGGTGGTGGAGCAGCATGTTACGTGGCAAAAATGCAGTCTGATATGCAGACATTAGCAGAGGAGCCGGTTAGAATTGACCAGACACTTACAGATTTCCATGAAGGTATGTGGGTATTTAAGAAGGATGGTCTTTATTACGCAATGTATGCAGACAATACCGCAGGTCAGAACCTTATGAGATATTCTACAGCTAATTCACCATACGGACCATGGAAAGAGGGTGGAATTGTTCTTGAAGGAACAGGTTGTGATACAACTCATGGCTCTATAACAGAATATAAGGGTCATTGGTATCTTTTCTATCACAATTGTGAAATTTCAGGAAATGGAACATTACGTTCAGTATGTATTGATGAGGTTAAGTTCAACAGTGACGGTTCTATTCAGACTGTAAAACAGACAAAAGAAGGTGTTGCTAACGTAGATTATGTTAATCCGGCAGATGTAGCGGGAAGCAACAGCAGTCCGGATCCTGCTAAATTTACAGAGAAGACAGATTATAGTATTGCAAATGCACAAATTGGTGGTGGAGCCACAAGAGGCGGGGATGCCATTGAAAACCTTCATTATGAAGGCTCATATGTTGAGTGGAATAATGTAAACGGAGGAAAAGGCGGTCAGGCTATGCTTACCGTATACTATGGAACACCGGATGGAGCTACTGCATTGGTAAAAAGTTCAGGTGACAAGGCAGGTGACGGCTATTTTTTGAAATTTAACAAGACTACCGGATGGGGTGATTATTCAGGCGTGGCTACATGTTTCATTGACTTAAATCCGGGAACTAATAATACAGTTAAGCTTATATGTGGCATGGGTGGTGTAAACATTACCGGAATGTCTATTTCATTACCTGACCAAAACGCACCACAGGAAACAACTGAGGCACCGACACAGAAGCCTACAGAGAAACCTACTGAAGCACCAACTCAGGCACCTGAGTATGGTAAGTGTGATTTGGTTGTTACTGATATTGATACAGAGAAGAATTACTATACAGGAGAAGAAGCAGTATTTACTGTTACGATTAAAAATCAGGGTACAGCAACCAGTGCATCAAATACAAAGCATGGTGTTGCACTTTCCGTAGATGGACAGGTTGTTAACTGGTGTGATACATTCTTCGGACCGTTGAAACCGGGAGAAGAGGTTACTGTTTCCATGAATGGAGGACCAAATACCAAGAAATCATGGACGGTTGTTTCAGGTACACATACAGTTTCTGCTCATGTAAATGATACAAGAGATGTTGATGAGTCAGACACAAGCAACAATATATTCTCAAAGACTATGATATTTACAGATAAACCGGCTAAGTCAGCGGATATCAGAGTAGATGGATATCAGATTAGTACAACTCTTGGTGGATTTAGAACAGTTTATTCAGTAAGTGATCCTAATGCAGAAGTTGAAAGCTTAGGTTTAGTATATGGACTTTCAAGTTATGTTTCAGAAAGTGATATGGTTGTAGGAAGCAGCAATAACAAGGTGTTTGATTATGCAGCAACTGAAAAGGGACGTATGGATATGTCTATTAACGGAGATGAAGACTATGAAAGTTATACTATGACATTACAGTTTGATAAGCAGCAGGTAGCTTTCTTAAGTGAAAAGATGTCAGTTCGTGCTTATGCAAAATTAAAAGATGGCTCAGTTATTTACAGCAAGACACAGAGCACATCAATTTATGATACAGCAGATTACTTGTATAAGAATTTAATGATGAACACTTTAAGTGCACACAATTACCTGTTCAATAACATTTTATCTGTTGTTACACCATCTTATAAGGAAATTGATTACAACTGGAACAGTGCCGTTGTTACTCCTAATGAGATTTAATTGAAATATTCGGGAGGATAGTTATTGATGAAGAAGAAAATAATATCCTTTCTTATGGTAATGGTTATATGCCTTACAATGCCCGGATGCTTTGATATGGCACCGGGTGGAGGTAAGGTTAAGGCAGCAGATATTTATTATGCAAAATCGTTGCATAATAAATAATATTAATAATAAGGGCATGTCACATATGTGGTATGTCCTTTTTTAGAATAAAAATAATAACATTAATAAGTGGGCAGTTCCTTTGTATATTTAAAAATATATGTTATAATGATTTAGTTGTATAAATACAATAAAATAATAAGGGAAAAGAACTCATATTTATGTCTATTCAAAATAACCGGAGGTTAGATTTAAATGAAAGTATTAATGTTTAATGGAAGTCCAAAAGCTAATGGATGTACATATACGGCACTTTGTGAGATGGCAAAGGTTTTACAGGAAGAAGGAATTGAAACAGAGATTATGCATGTAGGAGGCAAACCACAGGGAGGCTGTATGGGCTGTGGCGGATGTGGCGCTACAGGAGAATGCGTGTATGGAGGAATGGTAGTTGAGGCAGCTAAAAAGCTTGAACAGGCAGACGCAGTGGTATTTGGTAGTCCGGTACATTATGCCTCTATTAGTGGAAACATGATGGGATTTCTTCACAGATTATCATGGAGTGCGGGAAAGTATCTTAAATATAAACCTGCTGCAATGGTGGTAAGTGCAAGACGTGCCGGCACAACCAGTGCATTAGATGAAATTGCCAAAATACCTGAATTTTTCCATATGCCACTAATTAATGGAAATTACTGGCCTATGGTTCATGGCAGCACCCCGGAAGATGTTAAAAAGGATGAAGAGGGCCTTCAGATTGTAAGAAATATTGCAAGAAATATGGCATGGATTTTAAAATGCATTGAGGCAGGAAAGGAAAAGGGAATAGTACATCCGGAACCGGAAGCCCAAATTAGAACAAATTTCATAAAATAGTATTAATTTTAACAAAATAGAGAATATGTTAATAGAATTGTAACAGAACATTTATTGCATATATATTCCATTGATTATATACTAAAAAAGTCAAAAAAATTGGAAGACGAAAGGAAATGTGACGGAATGGAAGATAACAGAAATTACCAATCAGAAGAGGTAGAAGATGAAAATCTGATGGACGACATGATTGTTAACCCGGCAGATGATTCAGTTAAGGATAACGGAAAGCCTCGAAAAAAACAGGAAAGTGAATCTATTAATGTAAAGAAGGAGATTTTCAGCTGGATTAGAATAATTGTTGTGGCAGTGGTTATTGCCTTTGTTATAAACAATTTTATTATTATGAATGCCAACGTTCCTACAGGTTCTATGATGAATACAATAATGAAAGGGGACCGCATGATTGGACTTAGAACATCATATTGGCTCTCAGATCCTAAGAGAGGAGACATTGTTATTTTTATCAATCCTGATTATGATGAAAACAGTCCTAAGGAAGAGAAGTACTACGTAAAGAGAGTAATTGGACTTCCGGGAGAGAAAGTAACTATTAAGGATGCAAAAATTTATATCAACGATTCAGATAAACCATTAGATGAACCGTACCTTCCGGAAGAATGGGTATATGTAAATGGTTCAGATGAAGAGTTGACATATCAGGTTCCGGAGGGATGTTATTTCATGCTTGGTGATAACAGAAATAACTCCAGTGATGCAAGATTCTGGAACAATACGTACTTAAAGCGTGAGAATGTAATTGCAAAAGCAGTATTTAAGTATTGGCCTTGGGATCACAAGGGATTATTTGAAAAAGTAGACTATGCACAGTAATGCGTGGTAGTGTTGTGCTGAATAATGGTTGCCATAGATATGTGGTAGCACTGAATAAATGGCTGTCGCTAAGATGCGGCGGTCATTTGTTATATTAGAATATTTGGGGGCTGGTACCATTGGAAAATAGGAAAAACAAATATCAGCTATTATCAACTATTAAAACATAGCCTAAAAACTACATTTCATATATTTCAGCGCTGTCAACTACCACAAACCCCAGTTTCTTATACAGTGAAATGGCAGGTTTGTTGTCACCACTTACATGAAGCAAAACATATGTGTGGTCTTTGGACAAATAAGAAATTACAGCATCAAGCATTTTAAAGCCGTACCCCATACCACGGTATTTATCAAAAACCAGAACATCATGAATACATACAGTCCTGTCATTAAACAATTCAATAAGGCAGCTGCCAACAGTTGCACCCTGTGTGACCATTTCAAATTTAACACTTTGAGTGGTACTTTCTAAATCCCCGTCAACTATCTTTACATATTTAGGAAGTATTTTGTAACAGGCACTAGATAATGAAAACTTCATCATATATTCAGTGGCAGTTTTTTCAAAGCCTAAATGAGACAAAACAGCACAACCGGTAGAATTCTTGGAATTTAACATTGCTGAAATATAAAAGTCATTATAATCAGTTAAAAATGAGTCTAAAAGAGATGACATTAAATTTAGTTTTCTGTACTTCGGAAGAACATATCCACAAATATCAACAATTTCATTATTATAGAAGTCAGCACTTAAAAATCCTACTGTTTTTCCCTCATGTACGCCATAGTACAAAACAGGTAACGGATTAACCAGGTTTGAATCATCACATGAAACAGATAACGCCTCATTTTCTCCGAAAAAAAGTTGGGGAATATATTGATTTTCGTTTTTGCAGATTTCATAAATATTGGTGCAAATTTCTCTTAAATCCTTTGAAATAGCATAACTTTTTTTCATGTCAAATATAAATGTCATAACAGAACCCCTTTCCCGAAAAAACGACGAAGGTTAAATAAAAATATGTTTAAACGGTGTCACTTAAATTGGTTTGATTATACCAAATGCAATAGAAAAAATACAGTATATGTGGTATAGTGGGAAAGCAAAAGGTTAATATTATTAGATAAATACCATTGGATAAAAATTACAAAATAAAGGTTTTATGGAGAGTGTTATGTTGAAAATAGGTTCACATGTTAAGATGAGTGGCAAGGATATGCTTCTTGGCTCGGCGAAGGAGGCAAAATCCTATGGAGCAAATGTTTTTATGGCATATACCGGTGCACCTCAAAATACCAAAAGAAAAGATGTAAGTGAATTAAAGGTAAAAGAAGCATGGGAATATATGCAAAAAAACGGCATTGAAGATATTATAATTCATGCACCATATATTATTAATTTGGGCAATACCATTAAGCCTGAAACCTATGAAATTGCAGAAAAGTTTTTGGCTACGGAATTAGACAGAACGGAAAAAATGGGAAGTAAGGTTATGGTTTTACATCCCGGCTCCCACGTTGGAGCAGGTGTTGACGCAGGAATTAAGCAGATAATAAATGGCATAAACAATGTACTTAGCAGAGACACAAAGGCATATATAGCATTAGAAACCATGGCAGGAAAAGGAAGCGAGATAGGCAGAAACTTTGAGGAAATTGCAAGAATTTATGATGGCGTTAAATATAACGATAAGCTCCGTGTCTGCTTTGACACATGCCATGTAAACGATAGTGGATATGATTTGGTAAATGATTTAAGTGGAACATTTGAGAAATTCGACAAAGTAATAGGAACTGACCAGATTGCGGTTTTTCATATTAATGACAGCAAAAACCCCTGTGGTGCAGCAAAAGACAGACACGAAAACATTGGCTTTGGAAACATAGGATTTGAAACTCTTAAGGAAATTGTCTATATGAAGAAATTTGAAAATATTCCAAAAATTCTAGAGACCCCATATATTAAGGATCCAGATAACGATAAAAAATCCTATGCACCCTACAAATTTGAGATAGAAATGTTAAAGCAGAGAGAATTTAATCCTAATTTGCAAAAAGAGGTTATTGAAAATGAATAGCTTGATTTATAGTTTAAATGCAACAGTTCCGGTTTTTCTGGTAATTGTTGTGGGATATTTACTTAAAAAAATAGGCTGGATAAATGAAGGATTTATAAAGGCATCAAATAAAATTAACTTTACAATTACCCTGCCGGCTTTACTTATACAGGACATGATGAACAATGATTTTCTGCAGAAATTTGACGGAATGTATGTTGTATATTGTGCAGTGGTAACGTCAATATGTTTCTTCGCCACATGGGTTGGAGCTAAATTGCTGGTAAAGGATAAAACAATTGTTGGTGAGTTTGTTCAGGCTTCATATCGAAGTAGTGCGGCAGTGTTAGGAGCCGCATTTGTGTTTAATATATATGGGGACACAGGAATGGTGCCTCTGATGATTTTAGGGGCGGTACCACTTTATAATGTTTATGCAGTTTTGGTTTTAACAGTGGAATGTCCGCAGAAAGGCGCAAGTCAGGATAAAACCTTACTAACCACCTTAAAGGGAATAGTAACAAATCCTATTATTTTAAGTATTTTTGCCGGGGTTATTTTATCTGCAACAAAGGTGCAGTTCCCTAAAATAATAGATAATACTATAGGAAATTTTGCAAGAATAGCCACTCCGTTGGCACTTTTGGCAATTGGTGGCAGTTTTGAATTTGGAAAGGCAATAAAAAAGGCAAAGCCTGTCATTGTTGCTACGTTTTTTAAACTTATAGGCTGGGCAATGGTATTTTTGCCAATAGCTGTGTGGTTAGGATACAGGGATGAGAAGCTGATGGCACTGGTTATTATGCTGACATCCCCTACTACTCCAAGTTGTTACATAATGGCAAAAAGCATGAAATCAGAAGGAACTCTTACAAGCAGTGTTGTAGTGTTGACAACCCTATGTTCTGCATTCACCCTGACGGCTATTATATTTGTATTAAAAAGCCTGGGATTATTGTAGGATAGGACATTAAATAAAATAGACGAGGAGGAAACCAAATGAAGAGAAGTGAACAGAAAATTCAGGACACCTGGAAAATGGAGGATATGTTTATAAGTGATGAGGCATGGGAAAAGGACTTTGAAAAGGCAACAAAGATGATTCCTCATTATAGTGATTTTTCAGGTGAAGTTTCAAAGGATAAAGAAAAATTAATTGAATATTTTAATTTCAATGATGAGATAAATTTGTTAGTGGAAAGACTTTATGTATATTCAAACCAAAAGTACCATCAGGATATGGCAGAGGCAAAGTATCAGGCATATTCAGGAAAGGCACAGAAACTGGCAGTAGACATAGGAAGTGCATCAGCTTTTTTTGAACCGGAAATTTTGGAAATGGAGGAAGATACATTACTTTCATGGATGCAGGATGACAGGCTGGCCGATTACCGGAGATATGTGGGAGAAATATTGAGAGGAAAAGCTCATACTCTTGATAAGAAGACAGAAGAAATTTTGGCAAAAAGCAGAAAAATGGCGGCAGCAGCTGACAACATTTATTCAATGTACAATGGTGCCGATATTGATTTCCCGGTTGTAAAGAGAAGTGACAATAAGGAAATCAAAATAACCCATGGCAATTATGTCCCAATTCTTGCGGGAGAGGACAGAGAGCTTAGAAAAAATGCCTTTAAGGCTTTATATGATACCTATGGCAAAATGAAAAATACAATTGCGGCAACCTTTAATGCAAATGTTGAACAGGCATGCTTTTATGCAGATGTGAGAAATTATCCCTCATCCCTTGCAATGCACCTTGATGGAAGTAATATCCCGGTGTCAGTTTATGATAATTTAATAGATGTTGTGCACGAAAACATGGGATTGATGCACAGATACGTTAAATTAAGAAAGAAGATTCTTGGAGTGGATGAACTACATATGTATGATGTTTACGCTCCAATTGCTAAGGCACCTAAGGATAAAATACCTTTTGAAAAAGCAAAGAAAATGGTTTTAGAAGCACTAAAACCTATGGGTGAGGATTATCTTTCCAAGTTAAAAGAAGGCTTTAACAACAGATGGATTGACGTTTATGAAAATGAAGGAAAAAGAAGCGGGGCATATTCCTGGGGAACTTACGGAACCCATCCTTATGTGTTGCTTAACTATCAGGGAACTCTTGATGACGTGTTTACTCTGGCACACGAAATGGGGCATGCTCTTCATTCATATTATTCCGATACAACACAACCATATATTAATGCAGGATACCGTATTTTTGTGGCAGAGGTGGCATCTACATGTAATGAGTCACTTTTAATACATCATTTGCTGAAAAACACTGATGACAGGGATACGAAAGCCTATCTTATTAATCATTTTCTTGAGCAATTTAAGGGAACACTGTATCGTCAGACAATGTTTGCTGAGTTTGAAAAAATAACTCATCATATGGTAGAGCAGGGAGAAACTTTAACAAGTGACCTTCTTTGTGAAACATATTTGAATTTAAATAAAGAATATTTTGGAGAAGAAATGGTATCGGACGATGAAATCGCTTTGGAATGGGCGAGAATACCACATTTCTATAATCCGTTTTATGTTTATCAATATGCAACGGGAATTTCAGCGGCAATTGCTCTTTCTAAGAAAATAATGAATGAAGGGGAAAGTGCTGTTAAGGATTATATGAAGTTTTTAACAGGAGGCGGTTCAAAGGATCCTATTGACCTTCTTAAAATGGCAGGAGTGAATATGGCTGAAAAAGAGACGGTACAGCAGGCACTTAACCTGTTTGGTGATTTATTAGACCAAATGGAAGAAATAGTAAAATAAAATCTTTTTATTGGAAGCCTGCCGGAATTTAGTATATGATATTACACAGGTGCAATGTTAATGGCATTGTAATGAGGGACAATGCAGTTGATAAAAAAATATGGAGCATAAGATGAAATTTAATGAAAATTATAAGGGCTATATATTTGATTTAGATGGAACCATTCTTGATAGTTCATGGGTATGGGATATGGTTGACATAAAATTCCTGGGAGATAGAGGCTATGATGTCCCTGAGGATTATGTGGAATCAATTTCTCCGTTAGGGGCTTACAAGGCGGCAGTTTATACCATTGACCGGTTTAATCTTCATGGGGAAAAACCGGAAGAGCTGGTAAGGGAATGGTTTGACATGGCAAAGGAAGAATACGCAAAAAAAGTAGTATGTAAGCCTGGAGCAAAGGAATATATCACACACCTTTTTAAAGGGGGAAAGAAGCTGGCTGTTGCTACGTCTTCAGATCGGGAGTTATTTATGCCTACTTTGGAAAGAGAAGGAATAATTAACTGTTTTTCTGAAATTGTAACAGTGGATGAGGTAAAACGTGGCAAAGGTTTTCCTGACATATATGAGGAAGCCGCCAGACGTATTCACCATGAAAAGAAGGATTGCATTGTATTTGAGGATATTCTCACAGGAGTTATGGGGGCAAAAGCAGGGGGATTTACGGTGGTTGCCGTTGAAGATGAAAAATCTGAATGTAATAAAATGAAGATAAGGGAAATTGCAGATTATTATATTGAAAAATATCCCTTTGTGTAAATATAAAGCCCCGTTGCAAATATCATAAATGACGTTGCATCAGGGCTTTAGTTATTTAAAGATTAATTTTTATATTTTTTAAAATTGGGAGCAGGTAACTGGGCTAAAATTATGGCAACAAAAATCAATCCACATCCGGCTAACTCACGGGAACCCATGGACTGACCTAAAATTATCCATCCTGCAATAACTGAAAATACTGATTCAAGACTCATTAAAAGGGAGGCTACAGTAGGGTTTAGTCCTTTTTGTCCAATAATCTGTAGTGTATAAGCTACGCCGCAGGAAAAAATTCCGGCATACAAAATAGGAATCCATGCATCAACTGTCATAAGAGGTGGAATCCATTGGAAAATGCCTGTTATTGAATGTTTCATATCGAAAATAAACATTGGCACTGCTGATGTAATTCCACATACGAAAAACTGGATGCAGGACATTTTAACACCATCTACTAAAAGTGAGAAATAATCAATAATTAAAATATGTAATGAAAAAATAAAAGCACAAAGTAGCAGTAGCAAATCTGCTAAATTAAAGCCAGAGGAACCTTTGGCACATAAAAGATATAAACCTGCTAATGAGAGACATACCCCAATCCAAATATTAATACCGCATTTTTTCTTTAGAAAAAGACCAAGTATAGGCACAATCAGAATGTAGCAGGCAGTAAGAAAACCGGCTTTACCGGCAGATGCACCAAGATATAACCCAAGTTGTTGCAGATTGCTTGCCAGAGACAATGCAAGTCCGCAGCAAATACCACCAATAATTGAAAGTTTTCTTTCGGTTTTATCGGACTTACCTTTCCCCTTATTTAAAAAGAAAATAACAAGAATAAGTACCAGTGAGCCAATAAACGAACGGATGCAGTTGAAGGTATACGGACCACATGCATCCCCGCCGGAACTTTGGGCTACAAAAGCAACACCCCATATAAAAGCTGTAAGAATTAAAAGTAGTGAATGTCTTAATTTTAAACTGTTCATAAATTTCTCCATATGTATATATTTGTACAAACAGTAGTATTTTACTTCATGGAGTGGGTTTTTGCAAATGGGAAAGAGTATTAACGTTTGTTATGATTGAAAGTATTAACTTTATAGAATATAATATTTAATTATGAGAAGGAGGAAGAGTAATGAGCGAAAAATATAATCCACCTTTTGCCATGACAGAAGAAATAACAAATTTGACAATCGAAATTGGTGAATTGGTGGGGGCAATTTCAACATATGAATCATTGAATCCGAGTCCTGTTTTAAGAAGGGAAAGCAGAATAAAGACCATATATTCGTCCCTTGCGATAGAACAAAACACATTGTCGTTTAACCAAGTGACAGATGTTATTAATGGAAAAAGAATACTGGGAGTTCCTGAAGATATTCGTGAGGTGAAAAATGCATACGAGGCTTACGAGAAAATGTCAACATTTAATCCTTATGATTTGAAAAATATTTTAAAAGCACATAAGATTATGATGAATGGATTAGTAAAAGAAGCTGGAACTTTTAGAAGTGGAAATGTAGGAGTATATGCGGGAACTCAGTTGATACATGCAGGAACACCGGCTAAATATGTTCCGGATTTAATGAAACAATTATTTGAATGGTTAAAAAAATCGAAATATCATCCTTTAGTAAAATCATGCGTATTTCATTATGAGTTTGAATTTATTCACCCATTTCAAGACGGCAATGGAAGAATAGGCAGATTGTGGCAATCATTAATTTTGCAAAATTGGAAGGAAATATTTGCGTGGTTACCTGTTGAAACATTAATTCATGAAAATCAGGAAGAATACTATAAAGTATTGCAAGTTGCAGACAATGAAGGTGAATCTACAGTATTCGTGGAGTTTATGCTTCGAATGATTTGTGAAGCACTGAGAGAAATCAATAAAACTCAAAATGATAATGTCGTAACAAATGTCGTAACAAATGTCGTAACAAATGTCGTAACAAATGAGGACAAAATTGTTTTATTGCTAAAACAAGATGGGAGGTTATCTGCAAAACAGCTATCAGAAACAATTGGTATGACACAGCGGCAGGCACAACGTATTCTTACAAAACTTAAAGAGCGGGGAAGAATAGTAAGGTATGGAGCTAATAAAAATGGTTATTGGGAAGTTGTTGAAAAGGACAAATAACTGTAAAATATCTTTAATTGCAAAGAGTGGTAGTGTGTATGGTATTAATTACAATATGCGATTTTTGATATAGGATATTACCTATATAATCAATAATATATAAATATGACAGAACTGCGTTGACAATACACAATGCAGTTCTGCCAGTTAAGAATTTTTATATATTAAGGGAAATTTTAATTATTCTTCTTCAGGGTATTTTAATCCCCATTCCTTTCTGAAGGCTGTCATTAATTCCATAACATCTTTTGTATATTCAAGATGCATGCACGCTGTATCACCGTTTATTGCACGTTCCATATCAGCAAGCTCATAAGCAAGGGCGTCTGCATTTTCACCGGCTTTAATAACTTCTGTTTTACCTGTTTCTGCATCGGTAATTGTTGCCTCCCAGGCTCTTGGATATTCTAAAATTTCTATATATCCCTTTTCACAGGAAATCATGCCTCTCTTAGGTTGTTTAGAATGAAGTGAAAGCATAACTGATGCCATCTGACCTTCATTATTCATAAGTAATAATCCGGCCTGTTCATCCACGCCGGTTGGTGCCGTTTTTACCTGAGACAGAATTTTAGATGGTTTAGAATCCATAAACCATCTGATAAATGAAAGAGCATAAACACCTATATCCAGCATAGCTCCACCGGCGAGATTTCTGTTAAAGAAACGATTGGTCATGTCGTATTCCTTAAAACTGCCAAAATTCATTGTGATAAGATTTATCTTGCCTAAAGTTCCGGAATCTATGATTCTTTTAAGCTCTTTATATATTGGCATATGGAATATTGTCATTGCCTCTCCAACAACAACATTCTTTTCATCAGCCAACGTCAAAGCTTCATTTAATTCATCGCTGTTTAATGTAATGGATTTTTCTACCAGAATATGCTTTCCGTGGTTAATAGCCTTTTTCATAAATTCTATATGTGTATTGTGAGGAGTTGTAATATAAACCACATCCACCTCAGGATCATCAAATACGTCATTCATGTTGTCATATACTTTGGCTATATTATATTTTTTCGCAAATTGAACTGCCTTTTCATGTGTTCTGTTAGCAACTGAATAGATGCTTTTTCCGTTCTTTTGTAAAGCCTCAGCCATCTGATTTGCAATAACTCCGGTTCCAAGTACTGCCCATTTAATTTCTCTCATAAACTTCCAACCTCCTGTAAAATGATTAAATATAATTTCGCATCAATACATTTATACGAAAAAAGGTTTCGCAACATTAAGATAACATGACTTCTTTTTTTCGTCAAGAAAAAATAGTTATCCTATTTTTTAGAATAACTATTCCTTAGTAAATGCTATAGATTTTTCATGCTGCATAATAGATTTATACGCGTCCTTTCTCATTGAAGTTAAGAAAAGATATAGGATTTCTATTACCATAGTTGCTGACACTCTTGAAAAGCAGTACTCATCGAACAACATTTTCTCTAAAGAGGCTGTTGTAATATGATATTCGCTTAATTTGGCTATACTTGAATTATCATGGTTTGTGATTGAAATTGTAATAGCTTTATTTTGTTTTGCAGCCTCTATTATGTTTATTACACCGGTGGATTCCCCGGAATTAGATATGGCTATAACAACATCATCAGCTGTTAAATTATAACTATATGCAAGTTGTGTTTCCAAAACCGGTGTGGATATGGCAGGAATCCCAATTTGATTTAATTTATAGGCTCCGTCCATTGCAACGGGAATGGTATTTCCCGCAGCTGCAAATAACACGCTTCTGGCATTATTGATTTTGTTTAATATTTCATCAAGATTATCCGTATCCATCATGGAAACTGTCTGGGTTAATTCCGCAACCTTATTGGCAAGAATACTTTTTAGAGACTGTTTTTTGTTGTCTATTGAAATATCATTACTGTATTCTTCATTATCCTCTCTATTTACCAGTTCCTTTGCAATGGATATTTTCAAATGATGAAATCCTTTTAACCCGATTTTTTTACAAAATCTTGATATGGAAGCTTCGCTAACCTGACATTTAACTGCCAGTTCTCCAACGGTCACATCCACTATATCTTTGGGGTTCCTGATAATATAATCGCCTATTTTCTTTTCTGTTTCAAAAAAACTATCATATAGCGTACATATTTGATTTAAAACTGACTTTTCCATTTATGATTCCTTTTCGTTATTTTCGTATTAATATGAGGATTGCAGGAGCATATGGCACGTGGCAATCTGTATCTTGAGTGTTAAAAGAACTTTTGACATCAAAATATTAGTATAATTATAGCATAAGTTTTAATAAAATAAATCTATGTTGAGAATATTGGGCATTTCATCATTTTTTTATTGTTGTTACTGTTTGCAAGTTTGTCTCTTCATTTTCTATATAAAGTCTGCTGGGCGGTGCCTGTCATCCCTAGGGCAGTATAGTTCTTATATATGATAAAATACTATTGAAAATGAAAAAAGTGGAAATGTAACTGCTAAAAGATTGTACAAAAACAGGGTGAAAGCAACGACCGAGGCGGAAACCGAGAAATCGAACCTTCGAGCCCGGGACTGGGCTCGCTTATGCAACACGAAATACAACACAAATAAATTAAATACCCTTGAATACCCTTTAAAAAGGGCAAAAGAAGCGCGAGACGGGTTGCGGGTGTCCTGTGGACACCTCTTTGCGAAGCAAAGAAGCAACGACCGAGGCGGAAGCCGAGAAATCGAACTTTCGAGCCCGGGACCGGGCTCGCTTATGCAATAAAAATGGGCACCTGTTAAGGTACCCATTTTATTGCATAATAAAAGCGCGAGACGGGGATCGAACCCGCGACCCCCTCCTTGGCAAGGAGGTGCTCCACCACTGAGCCACTCGCGCATTGTTTCGTGTGTGTCACACGCAAGACATATAATACTATATGGCAATGGTTTTGTCAACAATAAAATTAAAAAAAGTTAAAGTTTTCGTAATAAAGATATGAAAATGTTTATTTGCAAAGACAATAGGTTTGTGATTAAATATATAATAAACATAAATATAAAAGCGAGGTTGTTATGTCATTGGATTGGAATGTTTTAAACTGGATACAGGAAAACTTGCAATGTGATTTTTTAGATGTATTTATGAGTAAATTCACATTGTTAGGAGAAATGGGAATAATTTGGATTGCCATAGCCATAGGGCTGCTTATTAGCAAAAAACATAAAAAAGCAGGATTGCTGGTACTTATTGGATTGTTGTTAGGAGTTATAATAGGAAATGGAATATTAAAAAATCTGGTTATGAGATCAAGACCATGCTGGATAAATACAGATTTTAATCTACTTATTGCAAATCCAAAGGATTATTCATTTCCGTCGGGACATGCATTGTCCTCAACTATTGCAGCAACAGTTATTACATTATATAAGAAAAAATGGGGAATAATAGTTATTCCAATAGCCGCCCTTATGGCTTTTTCAAGATTATACTTGTATGTACACTTTCCTACAGATATTTTAGGTGGAATTGTTATGGGAATTATCATTGGATGTGTTACATATTTTTGTGGAAATAAAATTATTGACAGCGTAAGCAAAAAGAAGAATGCCTTATAGATTAAGGGAAAAACACCAATTGATTTTCTTTAATCCCTATTATATACTAGGAATTAAAGAAGGAGGCAGTTAAAATGATGATTTCAACAAAAGGGCGTTATGCTCTAAGGGTTATGATAGATTTGGCACAAAATTCCAAGGAAGGATTTGTTTCCCTAAAGGACGTGGCAAAGAGACAGCAGATATCCATGAAATACCTTGAAATGATTGTGTCTATACTTAATAGAGGAAAAATGGTCAAAAGCCAAAGAGGAAAGGCAGGAGGCTACAGATTAATTAAAGATCCTTCAGAATACAGTGTAGGTTCCATTATAAAACTGGCGGAGGGTACCTTAGCACCGGTTTCCTGTTTAGAAGAAGGGGGAAGCTGTGAGAGAATGGAGAAGTGTGTAACATATCCATTGTGGAAACAGTTAGATGAGGTAATAGATGATTACCTTGAAAATGTTACTTTGAAGGACTTGATGGATGGAAATGTAAAAAAATAAAAATAAAAAAATAAAATAATTTAAGGCTTAAGTATTCTTGTGTTAATTAAGTGTTACGTAATCCTTATTGACAAATTACAAAAATTACGGCATAATTAACAACTGTGAAAACATTGTAATAATTTCGTAACAAACGGAGGTTAGGGTGAAGAGTAAAATATACGGGTTGCTTTTAGCGTCCCTTATGATAGTTACTTTATGTCCTTTAAGTGTGTCGGCGAAAAGTGTTAATAATGAAGCAAAAACAGTTACGGCTTCTCAAACAAATGATGTGATTACAGTTTCAAAGAATGTTAAGGTAAACAGCACTTTTTCAAGCCCGAAGGCTTTAGGCATAAAGAAGGCAAAATTAAAGAGTTTATACAATATAGTTTCAGATAATACAAAGGTTGCCACAGTTACAGCAGCAGGAACGGTTAAAGGTATTAAGAAAGGTGCCACAACCATTACGTTAACATCAAAGGCAGATGGCTCTGTATATGCTAAGATTAATGTAAATGTTAAGAACCGTTACAATAAGCAGAAGTTAAGACTTATGTCAGCTATTATTTATGCAGAAGCCGGTTCAGAGTGTTATGCAGGAAAGAAAGCAGTTGGTATTGTTATTATGAACCGTGTGCGTTCTAAGGATTTTCCGGGAACGTTAAAGAAGGTTATTTATCAGCCGGGACAGTTCGGACCTGTAAGAAACGGTTCATTAAAGAAAGCTTTAAAGTTATACGATGAAGGCAGACTTAATAAGAAATGCATTAAAGCTGCGAAAGCTACTCTTAATGGAGACAGGGTAGTGACTTACAAAAATGTAAAGACAGACATGAGTAGTTATTTATTCTTTAGTGGGTATGTAAGTGGTATGAGATTACAGATTCAGGGACATCAGTTTAAATAATTTTTCTATAGATTTCACTTTAAGGAGATGTACCGCATTGGTTAAGGAGATTAATTAATGCGATACATCTTTTTGATATTGCTAAGAATGTATTGAATTAACTGTCAAATTAGTGCAAATAATACCTTTATAACAATTATGAATAAAGGGCTTTACAAATAAAACTATATGAAGTATAATTCCTATGAAAAAGATAGGAATAAGGAGGAAACATTATGTATATATATGCTGACAATGCGGCAACAACAAAGACAAGTCAGGCAGCTATTGATGCCATGGTTGACATTATGAACAATGTGTATGGTAACCCATCAAGCCTTCATACTGTAGGACAGAAGGCTAAAGAGGCATTAGAAAAGGCAAGAGTTGAAGTGGCACAGTGCTTAGGAGCTGATTTTAAGGAAATATATTTTACATCAGGCGGAAGCGAAGCTGATAACCAGGCAATTATTTCAGCAGCAAAGTTTGGTGCAAGAAAGAATAAAAAGCATATTATTTCCACTAAGATTGAACATCACGCAGTGCTTCACACATTAAATAAATTAGAAAAAGAAGGCTTTGAGGTTACACTTTTAGATATAGATGAAAGTGGAATTGTAAAACCTGAGGATGTGGAGAAGGCAATAAGAGAAGATACAGCTCTTGTTACCATAATGTATGCCAATAATGAAATTGGAACTATCCAGCCTATAGCAGAAATCGGAAAAATCTGTAAGGAGAAAGGGGTAATTTTACACACAGATGCTGTTCAGGCAGCAGGACATCTTCATATTGATGTAAATAAAGAAAATATTGATATGTTATCATTATCAGGTCATAAATTCCACGGACCGAAAGGTGTTGGAGTATTGTTTGCAAGAAAGAATATTCCTCTTGTAAATATAATAGAAGGTGGAGCTCAGGAAAGAGGAAGAAGAGCAGGAACTGAAAATCTTCCGGCTATTGTAGGTATGGCAAAAGCATTAATGGATGCAACAAAAGCCATTGATGAAACAACAGAAATCGAAATTAAATTAAGAAATCACCTTATTGAAGGTTTGGAAAAAATAAGTCATTCTATTTTAAATGGTGACAGAGAAAAGAGACTTCCGGGAAATGTAAATTTCTGCTTTGAAGGAATTGAAGGAGAGTCATTATTGTTATTATTAGATGCTAAGGGAATTGCCGCATCTTCAGGTTCAGCGTGTACATCAGGTTCCCTTGACCCAAGCCATGTACTTTTAGCTATTGGAAGACCTCACGAGATAGCTCATGGTTCTTTGAGACTTACTATCTGCCGTGATAATACAATGGAAGAAATTGATTACATGATAAAAGGAATAGCTAACGTTGTTGAATATTTAAGAGGAATTTCACCGGTTTGGGATGAACTGGAAAAAGGTGAAATTAAGCACATTATTTAATTTTTGGAGGTGTCAATATGTTATATAGTGAAAAGGTTATGGATCATTTCATGAATCCTAGAAATGTTGGAAAAATAGAAGATGCTGATGGCGTAGGTGAAGTGGGAAACGCAAAATGTGGCGATATAATGAAAATATATATTAAGGTTAATGACGGAATCATTACAGATGTTAAGTTTAATACATTTGGATGTGGCTCAGCAATTGCCAGCAGTTCCATGGCAACAGAAATGATAAAGGGAAAACCTGTATCAGAGGCATTGGAGCTTACCAACAAAGCAGTTGCAGAAGCACTTGACGGATTGCCTGCTCATAAGTTACACTGTTCAGTGTTAGCAGAAGAAGCAATTAAGGCTGCTATTGAAGATTACGAGAAAAAGAAAGAAGCTAAAAGCGAATAAAGACAAATCTTTTGCCATGGATTTTTTCTTTTAGCTTACAGGAAAGAGTGAATTTATGATAAAAGATTTACAGGAAGAAATTTTAAAGTTAAAAAAGGAAAAGGATATTTGCATTTTAGCCCATTGTTATCAGAATCCTGAGATTCTAGAGGTGGCAGATTTTACCGGAGACAGCTTCGGGCTTTCAGTAGAGGCTGCAAAGACCAGTGCTAAGACAGTAATTATGTGCGGCGTCAGATTTATGGCTGAAACAGTGAAGATTCTTTCACCGGATAAAAAGGTAATACTGTCAAATGCAGACGCAGGCTGTCCCATGGCAGAAATGATGGACAAGGATTTAATTGAACAGGTTAAGAAATCCTATCCGGATTATACTGTGGTGGCATATATTAACACAACAAGTTCCCTTAAGACTATTTGTGATGTTTGCGTTACATCTTCATCAGCAGTGACTATTTGCAAAAAAATAGAAAATGATAAAATCTTATTTATACCTGACTGCAATTTAGGTGCGTGGGTAGCACAGCAGCTACCAGAGAAAACCTTTAAGCTGTTAAACGGAGGCTGCCCGACTCATGCAAGAATGGGTTCGGAGGATGTTAAACGTGCAAAGGAAAAATGGCCGGATGCTTTAGTATTAGTTCATCCTGAATGTAAGCCGGAAGTGGTAGAACTGTCAGATTATGCAGGTTCAACTACAGGAATTATGAGCTATGCCAAAAACAGCCAGGCAAAGGAATTTATTATTGGAACTGAAAACAGTATTGTAACCCATTTACAGATGGAATGTCCTGATAAGATTTTCCATCCGTTGTCAAAGGACTGCATTTGTCATAACATGAAGGCAACAACCCTTACAGACGTGCTTAACTGTTGCAAGGGAATTGGTGGCGAGGAAATTAATCTTGATGAAGATACAAGATTAAAGGCAAAGGCATGTATTGACAAAATGATAGAACTTGGTTAATTATCTTTTATTAGTGGATGGAGATGACGATAATGAAGAAGGCTTTAGTTGCAATGAGCGGCGGCGTAGACAGCAGTGTTGCTGCGGTTTTTATGAAAGAAAACGGATATGACACAATAGGTGTTACCATGAAGCTTTATGACAATGAGGATATTAATATGTCAAGAGAGAAAACCTGTTGTTCATTAAGTGATATTGAAGATGCAAGAAGTGTTGCATTTAACGTTGGAATACCATACTACGTTTTTAACTTTAAGGCAGAATTTAAAGAAATGGTTATTGACAAATTTGTCAATTGCTATAAATGTGGAATGACACCTAATCCATGTATTGACTGTAACAGGTATTTAAAATTTACAGAGTTGTACAGACGTGCAGAGGCATTAGGATGTGATGTTATAGTTACGGGACATTATGCCCGGGTTAAGTTTGATGAAAACACCGGAAAGTACCAGCTTCTTAAGGGAATTGATGATACAAAGGATCAAAGCTATGTATTGTATCATATGACTCAGGAACAACTGGCACATACTATTTTTCCTCTTGGAGAGTATACAAAGGATGAAATAAGGGAGATTGCGGAAAAACATCATCTGGTAAATGCTGCAAAGCATGACAGCCAGGATATATGTTTTATTCCTGATGGAAATCATAAGAAGTTTATAGAGCAGTATTCCCATAAGAAAATAGGTCCCGGTAATTTTTTGGATGTTAACGGGAAAGTCATAGGAAAACACAACGGATATTACAGATATACAGTAGGTCAGAGAAAAGGCATTAATGTAAAACGGGAAGGAAAGCATTATGTTTTGGAAATCAGACCGGAAACGAATGAAGTTGTTGTTGGAAGAAACAAGGATTTATATACCAATGAACTTATAGCTACAGATTTTAACTGGATTTCCGGGGAAAGTCCTAAGGAGCCGGTAAAGGTAAGCGGAAGAACAAGATACCATCAGCCTCTTACAAAGGGTACGGCATCGGTACTTGAAAATGGAGACGTTAAGGTTGTATTTGATGAAGCAATCAGGGCTATAACCAAGGGACAGTCCGTTGTTTTGTACGATGGAGATGCAGTTCTTGGTGGTGGAACCATTATAAAAACAGATGTAAATGAAAATTAAAATAAAGCTTCTTTTTGCCGTAAAACAGGCGAAAGAAGCTTTATTTTTACACTAAAACATACTAAACATATATGAAATATAAATTTTTTGAAAAAAATATAAAAATCCTATTGACAATGTAGGAATTAAATGATAACATCTTCATATCCTACAAAACAGATAGGGAATAAATGAAAAGGAGATTTGAATAATGAATAAGACAAAGACAGCTTATAATTACAACATGCGAAAGACATACTGTTGTTCCATGATGGTTAGTAAAGAAGAAGTGATTGGTAAAAATCGAATGTGTAAATAGTCTTATTAAATTATTGGAGGATATAAAAATGGCAAAAATAAATAAAAGTGCAGCAGAATTAGTTGGAAATACACCATTATTAGAGGTGGCAAAATATCAGGAAAGTGTTGGAGCAACGGATGCTACTATTTTAGCAAAGCTTGAATATTTCAATCCGGCAGGAAGCGTTAAAGACAGAATTGCTCTTCAGATGATTTTAGATTTAGAGGAAAGTGGAGAGATTAAGCCGGGAGCAACACTTATTGAACCAACATCAGGAAATACAGGAATCGGAATTGCAGCTATAGCAGCAGCAAAGGGATATAAAGTAGTAATTACTATTCCGGAGACAATGAGTGTTGAGAGAAGAAACATTATCAAGGCCTATGGAGCAGAAATTGTACTTACAGATGGAACTAAGGGAATGAAGGGAGCCATTGCAAAGGCAGAAGAAATTCATGAAAACACACCGGGTTCAGTAATTGTAGGACAGTTTGTAAATCCGTCAAATCCAAAGGCACACAGACTTACAACAGGTCCTGAAATCTGGGAAGATACAGATGGGAAGGTTGATATTTTTGTAGCCGGTGTTGGTACAGGCGGAACAATTACAGGTGTTGGTGAATACTTAAAGTCAAAGAATCCTGACGTAAAGGTTGTAGCTGTTGAACCACAAACAAGCCCTGTATTATCAGAAGGAAAAGCAGGAGCTCACAAGATTCAGGGTATTGGCGCCGGATTTGTACCGGAAGTTTTAAATACAAAGATATATGATGAAGTATTTCCTGTATCAAACGAAGACGCATTTGCAGAAGGGAAGAACATTGCAAAAACAGAAGGCGTATTAGTAGGAATTTCATCAGGAGCAGCTTTATACGCAGCAAAAGAATTAGCAAAGAGACCTGAAAACAAAGGAAAAGTAATCGTAGCATTATTACCTGACTCAGGAGACAGATACTACAGCACAGCACTCTTTGCGTAAGCAAAGACGTGCATCAACAAAAAAGCATTGAGCGTCAAAAGCTTGCTTTTGAAAGGGAAAATGATTTTTTGTTGATATAGGGCGCAGCCCGACAGTGAGATGAAGCGAAGCGAAATCGAACTGCACGTCTTTGATAGACGTGCAGATAAGCTAAAAACAAATCGAAGGAGAATAAATATGAGCAACAGAAATTATAAATTTGAAACATTACAATTACACGTAGGACAGGAACAGCCGGATCCGGCAACAGATGCAAGAGCAGTTCCAATTTACCAGACAACATCATATGTGTTTAGAAATTCAGAGCATGCAGCAGCAAGATTTGGATTAGCTGACGCAGGAAACATTTACGGAAGATTAACAAACTCAACTCAGGGTGTGTTTGAAGACAGAATCGCTAAGCTTGAGGGTGGTGTTGCAGGTTTAGCTGTAGCATCAGGAGCAGCAGCAATTACATACACAATTCAGGCATTAGCAGGTGCCGGAGAACACATTGTTGCCCAGAAGACAATTTACGGTGGAACATCAAACCTTTTAGCTCACACATTACCAAACTATGGCATTACAGCTACATTTGTAGATGCCCATAACTTAGAAGAAGTTGAAGGTGCAATTCAGGATAATACAAAGGCAATTTACCTTGAAACATTAGGAAATCCTAACAGTGACATTCCTGACATTGATGCCATTGCAGAAATCGCACATAAGCACGGACTTCCTGTAGTAGTGGATAACACATTTGGTACACCATACCTTATCCGTCCAATTGAGCATGGTGCAGACATTGTTGTTCATTCAGCAACTAAGTTTATTGGTGGACATGGTACATCACTTGGTGGCGTAATCGTTGATGGAGGTACATTTGACTGGGCTGCAAGTGGCAGATATCCTGGAATTTCAGAGCCAAACCCAAGCTATCATGGAGTCAAGTTTACAGAGGCAGCAGGTCCTGCAGCATTTGCAACATATATCAGAGCAATTTTACTTAGAGATACAGGTGCAACAATTTCACCATTTAATGCTTTCTTATTACTTCAGGGAACAGAAACATTATCTCTTAGAATTGAGCGTCATAATGAAAATACAAAGAAGGTAGTTGAATATTTATCAAATCATCCGTTAGTTGAAAAGGTAAATCATCCATCATTACCTGATCATCCTGACCATGCACTTTACGAAAGATATTTCCCAAATGGCGGTGCAAGTATCTTTACATTTGACATCAAAGGCGGACAGGAAGAAGCTCATAAGTTTATTGATAACTTACAGCTGTTCTCATTACTTGCAAACGTTGCAGATGTTAAGTCATTAGTTATTCATCCTGCAACAACAACACATAGCCAGTGCACAGCTGAGGAGTTAGCAGAACAGAACATTAATTCAAATACCATCAGACTTTCAATTGGTACAGAAAACATTGATGATATTATTGAAGATTTAGATGAAGCATTTAAGGCTGTAGAAGGAAAATAATATAATTATCATAATAAAAAAACAACAGTGGCAAATGTCGCTGTTTTTTTTCTATGGAAAAATGTATTTTAATTATTCACCAAAGGCATTATAATGGTACAGATAACATTAAAAATAAAAAAGGTGATTTAAGTGGTTAAAGGGATTTTTATTGTACTTATTTTAATAATATTAAGTATCATTTATTCTGTTTTCAGGCAAAAAAGAAAGAAAAAGAAATTCAAGGTAAGAAGGGTTATAAGAACTTTTGCAGTGGTATTTCTTTTGTTTATTGTGTATTTGGTAATTGGTGGCATTGCTCCGTTCTTAATCCATAATAATATAACTAAAGATACTGAAAAAAAGGTGGAAAATACTAATTTTTACAGTGATAAGAAGGGTGTTGACAGGGCAGTAATTATTGAGGACAACGAAGAAGCCCTGAAAATGCGTTTGAAGCTTATTAAGGATGCAAAAAATAACATTGTTATGTCAACCTTTGATTTTAGAAGTGATGAGGCAGGAAAAGATATGCTGTCAGCTCTTCTTGATGCGGCAAACAGAGGAGTTAAGGTGGAAATTTTTGCTGACGGCTTTAATTCAGAACTTAGAATGGAGAGAAATAATTATTTCTATGCTTTAAGCTGTAACCCTAACATCAAAATCATTATTTACAACAAAATAAATCTTTTGACTCCATGGAAGGGATTGGGAAGAATGCACGATAAATACCTGATTTCTGACAATAAGGCGTATATGCTTGGAGGTCGGAACACATTTGGGTATTTTCTTGGAGACTATAAGGGACACAAAAATTACGACAGGGATGTTTTAGTATATAATACTGAATACAAGAAGGAAAAAAGTGACAGCTCCATATATCAGATAAAGAAATATTATAAGGATATTACTTCATTAAAATGCTGCAGTGTATTTCACAATAGCACTAAAATAGCAAAAAAGAAAAAGGTAAAGGAAGCAGGAGATTACTTAAAGGAGCGTTATACAACGCTCTCTGAAAAATATGATAAGTTTTTAAGCAGTGAGTATAATTATGAAAAAAATACTTATGAAACTAATAAAATAACCCTTATAAGTAATCCAACTACAATATATTCAAAGGAGCCGGTGGTATTTTACACTTTAATGAAATTAGCTGAAAATGCAAAATCTGAAGTTAAAATACATACTCCTTACATTATATGTGATGACTATATGTATGAAGGTTTGTCTAAAATAGGGGATAAAACCACAATAATGTTTAATTCTGCTGAAAATAACGGAAATCTTTTTGGTGCCATAGATTACATGAGCAACAAAGAAAAAATAATAGACACTAAAATGACCATAAAGGAATATGAGGGAGGAATTTCCTATCACGGAAAAAGCATGACAATAGATGATGATATGGCAATAGTAGGCTCCTTTAATATGGATATGAGAAGTGCTTATATTGACACTGAATTAATGCTTGCCATTAACAGCAGGGAAGTTACAAAGCAGTTAAAAAATAATATGCTTTTATACGAAGAAAAGGCAGCTACAGTAAAAAATCTTAGTGAGTACAAGGATTTGCCTAAGGGAATGAAAATGAAGGAAATATCAGGGAAAAAAGAAAATCTGCATAAATATCTAGGCTGGATATTTAACGCATTAAGATTTCTTTTCTAGAAAAAATAGGTATAATGGGAAAATATAAAGGATATGGTACTATGTTATACAACAGAAAAATAGTGATTATCGGTGCAGGTCACGTAGGAACCCACTGTGCAGCGGCACTGTCCTTTCAAAACATTTGTGATGAAATAGTTTTTATAGATAAGGATGAAGTCAAGGCTAAAAGTCAGGCAATGGATTTAGCAGACAGTGTATGCTTTTTGCCATCAGCTCCGATTATCAGAACGGGAGATTACAGGGACTGCGAAGATGCAGATATTATTGTTATCAGTGCAGGGGTGCCAAGGCTTCCGGGACAAACCAGGCTTGACACATTAGGGGCATCAATTGAATGTATAAAGGATGTTGTGGATAATTTAAATAAAACAGACATAAAGGGAATAATTATCACAATAACAAATCCTGCGGATATAATTGCCTACTATGTAAGAAAGCATACAGGACTTCCTAAAAACAGGGTGTTTGGCACGGGAACTTCACTAGATACTGCCAGAACAAGGCGGACAGTTGCAGATTTGTGCAAGGTGGACCCCCACAGTGTAATTGGATTTGCAATGGGAGAACATGGGGACTCCTCTATGGTACCTTTTTCACACCTTACAATTAACGGAGATGCTTATGACAAATTCGTTAAAGAACATGGTGACCGGTGCATAGATTTTAGTGAAGAGAAGGTTACTGAATGCACCCATATGAGAGGCATGGACATTATTAACGGAAAAGGTTCCACGGAATTTGGAATAGGAGCAGCCTTAGCAGATATGGCAAAGGCGGTGCTAACTAACGAACACAGAGTCCTTCCGGCATCAGTATTGTTAGAGGGAGAATATGGTCAAAATAATGTAAATGCCGGTGTTCCCTGTATTATAGGACGGAACGGAATTGAAGAAATAATTGAGTTAAAATTGACAGAAGAGGAAAATAAGCTGTTCGCTTCTTCATGTGATGTTATAAGAGAACATATAAAATTAGAGGAGAAAACCAAATGAACGAAGTTCATTTATAAGGATGTTTTCGACGAAATGCCGCTGACCGGAGGGAGGGGGCAATACATATTAATTAGGAGAAAACCAAATGGAAAATTACAGCATACATCTTCCAAGTTATTCTATTGGAAAGGACGTTTATAAAGAAATACCTGAGATATGTGGTAAATATGGAAATAAAATAGTTGCAATAGGAGGACATAAAGCCTTAGCTGCCGCTAAAGACAAAATATTAGAAGCCATAAAAGATTCTTCCATGGAAATAATTGATTTTTTATGGTATGGAGGAGAGGCAACATACGAGAATGTAGAAAAGCTAATGGAAAATCCGGCAGTTATAAAGGCAGATATGATTTTTGCCATTGGAGGAGGAAAATCCACGGATACAGGAAAGTGCCTTGGAGTAAAAATTAACAAGCCGGTATTTTCTTTTCCAACTATTGCTTCTAACTGCTCTGCTTGCACCAGCGTATCCATAATGTATTATCCTGACGGACGTTTTAAGGAGCCTTTCTTTTATCCTGCACCGCCGGTACATGCATTTATTAACACGGAAATAACCGTTAATTCTCCGGAAAAATATTTATGGGCAGGTATGGGAGATACCTATGCCAAATATTTTGAGGCAGTTATGTCTTCAAAGGGAGAAGTACTTCCTCATTATTTTGCCATGGGGGTAAATAACAGCAAAATGTGTTACGAGCCTATTATGGAGTACGGAAAAGAGGCAATGGAATCAAACCGTAATAATCAGCTGTCAAAAGCCTACGAGCAGGTAGTTTTGGCTATAATTGTATCAACTGCATTGGCATCTATTTATCTTACTGCAGAGCATACGGTACATTACAATTCAGGATTGGCACATGCAATATTTTATTCCATGACATCATATCCTCATATTGAAAAAAAACATCTTCATGGGGAGGTGGTAAGTTACGGAGTGCTAAATCTTTTACTGGTAGACCAAAACACGGAAGATTTTGAAAGAGTATATAATTTCAATAAATCCGTTGGACTTCCTACATGTTTAGAGGACTTGGAATTTGAAAAAAGTCAGATAGATGATTTGGCAAAAGGAGCAGTTGTAATGAAGGACATTGAGCATAATCCATATGTTATTACTGGGGAAATGCTGTCAGAAGCCATGAGAAAGCTTGAAGCATTAAAATAAAACTACACTAAAGAGGATTTTATGGATAAAAAGATAATTTTTTTAGATTTAGATGGAACATTAACTAACGATGAAAAGAAGGTTACGCCCCTTACCCAAAAGGCACTTTTAGAAATGCAAAAGGCAGGGCATATAGTTGTTTTGGCATCGGGAAGACCAAATCCCGGAATTTTACCTGTGGCAAAAGCTGTGGAACTGGAAAAATTCGGAGGCTATATTATGGCATTTAACGGTGGAAAAATTATAAATGCGAAAACCAACGAGGTTGTGTTTGAACAGGTGTTAGACAGAAAGTATATAAGTCCATTGTTAAAATATGCTAAAGAAAATGATATTGGGCTTATAACCTACGATGATAAACGGATTATTGTTGGAACAAGAATGGACAAATACATTGAAACGGAATCCTTTATAAATAAAATACCTGTTTATGAAACGGATATGGAGGAATATGTAACATATAATCCCAATAAGCTGTTAATGACTGCACCACCGGAAATTGCCACAAAACATGAACAGATCTTAGCCGGGAAGTACAAAAATCAATTAAGCATCAGCCGTTCGGCAGATTATTTTATTGAAATTATGCCTAAAGGAATTGATAAGGCGGCATCCATAGAGGTTCTTATAAATAAACTTAAAATAAGAAAGGAGAATACCATAGCCTGTGGTGACGGTTATAATGATATTTCCATGGTTGAATATGCCGGCATAGGTGTGGCAATGGAAAATGCCGTAGATGAAGTAAAACAGGTGGCAGATTATGTGACAGCTTCAAATAATGAAGATGGAATTGCCAAAGTGGTAGAAAAGTTTGTATTTTAGGTTTATAAATTTAAGTTTATTATAAGACTATAAAATTTTATATTGACGAGAAATATTATGTGAGATATAATTGCCGCATAATTAAAGATGACCATTGAAACCGTTGATGCGGAGATAAAAGTAAATCGTGCACTTACAGAGAGCAGGGAGGCTGAGAACCTGCAGAACGCAGCTTACTAAATGGACCGCAGAGGGCATAGAACAAAGCATTTATGTTAGTATTTTGTGACGTGAAGGCATACGTTAGTTGCACAGGGTATGTTAGTACCCGTTGAGAGCGCATTTTTTATTGCGAATCAAGGTGGCACCGCGGAATATGATTTTATGAATATCCGTCCTTGATAGTAGAGTAATCCTACTGTCAGGGACTTTTTTATTGTATAAAATTCCTTAAGCTTATATGGCATAGGTGGTTATCTGTTAATAAATATTTTTTTATAAGGAGATAAGAACATGAGAAAAGGAAGAGTATTAAGTATTTTATTAACAACCGCTATGGCAGCAACAATTTTTACAGGCTGCGGAAGCAATGACAAATCAGCTGATGCCTCACAAAAGGCAGACAAGAAAAAAATCGGTATCGTAACCATGGTGGAAAATGGTGCCTTTACTGATATGAAAGAGGGAATCATAGAAGAGTTAGCAAGCAAGGGATACACAAGTGATACAGCTACAATTGATTATCAGTGTGCATCAGGTGATGCTACAACCCTTTCAACTATTGCCAATAACATGACAGACGGAACATATGACATGGTATTTACCATTGCAACACCACCTACCCAGGCATTTGTTAATTTAGAATCAGACACACCGGTTTTCTTCTGTGCAGTTTCAGCACCAGTTGCAGCAGGAGTTTTATCAGATATGGATAGTCCTGATAAAAACGCCACAGGTACATCAAATGCCATTCCGGTATCAGACATTATTGATTTAGCACAAAATACAACACCGGCTAAAAAATACGGACTTATTTACAGTGGCAATGAAGACAATGCAACAAACACAATTAAGCAGGTTGAGGAATATTTAAAATCAAAGAACATTGAATATGTTGAAAAAACAGCACCTACATCAAGTGATATTGAAACAGCAGCCAATGCTCTTATAAATGAAGGTGTAGATGCCATTTTCGTACCAAATGATTCAATTATTCAGGACGGAGTTACAAAGTTAGCAGAAATTTGCAATGAAAAGAAAATCCCAACATATTGTTCATCAGCTACAACAGTTGCCTCAGGATGTTTTGCAACCCTTGCCATTGACGATAAGGGAATTGGTAAAAAAACAGTAGATATGGCAATGGATTACTTTGACGGAAAGAAAGTTAAAGATATTCCTTCACAGGTAGTTGGAATTGATTATTGCTCAGTAAACACCAATGCCATGAAAGCTCTTGGTATTACAAAAGACCAGATTAAAACAAAGTATGATATTAACGAAATTCAGTAATGGATGAGGAGATTTAGTAATGATAGAATTACAATATTATTTAACCAATCTGCCGGATTGCTTTATATATGGATTGCTGGCAATGGGTATATATATTTCACTTAGAATATTGGATATTCCGGATTTAACAACTGAAGGAAGTTTCGGCTTTGGAGCAGTTATATCGGTGCTGGTGTCTTTAAACGGACACCCGGCACTGGCACTTTTAGCAGGAATAGTTGCCGGTGCATTGGCAGGATTTATTACGGGGTGTTTACAGACAAAGCTTAGTGTTCATCCGGTATTAGCAGGAATAATAACCATGAGTGCATTATATTCAATTAATCTTGTATGCTATTCATTAACAGACAAGGGAGCCACAACTAACTTAAGTTACGGCAAAATAACAATATTTGATAAAATAAAGGAATTGCTTGGAATAACAGGTCAGTTTAACACAAGTATGTTAAAAGCTGTGGTAAGTTTTATTATTGTTGTGTTGGTTATAGCTGTAATTATCTGGTTCTTTAAAACCCATATGGGACTTTGCATAAGAGCCACAGGAGATAATCCTGATATGGTAAGAGCATCATCAATAAATGTTGACAGAACCAAAATCATAGGTCTTATGATTGCCAATGCATTAATTGGTTTATCAGGAGCCATGGCATCACAAAGCGTTGGATATTCAGACATAAATACTGCTAACGGTACTCTTATTTATGGGTTAGCAGCAGTAATTATTGGTGAGGCAATATTTGGAAAAAGAGGCGCTGCCATAGGAGTTATTTCAGCAGTTACAGGTTCTGTTATATACAAGCTTATAGTGGCATTTGTTATAAGACAGAATTTATTTGGTGATAAAAGCGCAAATCTTATGAAGCTTACATGTGCACTTATTGTTGCCATTACTCTTGCAATTCCTGCAATAAAGGAAAAAATTGCGGAAAAGAGAAGCAGAAAGGCGGAGATGTAATGTTAGAAGTAAAGAATATTTCAAAGGTTTTTGCCAAAGGAACAGTTAATGAACACGTTGCCATAAAAAATATGTCCCTTTCATTGGAGGATGGGGAATTTGTTACAGTTGTAGGCTCAAACGGAGCAGGAAAAAGTACACTTTTTAATGCAATTTGCGGTAGCTTCCTTGTGGATTCAGGACATATATTTTTGGATAATGAAGAAATTACATATAAAAGTGAGCATGCCAGGGCAAAAATGATAGGTCGTGTTTTTCAGGACCCCATGAGAGGAACGGCACCTAACATGACTATTGAAGAAAATCTCGCGTTAGCCTATACAAGATCACAAAAACATTCATCACCTTTTTCAAGAGCATTAACAAAGAAAAAGGCTGAGTTTTTCAGGGAAAATCTGGCAAGATACAATATGGGCATAGAAGACAGAATGAAAACTAAAATCGGGCTTTTGTCAGGTGGTCAGAGACAGGTGGTTACTCTTTTAATGTGTACCCTTTCAATTCCAAAACTTTTGCTTTTAGATGAGCATACCGCAGCCCTTGACCCGGCAACGGCTAAAAGGGTAATGGAAATAACAAAGCAGATTGTGTCAGAAAATAATATTACCACTATGATGATTACCCACAATTTAAATCAGTCATTAAATACAGGCTCAAGAACCATAATGCTTGACTCAGGGGAAATTATACTTGATTTATCCGGTAAAGAGAGAGAAAATATGACCATAGATGATATGATAAAAATGTATTCTGCAAAGAAACAAAAGGAATTTGATAATGACAGAATATTGTTGTCTAGGGACTAAAGGATAAAAGAGAGGAATATATGGATTTTAAGGAGCTTTATGAAAAGTATAACTGGGGACAGGTAACAAAAGAAGAACAGGAATTTGTGGAAAGTGAGTTAAAAAGACGTAAAGAAGCAAAGGAAAACATCAATGAAGGCTATGAATCAGAGAATAAAAATTCTATTGAAGATGATGTTGTTACAATAAATGACAGTCGGGAGGAGCCGGAAAGTAAGAAATCAAATAATGAGAATATAGATGAAACAACAGGGGAACATAAGAAAATTAATGTTCCCTTTGTGGTTTTGTCTTGTATAATGGCAGCTATGATTGTTACGACAATAGCAGTATATGTTATAAAAATTGACCCTATGGTTAAATATGTAAAAAAGGAAAAGGCTCAGGAAAACTATCCTTACAGCAAATGGAATATTGACAGCAAGACCCTGTATTCAGAAAAAACAGATGCCCAGTTGGGATATGAGACTTTTTTTCAGTTTCACAATAAAGGACAGTACATTCCTTATTTTGAAAATTTAGGAGAAATTGATAATAAAAAGGGCCAGTATTATTATCGTATAACGAAAAATATTCAGCCTTATGTGGGGATTACCTTAGAAAAAGCTCTTACAGTTGAAAAACCGGAATTTCGGAGTTATGTAGATGATGGAGAGATTATGTCCATAAACGAGGATGATGAAGAAGATGCTGAAGATTACGGCAATCTTAAGGCAACCTTGAAGAAAATGAAAAAGAATAAGATTTATAATATTTTTATCTCTCTTAATAAGCTGATAGGTGATACGCAGCTTAAAAAACTTCTTGAAGAAAATTATTATCAGGATAATACATGTATAAAATGGGTGGGGGTTTATCCTTATGAAATTAATGACAAGTACCCACCAATAGGTATATATTTAGGAATTGATCAGTCAAGTATTGGAAGCATAAAGGAAATGACTTTGGGATATACAAATATGTATTCTGTTGACGGATTAACTCTTAAAGGTAACGGATATTTTTACAATGGAAAGAATTTCTTCATATATAGAAGTGCAAATGGCTATGTTTATGATGAAGGTCCTGAATTAGATGTGAAAACCGTAAAGGACAGCTTTTCCGAAAGGTTAGATTTTATGATAAAGCATCCTGAAGTGTTGAATTTTTTAGGACATCCGGAATATGAGGAATTTTATAAAAAAATTAAAAATATGGTGGATAAAGGTGAAACTAAATACTATGCATTAGCCCTTACAGGGGAAAAGGAGGATTTAGAAGATATGTGTAGTGGTTTAAGTGGATATGTAACAAGCATATCTGATGCAGATGAGGACGAAGATCTAATGTACAGCCTTATAAACAGCAACATAGACCCTACCCACAGCATATATAGCGGTACGGAATATGAGTAATTTACTCAAAACGGTAGCATGCACGCTTACATATTACCTCATAGGATGAACATATTTTGTCGGCAAGGCTTACAATGTAACTTTCCTTATATCTTGGAAGTTTAATATTAAGGGGAAACATGTGCTTTGCTATAATGTCCATTTCAATGTCAGTGAGTTCAAAATCCTTAGAGGCATTTTTCAGGGCTACAGCTGCGTGGTGGAAACCGTGCCATTTGTGTGCAGCATCCTTGTCATGCCAGTCATACAAAAAGTAATCATGTAAAAGAGAACCTCTTAAAAGACTGTTATAATCACAGCGGATATGGAATTTTCTTGCAATGCAGTAACTTATGTAAGAAACTGCAATACAGTGCTCTAGGGTGCTGGTGTTGCCATGTTGTATATATTTATCCATTCGTTTTACTTTTTCATTTTTTATTATGGGAGTGATTTTCAAGGTGAAATCCTCCCTTAAATTATCTGTACTAATAATATTTGAATTTTGCATTATACTAGTAACATCCTTTCAAAACATCTAAATGTTATTATACCCCTAAAAGTGTTAAATGTATATTAAAAATCTTTAACAAAAATTAACTTGTATATAATTTCATATATTGTTATTATAAGTGTGGTTTGATAGAAATATGGTAGTAGGTAAGTAAAAGGAGAAAATTAGAATGAGAAAGACAAAGATAGTATGTACTCTTGGTCCGTCAACAGACGTTGATGGTGTACTTGAAAAGTTAATTAATGTAGGAATGAATGTGGCAAGATGTAACTTTTCCCATGGTTCTCACGAAGAACATAAGAAAAGAATGGATAAGGTAAAGGAAATCAGAAAGAAATGTGATAAGCCTGTTGCCATTTTGTTAGATACAAAGGGACCGGAAATAAGAACAGGAATATTTGAAAATGATTCCATTTTTGTTCATACAGGTCAGAAATTTACCCTTGTGGGAGACAGACAGGTTAAGGGAGATGAAAACCATGTCAATATTACATTTCCTGATTTATATAAAGACGTAAATATAGGCTCAATTATTCTTATTGATGATGGTCTTGTAAAGTTAGAGGTTAAGGAAATTAGTGGAACGGATATTGTCTGTGAAGTAAAAAATGATGGTAAAATCTCTAACAGAAAAGGGGTTAATGTTCCTGATATTCATATTAACATGGAGTACATGAGTAAACAGGATAAAAGTGACATTATATTTGGAATACAGCAGGATGTTGATTATATTGCCGCATCCTTTGTAAGAACAGCTGAAGATGTAAAAGCCGTAAGAAAAATTCTTGATGAAAACGGTGGGGAAAACATCAACATTATAGCAAAAATAGAAAATAGCGAAGGTATTTTAAATGTAGACTCCATTATAGATGAGGCAGATGCCATTATGGTAGCCAGAGGAGACATGGGAGTTGAACTTCCGGAGGAAGAAGTTCCTATTATTCAGAAAATGATTATAAAAAAGGTATATGAGGCAGGAAAACAGGTTATTACTGCAACTCAGATGCTGGATTCCATGATGAATAATCCTCGTCCTACAAGAGCAGAAACCACAGATGTGGCAAATGCAATTTACGATGGAACCAGTGCCATTATGCTTTCAGGAGAGACAGCAGCAGGGAAATATCCGGTGGAAGCCGTTGAAACCATGGCGAAAATCGCTGAACGTACTGAAATGGACATAAATTATAAACAGCGTTTCTTTGATATGAAAAGAAGTGAAGGAAGTGATATTACCCAGGCAGTATGTCATGCTACATGTACTACAGCTTATGACCTTGGGGCAAAGTCAATTCTTACGGTAACTAAATCAGGAAGGTCTGCAAGAATGTTATCAAGATTCAGACCGGACTGTATGATTACCGCGGGAAGCACAAGTGAAAAAGTATGCCGCCAGCTTAATATGTCCTGGGGAGTTACACCAGTGCTTATTAAGGAAAAAGGTGATGTGCTGGAGTTGTTTGACTATGCTGTGGAAGTGGCAAAGGAAAAGCATTTAGTGGAAAAGGATGACATTGTGGTTATTACATCAGGAGTGCCTCTTGGAAAGTCAGGAACCACTAATATGATAAAGGTTCACACTGTGGAATAATTTTATATTTCAGTTGAATTTGTCTAAAAAAAATGATAAAGTAAATATATAAATTAATAAGAACTTATGGTTATTTTAGCCATAAGTTTTTATTTCGATTTTTTACAATAAAATGGAAGGAGAACCAGATGGATAGTTGTGACAGTTGTGGGCGAAGTTTGCATAATGAATATACTATAGACGAAACTGATGCACATCATCCGTTTCGTTCTTAAAGTGCATAAATTCATATACAAGCTTCTTACATATACAGTCCGCTATATTTTTATGTAGCGGATTCTTTACTTTCTGTTTATGTGAAAGGAGGTATATGATGGAAGAAAATAAAGAATTTGAAGAAAAAAAGCCACAGGATACAGAAGAGTCAGGCACAGAGAATAATATAGAAACACAGGAATATGAAATCCCTGAAAAAGCCGATTATGAAGCTGAAATTATAGATATAATACGAGGCAATGAACCGGCTTATGTTAAGAAAGAGAAGTTAAACGATTATCATGAAAATGATATAGCATCGGTTTTAGAAGACTTAGATGTAAATGAGCGTAGAAGATTATATGCCCTTTTAGGTCTTGACAGGGTATCTGAAATTTTTGCTTATTTAGATGATCCGGAAGAGTTCATTGAAGAATTAGATAATGAAACAGCGGCAGATATTCTTGAGGCCATGGAGCCGGATGATGCCGTTGATATCTTAGATGAATTAGAGGAAGAAAAAAGTGAGGAGCTTCTCCAGTTAATGGATAAAGAGGCACAAAAGGATATTGATCTTATTCAGTCCTATGACGAAGATGAAATCGGTAGTAAGATGACTACCAATTATGTTAGCTTATCCTTAGACCTTACCATAAAGCAGGCAATGAAACGTTTAGTAGAACAGGCTGCTGACAATGACAACATTTCTACGTTATATGTTAAAAAAGAAGATGGAACCTTTTATGGAGCCATTGATTTAAAAGACTTAATTGTTGCAAGGGAATATGTAGAACTAGAATCATTAGTTATCACTTCATATCCTTTTGTGTATGACCATGAAACAGTAGATGACTGTATTGAAGAATTAAAGGATTACTCAGAGGATTCCATTCCGGTATTGGATAAAGACAATCACATTTTAGGTGTTATTACTTCTCAGGATTTGGTAGAAGTGGTAGATGAAGAAATGGGTGAGGACTATGCTAAGTTAGCAGGTCTTGCTGCAGAGGAGGAATTAGAAGAACCATTATCCCAGAGCCTTAAAAAAAGAGTTCCATGGCTTATCATATTGCTTATGCTTGGCATGATTGTATCTACAGTTATAAGTATGTTTGAAAAGGTTATAGTGGGACTTCCGATTATTGTTACATTCCAGTCAGTTATTCTTGGTATGTCCGGTAATGTTGGAACCCAGTCCCTTGCGGTGACTATCAGGGTTTTAATGGACGAAGAACTGGAATTTAAGCAGATGCTGGGATTTGTATTTAAGGAAATGCGTGTAGGTTTCTTTAACGGACTTATAGTAGGTTCTATTTCCTTTATATTTACAGGGGTATTTATATGGCTTGTCAGAGGACAGCAGTTTATGGATGCCTTTGCTATTTCAGGATGTATCGGCATTGCACTGGCACTGGCTATGTTAATATCAAGCTTTGTAGGAGCTATTATTCCCATTATTCTTGACAAAATCGGATTTGACCCGGCAGTTGCATCAGGTCCTCTTATTTCTACCGTAAACGATTTAGTTGCTGCGGTAACATATTACGGACTTGCATGGGTTTTCCTTATTAACATATTACATTTATAATAAAAAACAAAGGAAGTACTAATGAATATACTGATATACTTATTTATAGTTTACTCATTTTTAGGATGGGTATTTGAGACAACAATTGCTGCAATAAAAAGAAAAAGGTTTGTTAACAGAGGAATCATTAACGGACCCTTCTGTGTGATTTACGGTATTTCAGCTGTTGCCATTACAGTTATTCTTAGGGACTTAAACGGATTCTGGCTGCTATTTGGAAGTATGATAGTAGCCACTCTTATTGAGTGGACCGGCGGACATATTATTGAAAAGATGTACCATGAACGCTGGTGGGACTATTCTAATTTCAAATTTAACTTTGACGGCTATATCTGCCTTGGTGCTTCGGTTATCTGGGCGATAATGGGCTTTGTTGTAAAAACATGGGTCAACGATCTCTTTATTAATATTTATAAAATTATCCCGGTATATATAATGGAAATCATAGTGTGGATTCTTTTGGCGGTTATATTTATTGACGGCCTTGCCACTATGCTTATTTTATCAGGACACCATAAAAGCGAAAAATATTGCAAAAAGGCAGAAGATATATTAGATACTGTAACTAAAAACTTAAGTGACAGAATTTATGGTGTTATTGACAGCCGATTAGGAAAGGCATATACAAGAAGCAAGCCGGAGACCGGGGAACAAAAGGATAAAACAAAGTTTGCCACAGGATGTAGTTTCTATAAGGTGGTTATGTTGTTTTTCATAGGGGCGTTCCTTGGAGACATTGTGGAGACGGTTTTCTGTCGTATAGTTATGGGAAGCTGGATGAGCAGAAGCAGTGTTATTTACGGACAATTTAGTATTGTGTGGGGGTTAGGAGTAGCTGCCATAACGGTGCTGTTATATAAGTACAAAGATAAAAATATCTTGTTTTTATTTTTTACGGGAACTATATTAGGGGGAGCATATGAGTACATATGCAGCGTTTTTACGGAAATAGCCTTTGGCACTGTTTTCTGGGATTACAGCGATATGCCATTTAACCTTGGAGGACGAATTAATTTATTGTACTGTTCTTTTTGGGGAATAGCGGCTATAGTTTGGTTTAAGGTTGCATATCCGCTACTGTCTGCCATTATTGAAAAAATCCCAAAGAAACCGGGAATAATAGCTACATGGATGTTACTGGCATTTATGTTAGTGAATGTTTCCATATCAAGTATTGCCCTTGCAAGATATCAGGAAAGAAGCAAGGGAAAGAATGCAAATAATAACATAGAAAAATGGATAGACACAAAATACGATGACAATTTAATGAACCGGGTATACCCGAAAGCATTAATTGTAGACTGATTTTATATCTATCCATAAACAATTTTTATTTTGAACGTTTTACACCTAATCGCACAATAGGCCAGATAACACAGGCTAATGCAGTTCCAAACAATGCCGCAATTAACTGGGTTGTGGAATATGTAACTGTTGCAGCCTTGTAGGCTACGTGACTTAATCCCTTTCCAAAGGATGGAAGAACCCATCTGATAATAAGAAGTGTCATTACACCCCATTTGGCAACAGAGCCTGCTATAAGGCTTATTGGCAAAAGATTAAGTTCCAGCTTTTTGCACCTGACAAACCAGGCAAAAAGCACAAGAACCATGTTTCCTATCATAATACACGGAAGAATCATAGGTACAGCGGCAATAACAGGTGACCCGGTTATAATAAAAGATGTAATAGGGGCAACAGCTGAAACTATAATACCGCTAACAATTCCGCAATATAATGTATCAATAATAAGTATCAGGTTAATTAATCCACCAATAACATAAACTGAGTATGCAAAGGTTGGAACTTTAAAAAACTGTACTGCTATGCAAAGTGCAATCATTACTGCTGTAACGGTAATGGTTCTAGTCCTCATTTTCATACAATTCCTCCTTTGTTATTAAATGAAGATATTTTAAGTATTCTGACTGAGACGGTTTTGTTAATTCAGATTTTGATTTGTCCTGTTCAAGAGCAATGCCTGCTTTTCTGACATCTGCCAAAACTCCTGCACCACCAAGACATCCGCCGGGACATGCCATTCCCTCTAACAGATATCCGTCATATTTTCCGGCTTTGGCTAACATAAGCATTTTTTTGCATTCCGCTAATCCCTCCGCCTTAACTGTTTTTACCTCACGGTCAGGGTCAATACTGTTTAAAACATTTACAACGGCATTGGCAACACCGCCACTGGCAGCAAATCCCTTACCATAGGAGCTGGAAGTTTGTCTGAATTCTTCTAGTTCAAGATTGTTAAAATCAATTCCCTTAGCATCAAAAATCCCCATCATTTCCTCAAAGGTTAAAACAAAGTCAATATCGCTTCGTACTGAGCGACGGCTTGCTTCAAGCTTTTTCGCAGCACATGGACCAATGAATACTACCTTACAGTCAGGATGGCGTTTCTTAATCATACGTCCTGTTAAAACCATAGGAGTAAGGGTCATGGAAATATGGTTAGCATATTCAGGTAAAGTCTTTTTAGCCATAACAGACCATGCAGGACAACATGAAGTACCAAGCCATGACAAATGTTCAGGAACCTCTTTTATGAAATCAGCTGCTTCCTGAATAGCACAAAGGTCGGCACCGATTGCTACCTCTTCCATTTCTTCAAAACCTACAGCTTTAAGGGCAGCCCTTACCATGGCAGGAGTAACATCGTCACCGAATTGCTTTACAAAGGAAGGGGCAATGGCTGCATATATAGGAGTATCACTTTTCAGTGCCAGCACTGTCTGGAAAATCTGGCTTTTATCCACAATAGCACTAAAAGGACAACTTACAAGACACATACCACAGGACACACACTGGTCATAATCGATGTCGGCTCTGCCGTATTCATCAGATTTAATGGCATTCATGCCACAGGCAGCTGCACAGGGACGTTCCTGTTTAATAATTGCATTGTAAGGGCATGCATTTAAACACTTGCCACATTTTATACATTTATCCTGGTCAATAACGGAATGACCATTTTCCATATGGATAGCTTTCTTTGGACAAACCTCAACGCATGGATGCTCAATACATCCCTGACATCCGTTGGTTACGAAAATCTTTTTTTCAGGGCATGCATGACATGCAAATTTTATAATGTTAATAAGAGGAGGGTCATAATACTTTTCATCAATGGCACTGGCATCTATTCCATCTGAAAGTGGTGCATGCTCAGACACTTTCCTAATAGGAAGTCCAATGGTAGCACGAAGACGTTCTCCTACAATGGCACGTTCAATAAAAATGTTATTGTAATATTTTCCAATTTCACCGGGAATGATTTTGTAAGGCAGTTCTTCAATTCGTGTGAAATCTCCGCCTTCAAAAGCCATTCTTGCAACTTCCGTAAATACCTTATGACGTATCTCCGTCTTGTTTGAATAAATTCCTCTCATGTATTTCTCCATTTCATATAATTCAAATAAAAAACAGTCATAAAAACTATTATTAATTATAACATAGCATACAAAATAAGCACAAGTAAAATATAGTTAATTTTTTAACAATATAAAACCTAAACCGGAAGGTGCCGGTGCAAATTATGAAACATTAGGGTATCTTTTTAGAAAAATATTTAATTTCGAATTTGTGGTTGAAATTTTCCTTTATAGAGTTGTATTATATGTTGTGGCGATAATGAGAATAGAAGAAAATGAAATTATAAAGGAAAAAAGAAATGACAAATATGAATGAGAAAATTGAAAATCCCTTAGGAACGGAACCAGTGGGGAAGCTGCTTAGAAAATTTGCAGTTCCAAGTATTATATCAATGCTTGTAATGTCTTTGTACAATATAGTAGATCAGATCTTTATAGGACAGTGTGTAGGAGAGTTAGGAAATGCTGCCACTAATGTTGCCTTTCCCTTTACCACCTTATGTATTGCTACGGCACTGGCTTTTGGAATAGGTGGAGCTTCAGGATTTAATTTAAACTTAGGTGCAGGAGAAAAGGAAAAAGCACCATATTTTATAGGCGTAAGTGCTTCAATGATGTTTATTATCGGTGTTGTTCTGTCTGTTGTGGGACTTACGGCATTAAAACCCCTACTTTTATTCTTTGGTTCAACAGATACGGTATTACCGTATGCCATGGAATATACAAAATATCTGGCATTGGGATTTCCTTTTGCCATTATTTCATCTGGTGGTTCACATTTAGTAAGAGCAGACGGAAGTCCGAAATTTTCCATGGCCTGTAACCTTGTAGGCGCCATTGTAAATGTAATTTTAGATTACCTTTTTGTCATGGTATTTAACTGGAAAATGGCAGGAGCAGCAATAGCTACTGTAATAGGACAAATTTTAGCTTCAATTATGGTTATATGGTACTTGATTCATTTTAAAACCATTAAGCTTCACGGAAAGCATTTTGTACCACAACTTAAGATAGTAGGAAGAACTGTACATCTTGGAATGGCACAGTGCTTAAATCAGCTGGCAATTATGTTTGTTCAGATTGTAATGAATAAATCACTGACATATTACGGTGCCCTTAGCCCTTATGGTGCGGACATTCCCCTTGCCTGTACGGGAATTGTAATGAAGGTTAATCAGGTGTATTTCTCCATATGTATAGGTGTGGCACAGGGAATACAGCCTATTGCCAGTTTTAACAGGGGAGCAGGTAAAAATGACAGAGTTAAAAAGACCTATAAGCTTGCCGTTTCCTGCAATACAATTATTTCAACTATTGCATTTATAATATTCCAACTGTTCCCAAGACAGATAATAAGCATATTCGGTTCAGGAAGCCCTGAATATTTTAGGTTTTCCATTAACTTTTTCAGAATATTTTTATTTATGACTTTCTTAGACGGAATACAGCCAATAACATCAACATTTTGTACTGTTATAGGGGAACCAAACAAGGGAACATTTTTGTCTCTTACAAGACAGGTTATATGCTTTATACCACTTATGATTGTGTTACCATATATTTTCCACAACTTTGGCTATTTAGGCATAGATGGTATGATGTATGTTGCACCGATATCCGACTTTTTAGCAGCAGTACTGTCGTTAATTGTAATTAAAAAGGTGTTTAAAAAGTTAGTTTAGAACATTTTGTATGAGGGAAAACTATAATTGGAGATTTTGTAAAAAAAAGAAGAAATATTTCAGAAATGTTGCAATTGCCACTGTACAAAATGGAATATGTTGTGCTATAATGCTTTAAGCATATACAAGATATAGTATTCGAGCTTGAGAGGGAGAAAAGATGGAAGTTTTATTGAGAAAGGTAATTAAACGAAACGGTCAGGAAGTTTCGTTCGACGTTAACAAGATTCTTAATGCTATAAGGAAGGCAAATAACGAGATTGCCCCTATACATAAGTTAAACGAGTATCAGATTGCGGCAGTGGGAAATCTTGTTGTTGACCAGATTGAAAAATCAAACCATGCAGTAGCAGTTGAAGATATTCAGGACATGGTAGAGAGAGGCATCATGGAGATGCGTGGATATGAGGTAGCCCAGAAGTACGTAAGATACAGATATACACGTGAATTAGCCAGAAAAGCCAACACAACAGATGATGGAATTTTGTCTCTTATTGATCAGATTAATGAAGAAGTTAAACAGGAAAATTCCAACAAGAATCCTACAATTAACTCCACCCAGAGAGATTATATGGCAGGTGAAGTCAGCAAGGATTTAACTAAACGTATTTTATTGCCGGAGGATATTGTTCAGGCTCATGAGCAGGGAATTATACATTTCCACGATTCCGACTATTTTGCACAGAAGGAGCACAACTGTGACTTAATTAATTTAGAGGATATGCTTCAAAATGGAACATGCATATCCGAAACTAAAATAGATGCACCTCACAGCTTTTATACAGCCTGCAATGTTACTACACAGATTGTGGCACAGGTTGCCAGCAATCAGTACGGCGGTCAGTCATTTTCATTAGGACATTTGGCACCTTTTGTTCAGGTGAGCAGAGAAAAAATTACCAAAGAAGTTTTAGCTGAAAGAGATGAACTCAACTTGAATTACAGTGATGAGCAGGTAAAACAAATTGCCGAGAGAAGATTAAAGGATGAGATAAACCGTGGTATCCAGACTATTCAGTATCAGCTGATTACTCTTATGACATGTAATGGGCAGGCACCTTTTGTAACAATGTTTATGTATCTTGATGAGGTACCGGAAGGTCAGACCAGGGATGATTTGGCTACCCTTATAGAAGAGGTTTTAAAACAGCGTATTCAAGGCGTTAAAAATGAAAAAGGTGTCTGGATTACACCGGCATTTCCTAAAATTATATATGTTTTAGATGAAGATAATGTTACACCGGATTCAAAATACTGGGCACTTACGGAGCTTGCAGCAAAATGTACTGCCAAGAGAATGGTTCCTGATTATATTTCAGCTAAGGTTATGAAAGAAATGAAGCAGGGATGCGTTTATCCATGTATGGGCTGCAGAAGCTTCCTTACAGTTGAGGACAGCCAGAGAAACGCAGACGGAACCCACAAATTCTATGGACGTTTCAATCAGGGTGTTGTAACCATTAACTTAGTTGATGTGGCTTGCTCATCTAACGGTGACATGGAACTGTTCTGGAAAATTTTGGAAGAAAGACTGGAGTTATGCCATAGGGCACTTAGATGCAGACATGAGAGACTTCTTGGAACACCTTCAGATGTGGCACCTATTTTATGGCAAAACGGTGCTTTGGCACGTCTTAAAAAGGGTGAAACTATTGATAAATTATTATTTAACGGATATTCAACCATTTCATTGGGATATGCAGGTCTTTATGAAATGTGTGTAAGAATGACAGGTAAATCTCACACTACTCCTGAAGGAAAAGAGTTTGCCATTAAGGTTATGCAGAAGTTAAATGATAAATGTGCTGAGTGGAAGGCAGCTGAAAACATCAGCTATTCCGTATATGGAACACCTATGGAATCTACTACCTATAAGTTTGCTAAGTGTCTCCAGAAGAGATTTGGCATTATAAAGGGTGTTACAGATAAAAATTACATTACCAACAGTTATCATGTTCATGTGACAGAAGAAATAGATGCTTTCAGTAAGCTTAAGTTTGAATCAGAATTTCAGAAACTTTCGCCGGGTGGTGCCATAAGCTACGTAGAAGTTCCTAATCTTCAGGACAATATCGAAGCAGTAATTGAAGTAATGAAATTTATTTATGACAACATTATGTATGCTGAATTAAATACTAAATCTGATTATTGTGAGTGCTGCGGATACAATGGAGAAATTCAGATTGTATCAGACGAAGAGTCAGGAAAGTTAATTTGGGAATGCCCAAGCTGTGGAAACAGAAATCAGGATAAAATGAGTGTTGCCAGAAGAACATGCGGATACATTGGAACCCAGTTCTGGAATCAGGGAAGAACTCAGGAAATAAAGGATAGGGTACTTCATTTGTAAAAAATAATAGTTATAAAAATAAAGGAGATTGCTGTCGGACAGATGGCAATTTCTTTTTTTTATTTAGTGTGGTATAATAATCACAGTTATGTGCGCGGAATTAAGAGGGAGAGGTATAAAACGATGATAAAAGATCAAATAAGAAATATTATTATTAATGAAGTGGTAAAAAGTCCCGTGGTGGAGAAAATTAAAGAGGGACAGTTATCCTATATGAAATTAATGTCGTATTATAAATGTGCCATTATGGAAATAGAAACAAAGTTCAGGGTTTTAGATGAACAGTTTTCTTTAAGATACGACGATAATCCTATAGAAACCATAAAATCAAGGCTGAAATCCCCTGAAAGCATAATGAAAAAGGTTCAGAAAAAAGGTCTTAAAATGACTACCGATGATATTGAAAAAAATATTACGGATATTGCAGGAATCAGGGTTATCTGTTCCTTTAAGGAGGATATTTATAAACTGGCAAAATGCCTTCTTCAGCAGGATGATATAACATTAATTGAAAAGAAGGATTACATAAAAAATCCTAAGGAAAGCGGTTACAGAAGTCTGCATTTAATTGTGGAAGTACCTATTTTTCTGGAAGATGAAAAAAGAGCAATGAAAGTTGAAGTGCAGTTTAGAACCATAGCCATGGATTTTTGGGCAAGTCTTGAACATAAAATGAGATATAAAAAGGATGTAGATGAGGATTTGTTGACAGTATTATCTGAGAAACTCACGGAATGTGCAGAATTAAGTGCCAGCTTAGACGATAAAATGGAAAGCATCAAGAATTTAACAAAAGCTAAATAAAATAAGAAAGCAGGTGTAAATATGTTGTTTAATTTTGATGACATGGAAGAAACAATTCTTCACAACTTTAATGGTGGAAAGAATGACACAAAGGCAAAAATGTTTATTGATGAAAACGTAAAGATACTTTATGGGACATTGGAGCCGGGTTCATCTATTGGTCTTCACACCCATGAAAAAAACAGCGAGACAGTTTATTGCATATCAGGAGAGGCTACCGTTACCATAGATGGAAAGACTGAAATATTAAAGCCGGGAATGTGTCATTATTGCCCTATGGGACATACTCATGGAATGGAAAATAAAGGCGATGAAGATTTAGTGATTTTTGCTGTTGTACCAAATCACGAAAAATAAATTTTGTATGTTTTTTATATGAATATTTGAAATAGTTTTAATTTGCATAATATTCACATATTTGATAAAATCGAAACATATCACATATGTAAAGAGGTATGTATATGAACGGCGAATCATTTTATAAAAAAATGCTGCATGACCACAACGCAGTTTATTTTACAAAGGAAAATTTTGACATCCGAAATGACGGAACCATGGATGTTAGCAGTCAGTTACAGGACGCAGTATACTCTGTTGTAAAAAGGCAGGGGTATGGCGTCCTTTTTGTGCCAGAGGGAAAATATCTTATAAGTAAAACAATTTATATACCAAAGGCTGTAAGAATTATAGGATATGGAGAAGAAAGACCGGAGTTTATATTAAAGGATAATGCAGAAGGCTTTAATGAACCGCATCCTGAGCAAAAAGGAGGATACAAGTATCTTTTCTGGTTTGTAAATATGATGGCAGAGGATGAAAGCAAAATAGCTGATGCCAATCCGGGAACCTTTTACAGTGCCATGTCTAATGTAAACATACATCTTGGAAAGGGAAATGGATATGCTATTGCCTTAAGGACTCATTACGCCCAGCACTGTTTTGTTAATCACATTGATATATATGTAGAATCAGGAATGGCAGGTATATATGATGTGGGAAATGAAATGGAGGATGTGTTTATTAGTGGTGGAAAGTACGGAATCATAACCACAAAATGCTCTCCGGGATGGCCTTTTGTAATGGTGGATACAAGGTTTTATGGGCAAACATCTGCGGCAATAAAAACTCACGAGGCGGGATTTAATATTATAAGAACTCATAGTGTAAATACATCCAAGTTTATTGATGTTGATGAGGGCTATTTTGAAAAAATCATAATAGAGGATAGTATTTTTGAGGATATGAGTTGTATTATCAGTGCTGCCCAGGAGTTAAACTCACTTACCCAGATAAATGTATATAACTGTCAGCTGAAGGCTGTGGAAAATATAATCAGATTTAAGGACACGGAAAAAAATATTGCCAATGAAGATTATCAATGCAGACTAAAAAAATATATTCACGGTGTGGTGGTATCCGATGTATTTCCCGACAAGCAGTTTCATGATGAGATATACAGATATGCAAGGGAGATTAATTACAATGACTTAAAAACTGATATTCCAAAGCTTCCGGATATGGACTTGTGGGTTAATGCAAAGGAAGCGGGACTTTCAGGGGACGGCATAACAGATGATACGGAAAGCCTGAAAAAAGCAATAGAAAAATATCAGGTTATTTATTTCCCTCAGGGAGAATACATTTTATCCGATACCATTAAATTAGCTGAAAATACTGTATTTATAGGTATGAATCCGGTATCTACACAGCTGATTTTAAGAGATAATACGGAAAAATTTACAGGCTTTGGTAAAATGAAGCCTTTAATAGAAAGCTCAAATAAGAAAAATATATTGTTTGGAATAGGTATAAATACCAGTGCAAGAAATCCAAGAGCCTGTGGTGTGAAATGGCAGGCAAAAGGTGATTCTTACATTAATGATGTGAAATTCTTCGGAGGTCACGGAAACCTTGTAAAGGGTACCGGAGAATTTGAAATGCCATATGATGAGGGAAGAGCAAGAGATGTGGATGTTAAAAGAGTGTGGGATTATCAGTATCCAAGCCTGTTTATATGTAATGGTGGAGGCGGTATTTTTAAGGATATATGGTCTGCAAGTCCATATGTTACGGCAGGACTTCACATTGAAAATACAGATACTCCATCTAGATTTTACTGCCTGTCCCTAGAGCATCATGGCAGATGTGAGCTTAGAATGATAAATGCCGGAAACATAAAAATATATGGATTCCAAAGCGAGGAGGAAAAGGCAGAAGGGGAGTTTGCCATTCCTATAGAATTACATAATTGTAACAACATAACCTTTGCAACAACATATTGCTTTAGAACAGTGTTTGTAAATAAGGCATTTCCTTATTGCGTAAAAACCTGGAACTGTAAAAACATAAAGTTTTTAAATGTTCATAATTATTCTCAAATGAAATATACAATTGACAATTTTCTGTTAGATGTAAATACGGGAATTGAACTTAGACCATGGCAGGCAGCAGTTGTTGAAGTTACGGGAAATGAACAAAAAGAGGTTATTACCAACAATGAAACTATAATTAAGGATGACAGAAACAGAAAGGAAAAGTACATATCTACCCGTTTGTTTGACGGGTTCAGATTCGCTGATGGAGGATGCTGTGACGGAAAGGGCAACTTCTATTTTGTAGACAGTTTAGATAAAAAAGTATATAGAATTGACGGAAAGACTCTTAAACTTTCCCTATTCTTTGAATCACCATATAAAATTAATTCCATTGGTTTTGACACAAGGGATAACATTATTGTGGTAGGCGAATATAGCATTCCTATGGAGGCAACCATTAATGGAAAAGAAATTGTAAATACACTGCCTAAGGATGCTAATGGAACTTCCTATGGCTTCTGGTATGACAGAAGGGCACAGGTTGTGGCTTTCTCTGTTGATGCTAACCGGGAAATTGTTAAACTTCACAAAATTAACATAGGAGATATAGAACCAGAAAGGGTATTGTACCCGGGAAACCGTTGGAGAGACAGCACGGATTTCGCAGAAGCAGTTACCTATAATCCTAAAACAGCGTTTTTAGGTCTTGACGGTGCTACAATTGTTCCGTGTCATTATGATTTAATAAGGGCTAATAATTTGGCAAGGTCAAAGCCGGGCAGGAAGCTTTATTCCGTGGACGAGTTATACAAGAGAGTATGGCAGTGTGACATAACCAAGGAAGGACTTTTGGAAAATCCTGTTCCTATAATTGAGGAGGGGGATTTTAAGGTAAAGAAATTTGATGACAAAATTTATGTTGGTGATGACAACATAAAAATATATGATAAAGGAAAACACGTATATACAATAAGAATACAGGAGAGGCCGACGACTTTTGATTTTGGTGGAGAAAAAAGGAAAACACTTTTTGTAACCACAAGGCATTCGGTTTATATTGTGAGGGAAGTTTAAAATAAGGAGACAGAAATGAAAAAGTATCTGCTTACATTATTAGTTGCAGCTACAACCATTATTTTGGTGGGATGTACTACAAATAATCAAAAAGAGAAAAGTACTGAGAAACAGCTAAAGACAGGAATCCAAAATGTTATTGAATACAAAAGCAACGGCAAGGCGGTAAAGGATAAATCTGTGTTAGGTGATAATGTGCTTATATTTTCTCCAAAGGATGATGCATCGGATATTCAAAAGAAGCTAGACGAAATATACAATATTCAGGAAAGAAATCAATTTGGAGACGAAAGATATGCCATAGCTTTTATGCCGGGAGACTACGGGAAATCTCTCCAGGTAAATGTGGGATATTATACTCAGGTGTTAGGTTTGGGAGTATTACCCACAGATACTAACATAAACAAATTGTGGGTGGATGCTTCATGGATGAATCATAATGCTACCTGTAATTTTTGGCGGGGAGCAGAAAATTTCAGCATCAATGAATACTGTATGTGGGCTAACTCCCAGGCAGTGTCTCTTAGAAGAATTAATTCTGAAGATGGTATAGTTTTAAGCGACGGAGAAGGATGGTCCAGTGGCGGCTTCATGGCAGATTCTAAATTTAATGGCAACGTGTCTTCAGGCTCCCAGCAGCAATATTTATGTAGAAATGATGAATGGAATTACTGGGAAGGCGGTGTTTGGAACATGGTGTTTACAGGGGTTAGAACATCTATAATTCCTCAGGGACCATGGCCTTATGTTCCATACACAAGGGTGGAAAAAACGCCTGAAATTCAGGAAAAACCATATTTATGTTACGATGATGAAGAGGGCTTTGGGGTAATGGTACCTAAAATGCGAAAAGATTGTGACGGTATTTCGTGGGAAAATGGAGTGGAAGGTACATGCTATAGCCTTAATACTTTTTACATAGCTAGCCCTGATAAGGATAACGCAGATACTATTAATAAGGCATTAGCACAGGGTAAAAATATCTTATTTACACCTGGTGTGTATAAAATTGATAAAACCATAAATGTAACAAAAGAAAATACTATTATTTATGGAATGGGGCTTGCCACGTTAGAAGCAGTTGACGGAAATATATGTATGGAAACAAAGGATGTTTCAGGCATAAAAATTTGTGGACTTTTGTTTGATGCAGGAGAGAAAAAATCAGAAACTATGTTTAAGGTAGGAAGTGAAAAAAGTGATGTGTTTCATGAAGATGACCCTATATGCCTAAGTGACGTGTATTTCAGGGTAGGTGGCGGAAAATATGCAGGAAAAACAGACAACTGTATCACAATAAACAGCAATAACGTTTTAGGAGATAATCTTTGGGTTTGGCGTGCCGACCATAGTGATAATGTGGGATGGAATGTTAATACGGCACCTAATGGAATTATTATTAATGGTGATGATGTAACTATGTATGGACTGTTTGTAGAGCATTTTCAAAAGTATCAGACTATATGGAATGGAAATAATGGAAGACTTTATTTCTATCAAAGCGAAATGCCTTATGACGTACCAAAACAAAAGGCATACATGAGTCATAATGGAACGGTTAAAGGTTACGCATCCCTTAAAATAAGTGATGATGCAGAAAATTTTGAAGGATATGGTATTGGCATATATTGTTATAACAGGGATGCAGATATTGAAATATTATCAGGGGCTGAGGTTCCGGATAAGGAAGGCGTCAGCCTTCATAATGTAGTTACCGTAAAACTAACGGGAAAAGGTCAGATAACCCATGTTATTAATAATCAGGGGGATTCTGTAACAGAGGGAGGAAATACAGCTCATATTAAATCGTATGAAAATGGTGAAATAGAAAAATAAAAGGATGGATTGCTAAACAGTCCATCCTCCATCAAGAGTGATTATCTGTCCAGTTAGGTAATCACTTGTTTTTATTAGTGAAAATACGGCTTTTGCCACGTCATAAGGGGTTCCGATTCTTCCACAGGGAATTTCATCACATAGGGCATTTATATCTTCTTTAGTTAAGTGAGCGTTCATTTTAGTATCGATTATGCCACAGGAAATGGCATTAACCTGGATGTTTGAAGGAGCAAGCTCCTTAGCTAAAGCCTTAGTAAAGGAATTTATTGCACCTTTTGTGGCAGAGTAGGCTACTTCACAGGAGGCACCACAGTTACCCCACACAGAGGATATGTTTATAATTTTTCCGGCTCCTTTTTTTAGAAAAACAGGAATGATTTCCTTTGACATGCCAACTGCTGATGTTACGTTGGAGTTCCATAAATTATTCCAATCTTTTTCTGTTAAATCCTGAAGAAGTCCAATAACGGAAATCCCTGCATTGTTAATTAGAATATCAGGATAATGGCCGTCTAGTTCTAATTGTTTCATTAATTTATTTATATTATTAAAATCCGATAAATCACATTTATAATAGAAGAAACTCCCATTTGCTTCTTGGGCAATGAAAGATAGTGCATCTTCATTAGAATAATAAGTTCCTATAACCTTAAATCCTTTATTAATGAGAAAACGTGTAATTTCAACACCGATTCCACCGGAAGCACCGGTTAGTAATACTGTTTTTTTCATATTGCAAACCTCTTTTTACAAATTAATGTTGATTTTAAGTATAACATATCTTATAATCTATAGGAAGAAAAATAATCTTAACAGACATATTAGAGGATGGTACATTTTTGTTATAAAATGTATGGCATAAAGAGCAATTTGTTGACAAGTTGTGAGACTAATGCTATAATTGTAACAAAAATGTAATATTTTAATATGTAAAATTTTAAATAAGGCAAAATATTGGAGGTCTGATTTTAAATGAGATATAATTATTCAAAAAGATTTGCCGGAAGTGTTTTAGCAGCTGTTATGGCTGTTACGCTAGTTCAGCCGATGTTTGGTGAGGAATTGAATATCGAAGAACCTAGCGCAGGAGCTGCACTTGCCATAGAAAACTATATTGCAAGTACAGGTAGTGAAAACGATTTGGCATCATTACTTCCGGAAAAGGATTCATCAGTAGAAACAAACAAAACTACTACGAAGACTACAAAGAAGAAAACATCAAGCGAAGAAGAATTATTTAGTGATATAGCAATCGCCAGAGTTAACGGTGGTGCAGAAGGTTACGTAAGAGTCAGAAGAATACCAAGCACAAGGGGAAAAATGGTTGGTAAGATTTACAACAACTGTGGTGCAAGAATTCTTGAAAAGACAAACAACGGATGGTACAAGATTGTATCCGGAAATTGTACAGGCTATATAAAAGCAGAATATTTCGTAACAGGAAATAAGGCACAGGATTACGCATTAGATGACGGATATGTATTTGCTAACATTAAGGATACAGGTATCCACGTAAGACAGTCCCCTACTACTAAGTCAGATGTAGTAACTAACGTTTACAATAAGGAAACATACGTTATAAAGAAGTTCAGCAATGATGGCAATTGGGTTAAAATCAAAATTAAAGCCGGAGTTAGTGGCTGGGTATCATCAGACTTTGTTAAGATAAGTATTGATATGGATACAGCCATTACCATCAAGGAAGAAAAGGAACAGATTAGAAAGCAGAAAGAAGAAGAGGCAAGAGAGCGTCAGGCACAGTTAGATGCTCAGAAGAAGGCTGAAAGCAATAATAATTTACAGTCAGACAACTCTTCTAACACAGCTGGCAACAATACATCAAATAATAACAGTAACAAGAGTAATAATAGTAGCAATAACAATAGTACTCCTTCACAGAGTACAAACACACAGCCTTCATATGGAGAGGCATCAGGAGGCGGAGCTTCAGCAGTAGTTGCATACGCTAAGCAGTTCCTTGGAAATCCATATGTATGGGGTGGTTCAAGTTTAACTAACGGAACAGACTGCTCGGGATTTACAATGTCAGTATATGCACACTTTGGTTATTCACTTAACCGTTCATCATATACTCAGGTATACAACGGAACAGCAGTTTCATTAGGAGCATTACAGCCGGGAGATTTATTATTCTATAAGTACGGCGGCTCAACTATTAGCCATGTGGCTATCTACATAGGTGGTGGACAGATTATCCATGCATCAACAGAAAGCACAGGTATTATAATTAGCGGAATGGGTTCACCTTGTGCAGCAAGGAGAATTATTAATTAATATTAAAAATAACCATGCAGACAGATTGTTGTCCGCATGGTTATTTTTTTGCCTGAAATTAATTTTGTGTTGTATTTCTAAATGATGTATGGCACCAAATCTCATGAAAAAACAAGGATAAATGATTGTGTAATGAAAATCTTTGAAAAGTCAAGAGGTTATGTGGAAAATGCACAAGTTTATTACATGTTAACAAAACGTTCGTTCTTTTATAATTCGACAAAGATTTACATAAAAAGACTACAAAAAAGGTTAATAATGTTAATAACTCGGTTGATAACCTATTTTGTCGATAAAAAGATGGCAAAAAATATGTTAATAACTAATGTTAATAACTTTCAGGTCAAAAAAGGTCGAAAGTACCAAAATGATGGTTTTATTGTGCAAAATATACAAAATGGTCTTTAGAAAAAAATTACCGGGAAAAAATAGCAAAAAACAATAAAAATCCTTTTGAAATATCGGCATATTATGGTATAATTTAATTACTAGTTAATGAAAGGAAGTGGTACCATGAAAATTAATATTTTCGGAAAGAATATTGAGGTAACAGATGGCATCAAAAGTGCAGTCCAGGAGAAGCTCGGAAAGTTAGACAAGTACTTTGCAGAGGAGACTAGAGCAGATGTTACCCTTAGTGTTAATCGAAACGATCAGAAAGTGGAGGTAACAATTCCTGTAAAAGGAAACATTATCAGAGCGGAAGAAGTCAGCGAGGATATGTATGCATCTATAGATATGGTTGAAGAAACTATAGAGCGTCAGCTTGTAAAGTATAAAAATAAACTTGTTGATAAGAAAAAAGCATTTAGGGAGGATTTTTCAGCTGATTATTTGGAAGCAGACTACGATGATGACGAAGAGGCTGCTGTAAAGATTGTCAGAACAAAGAGCTTTGGAATTAAACCTATGGATCCGGAAGAAGCTTGCGTTCAGATGGAACTGTTAGGACATAATTTCTTTGTATTCCTTAATGCAGATACTGATGAAGTAAACGTTGTTTACAAGAGAAAAGGAAATACATACGGTCTTATTGAACCGATGTTTGACTAAGAAATGACTAAAAAAGCAGTGGCAGGTTTTGCCACTGCTTTTTTGTGCGAGATAAACGAAAACGTAATGACAAATTGCCACAATACCTTATTGATAGGGCATATTTGCCCATAAAATCTGCTGGAAAAATTATTGATTAAAACTGTCCGTGAGATGGAAATTTAACAGATATTTTACAATGTTTACAATAAAATAAAATATGACATATTGAATTAAACATATTAAAATGGTAATATATTCACTAGTGTGCCGAATATATCGGTAAAAAAGTAGAGGAGATTATTATGGGCGTACTTAGCAAAATAATAGGAACGTATAGCGAGCGTGAATTAAAAAGACATAAGCCAACATTAAATAAAATATTGGAATTGAGACCGGAGATGCAGAAGTTAAGCGATGAGGAAATGAGAGCAAAGACTTCTGAATTTAAGGAAAGACTTAGTGCAGGAGAAACTTTAGATGACATACTTCCGGAGGCATATGCACTAGTTCGTGAAGCAACTAAAAGAACTCTTGGAACAGAACATTATCCTTGCCAGATTTTAGGCGGTATTATTCTCCATGAAGGACGTATTGCTGAAATGAAGACAGGTGAAGGAAAAACACAGACCTGCTTACTTCCGGCATATCTTAATGCACTTACAGGAAAAGGCGTTCATATTGTTACAGTAAACGAATATCTGGCAACCCGAGATGCTGAATGGATGGGTCAGGTTCACAGATTTTTAGGACTTACGGTAGGTTGCGTATTAGCAGATATGGATCATGATGCTAAGAAGGCAGCATATGAGTGCGATATAACATATATTACTAACAATGAATTAGGCTTTGATTATCTTAGAGATAACATGGTTGTATATAAGGAACAGTTGGTACAGCGTGGTCTTTCATACTGTATTATCGATGAGGTTGACTCTGTTCTTATTGATGAGGCAAGAACACCTCTTATTATTTCAGGACAAAGTGGCAAATCAACTAAGTTATATGAAATGTGTGATATTCTTGCAAGACAGATGGAAAGAGGAACAGCTAATCCTGAACTTAGCAAGATGGATGCCATTATGGGAGTTGATATTGAAGAAGATGGTGATTTCCTCGTAAATGAGAAGGACAAGATAGTTACCCTTACTGCAGACGGTATTGCAAAGGTTGAAAAGTTCTTCCATATTGACAACTATGCAGATGCTGAAAACCTTGAACTTCAGCATAACGTAATACTTGCCCTTAGAGCTCATAATCTTATGCATAGAGATCAGGATTATGTAGTAAAGGATGACGAAGTTTTAATCGTTGATGAATTTACAGGACGTATTATGCCGGGTAGAAGATATTCCGACGGACTTCATCAGGCAATTGAAGCAAAGGAACATGTAAAGGTAAACAGAGAAAGTAAGACTCTTGCAACTATCACCTTCCAGAACTTCTTTAACAAGTATGAAAAGAAGGCAGGTATGACAGGTACTGCCCTTACTGAAGAAAAGGAATTTAGAGATATTTACAGCATGGACGTAGTTGAAATTCCAACTAACAGGCCGATTGCAAGAATTGACCATGAAGATGCTGTATTTAAAACAAAGCGTGGGAAATTACATGCAGTTATAAATGAAATAGAAGAATCATATAAGAAGGGACAGCCTGTTTTGGTTGGTACCATTAATATTGATTCATCAGAAGAAATCAGTTCATTACTTAAGAAAAGAGGAATACCTCATAAAGTATTGAATGCTAAATATCATGAGTTAGAGGCTGAAATTGTTGCTCAGGCAGGACAGCATGGAGCTGTAACTATTGCCACTAACATGGCAGGTCGTGGTACCGATATTAAACTTGATGATGATGCAAGAGCTGCCGGTGGACTTAAGATAGTAGGAACAGAAAGACATGAATCACGTCGTATCGATAATCAGTTACGTGGACGTTCCGGTCGTCAGGGAGATGTAGGTGAGTCTAAATTCTTCATTTCTCTTGAAGATGATATTATGAGATTGTTTGCATCTGAGAAACTTATGTCAGTGTTTAATGCATTGGGAGTTCCTGAAGATGAAGAGTTACATCACAAGGCTCTTACGAAGACAATTGAAAAAGCACAGAAGAAGATTGAAGGAAACAACTTTGGTATTAGAAAGAACCTTATGGAATACGATAAGGTTAATAACGATCAGAGAGAAATCATTTACGCAGAAAGAGCAAGAGTGTTAAATGGTGAAAACATGAGAGATGCCATCATAAAGATGATTTATGATATTATTGAATCTCAGGTTGATATGTTTATTAGAGATGATCAGGCACCAAAGGATTGGGATATGGCAGGACTTTCACAGTCAATGCTGGAAATCATTCCGTTTAAGCTTAACCTTACTGAAGCAGATATTGAAAAGTTATCAAAATCAGAATTTAAGCAGATGTTAAAGGAAGAAGCCGTTAAATTATATGAAATGAAGGAAGCTGAATTCCCTGAACCTGAGCATATCAGAGAATTAGAAAGAATTGTTCTTCTTAAGGTTATTGACAGAAAGTGGATGGATCACTTAGATGACTTAGAACAGTTAAAACAGGGTATCGGTCTTATGGCATACGGACAGAGAGATCCGGCTGTAGAGTACAAGATACAGGGCTTTGAAATGTTTAATATAATGATTGACAATATCAAGATAGATACTGTTAAAACCTTATATCATATTCAGGTTGAACAGAAAGTTGAACGTGAAGAGGTTGCTGAAGTTACAGGAACTAACAAGGATGACAACGGAGGCGTTAAGAAACCAAAGCAGAGAGCAGAAGCAAAGATATATCCTAATGATCCTTGCCCTTGTGGAAGTGGAAAGAAATATAAGAACTGTTGCGGAAGAAAAGCATAGAAATCTATGACTTATTGTAAAAGAGACGGGCATTGCCCGTCTTTTGCAATATTATATCAATGTAATTAATCAGCCTTAAATATGGGCGGTGAAGTTAAGGAGTTTTCGTGGTTGAATTAGATCAGTATAAATATCAGTGGAACCAGTATAAAGACAGTGTTAAGGAATTAGAGGCATCCTTTAACATTGAGGTAAAAAAAGAACGGTTAGAAGAAATAGAGGCTTCAATGGAGGAACAGGATTTTTGGGAGAATGTGGAAAAATCCCAAAAACTTACAAAAGAAATGAAGCAGTTAAAAAACAGCCTTGATACAATTAATGGTCTTGTGGAGCAGTATAACGAAATAGGAGTTTTAATTGAAATGGGGGAAGAAGAGGAAGATTTAAGTATAGTAGATGAAGTTGAAAATGAATTAAAAGATTTTATTGAAAATTTTGAAAAAGTGAAGATTCAGACCCTGCTTTCAGGAGAGTATGACAAATACGATGCAATATTAAAAATTAACGCAGGTGCAGGTGGCACGGAATCCTGCGACTGGGCAGGAATGCTTTATAGAATGTATACCAGATGGGCGGAGAGCAAGGGCTTTGAGACAGAAGTTATTGATTATTTAGATGGAGATGAAGCCGGCATAAAATCAATAACCTTTCAGGTAAAAGGTGAAAATTCTTTTGGTTATTTAAAATCAGAAAAAGGAGTACACAGACTGGTTAGGATTTCGCCTTTTAATGCAGCAGGAAAAAGACAGACATCTTTTGCTTCCTGTGATGTAATGCCTGATATTGAAGAAGATCTGGATGTGGAAATAAATGATGACGATATAAGAATTGATACATATCGTTCAAGCGGAGCAGGAGGACAGCATATTAATAAAACATCATCGGCAATAAGGATAACCCACCTTCCAACAGGAATAGTTGTACAGTGTCAGAATGAACGTTCCCAGCTTCAAAATAAAGACAAGGCAATGAAAATGTTAAAGGCAAAACTATATATACTTAAAAAGCAGGAAGAAGAGGAAAAGCGCTCAGGCATAAGAGGCGAAGTTAAAGAAATAGGATGGGGAAATCAAATCCGCTCCTATGTAATGCAACCTTATACTATGGTAAAAGATCATAGAACCGGCGAAGAAGTTACAGATGTAGGTAAGGTAATGGACGGATACATTGATCCATTCATAAATTCCTACTTAAAATGGCTTAATATAGACAAAGATAAACAATAATATTGATAATTGTTTATATCCGTGCTAAAATCTACGAGTGTGTGATTACTAAAGTTTCTTTAGAATCCTGTAGTTATGGCACGTGGCAACATCTGCAGTTGCAAATACCCAAAATTATAATGACAAGCGAGGAGTAAATATGATTAAAGTTGCAATCTTAGGATATGGAACAGTAGGTTCCGGAGTTTTTGAAATTATTAGAGAAAATAAAGATTTAATTGCTGCAAATGCAGGTGAAGAAATTGAAGTAAAATATGTATTAGACTTAAGAAATTTTCCGGGAGACCCTTGTGAAAATGTTTTAGTTCATGATTATAATATTATTTTAGAAGACCCTGAGGTTGAAATCGTAATCGAAGTAATGGGTGGATTAAAGCCGGCATATGATTTTGTAAAGGCAGCCCTTGACGCAGGAAAGAGTGTATGTACATCAAATAAGGAACTGGTGGCAAAGCATGGAGCTGAATTAATAAGAATTGCAAAGAGCCATAACAGAAATTTCCTTTTTGAGGCATCTGTAGGTGGCGGAATCCCTATTATCAGACCGATTAACATGCACATTACAGCTGACAAAATCTGCGAAATAACAGGAATATTAAATGGAACAACTAACTATATCCTTACAAAGATGGATAAAGAAGGAGCAGATTTTGCAAGTACACTTAAACAGGCACAGGATTTAGGATACGCTGAAAGAAATCCTGAGGCAGATATAGAAGGTTTTGATGCTGTAAGAAAAATTGCTATTTTAGCATCATTAGCTAAAGGTAAGACTGTTGATTTTGAAGAAATTTACACAGAGGGAATTTCAAATATAACAGATATAGACTTTAAATATGCAAAAACAATGAACAAATCAATAAAGCTTCTTGGAAAATGCAAGAATGAAGATGATGGTGTCGTAGCTTCAGTGGCACCTAGGTTATTATCCCAGGAGCATCCTCTTTACAATGTTAATGGTGTTGTAAATGGTATATTGGTACGTGGAAACATGGTTGGAGATTTAGTGTTTATTGGAAGCGGAGCAGGAAAACTCCCTACAGCCAGCGCAGTTGTATCTGATGTGGTAGACGCTGTAAGACACTTAAATGTGTCAACAACAGTTATGTGGGATGAGGAAAAATTGGAATTAGAAGATTTTTCTAAATCAAAGAAACATTTCTTTGTAAGAACAAAGGCAGATAAAAAGGATATTGAAAGCATATTTGGAAATGTAGAGTACGTTGATGCGGGAATATCAGGAGAAACAGGCTTTATTACGGAGAAAATAAGCGAAGAAAAGTTTAGTGAAAAGGCAGATAAATTAGGCATTATCTCAAGAATAAGAATTGAGGGATAAGACCTATAAATCATAAATATAATAGACTTATTCTATATGTGAGGAGAAGCGATGAAGTATATAGTTGTATTAGGAGATGGGATGGCTGACAAGCCTATTGAAGAGTTGGGAAACAAAACACCATTAGAGTATGCTGACACACCTACCATGGACAGATTGTCAAAGGTATCAGAGGTGGGATTGGTACATACCATACCTAAGGGGATGAAACCGGGGAGTGATACCGCGAACCTTTCAGTATTAGGATATGACCCTAAAAAGTATTACACAGGGCGTTCACCTCTTGAAGCATTAAGTATAGGTGTTGATATGAAAACTACGGATGTTGCTTTAAGATGCAATATTGTTACAGTTTCCACAGACGACCTGCCATACGAAGAAAAGACTATAATAGATCACAGTGCCAGTGAAATAAGCACAGAAGATGCAGCTGTTTTGTTAGAGGCTGTTAGAAAAGAACTTGAAACGGATACTTATAAATTTTATGTGGGAACAAGTTACAGACATCTCACAATATGGGATAATGGAGAGGTAGTTGACTTAACACCACCTCATGATGTTTTAGGACAAAAAATTGGTCAGTATTTACCAAAAGACGAAGTTTTAAAGGAAATGCAGAAGAAGAGCTATGATATTTTAGCTAATCATCCAATAAACATTGATAGAATGAAGAAAGGACTTAACCCTGCTAACTCATTATGGTTTTGGGGAGCAGGAACAAGACCTTGTGTAACTTCTTTTGAAGAAAAGAATAATAAAAAAGGAGCTATGATATCAGCAGTGGATTTGTTAAAGGGAATTGCTGTTGGTGCAGGCATGAAAGTTATAGAAGTTGAAGGTGCCACAGGAGGACTTGAAACTAACTATGAGGGAAAGGCTTCAGCAGCAGTAGATGTACTTTTAAATGAAGGCTATGATTTGGCATATGTTCACGTAGAAGCACCGGATGAAATGGGACATCAGGGTAGCGTTGAAAGAAAAGTAAAGGCTATTGAAAATCTTGATAAAAGGGTGATTAAGGTTATAACTGAAGCTATGGATAAGTCAGGAGAGGATTACAGATTGTTAGTTATGCCTGATCATCCTACACCTATTTGCGTTAGAACCCATACAAGTGATCCGGTTCCATATATGCTTTATGATAGCACGGATTTAAAGGATGAAAAGCATGATTACAATGAAAAGTGTGGAAAAAAAAGCGGACTTTTTATGGCAAATGGTTATGAAATGATGGATTATCTTTTGTCAAAATAATAATAAAAATTCATATACTAAAATATATAAGCGAAGGGAAACAAAAATCATGAAAGAAACAAAAGTTGTTAAATTTGGTGGAAGCTCATTAGCTGATGCAAAGCAGTTTAAGAAGGTAGCAGATATCATTCTTGCAGACCCTACCAGACGTTTTGTTGTAGCATCTGCACCAGGAAAACGTTTTGTTGAAGATATAAAAGTAACAGATATGTTGTATAAATGCTATGAGTTGGCATCAGAAGGTGAAAACTTTGATGAAGAATTTCAGGCAATAAAAGACAGATTTAACGGAATTATAAGTGAGTTAGGTATAGAAGATTTCTCCTTAGAGAAAGAATTCGAGGCAATTAAAGGTGCTTTTTCTCATATGGCAGGTAGGGATTATGCTGCAAGCCGTGGAGAATATTTAAACAGCATGGTTTTGGCAAAATATCTTGATTTTGATTTCATAGATGCTGCAAAATATGTGTTCTTTGATGAGTCAGGAAGCTTTGACTGGGAAAAAACAGCTGAAAAGCTTGTGCCAAAGCTTGCTTCAACAGAATATGCAGTTATACCGGGATTTTATGGCTCAATGCCTAATGGTACCATAAAGACATTTTCAAGAGGTGGCTCAGATGTAACAGGTTCAATTGTTGCAAGAGCAGCTTCTGCTAAGATATATGAAAACTGGACAGATGTTAGTGGATTCCTTATTTGTGATCCTAGAATCATTAATAATCCGGAACCTATTAACACAATAACCTATGCTGAACTTAGAGAATTGGCATACATGGGTGCTACTGTATTACATGAAGATGCAATTTTCCCTGTACGTGCAGCAGGTATACCTGTAAATATTAAGAACACCAACTGCCCACAGGATAAGGGAACAATGATTGTATCTGAAACGGCAGAGCCTTGTGAGCATATTATTACAGGTATTGCAGGAAAGAAGGGAATGTCCGTAATCAATATTGAAAAGGATAAGATGAATAGCGAAGTGGGATTTGGAAGAAACGTACTTCGTGCCCTTGAAAAGAGCAATGTAAGCTTTGAACATATGCCATCAGGTGTAGATACCATGAGTGTGGTTATTCAGACAGATGCCCTAACAGGGAAAGAGACAACTATTTTAGATGAAATCCGTTCAAGAGTTCATCCTGATCAGTTGTTTATAGAAAATGATTTGGCTCTTATTGCAGTTGTAGGTCGTGGAATGAAGAGTGCCAGGGGAACAGCAGCAATATTATTTACAGCATTAGCTGAAGCACGTGTAAATATCAAAATGATTGATCAGGGTTCATCGGAACTTAATATAATAATCGGTGTTGATGATCAGGATTTTGAGGTTGCAATGCGCGCAATTTATAACGCATTTATTAAAGTAAAAAAATAACATTGACAAAAAAATAACATAGTATTATCATAACTATTGAATAATTTAATACAGAAAATTCTTCGGGGCAGGGTGCAATTCCCGATCGGCGGTTACAGTCCGCGAGCGTTTTACGCAGGACTTGATTTGGTTCAAGTCAGGATATGGTGAAAATCCATAACCGACAGTATAGTCTGGATGGTAGAAGATTTAGTAATATGATTTTTAGTACGCAATTTTGTACTAAATGTTATTGTGTTATGAAATTTTTAAGCCCTGAGTTATACTCAGGGCTTTTCTGATATTAGTAGAAATAATTAACTAATGCAGAATTAAAAAGAAGAATTTCCTGAGAAAAAGAAAGGAGATTATATTTATGAAAGAATTATTCAACACAAAAAATCTTGTATTAATGGCGGTGTTTGCAGCATTAGGAGGAGTTCTTATGTTATGGGAATTCCCAATACCATTTATAGCACCGGGATTTTATGAAATGGACTTAAGCGAAGTGCCTGTACTTATAGGCTCCTTTATTGCCGGCCCTGTGGCAGGAGTTATAATGGAAGCGGTCAAAATTATCATTAAGATAATGATTAAAGGCACATCTACGGCATATGTTGGTGATTTCGCAAATTTCTGTATAGGATGCTGTTTCATAGTACCTGCAAGTATTATTTATAAGAAAATCAAAACAAAGAAGGGCGCATTGATAGGTGTATGTGCAGGAACCGTATTTATGGCAGTAGCCGGCGTAGTGCTTAACTACTTCATTATGATACCATTTTATGTAAAAGCCTTTGGAACACCTCTTGATGGAATACTTGCCGCAGGAAAAAGCATTAACCCTTTAGTAGGAAGCAAGCTTTCATTTACAATTGTGTGTGTGGCACCATTTAATATTATAAAAGGTGTAATTGACAGTATAATTACATTTTTGCTGTATAAACGCATAAGCACTTTTATTAAAAGCATTGGACACAAATAAATATATAATTTGAAAATAATAAGAATATTGTTTATAATCATATTTGGGTTTATAATATAGCCTTATGATTGTAAACAATATTTTTTTAGGAGCAAATATGATTTATGAGACAATGTCTCCAAAGGAGACTTTTGAATTAGGTAAAAAAATAGGACTCGAAGCAAAAGCTGGGGAGATAATCTGTCTTGACGGAGACTTAGGTGTAGGAAAGACGGTGTTTACCCAGGGATTTGCCAAGGGACTTGGAATTGACGAGGCTGTAAACAGTCCCACATTTACCATTATCCAGGAATATGATGAGGGGCGTCTGCCGTTATATCATTTTGACGTATATAGAATTGGTGATCCTGAAGAAATGTATGAAATAGGTTATGAAGACTATTTTTATGGTCAGGGAGTATGCCTTATAGAATGGGCAAAATTAATAGAGGAATTAATACCTGATGAAGCAAAAATTGTTTTGATTGAAAAAGACCTTGAAAAAGGTCTTGATTATAGAAAAATAACTGTAAGTGATTAGGAGAAAAAATGAGGATTTTAGCAATAGACAGTTCATCCATGGTGGCTACCGTAGCCATAACAACAGATGGAATTTTAAACGCAGAATATACCATTAATCATAAGAAAACTCATTCCCAGACACTGTTACCAATGATTGCGGAAATAGTGAAAATGATAGAAATAGATATGGATAGTATAGATGCAGTAGCAATTACAGGTGGTCCGGGTTCATATACAGGCTTAAGGATAGGCAGTGCCACTGCAAAAGGCATAGGGCTTGCCCTTAATAAGCCGATTATAAATGTGCCAACCATGGATGCACTGGCATATAATTTATATTCATCCCAGTATGTAATATGTCCTATAATGGATGCAAGAAGGGGTCAGGTATACACAGGAATATATAAGTTTGAGGAAACAGAAATGAAAACCATTAAACCTCAGTGCATTATGATGATAGATGAGTTGATAAAAGAACTGGATACAATAAAAGAATCGGTTATGTTTTTAGGGGACGGAGTAGATGTTCATAAGCAACTTATAGATGACATAATGGATACTAAACACTATTACGCTCCGGCTTCCATGAACAGACATAAAGCCTCAACGTTAGGCGCTATTGCAGAAATATATTACAAAAATGGAAAAACAGAAACAGCTAAGGAGCATAAGCCTGAATATCTCCGTCTATCCCAGGCAGAAAGAGAATTAAAGGCAAAAATGAAAGAGGCAAAAAGTGACAATTGAATCAATGACTGTAGATGACATTTCTCAGGTGGCAGAAATAGAAAGGCAGATTTTTTCTATTCCCTGGTCAGAAAAGGCATTTAGGAATTCTATGGAGAGTGACAATACCATTTATATTGTGGCAAAGGAAAATAACAATGTGGCAGGGTACGCAGGCATGTACTTATCCTTTGAAGAAGGCAATATAACTAATGTTGCAGTAAATCCGTTAAGCAGGCGAAAGGGAATTGGAGAGAAGATTGTAAGAGATATCTTAAATAGGGCATACGAAAAAGGTGTCAGGGATGTTTTCCTGGAAGTAAGGGAGACTAACAGTGTTGCCATTGCATTATATGAAAAGATTGGTTTTAAGGAAGAAGGAATAAGAAAAAACTTTTACGATAAACCTAGGGAAAACGCACTTATAATGTGGAAACATAATCTATAAACGGAATAACTTTCCACTATGATTTTTATACACAAAATAATAAAATAATTATGAATTTTAAATCATAGGAGAAAAGAATATGAGAGTGTACAAAGAAAATCAGTTAGAATCAGTGTTTTGCAATAAATGTGGAAAGAAAATTAAGGTTCAAAATCACGTTATTGTGGAAGGTGCCTTTGAATTAGAGTATAAGTGGGGATATTTTTCTGATAAAGACGGAAAAAAACATTCCTTTGATTTGTGTGAAAAATGCTATGACGAAATTACAGAAGAGTTCATATATCCTGTTGAAGAAGAGGGGTATACTGAACTGGTATAAAAGGTAAAGGTGAAATAATGTTAGATGTATGTTTGTTAGGTACCGGAGGGATGATGCCATTACCAAGGCGTTATCTTACTTCGCTTATGTGCCGCTACAACGGAAGTAATATTTTAATAGATTGCGGAGAGGGAACCCAGGTTGCCATAAAACAGAAAGGCTGGAGCTTTAAGCCTATAGATGTTTTATGCATAACTCATTACCATGCAGATCACATAAGCGGGCTACCGGGACTTTTACTTACTATGGGCAATGCAGAACGAACAGAACCTCTTCTTATGATTGGGCCAAAAGGGTTGGAAAAGGTGGTTAATTCTCTTAGAATAATAGCACCGGAACTTCCTTTTGATATTGAATTTATAGAATTAACGGAAAACCTTCAGACAATACAAATGGAAGAATACAGGATAAAAGCGTTTAAAGTTAATCATAAGGTCACATGTTACGGATATTCCATAGAAATAGACAGAAGTGGAAAATTTAATCCTGAAAAGGCAAAAAAATTAGGCATTCCCCTTCAAAAGTGGGGAGTATTGCAAAAAGGTGAAAGTGTAGAAATAAATGGGGGTAAATATACCCCTGATATGGTTATGGGTGAACCTAGAAAAGGCCTTAAAGTTACTTATTCCACAGATACAAGACCGGTTCCTAATATTGTTCAGGCAGCTACCGGAGCAGATTTGTTTATATGTGAAGGTATGTACGGGGAACCGGATAAGGAAGCAAAAGCAAAAGAGTATAAGCATATGACATTTAAGGAAGCTGCAGAAATTGCAAGAGAAGCCAATCCAAAAGAAATGTGGCTTACTCATTATAGTCCGTCTTTAGTGAAACCGGCATTGTATATGGATACGGTAACGGAAATATTTGAAAATGCAAAACCAGGAAAAGATGGGATGTCTGTTGATTTAATATTTGAAGAAGAGTAGAGGTGACAATATTGAAGGATATAAAAATACTTGCAATAGAAAGTTCGTGCGATGAAACAGCAGCTGCTGTGGTTGTAAATGGCAGAGAGGCTTTGTCTAATGTTATATCTTCCCAGATAGATTTGCATACACTATATGGTGGAGTAGTGCCTGAAATAGCCTCCAGAAAGCACATAGAGAATATCAATTATGTTATAGAAAAAGCTTTAAGGGACTCTAAATGTACATTAGATGACATTGATGCTATAGGTGTAACTTACGGCCCCGGACTTGTAGGGGCACTTTTAGTAGGTGTGGCTGAAGCTAAAGCCATTGCTTTTGCTAAAAATATTCCATTAGTGGGAGTGCATCATATTGAGGGACACATTTGTGCAAATTATGTAGACAATAAAGATTTAAAACCACCATTTGTATGTCTTGTAGTATCAGGAGGACATACTCATCTTGTGGTAGTTGAGGATTACGGAAAATATAGGATTTTAGGAAAAACAAGAGATGATGCAGCAGGAGAAGCTTTTGATAAGGTAGCAAGAGCCATAGGCTTAGGATATCCCGGCGGCCCTAAAATTGACAAAGTATCCAAAAATGGAAACCCTCATGCATATGAGTTCCCTAGGGCTAAAATAACAGGAAGTGAGTACGATTTCAGCTTTAGCGGACTAAAGTCGGCTGTTCTTAATCAGATAAATCTTGCAACAATGAAGAAAGAAACAATCAATCAGGCAGACATTGCTGCATCATTTCAAAATTCGGTGGTGGACTCATTAGTTACAAGGGCTATGCACGCATTAGAAGAGACAGGAATGAAGAAGTTTGCCATAGCAGGCGGAGTGGCTTCTAACACAGCAGTCAGAAAAGCCTTTCAGGAAGAATGCAGCAAAAGAAATATTGACTTTTATAGACCATCGCCTGTTTTGTGTACAGATAATGCGGTTATGATTGGCTCAGCTGCATATTATGAATACATAAACGGAACACGTCACGGATGGGATTTGAATGCAATACCTAATCTTAAACTAGGGGAAAGATAAAGTTAGTGGAGGAATTATTATGTCTGGTAAGATTTCTGCTATAGTGTTAGCTGCCGGAAATGGACGGAGAATGAACAGTAAAACCAAAAAGCAATATATAATGATAAAGGGAAAACCGGTTTTGTGGTATTCCCTTTTTGCATTTGAACAAAGTAAAACAGATGAAGTTATATTAGTAACATCTAAAGATGATATTGAATATTGCCAAAATGAAATAGTAGATAAATACAATCTGAAAAAGGTAAAGAAAATCGTAGAGGGAGGAGCCGAAAGATATAATTCCGTGTACAATGGATTAAAAGAGGCGACAGGAGATATAGTTTTGATTCATGATGGGGCAAGACCAATGGTTAATCGAAAAATTATTGAAGAATGTATTGCGGGGGCAGAAAGCTATAAAGCATGTGTTGCAGCAGTTAGGGTGAAAGATACCATAAAGATAAGTACAAAAGACAATATAATTGACGGTACACCTGACAGAAACACATTATGGAGTATACAAACACCTCAGGCATTTTCTACATCGTTAGTAAAGGAAGCATACGAAAAAATGATGCAGGATCAGGAGAAAAACATAACAGATGATGCAATGGTAGTAGAAGAATATTCTAATTTTAAAGTTAAAATAGTAGAAGGAGATTACAAAAATATAAAAATTACTACTCCGGAAGATATTTATATTGCAGAAATGTTCTTGAAACAGACACAAAATATAGTATAGAAGCTATTAGAAAGGCTTATATGTTGTTCTAACTAATTAAGGAGCAAAAAATAGGCAGAAAAAAATTGAAAAAAGTTTAAAATTGGTGTTGACACTTTGAGAAAATAGTGTTAGTATAATCAAGCACGTCACGAGAGCGTGCAACACGGAGAGGTGTCCGAGTGGTTTATGGTGCCGGTCTTGAAAACCGGTGTGGGTAGTGCCACCGTGGGTTCGAATCCCACCTTCTCCGCTACAGAGAAATCTGTAACAACACGTAAGATAAAAGTCAACTGCTTGGAGAAGTACCCAAGTGGCTGAAGGGGCTCCCCTGGAAAGGGAGTAGGTCGTTAATAGCGGCGCGAGGGTT